>Ga0335069_10014401_pt1 | contig 11072 bp, 11 predicted proteins | sample Lox_Sample_11_FD_206714 | JGI IMG/M metagenome (GOLD analysis project Ga0335069, IMG submission 206714) | Soil microbial communities from Loxahatchee National Wildlife Refuge, Florida, United States - Lox_Sample_1.1 | ecosystem: Environmental > Terrestrial > Soil > Wetlands | place: USA... | reverse complement strand
CCGTTCTCGAAGATCTCGGACTCGAGCCAGTTGAGCTTGACCTTCACGTTGTTGGCGATGCCGCCATGGGCGAGCGCCTCGGCCAGCGACTTGTAGGCGTCGAGCAGGTTCGTGTACTTGCCGACGATCGCGATCTGCACCTCGCCCTCGGGCTGCACGATGCGGCGCACGATCTCGTTCCAACTCGCGAGGTCCGGCGGGCGCTTGTGGGGGTCGAGCCCGAAATGACGCAGCACCTCGCGGTCGAACCCCTCGTCGTGGTAGCGCAAGGGGACCTCGTAGATCGTCCGCGCGTCGAGCGCCTGGATCACCGCCTCTTCGCGGATGTTGCAGAAGAGCGCGATCTTCTTGCGCGAGCCGATCGGGATCTCGCGCTCGCAGCGGCACAGGAGCACATCGGGCTGGATGCCGACGCTCTGCAGCTCCTTGACCGAATGCTGGGTGGGCTTGGTCTTGAGCTCGCCCGCGGACGGGATCCACGGCACCAGGGTCAGGTGCACGAACAGGGTGCGCTCGCGCCCCAGCTCGTTGCCGAGCTGGCGGATCGCCTCGAGGAACGGCAGGCTTTCGATGTCGCCGACCGTGCCGCCGATCTCGCACAGGACGAAATCCGCCTCCTCGCAGTCCGCGCGGATGAACTCCTTGATCGCGTCGGTCACGTGCGGGATCACCTGCACGGTGGCACCGAGGTAGTCGCCGCGCCGCTCCTTGGCGATCACGCTCGAATAGATGCGGCCCGTGGTGATATTGTCCGATTGGCGCGAGGCGACGCCGGTGAAGCGCTCGTAATGGCCGAGATCGAGATCGGTCTCGGCACCGTCGTCGGTGACGTAGACCTCCCCGTGCTGATAGGGGCTCATGGTCCCCGGGTCGACGTTCAGGTAGGGATCGAGCTTGCGCAGCCGCACCTTGAACCCGCGCGCCTGGAGCAGGGCGCCCAGCGCCGCCGATGCGAGACCCTTACCGAGAGAGGAGACCACGCCGCCGGTGATAAAGATAAACCGCGTCATGGACTTTAAATGTATATCGCCAACGGGCCGTCGCCCACTCATTTCCGCGGTATCGGAGGGAAAAATTTTGTTGACCGAGCCCCCGCGACTCGGACCTTTAATGGCTGGAAGCGCCTGACGCGTCTCGCAACTCGAACCGAGAGCACCGAACCTCGACGACCATGAGCAAAGTCCTCATCATCGACAACGATCCGCTCCTCTGCGATACGCTGAAAATGGCCGCCGAAGGTGCCGGCCATACCGTCAAGCTGGCGCAGAACGGACGCGAAGGCATCGAGATCTTCGAGACGTTCGGCCCGGACGTGGTCGTGACCGACATCCTGATGCCGGAGAAAGAGGGCATGGAGACCATCGTCGAGCTGCGCCGGATCAACCCCGATGTGCCGATCATCGCCATGTCGGGCGCGGCACCCGCCGGGAACATCAGCTTCTTGCGGATCGCGCAGAAGCTGGGCGCCAACAAGACCCTGTCGAAGCCCTTCGCAATGACCGACTTCACGGCCGCCATCGCGGCTGTCGCGAAGAAGAAATAGATCTTAAGGCTCGTGACCCTGGACCCCGCTCTCGCGGGGGTGACGCGTCACTTGGCGATCGGCGGGGCCGGCGAAGCGGGCTCGGCCGGCTGCGCCGGGGCTTGCTGGGCGGGCGCCGGGGTCGGAGCCGAGGGGTTGGCCGGCCCTGTCTGACCGGATGGGGCCGGAGCCGCTGGCAGGTCGAGGATCGAGCGTTGCTGCGGGCCCGGGCGGGAGGCCAGGATCGTCAGCACGATGCTCATGACCATGAAGCACGCGGCCAGGACGGCGGTCGTCCGGGTCAGCAGGTTGGCGGTGCCGCGCGCGGTCATGAAGCCGCCCATGCCGCCGCTCGTGCCGATGCCGAGGCCGCCGCCTTCGCTCCGCTGCAGCAGAACGACCACGATCAGGGCGATCGCAATCAGGATGTGAATGACGAGCAGAACGGTGATCATGATCGACCCGGTAGAACAGCGCCAAGATGTCGCGGAAGGCCGGACTTTTAGCCTTATTCCGACCGCCCCGCAACCGGCAGGGTACGCCCCTGGTCAGGCCGCCACGGCGGCCGCAATCGCCATGAAATCGTCGGCCTTGAGGCTGGCCCCGCCGACCAGGGCACCGTTCACATGCGGGATGGCCAGCAACTCGCGGGCGTTCGCCGGCTTGACCGACCCGCCGTAAAGGATGCGGACGTTGCCGGGATCGCCGGCACGGCCGTCCAGCTCGCGCCGGATCAGAGCGTGGACCTCGGCGACCTGGGCCACGGTCGGGGTGCGGCCGGAGCCGATGGCCCACACCGGCTCGTAGGCGATCACGAGGTCTGCAGCCCCTGCCCCATCGGGAACCGACTCGCGGACCTGCGTGGCGACGATATCAGCCGTCCGGCCCGCCTCGCGCTCGGCCCAGGTCTCGCCCACACACACGATCGCGGTAAGCCCGGCGCGCTGCGCGGCCTTCGCCTTGGCGGCGACGACCGCACTGGTCTCGCCGTGGTCGCTGCGGCGCTCGGAATGTCCGACAATGACGTAGCGGCAGCCGAGATCGGCCAGCATGCGGGCGGAGATGTCGCCGGTGTGGGCGCCCGCATCCTCGGGATGACAGTCCTGGCCGCCGAGCGCCACGGACGAGCCCACCACCGCCTCGGCCACGAGGCCGATCAAGGTCGCCGGCGGGCAGACGAGCAATTCGGGTCCCGCGGATGCGGCGGCAGCACGGCGGACGATCTCGTCCGCCAGCGCCCAGCCGTCGGCGGAGAGGCCGTTCATCTTCCAGTTTCCGGCGATCAGCGAGCGCGGCATCCGGGACCCTTCGTGTATCTGATTGGTCCCAGTCCTTATCACGCCATTTTCGAAACAAGAATGGCCAGAAACAAAAACGGGGCCCGCCAGGCCCCGTTTGCTGCCGCCTGTTGCGAGGCGCTGTGACCGTCTCAGACCGAGAGGTTCACATTCTGCCCGCGGCCGCTCGAGGGCGGCGGGACGGAATTGGCCGGATTGAAGAGCTGCAGGATCGAGGTCTGCTCTTTCTCGGCCGCCTTCAGCGCGACCACGGCGAGCCCGGAATTGCCTTGCGAGAACTGCGTGACAGCGCTCGCGACTGCGCCTGAAGAATCCATGGACTGCCCTTTCTGTGTCTGACACGCCCGGCCAGTTCTGACGAGGCGCCCCGGCTTGCCCCGGGATACGGTGCCAAGACTACCCCAATGCCGCCCCGGCGGCGAGTGACAAAACGCACACTCCGGCCCCGCATTTTAATTTCAATTCAAGCTATTAACCGTAGTTGCCCAGGCATTTCCACCCTCCTATGATGCGGCCGAATTTCACCGACAAGAGCGGGTTTCATGCTTCAGGCCATGCGCAGCAAGGCGGCGGGCATCGTCGTCAAATTCCTCTTCAGCATCCTCGTGCTGGCGTTCGCGGTCTGGGGCATCGGCGACTACAGCTTTCTGCGCAAAAGCGACCCGACCGCGCTCGAGATCGGCAACGTGAAGGTGCCGGCGAGCCAGCTCGACCAGCAATATCGCACCGAGCTCGACCGCCTGCGCCGCACGCTGGGCCAGATCGATCCCGAAACCGCACGCCAGTTCGGTCTGATGGATCAGGTGATCCAGCGCGTCGTCTACCGGACCTTGCTCGACAAGGCGGCGAAGGATCTGGGCGTGCGCCTCAGCGACGAGGTCGTGCGCAGCCGCGTGCTCGCCGACCCGCAGCTTCAGGGCCCGAACGGGCAATTCGACCGCGACCGCTTCCAGCAGATCCTCTATCAGAACAATCTGACCGAAGGCGGTTTCATCACGATGTACCGCGAAGATTTTACGCGGGCTCTCGTCACCGAGGCGCTGTCGGGCGGCGCCCACGCGCCCGACGCCGTGGTCGACCGGCTGTATCGCTATCGCAACGAGCGCCGCGGCGGCGAAGCGGTGTTCGTGCCGTCCGCGTCGTTTCCCGACGTCGGCAAGCCGACCGATGCCGACCTCAAGGCCGTGTACGACGAGAACCACGACCGGTTCACCGCCCCCGAATACCGGGCACTCACGGTCGTGCGCGTGAGCCCGGAAGACCTGATGTCGCAGGTCAAGGTCACCGACCAGCAGGTCGAGGACGAGTACCGGGCGCGGCTGCCGACCTTGGGCAAGCCGGAGAAGCGCGAGGTCCAGCAGCTGCTCTTCACCGACGAGGCGGCGGCCAAGGCGGCGTATGACAAGCTGAAGGGCGGTGCGGATTTCGACGCCGTCGCCAAGGACAACAAGCAGACGGCCGACCAGACCAATCTCGGCCTGGTGACCCGCCAGGACCTGGTGACGCAGCTCGCCGACCCGGTGTTCAGTCTGCCGCAGGGCGGATTCTCGTCACCGGTGCAAAGCCCGTTCGGCTGGCACATCCTGAAGGTGACCAAGATCGAGGCCGGGCAGCAGCCATCGCTCGCCGAGGTCCGCGACCAGATGGCCAACGAGGTGAAGCTGCGCCTGGCGGGCGACGCGGCCTACGATGCGTCGAACAAGCTCGAAGACGCCGTGAACGGCGGCGCCACGGTCGACGAGGCGGCGGCGAAGATCGGCGTCACGCCGGTCAAGGTGGCGGCGGTCGACGTGCACAGCAACGCACCCGACGGCAAGCCGGTGCCCATCCTCGAAGGCGCGAACGACGCGCTGACGACGGCCTTCGACACGCCCGAGGGCAGCGACACGCAGCTGCTCGAAGGGAAGAAGGACACCTGGTTCATGATCCACGTCGGCGGTGTCACGCCCTCGGTGCTGAAGCCGCTGGATGCGGTGCGCGACCAGGTCGTCGCGCTGTGGATCACCAAGAAGCAATCCGAGGCCGCCAAGGCCCGCGCCGACGAGATCCTGAAATCCGTGCAGAGCAGCAAGACGCTCGACCAGGCGGCTAGCCCGTTCAAGCTGGCCGTCTCGACCGTGCAGCCCGCGGCGCGCGATGCCGGGTTCCGGCCCGGGGCGACCACCTCGCCCGAGATCACGGCGCGCCTGTTCGCGCTCAAGCCGAACGAGGCGGCCGTGGTCGCCGGCCGCGACGGATACAACGTCGTACGCCTCACCCAGATCGTCGCCGCCGATCCCAAGAGCGATGCGGCCGGCGTCGAGCAGGTGCGCAGCCAGCTGCGCCAGCAGATCGGCGGCGACGTGGTCGCCACCTATGTGGAGGCGCTCCGGGCACGCTACGGCGTGACCATCGACCAGCAGGTGGTGAATCAGATCACCGGCGCCGCGTCTTAGTAAGTTATCCCGGCGCGGCGGCGGAGGCGGTCGAGGGGTGGTCGATCCGGTGCTGCACGATGGCGCTGATGGGCACCTGAACGAAGCCGCGTGAGGGGAGCCCGCGCAGCCACGGCTCCAACGCCTCGATGGTCGCGTCGTGCGGATGGCCGATCGCCACCGCGAAGCCGCGCCGGCGCGCGATCGCCTCGACCTCGGCGAGCTGCGCGCGCACGGCCTCGACCGTCTGCACGTTGTCGAGGAAGACGTCGCGCACCGCGTAGGGCACCGCTGCCGCCCGCGCCGCATCGGCCGCGATGCTGGCGCCCGTCGTGCGCGAATCCAGGAACAGCAGGCCGCGCCGCTTCAGCTCGTCGATCACGGGCGCCATGGCACGCGCGTCGCGTGTGAACAGGCTGCCCTCGTGGTTGTTGAGCCCGACGGCCTCGGGCAGCCGGTCGAGATCGGCGTCGAGACGGCGGCGGATCTCGTCGGACGACAGACTGGTGAGCAGCGCGCCGGGTCCCGGATCCTCATGGCCCTGCGGCTGCATCGGCGCATGCAGAAGGATTTCGTGGCCGGCCGCGCGCGCCGCCGCCGCCTGCTGGCCCACGTCCTGGGCGTAGGGCAGCCAGGACAAGGTCAGCGGTGCCGGCAGTGCGGCGGCGCGCTGCGATCGCTTGCGGTCCACGCCCATGTCGTCGATGACGATCGCAATCAGCTTGCGGTCCTCGACCGCCTGCGGCGTTGCCGCGGCAAACCGGCGCCACGCCGGCAGCTCCGAAGACGAACCGGGTGGCACGGACTGGGGCTGTACAGGTGAGGGCGCCACGGGTTGCGCGGGCGCGGGCTGGACTGGTGCCGATGTCGGCGGAGACTTTGCCGGCTCGGCGAGCCGCGCGGGCCGGGGCGGCGGCGGCAAGGCAACCCGCAGATGATCCGACGAGCGCGGCTCCGGCACGCGCGAGGCATGGATCACCGCGAACAATGCGCCGAAGACGAGCAGCGCCCCCGCGACCGCGGACAGGCGGATGCGCCCGGGAAACCAGCGCCGGAGCCGCGTCTTCGCCTTCTTCTTCGCCATACGGCAATTGTAGTCGGATTCGCAGGCCCCGGTATGGCCGGCGAAAGATTCTTTTCGTCCGCCTTAGCGCCGGACGAACGAGCGCTCAGGCGGGAAGACGACCGTCACGGTCGTGCCCCGGCCCGGCTCGGACTCGAGCGCCAAGATACCGCCATGCAGCTCGATCAGGCGCTTGACGATGGGGAGGCCGAGGCCCAGCCCCGACTGCCGCGCGCGTACGAAGGCGCTTTCGAGCTGGACATAGGGCTCGACCACGCGCGGCAGATCGGCCCGGTCCATGCCGATCCCGGTGTCGGCCACGGTGATCAGCACCGCCTGCCGCGCGTCGGTCCGCGCGCCGACCGTTACGTGCCCGCCGGGCGGCGTGAACTTGATGGCATTCGAGAGAAGATTGAGGATGATCTGGCGCAGCTTGACCGGGTCGGCGCGCAGGAGCGGCAGGTCGGGTGCCGCCTCGACGCCGATGCGCACGCCCGCGTCTCGGGCCGCCTGGAGCGTCATCTGGACGCACGCCTCGATCTCCGCCGCAGCGTCCACGCTCTCCTCCTCGATCCGCAGGCCGGCGGTGTGCCCGCGCGAAAACAGCAAGATCTCCTCGACGAGATTCGTCAAATGCGCGGCACTGTCGCGGATGTCGTTCGCGTACTCGTCGTACTTGGCGCTTCCGAGGGGACCGAACATGTGCCGGCACATCAGCTCGGCAAACCCGCCGATCGCGTTCAACGGCGTACGCAGCTCGTGGCTCACATGGGCGAGGGTTTCCCAATTCGACCGGCTCGCCTGCTCGGCCATGTCGCGGGCCATCGAGAGCTCGCGCAGCAAATCGGCGTTGCGGAACCTGAGGCGCATCATCTCGGTGAGCGAGCGATTCGAGCCGCGCGCGATCAGCATGAGCGCCACCAGGAACACGGCCGCCATCGCACCCATGCCCCGGTGCGGCGTGTCGCTGGTGAGGAGGAAGACGGCCGAGACCGGCAGGAGGCACGGCAGCACGAATGCATAGAACGACGGCAGATGCACGGAGAGGCTGGCCACGGCACCGGCACACATGCCCGCCGCCATGAGGCCGATCAGCATGTGGTAGATCGGCTCGTCGAGGAGCGGCACAGCGAGCATGGTCGCACCCCACAAGGCACCGGTGAGGCCGGTGCCGACCGCGAACGCGGGCGCCCAGAAGCGGCCGGGCACCTCACCCGCGACCGACCAGAACGACCGCCGCAGCAGGACGCGTCCGAAGATCACCAGCACCAGTGCGGCCATCCACGCGGCGAGCCCCGCGTGGGGCAGACGCGGCCACACGATCACGCAGGCGATCACCGCGTTGACGACGTTGACCGCGAGCGGAACGACCGGCTTGTAGAGGAGCCGCAGCTGCTCGGCCACGACCCGGGCCGACATCGCGGCACCATCGGCGGCCGGCGCCGCCTTCGACTGACGCCGGGGCAGCTCTACGGCGCGCGCGTGCGGCTCGACCGCGACCGCGCGTCCCGTCTTGCGAATGTTGGCAGCCTCTTGCACGTCGACGCCCACCCCGCGGCTTGCGAACCCCGCGGTATGATACCGTACGCAGTGCGGTGCGGGGGAATTGCACAAGCCCACGTTTTATGGGCATTCTCCGCGGTCTTTCGGTCAAATTGTAACTTTCCGGCAATGCCATGGCCGTCCTGTCCCGCTTCGCAGCTTGCGTCGCAGCAGTCTTGGCGCTCAGCGCCTGCGATCCGCGCTTCGTCCATGAATCGGACCTCAACGCGCACCAGGTGTCGCTCCTTGCCGGCACGTGGAGCGGCAAGGCAACGATGACCTTCTCCAATCGCAAGGATTGTCCGCGGACCTATCTGTGGCGCATGACGGTCGCCGACGGAACCGTGAACGGCGAGGTGGTCAACGCGGACTACCCCGACGCCGCCCCCAGCACCTATTCGTCCTTTGTCGAGTACGACGGCACGATGCACGCCGATCTCCGGACACGCGGGGCGGATCTCTACGTGCTGGGCGCATTCGACCACGACGGCTTCAATGGGACCGCGCGGACAAAGGACTGCAATTATATCGTGACCTTGCGGCACGAGGGCGGAGGCGGCAAATGACCCCGCCTTCGCCGAAGCCACGGCGGGCAGGCCCGCCCTTGATCCGGCATCGGCCGTCCGATAGGTGTAAGGCGCCATGACCCAGCCTTCGCCAAAGCTACGGCGGGCGAGATCCGTGCGCCGGAGCTCCGACAGGAGCTGCGCATGACCGCCGACATGACACAGCTCAAGGCGCTGCTCGCCGTGGTGGCCGACGGACAGACGCTGTCCGAAGACCAGGCGCGGCTCGGCTTCGACGTGATCATGAGCGGCAATGCCACGCCCTCGCAGATGGGCGCGTTCCTGATGGCTCTGCGCGTGCGCGGCGAGACGGTCGACGAGATCACCGGGGCGGCGCGCACCATGCGCGGCAAGGCGCTGCACGTCAAAGCGCCGGAGAACGCGATCGATATCGTCGGCACCGGCGGCGACAATATCGGGACCTGGAACGTGTCCACGGCCTCGGCGCTGGTGGTCGCGGGCTGCGGCGTGCCGGTCGCCAAGCACGGCAACCGCGCGTTCTCCTCGCGCGCGGGCTCGGCCGACGTGCTGTCGGAACTCGGCGTCAACCTCGACTGCGACATGCACCTGGTCGAGCAGGCGATCGTGGAAGCCGGCGTAGGCTTCCTCATGGCGCCGCGGCACCACAGCGCCACGCGCCACGTCAACGGCACCCGAGGCGAGCTCGGCACGCGCACGATCTTCAACATCCTGGGCCCGCTTTCGAACCCGGCCGAGGTCAAGCGCCTTCTGGTTGGCGTGTTCGCCCGCAAATGGATCGAGCCGATGGCCAAGACCCTCGGCAATTTGGGGGCCCTGCGTGCGTGGGTGGTCCATGGATCGGATGGGCTTGATGAACTCACGACCACCGGGCCGAGCCACGTCGCCGAGCTCAAGGACGGTACGGTCCGCACGTTCGACGTGACCCCCGAGGATGCCGGTCTCACGCGCGCCACGCTCGACGACCTCAAGGGCGGCCTGCCCGCCGACAACGCGGCGGCCGTGCGCGCCCTCCTCGACGGCAAGGCCGGGCCGTTCCGCGACATCGTGCGGCTGAACGCCGGGGCAGCCCTGGTCATCGCCGGCAAGGCCAAGGACCTCAAGGCCGGCGCCGACCTGGCCGCGGCGGCGATCGACAACGGCAAGGCGCGCGCGTGCCTGGCGAGGCTGGTCGCCATCACCACCACACCGCCGCCGCCCCCGCCGCCAGCCGCGCATCCGTGACATGGAAGGCCGATCCGACGTCCTGGCCGAGATCTGCGCGGCCACGCGGCGCGAGGTCGAGCGCCGCAAAGAGCGCCTGCCGCAGGCCGAGCTCGAGCGCAGCGCCCGGAGCGCACCGCCGCCGCGCGGGTTCGCGCGCGCGCTGAAAGAGGCTGCGCTTGGCCCGCGGCCGGCGCTGATCGCGGAAATCAAGAAGGCCTCGCCATCGCGCGGCCTGATCCGGGCCGAGTTCGATCCTCCTGCCCTGGCGCGCGCCTACAAGGATGGGGGTGCTACCTGCCTGTCGGTGCTCACCGACGGACCGTATTTCCAGGGCAGCGACGCGCACCTCGCAGCGGCGCGCGCGGCGGTGGACCTGCCGGTGCTGCGCAAGGACTTCATGCTCGATCCTTACCAGGTGATCGAGGCGCGTGCGATCGGCGCCGACTGCATCCTCCTGATCCTGGCCGCCCTTGACGACGTGACGGCGCGCTCGCTGGCACGGCTGGCGCGCGAGCTCGGGCTTGACGTGCTGGCCGAGGTGCACGACGAAGCGGAGCTCGCGCGGGCGCTGGCACTCGAGGATGCGCTGCTCGGCATCAACAACCGCAACCTCAAGACGCTCGCGGTCGATCTCGCAACGTTCGAGCGACTGGCGCGGCTGGCGCCGCAGGAGCGCTTCCTCGTCGCCGAGAGCGGCCTCAAGACGCCGGCGGACCTGGCGCGCCTGGCGCGCGCCGGCGCGCGCGCCTTCCTGATCGGCGAATCGCTGATGGCGCAGGCCGACGTCGCCGCCGCGACACGGGCGCTGCTGTCGCCGGCCACGGCACCGGCGTGACCTGATGGTCGCCAAGCGACTCACCCATTTCGATCGCGGCGGCAATGCGATCATGGTCGACGTGACCGAGAAGGCGGTGACCGAACGGACGGCCGTGGCCACCGGCTCGGTCGTCATGAAACCTGCCACGCTCAAGGCGATCCTCGGCGGCGGGATCAAGAAAGGCGACGTGTTCGCGGTGGCACGCCTGGCCGGCATCATGGCCGCCAAGCGCACGCACGAGCTGATACCGCTGTGCCATCCGCTGGCGCTCTCCGCCGTTTCGATTGAACTGACGGCGGACCGGAAGCGGCATGCCGTCGACATCACGGCCACTGTGAAGATCGCCGGGAAGACGGGCGTCGAAATGGAGGCGCTGACCGCTGTTTCCGTCGCCGCCCTCACCATCTACGACATGTGCAAGGCGATCGATCGCGGTATGACGATCGCCGACGTCCGCCTGCGGTACAAGAGCGGCGGCAAGTCGGGGACGTACAAGGCACCATGATTCCAGTCCAAGAGGCCCGGCAGCGCATCCTGGCGGCATTCCACAGGCTGACGCCCGAGCTGGTGCCGCTCGGCGATGCGCTGGGGCGCGTGCTGGCCGAGGACGTGGTGGCGCGCGTGACCCAGCCGCCGGTCGCGATGTCGGCCATGGACGGCTATGC
>Ga0335069_10014400_pt1 | contig 11072 bp, 9 predicted proteins | sample Lox_Sample_11_FD_206714 | JGI IMG/M metagenome (GOLD analysis project Ga0335069, IMG submission 206714) | Soil microbial communities from Loxahatchee National Wildlife Refuge, Florida, United States - Lox_Sample_1.1 | ecosystem: Environmental > Terrestrial > Soil > Wetlands | place: USA: Florida... | reverse complement strand
TTGGCTGTCCTTCGATCATGGCCTCGCCTCCTCCGTGCAGAATCACCAGGCACTCCTCATGATGCCCGGTCGTGTGCCAGCCGACTGACTCGCCGGGTTTCAGGCGTACAAAGCCGCTGCGCATTCCCGCTGTTTGCGGCGCTCCCTTGAGCAGGGTGCAGTCGCCGCCCTGGCATTCGAGCGCCACGCTAAGTGCTTCTCGTGCTGGCTGCTGAGAATCCACGGCTGTGACGATCCAGAGTAGTGCGGCTATTCCCGCGCCGAGGTGTGGCATACGCATTGTCGGCTACCTTCTTTCTTTGGAGTTTGAGGTGCAGCCGGACGGCCCCGCTGCCATCCAGCATTCATTGTATGGGCAGATCAAGGGTGTGGCAATTTGTCGCACCCGAAGCCTGTAGGAATGGCGATACGATAACTTTTAGCGTGTCCCGTCAACTGCCCCCTCCCGAACGCGAGCGATGTGGTCAATGGAACGTGCCCCAGGGTGTTACTAGTAAGGAGCCATTTGCCAACGACTTCGCTCCCAGCATGGCGTTTCCCTGGGTGGTGCGCCTGCGATACGGCATCGTCTGCGGCGGAACTCTCATCCTGCTTGGAATGGCATTTAGCTTTCACCTGGATGTCCCGCTGGGCTGGACTCTCGTGCCCCTCGCCATTGTCCTTTCGAGCAACTTCCTGTTGAGCCGGATGCCGCGGTTGACCTCTCGTTTCGCCCAGGAAACTCTGGGCGGCAGTTTCGTCCTGGATACGCTCTGCCTGACCGCCGTCTTGGCGCTCACGGGCGGCCCAATGAATCCGTTCAGCTTGCTGTATCTGGTTCAGATCACGCTCTCGGCGGTGGTCCTCCGGAAATCGTGGACTTGGGCATTAGGACTGCTTTCAACGGCCTGCTTCGCCTCGCTGTTTTTCTTGAATATCCCATCCGCGGCGTTTCCTCTGCACGGGACGCATGAGGGACTGTCTCCTCACCTGGCTGGTATGTGGATCGCGTTCGTGGTGGCGGCTATGCTCATCGCCTTTTTCACGGGAAAGGTCTCTGACGCTATGAGGCGCCGCGAACGGGAAGTGCTGGCTTTGCAGGAACAGGTTTCCCGGCACGAACGATTAGCTTCTCTGGCCACACTGGCCGCTGGCGCGGCGCATGAATTAGGCACGCCACTCGGCACCATAGCTGTGGTTGCCCGGGAACTTGAGCGCTACGCTGCCGGCTTGCCCGACGATGCCGTCCGGGAAGACGCCAAACTCATTCGCTCGCAGGTGGAACGGTGCCGCCTCATTTTGCAACAGATGAGTGCTGACGGAGCCGAGCCGATGGGTGAGACCGCCCGTGCTGTGGATGCGGGCACCTTGTTGGACAGGGTGCGCGGGCATTTTCCGGAGTCGGCGAATGGCAGCCTCATAATCGAGGCGCCCGCCGGACTGGCGGCTGTCCTGCCAGTGCAGGCTACCATTCAGGCGCTCGTGGCCCTGGCCCAAAATGCTCTGGATGCTAGCGATGGTGGCCAGGTCGTTTTAAGGGCCGCCGGTGCGGATCACGATATTAAGTTTGTGGTGACTGATAGCGGCTATGGAATGCCGGAAGCCGTGCTGCGCCGCGTCGCGGAACCGTTCTTTACGACCAAAGAGCCTGGCAAGGGCATGGGGCTGGGCACTTTTCTGGTCAGAACGTTCGCCGAGAGGCTGGGCGGGAGCTTGGCCTTTGAATCATCACCTGGAAAGGGGACCAGAGCCACCCTCAGGTTGCCTTCCGGCGTCCCGAGCCAGGACGGCGTGCATGTCACCGCTTGAAGAGCCGCCTTTGGCCCTGGTTGTCGATGACGATGAAGTTTTCCGCAACCGTCTGTGCCAAGCACTGAAACAGCGCAACTGGGATGCAAGTCCGGCAAGTGGCGGAGAAGAAGCGCTCCTCATCGCGCGCGAACGTAGCCCGGACCTCGTACTGGCGGATCTGCGGATGCCAGGAATGGGTGGGTTGGATCTCATCGAGCAACTGCGCGCCCTCGACTCCTCGATGACCATCATCGTTCTCACCGGCTACGGCAGTATTCCGACCACCATCACCGCGATGAAGAAAGGCGCGGATTACTATTTGAGCAAGCCAGCCGACGCCGATCAAATACTCTCGGTCTACGAGACCGTCCGCGCCGCTCCTGGTCAAGCGCCGGAGATGCCGGAAACTGTTCCGACTCTGGCTCGCGTCGAGTGGGAACACATGCAGAGGGTCATTGAAGATTGCGATGGCAACATCTCGCAGGCCGCGCGGTTGCTGGGGATTCATCGGCGCTCTCTGCAAAGGAAGTTGGCCAAGTACCCACCAGCTCGGTGACTTGCCAGTCGAAGCCGTTGGAAGAACGCAACCTAACTTGGTGCGTCAATTTGCCGCAGTTTCAGATCTGAGTATACTGATATCATCGGGATCGGAGCGCGTTGCCGAGTCCCATGCGCATTCAATCCGCGAGAACGAGCGGCATTCTCAAATCCCTGCTTGCCGTTCTCCTTCCAATTACTTCGCTGGCCGCAACCGGTCATGCAGAGCCGGGAAGGGCCCAGCTTTCCGGTGTGGTTTTCGACCCCTCAAGCCGCGCGGTTGTTGGCGCCACGGTAACCCTGACCGATCCGGCCACTGGCTCATCGCAGGTCACCAAGACAAACGATCAGGGTCAGTATCGGCTGCCCGAGCTGCCGGCAGGCAAGTACGAACTGAAGGTGCGGCGCTCTGGATTGGCGCCATTCCTCGAAACAATTACGCTGATGGACGGGCCGCAGCGGATGGACGTGACGCTGCAGATCCCCACCCGCAAAGAATCGGTTACGGTTCCAGCGGCAGTTCAGCCGCACGGACTTCCGCTCGCGGCCAACACACAAACGACGGGTGCAGGGGACTGGTCGCGCGACCAAAGCGCGGCGGAATTGCTCGCGGATACGCCAGGGGTGAGTTTGCGGCAGAGCGGCGATCTGGCGTCGGCGCCGATGTTGCATGGTATGGGCGATGAGCGGGTCAAACTGGTGGTCGACGGCCTTACCGTGTCGAACTCCTGTCCGAATCACATGAATCCGCCGCTCTCCTACGTGGCTTCTTCGAGCGCGGCGGAGGTGACGGTCATGGCGGGCATCACACCGGTCAGCATGGGTGGCGATAGCATTGGCGGGACGGTCATCATCAACTCACCGGCCCCGGTCTTTGCCGGGGAAGACGAGAACTGGCACTCAGAGGGTGTCCTTTCCGCCTTCTTCCGCAACAACGGCGGCGGTTATGGACCCGATCTGACGGCCTGGGTGGCCAACCACAATTTCAGCATGGGCTACAGCGGGTCGTGGGCGGACTTCGATGACTATAGCGACGGCAGCGGACACAAAGTCACCTCCACTTATGCGCAGACTACCGACAACGTGGTCACCCTGGCTGCGCAGGATGCTGGCAATCTGGTCGTTCTACAGGCGGGGTTGCACCACACTCCCTATGAAGGTTTTCCGAACGCGCAGATGGACCTGGTGCGGAACATCGGTGAGTCCCTCAACCTGCGCTACCGCCATGACTTTGGCTGGGGCGTGCTCGACGCGCGCGGGTTTTGGCAAGGCACGTGGCACTCCATGAATATCGGAGAGGACAAGTCGGCCTTCCCGATGTCGATGTGGATGCCGATGAATACTCACGGCCGGGACTCAGGCTACACGGCCAAGCTCGAAGTGCCCGTCAATAACCGGCACACGCTGCGGCTCGGCAGTGAGGTGCATCACTTCTTGCTGGACGACCACTGGCCGGCGGTTCCGGGGACGGAGCCCTACATGGCGCCGGACCCGTTTCTCAGCATCTATCACGGCCAGCGAACACGATTGGCTTGGTTTGGCGAAGTGGTCAGCCAGTGGAATTCAAAATGGACTACGCTGTTGGGAATCCGTAACGATACGGTCTGGATGAACACAGGACAGGTCAGCGGTTATTCGGACATGTACGCGGCCGACGCGGAAGCCTTCAACGCAGTGAGCCATGCGCGGACCGACATCAATCTGGACGCAACCGCATTGGCGCGCTATGAACTAAACCGCTCCACTGCTTTCGAGATCGGCTATGCACGCAAGACCCGGTCGCCCAACCTGTACGAACGCTACGCCTGGTCGACGAATTGGATGGCCAGCGGGATGATCGGATGGTTTGGCGATGGGAACTACTACGTAGGAAATCTGGACCTCAAGCCCGAGGTGGCGCACACAGTCAGCGCATCGGCCGCTTGGCACGACGCCGCCAAAAAACGGTGGGCACTCAAGGTCACGCCGTACCAGACGTATGTCCAGGACTACATCGACGCAGACTTGCTCGCTACGACCGCGTACGGAGACAGCACGTTCGCGCAGCTTCGTTTCGCCAATCACAACGCGAGGATCTATGGAGTGGATGGCGCCGGGAACGTCACTCTCTGGGACAGCGCCAAGTCTGGGCATGCCGAGATAACGGGCGTGATGGGCTACTTGCATGGAGACAGGCTCGACACCGGCACGGGCTTGTACCACATGATGCCGCTCAATGCGCGCACCGGCTTCGAGGAAAAGCTCAAGAGGTGGAGCGCCGGCCTGTCGTTCCAAGCCGTGGACCGCAAGTCCAACGTCGATTCGCTGCGCTTCGAGCCGCAAACACCGGGCTACGGGCTACTCGGCACGCACGCCAGCTACGACTGGGGACACATGAGGCTGGACGCGGGCGGGGAGAACCTGCTCAACAGATACTATGAACTTCCGTTGGGCGGTGTGAACTTCGATGACTACATGGCTGGCGGCTGGATGGGGCAGATCAGACCGCTGACCGGCCGCGGACGATCTCTCTATATTGGGCTTACGTTGCGGTATTGACGCTCGAATCGAGTCAGGAATCTCTTCACGCTCGCGACGGCCATTTATCTCACTTTATCACCTACCACGAGGACCGGTTTGGCGCCGGCCTTGATGCAGCCCTTCACGCAATCGATGGAGGCTTGTGAGCCGTTGTTATGTTTCGCGCCGCACTTGACGCAGGAGACATAACCGGTCCACTCAGCCCCAAAGGCAGCGACGGCGATAAGCGCAAACAATGTAGCCAATCTTTTCATGGTCTCTCTCCCGATCCAGGATTCTGTTCTGGCTTCCTGGACCGGTTATTATTGTACATCTAAACAGGCTTGCGGGCCTTTTAATCTCTAAATGTGGGCACAAGCAAGTCATCGACCGCTGCACGTCCGATTTGAACAGCCGATTTCCAGTGTCTGTGTTAGAGATCATTGCGAAATGACATGATTCGCTGTCCTAAGTACTGGCAAAGAAGAAGCTGTGGCCGTCGACCGGGTTGCACACGCGCACTCATCCAACCCGGGAGTAACAACATCTCTCATGTAACCACGGCGCGATGAGGATTTCGATGCGGCAAATTGCCGCACCGGGACAACTGCGGCGAGCGTTTTGTGAGCGCATCGGCCCAGATACAGAACGGCGATGGACCGTGCGTGAGTTACTGAATCAGCGCGGTACGGATGCCGTTGGCGGAGCCCCAGGCGACCATTACCGACGACCCTGATGAGACAAGATGCGGATAATTGACCTCTTTCTTCGCCCCGCCGGCGACAATCAACGGTTTTGACTTACCAGCGCCCGGCTGCACGCGGACGATCCGCACCTGATAATTGCCACCGTCTTTCTCCAGCCAACTCACCAGCGCGCCGCCGCCGTCCGGCATCACAACGGACGGGTAGCCGAATGGATTGCCGGAATCCACCTGCACGGGATCGGTGAAGGTCTTTCCGGAGTCATCCGAAAACGCGACGCTGACGCGCGGCTGGCCTTTGGCGCCGGTAAACCATGCAGCCGCGACCTGTTGGCCTTTCGCGCCAAGGCTCACGCTATTGGAAGGACAGCCGTCGATTTCCCAACCGTCGCGATGCAGAGGGTATGGCTCGGACCATTTTCCGTGGGCGAGCCGTACTAGAGAAATATCGCGTACTCCGCCCGTGTGGTCGCGGTAAGCAACCAGCAATCCATCCGCGGTGCGCACGCTGGCTGTGGGGCAGCAGGTGCAAACATCGCCGTCCAGCGTAACCTCAGCCATGGCCCGGCCAGACGCCGAAACGTGCGTCTCCTCGAGGTGGAACTGCTGGTGCTTCGGATACTCGCCCCCGTCTAGCCAAACGATAGAGGCAGCGTCGCCGTCGGCTACCGCCGAGATGAAGCCGTGATCCTCGCCGGACCGGTCTTTATGGACCACCTCCGGCTCCGTCCAGCGTGCGCCGCCATCCCGCGAGGTGCTGGTGTAAACCCACTTGCGGTCCCAGTTCGTCCAGTAAGCAAACAACGCGCCGGTATCCAGCCGGATGACGCCGGGGATCATGGTGGCATACGGAGCGAAGTAGCCTTCCGAGACGGTCGATGGGCCCTGCCAGGTTTCCGATCGCCAGGCGGCGAAGCGCAAGCGGCAACGCATACCTTCCAGCGGCTCCTGCCAGCTCAAGAGAATTTCGTTCCCCGCGCCCCCAGTGAGCATGGGGTAGTAGCTGTGCGCGGCTGCCGGATTTGAGATCTCGGTCATCGCGGGCGCGGTCGGAGGGGACAGTTTGGCCGCTGGCGCCTGGATCGCTAGAGCCAACAAAGCCGCACAAGCGATATGAAATTTGCGCTTCCCTGCACCGTCCATTTCGGCGCGTGTATTCACTAGTCCCTCCTTAACTATTAAGTCTAGGCAGGTGACAGAGTTTAGGGAAGACTCCGGGACTGCGGCAAATTGTCGCAGCGTCACGTGGTAAGCCTCGGCGACGAAATGGATCGGAGGTGTTCCGAGGCCATCGATATAGCCGCCAACGCCTCGGGCTTCTTGACAAATTGAGCGAGCAATTGAACCAGAGGATCTGTATCGCGCAGACTTGAATGCGGCAAAGCGTCGCAAATCGCGATGGAACAGCCCTCAGGAATTGGAGCTGGATTCCGCACCATCGCAACGCTGGTGAAACTCCCGAAACTGCAAGGGAGTCACACCAAACCTGCGATCGAATGCCCTCCACAGTTGGGTGGCGGATTGATAGCCAACTTTCGGGGCAATCTCCTTGAGTGACATGCCCGCCCCCAGGTAGACGCAGGTTAGATCGAGCCGCAAAGTTTCCACGAAACGCGCCGGCGTCATGCCGATGCTGCGGGTGAAGTGTCTTAGGAACGTGCGCTCGGACATCGAAACACGCGCTGCCAGCCTCTGCGCATCCAGCGGCTCAGACAGATTCTCCCGAATCCAGTCAACCAAGCCGGCAAACGGCGCGGCCGCGTGACTTTGGGCGCTCAACACGGGACTGAACTGCGATTGATAGCCAGGCCGGCGCGCATACAAAACGAGGCGCTTGGCCACGGCGTTGGCTACAGCTTCGCCCAAATCCGAGGCAACCATCGCCAGGCTCATGTCCATTCCGGTGGTGACTCCGGCCGATGTCCACAGCCGGCCGTCGTTGACAAACACTGCATTAGCTTCCACATACGCGTCCGGGCAGAGTTCCGCCAGATCGGAACACGCGGACCAGTGCGTGGAAACACGCTTACCGTTCAGCAGGGCAAAGTCTGCCAGGGCGAATGCGCCCGTGCAGATGGAGCCGAATCGGCGCGCCTTTGTGCTTGTGCGGACAACCCATTTTCGAACAGATTCGTCGGCCGCGAGCATCTGCAGACCATGCCGGTCGCCTCCTGCGATCAACAAGGTATCGATGGCTCGTGGCGCGAGCGCCTTCAGCGGTTTTGTGACCAGGACAACGGCGCTATTGGTCTGGATCGGACCCCCTTTGGAGGACAGAATATGTACGTTGTAGCGCGCTTCCCCCAAAATATTGTTGCCGGCCTCGAACACCATGGCGGGTCCAGTGACATCCAGCACTTGGCAGCCGTCGAAGGCGAGTATGGCGACGTCTAGAGGCTTCGGCATTGGCGGAAAACATCGCGCCATTGTCATTTACGCGATCGGTCTTTTAGTCTAGCGTAGACGTATTGGGTATGCGAAGACAACAGATAACGATTCGCGCGTTGCTCGGTCCGCGAAGGCTACATGCGGTAGCGCTGGCGGCAATGAGTGCTGCGGTCCTGATGTGGGCACAGGGATCATTGCCGTCGCATGAGAAACCGCTTGGGATCACGACGCAGATGGCCTGCTCGACCTTGTCGGGTAAGTCCATTGGTGGGGCGGCGCTTACGGCGGTTGTCGTAGAGGCGGAAAAGGGAACGCCCAGTTACTGCAAGGTCAACGGCACGCTCCTGCCTTCTCTAAACTTTGAAATCCGCCTGCCGGATAACTGGAACGGCAAACTCTACTACGGGGGCGGCGGAGGTTACGGCGGATCGATTCCGCCATTAAGCGTGCCTCCGCTCAAGCAAGGTTACGCAGAAGTCGGCAGCGATACCGGGCACCAGGGTGACGGGATGTCCGCCGCCTTTGCATTTAACGACACCTTCGCCGCCCAGCTATTCGGCAGCCTCGCTGTACCAACGGTGATGTCCACGGCGCTTAAAGTCGTGACCGCGGCTTATGGTGCGCCGCCGATGCGGTCCTATTTCGAAGGCTGCTCCAATGGGGGGCGTGAGGCGTTGATGGCCGTGCAGCGAAACCCGAATCTCTTTGATGGTGTGATTGCGCGGGCACCCGGTTACAACTGGGTGGGCTTCATGGGCGCGTTCAACCGGACGGCCAAGGCATTGGCTGCTCCCGGCGGCGCGTTCAGTCCGGCCAAAACGGCGCTGCTGGCGAAGCGTGTGCGGGACGCCTGCGACGGCCTGGACGGCATTGCCGATGGCATCGTCGCCAATCCGGCGGCTTGCACGGCGAAGGTCTTGAACTTGGGAGCATTGCGCTGTGCCGGCGGTGCCGATGCGGGCGACACCTGCCTTTCGGATGCGCAACTCGCCGTCGTCAAGGCATGGACGAGCGATGCGATCTTTGCGGGCAGCGATACGTATCGTAGTAGAGGCTACAACCTTACAGGCAACGAGGATGATCCAATGGGGTTTGGAATTTGGGTCTCCGGCAATGGGGATGTGGCTAAAGCCGGTCAGTATCTGTTTCAAGACACAACCGTCAAGTATTGCCTTACGCGCAATCCCCGGGCTGATTCGCTAAAGTATTCGCCCTGGGACCAGAATCAGGTCGCACTTTATTCATTGGCCGCGCTATATGACGCAACGCAAACCGATATTCGTCCGTTCGTCATGGCCGGCGGCAAGCTGATTATCTGGCACGGTGGCTCGGATGCGGCGCTCAGCGTCAACTCGACCATCGAGTACGTGACGAACATGGAGAAGGCCGTCGGAGCGGAGAACGCCGCTCGATCGACTCGATTCTATGTGGCGCCAGGGGTCGATCACTGCGAAAACGGAGTAGGCCCCGACAGAACGGACCTCCTGACGGCGCTGGACGATTGGGTGATCAAGGGCATCGCTCCGGCCACCTTAACTGCACAAAAGATGGATGCGACCGGCGCGGTAACGCGCAGTTTGCCGTTGTGCCAGTATCCGCAGTATCCCCGCTACATTGGCCCTGCCAATAGTGCAGAGGATGCCAAGTTGGCCTCAAGCTACGTTTGCACCTCACCCGGCGGGGCATCGAAGTAAGAATACATGCAGCGGAGCTCTCACAAGAAAGACCGCGTCATGGACCAAAATGAGTTTTCCCGACGTTCCCTGGTCAAGGGAATTGCTCCGGCGTTAGCTGCGTCGGCTTTCTGCAAGCCTGCTCTTGGGCAGGAGGGGCACGCGGATGTTGCCGCTCACGCTGGATCGCGTCTGCAGATTGGGATGCTCCTCTATCCGGGGCTGAGCGCACTCGATCTGGTTGGGCCGCACCCGTTCTTTGCCGAACTATCGAATAGCCAGGTTCATTTGCTTTGGAAGGACCTCAATCCGGTTATTTGTTCGCTCGGCTACAGCATCGTCCCGACCACGTCGATCAAGGATTGTCCTCGCGATCTTGATGTCTTGTTTGTTCCTGGCGGAACGACCGGCACGATCGCGATGATGAAAGACGACGAGATTCTGTTGTTCCTTGCCGATCGAGGCAGTCGAGCCCGTTACGTCACGAGTGTGTGTACCGGGTCGCTGGTCCTTGGGGTTGCCGGACTTCTGAAAGGTTACGACGCAACCTGCCATTGGAGGTTTCGCGAGCTGCTTCCTCTGGTCGGTGCGAGAGCGGTCGACGAGCGCGTGGTGATCGATCGCAATCGCATCACCGGAGGTGGCGTGACCGCGGGAATCGATTTCGGTTTGGTGCTCGCGTCTCGCCTGCGCGGCCGTCCGGCGGCGGAAATCCTGCAGCTTTACAACGAATACGATCCGCACCCGCCATTTGCAGCCGGAACACCAGCGACGGCGCCCTCCGTGACAAAGGCTGCCGTATTCAAGGGCCTGACGGCTGCGTACGAAGAGGCTCGTGCGGTTGCTGGGCCGGCCTACAAATCACGGCATCAGAGCTAGTCCGAAGCCACAACCGGTGGCAATTTGCCGCGCGACGTGCGCGCCGCGTTTGAAGTATGATCGCTTCGAGGCTCAGACGATTTCATGTGGAACCGCACCGCCGCCATCGTGACGGCCCTGGTAACCGGCGCGCTGTTACAGTTGATCGCGCAAGCTCCGTCCAAAGCAGGCTCCGAACCTGTCTATCACTTCAACGCAGACAATCGCCTGGAGTTCCCGGCAGACTACCGTGAGTGGGTTTTTCTGTCGGCGGGCAAGGGCATGACCTACGGTCCCGCTGGGAATCCTAACGGCCCGGCGCTCTTCGACAACGTTTTCGTCAACCCCGCCGCTTATCGGGAATTCCTCAAGACCGCGCAATGGCCGGATCACTCGATGTTTGTTCTCGAAATCCGCAGTGCGGTCACCGAGGCTCCATCAATCACGGCGGACAGTTTCAGAAGGACCTAGTGGCGGTTGAGGTTGAGGTGAAGGACAAGCAGCGTTTCGCCGAAACCAACGGCTGGGCATTTTTCGGCTTCGGCGACGGCCGGCAGCCGGCGGCGCAGGTGGCGAAAACCCAGGATTGTTACTCATGTCACTCGCTTAACGGTGCAGTCGAGCAAACTTTTGTTCAATTCTAT
>Ga0335069_10014399_pt1 | contig 11072 bp, 8 predicted proteins | sample Lox_Sample_11_FD_206714 | JGI IMG/M metagenome (GOLD analysis project Ga0335069, IMG submission 206714) | Soil microbial communities from Loxahatchee National Wildlife Refuge, Florida, United States - Lox_Sample_1.1 | ecosystem: Environmental > Terrestrial > Soil > Wetlands | place: USA: Florida... | reverse complement strand
AAGGACGGCAGGGTGGCCTTGAAGGCTCGCGTGGTGAAGTGAGCCTCGCCCGCCGCCTGCTGCTCGCGGTCGGCCTGGCCGCCCTGGCGGCGGCGCCGGCGGGCGCCTGGCCGGCGGAGGCCATGACCGCCCTCACCCGCGACGCGCGCCGGCTGCTGCCGCGGAGCCTGTCGCAGCTGCTGGGCGCGCGCGAGGCGCAGGTGCAGCAGCAGATGGCGCGCCTGCCGCCGGCGGTGTCGCAGGGCGTCGCCCGCGACCTGCGCGCCGGTCGGCTGACGACCGAGACGGTCGCGGCCGTGGACGCGGAGCTCGCCGGCGCGGTCCAGTTGCTGCGGGAGCGGCGGGTCAGCGAGGGCCTGGTCCGCCTGGGCGGGCTGGCGCGGGTGACCGCCGACCTGTCGGACCCCGTGCTCGCCGTGGGCGCGGAGGGCTGGCCGCGAGGCCTGCCCGGCGAGTACTACGCCCTCTTCGCCGCCAACGTCGGCCGGATGCCGGTCGTGCTCGACTACTCGCTGCTCTGCCGGACCGCCGCCGCCTCGCCCCCGGTCCCCGGCTGCTCGGCGTCGATGCCGCCGGGCCTCGATGCCTTCGAGCTGAAGCGGGCGCAGCTGCCGGCGATCTGGCAGTCGCTGGTCGAGCGCAGCCGCCAGCAGGTGCCGACGATCCGCGAGGAGCTGGTGCACGAGGGCCGCGTGGTCGGCCACGAGCGCCTCGACTTCCGCTCCCCGGCCTGGGCGGCGGCCTCCGTCGCCTACTCGCGGGCCGTGACCGCCACCGCCGTCACCTGGCTGGCCGCCTGGCGCGAGGCCCACGGCGACCTCACCCGGATGGCGACACCGCGGGTGGTGGCGCCGGTGGACGCTCCCGCGCCGGCTGCCGCCCCGGATCGCCGCCTCTCTCCCCCGGAGGCCCCATGACCAAGAGAGCGCTCGTCTCCGTCTACCGCAAGGACGGTGTCGTGGACCTGGCGCGCGGCCTGGTCGCGCGGGGTTTCGAGATCCTCTCCACCGGCGGCACGGCGGCCGAGCTGGAGCGCGCCGGCGTGCCGGTGATCGGCGTCTCCCAGGCGACCGGCTTCCCGGAGATCCTGGACGGCCGGGTCAAGACGCTGCATCCGAAGGTCCACGCCGGCATCCTGGCCCGCCGCGACGACCCGGCCCACCGGGCCGCGCTCGAGGAGCACGGCGTCCCGCCGATCGACGTGGTGGTGGTGAACCTCTACCCCTTCGAGGAGAAGGTGGCGAAGGGCTGCCCGTTCGAGGAGGCGGTCGAGAACATCGACGTCGGCGGTCCCAGCATGGTGCGGGCGGCGGCCAAGAACTTCCGCGACGTGGCGGTGGTGGTGGACCCCGGCGACTACTCCCTGCTGCTGGAGCAGCTCGACCGCCCGGGCGGCATCGACCCGGCCACCCGGCTGTACTTCGCGCAGAAGGCCTTCCGCCACACCGGACGATACGAGGCGGCGATCGCCGCCTACTTCTCCCAGGTGGAGACCCGCGACGGCGGCTACGCGCCGGCGGAGGCCGACGACACCTTCCCCTACCGCCTGAACCTCGCCTTCGAGAAGGTGCAGGACCTGCGCTACGGCGAGAACCCGCACCAGCGCGCCGCCTTCTACTCCGACCTGGGCTCGACGCTCTTCTCGGTGGCGGCGGCCCGCAAGCTGCAGGGCAAGGAGCTCTCGTTCAACAACATCCTCGACCTGGACGCGGCCTGGCGCCTGGTGACGGAGCTGGAGGAGCCGGCCTGCGTCATCGTCAAGCACACGAACCCCTGCGGCACCGCCGTCGGCGGCTCCCCGCTCGAGGCGTACGAGCGCGCCTGGGCCTGCGACCCGACCTCCGCCTTCGGCGGCATCGTGGCCTTCAACGAGCGGCTCGACGGCGAGACGGCGAAGAAGATCGCCGAGAGGTTCGTGGAGGCGGTGATCGCCCCGGGCGTCGAGCCCGCGGCCCTCTCGGCGCTCGGGCGCAAGACGAACCTGCGGCTGATGAGCATGGACACCACCGCCGTGCACAAGGTGAGCGGCTTCGACCTGCGCCGGGTGATGGGCGGGCTGCTGGCGCAGCAGTGGGACCTGCACCGCCTGCAGCGCGAGCGCTGCGACGTGGTGACCCGGCGGGCGCCGAGCGAGGACGAGTGGAAGGCGCTGCTGTTCGCCTGGACGGTGGTCAAGCACGTGAAGTCGAACGCCATCGTCTACGCCAACGCCGTGCAGACCGTCGGGGTCGGCGCCGGCCAGATGAGCCGGGTGGACTCGGCGCGCATCGCGGCGCAGAAGGCCGTGCTCCCGCTGGCCGGGACCGTGGTCGCCTCCGACGCCTACTTCCCCTTCCGCGACGGCGTCGACGAGATCGCGAAGGCGGGCGCGACGGCCGTCATCCAGCCCGGCGGCTCGGTGCGCGACGAGGAGACGATCGCGGCGGCCGACGAGCATGGCCTGGCCATGGTGTTCACCGGCGTCCGGCACTTCAAGCACTGAGGCGGCCGGCGTGCGGGCGGTGTGGCGGGTCCCTGTCCGACCGGAGACGCTGGCCCGAGCGGGCCTGCTGCTGCTGGTGGTGGCCCTGTTCCGCCAGCCGCTGCTCCAGGGTGGCGTCATCTACGATCGCGACGTCCACCTGATCTGGCACCCCCAGGTCGAGGGCTTCGTGCGGGCGGTGGCCGGCGGAGCGCTGCCGCTGTGGGACCCGAGCCCGGCCTTCGGGCAGCCGCTGCTGGGCGACCCCGGCGCCCAGGTGCTCTACCCGCCGACCTGGTTGAACCTGGTCATGCGGCCGTGGACCTACTACACCCTGTTCGCGGCCGGTCACCTGGCCCTGTCGGCGCTCGCCTTCTTCGCCCTCGCCCGGCGCTGGCGGCTGTCCGTGGCGGCCGCTGCCACTGGCGCCGCCGCCTGGGTGCTGTGCGGGCCGCTGCTGTCGCTGGTGACCCTGTGGCACCACTACGCCGGCGCCTGCCTGGCGCCGGTCGTGCTGCTGGCCGGCGAGAGGGCCGCCGCCACGCGGCGGGCGCGCGACGTGGCGCTGCTGGGCCTCGCCATCGCCCTGCAGATGCTCGCCGGATCGGCCGACATGTGCGCACTGACGCTGCTCACCCTCGCTGCCTGGACGGCGGCGGCGCACGTGCGCTGGCGGCAGCCCCGCGAGGTCCTGGCGCTGCTGGGGGGCGGGGCCGTCGCCATCCTGCTCGCCGCGGCGCTCGCCGCCGGCCAGTGGGTGGCCTCACTGGAGCTGCTGGCGCGCTCCTCCCGCCGGGAGCTGCCGGAGGCGGTGCGCACCTACTGGTCGGTGCACCCGTCGTCTCTCCTGGAGACGGTTGCGGCCAGCGTGCCCTCGCGGCTCCCGCTGCAGGCAGGCTGGCGGCAGGAGCTGTACGAGGGGCGCGAGCCGTTCCTGGTCTCGCTGTATCTCGGCCTGCCTGCGCTGGGGCTGGTCGCGGCCGGGCTGGCGCGGGCGGGGGAGAGGCGGCGGCGTCTCGCGCTCGCCGCCGTGCTGGTCACGGCGGTGCTGGTGGCGCTGGGCCGGCACGCTCCGGCGTACGCCGTGCTGACCCATCTGCTGCCGCCACTGCGGGTCCTGCGCTACCCGGTCAAGGCGATGGTGTTCGCGGCCCTCGCCTGGTCGGGTCTGGTCGGGCTCGGCGTGGACGGCTGGCGCTCTCTCGCGGGGCGCCGGCGGCTGGCCGCGCTGGTTCCGCTCGCGCTGGCGACCGTGCTGGTGGCCGCGTTGTCGGCGGCGATGCTGGTGGAGGTTCCCGCGCTGCGCGCGGCTGCCGCGCGCGTGCTGGATCCCCGGGAGCTGCCGGCGCTGGTCCCGCTCGGCCACGCTCTGGCGCTGCACGCCCTGCTCGGCGCCGCGCTGGCGGCGCTGGCGTGGCGCAGCCGGGGCGCCGCCGCGGTGCTGGCGGTCCTCGACCTCGCGCTGGCCCATCCCCTCCCCACTCCCGTCGCCCCGCTCGCCCTCTACGCACACCGGCCCGAGGTGCTGGCCGCTCTCCAGCCCGTCGCCAGGGCGCGCGTCTACTCCTACGAGTACGGCGAGACCGCCCGCGCGCAGGCCTGGGGCGGCGGCACACCGTACGCGCTGGAGCGGCAGCCCGCCGGGTGGAGCCTCAGCGCCTCGACCGCTCTCGCGATGCAGCTGAGCCTGGCCCCCCAGACGGCCGGCCGCTGGGGCCTGCGCCAGGGCTTCGACAACGACTACCGGGGCCTGCAGCCCGCGCCGGTGGCGGTGTTCACACGCCTGGTCCGCGTGTACGAGGCCGACACCGGGACCGTCCTGCGACTGCTGCAGCTCGCCTCGGTCACCCACGTGCTCGCCCTGCACCCGTTCGCGGCGGACCGCCTGCCGGTCACCGCCGTGGTGCCGGGACTGTTCCGGGACCCCGTGCGGGTGGAGGCGGTCCCGGGATCGCTGCCGCGGGTGCGCGCGGTCGGAGGCGTGCGGGTCGCCGGCGAGTCGGACGTGATCTCTGCTCTTCTCGACCCCAGTCTCGATCCCGCCCGGACCGTGGTCCTGTCGGAAGGTCGGCCGGCCGATCCGCCGGCGGGATTCGAGGGGCGGGCCGTCGTCGTCCGTGAGACCGCCGACCGGATCCAGATCGAGGCGGACCTGCCGACCGCGGGCTACGTGGTGGTCGCCGACAGCTACGACCCTGGCTGGAAGGCGACTGTGGACGGCGTTGGCGCAGCCGTCCTCCGCGCGAACCTGGCGTTCCGGGCGGTGCCGGTGCCGGCGGGACGCCACCGGGTCGAGCTGTCCTACCGGCCGGCCGGCGTCCTCGTCGGCCTTGCCGTCTCGGGGGTGGCCGCGGTCGCCTGCCTTGTCTTCCTGGCCCGGCGGCGGCCCCGGGCCCATGCAACCCCGCCTGCCGGTTGGCGTTCCAATCCTTCGGGGACAGGAGAGGAACGAACATGACCAGTGCGAAGTGGTTCGGTGTCGCCGTGCTGTCGCTGGGCACGGCGGCCGTTACGGGGTGGGCGGTGGCGTCGCCGGACCAGGACGGCGGCCCCCGGGCGGCGTGGCGCGCGCGCGGCGGCCAGCGGCTGGCCCAGTACCTGGGGCTGACCGACCAGCAGCAGGCGCAGTGGAAGACGATGCGCCAGCAGCAGCGTGAGCAGATGAAGCCGCTTCTGGAGGAGGGCCGCACGCTGCGGCGGAAACTGCAGCAGGCTCTGGGCGCGTCCCAGCCGGACCCGCAGGCGGTGGGCCAGGCGACGATCGACCTGAAGGCTCACCGGGAGAAGGTGCGGGCGCAGCGCGACCAGTTCCGCCAGCAGCTGGCCGGCATCCTCGACCCGCAGCAGAAGCAGAAGCTCGACGCCCTCCAGCAGATGCGGCGGACCATGGGCCGCGGCCACGGCTGGCGCGGCGCCGGCCCGCTCGGCGGCGGCGCCGGGGCGCCGCTCAGCTAGCCCCGCGTCCTCGTCCGGTGCCCGCGGCCGCGCGTACGGCCGCGAGCACCTCGTCGGGGGTCGCCTGCGCGGTGCCTATCTTTCCCACCACCACGCCGGCGGCGACGTTGGCCAGCGCGGCGGCCTCCGGCAGGCCGGCCCCCGCGGCCACCGCCAGGCTCAGGGTCGCGATCACCGTGTCGCCGGCGCCGGTGACATCGAAGATCTCGCGGGCGGCGGCCTTCACGTGCAGCGGCGGGCGGCCGCGCTCGAAGAGGCTCATCCCCTGCTCGCCGCGGGTGACCAGCGCCGCCCGGCAGCGCAGCAGCGCCAGGATGCGGCGGCCGGCGCGCAGCAGGTCCCGCTCGCCGCGCAGGCGGATGCCGGTCGCCTGCTCCGCCTCCGCCGCGTTGGGGGTGACCAGAGTCACCCCCCGGTAGCGGCGGAACTGACGCAGCTTGGGGTCGACCAGCACGCTCACCCGCCGACGGCGCGCCAGCGGCAGCACCTGCCGCAGCAGCGCGGCGGTGACGACGCCCTTCTGGTAGTCGGAGATCACCAGCGCCTCGGCGTTCGCCAGCTCGGCGCGAGCCGCGGCCAGCACCGCCGCGGCCGCGCGGCCGCCGAGGTCGCGGGCGTCCTCGCGGTCCGCCCGCACCACCTGCTGGCTGTGGGCGACGATGCGGGTCTTCAGGGTGGTGGGGCGGCCGGAGTCGGACACCGCCAGCAGCGGCTGCACCTGCGCGGCCTGGAGCGCCTCGCGCACCAGCCGCCCCGCCGCGTCGTCCCCCACCGCGCCGACCAGGGCGGCCTCGCCTCCCAGCGAGCGCACGTTGGCGGCCACGTTGCCGGCCCCGCCCAGGTGGAAGCTCTGCCGGCTGACCTCGACCACCGGCACCGGCGCCTCGGGCGAGATGCGCGACACGCGTCCCCACAGGAACTCGTCCAGCATCACGTCGCCCAGCACCAGCACCCGCCGGCCGCGCATGGCCTCGAGCAGGGCGGCGGCCCGAGCGGGGGAGAGCAGGGTCACGCCGGGGCCCCCGCGGGGCGCGCCCGCGCCACGGCGAAGGGCACGGCCTGCAGCAGGAGCACCAGGAGGAGCACTTCGGAATCGCCGAGATTGTACTCGAACAGCCCCGCCGCGAAGATCGCGGCCAGCATGCCCAGGCTGCCCACGGCCGCGGCCGCAGAGGCGCCCCGCTCCCCGCGGGCCGCGCGGGCGGCTGCCAGCGCCGTCGCCGCCACGGTGACCGCCCACCAGGCGAAGAACACGAAGCCGGGCAGGCCGCGCTCCGCAGCCACCTGCAGCAGGTTGTTGTGGAGGTGGGGGGCGCGGGGATTGGGCGCCTCCGGCCAGCGGTAGCTCGGGTAGCGAGTCAGGATCATCCCCGGTCCCTGGCCGAACACCGGGCGGTCGATGATCATGTCGATGCCGGCCTGCCACATGTAGTAGCGGTCGAGGCTGCTGGCGTCGGCGACGGTGAGCCGGCCGGCGAGCTCCTTGGGGTGGGCGAGCAGCAGGGCCAGCACCGCGGCGGCCACCACCAGCAGCAGCCGCGGCGCGCGCAGCGCGGCCACGGCGCAGAGTCCCACCACCGCGCCCAGCCAGGCGCCCCGGGTCTGCGAGACCACCAGTGCCCAGGAGGCGAGGGGCACCACCAGGAGCGGCAGCGCCGCGCGCGCGGCGGCAGCCCTCTCGCCGGGGTGCAGCGACAGATGTCCCGCGAGCACCGCCAGGCCGGCCACGAACAGCCGCGTGGGCCACAGACCCGGTCCCGCCGCGTCGAAGGCGGCCACCACCGCCACCGCAACCATCACCAGGCCGGGCACGCGGAAGTCCCGCAGCCGCGGCGACGGCGGGGGGGCGAACAGCAGGCGGGCGGCGGCGACCACCAGCACCACCATCGTCACCCCCGAGGCCGACATGTAGTGGCCGAGGAAGCCGGGAGGCCGGTGGTTCAGCCGGTCGAAGCCGAGCAGGTGGTGCTGCAGCACCATCAGCGCCGCCAGCGCGAGGCCTCCCAGCAGCACCGAGTGCAGCACCGCCTCGCGCGCCTCGGCGTCGGTCAGCGTCTCCAGGGCGACGTAGAAGAGCGCGAGCAGCAGCAGCTTCTTGGAGTCGGCATGGGAGACCGCGGGAGAGGCGGCGAAGCAGGCGGACAGCAGCGACCAGACGGCGAAGGCGACGAGCGGAGTGTCGACCGCGGTGGCCGGCAGGCGGGCGAGCCGGCGGGACAGCCGCAACACGAACGCGCCCGCGGCCAGCGCCAGCAGGATCTCGCTGGCGAAGATGGACACCGGGGCGGTCGCCGCGACGCCGGCGAGCAGCCAGAGCTGGAGCCGCTGCAGCCTCACCGCTAGCCCGGGGAGCGCCTAGTCCTCGACCTTCGCCTCGTCCACCAGCATCACCGGGATGTCGTCCTGCACCGGGTAGACGCGACGGCAGCGGACGCAGCGCAGCCCGGCTCCCCCCTTGACCACCTCGACGGGGGTCTTGCACTCCGGGCAGGCGAGGATCTCGAGAAGCTCGGGATCGATCGGCATACGCGCGAGTCTAGCCTAGAGGCGGCCTCCGATGAGAGCCGAACCGGCAACGACCGGCACGGGGGGTTCGGGGGGACGAAGTCCCCCTCGAGAACGAGGAAGCCAGGCAGAGCCGTCGGCTTCTCCGGACCTGTCCCGGCCGTGGCTGTGGCTAGGATCGTCCTGCCGCCGGGACCCGGCGGCGAAGACGAGACTGCCGGCCTCTCTCCCACCGGCCCGACAAGCCAGGAGGCTGCCATGCGTGTCGTGTTCGTGGAGAGGGAGAACGCCCCGGAGCGGCTGGTCTGCGAGGCGGAGATCGTGTTCGAGTCGGAGTCCGGCCCGCTCGCCGGGATGAAGCTCGTCGGCTTCTCGATCTGGCGCTCGCCGGAGGGCGAGTTCTACGTGACCTTCCCGTCGCGCGCCTTCGGCGCCGGAGGCGAGCGCCGCTTTTTCGACTTCCTGCGCTCGGTCGAGGGGCAGGCGGCCGACTCCAAGCGCGTGAAGGCCTGGATCCTCGAGCAGTTCCGGGCCACGCGCGAGGCGGCGGCCTAGACGGCCGTCGCCGCGTGCCATCGCCGCGCGCGGCTGCGGGCCGCGCGCGGCGTCTCACTTTGACCGCCTGCGGAGCGCATGGGAGAATCGCACAGGAGGAGCCCCGTCTCGCATGTCGATCCTCGTGTTCGTGCTGGCCGCTTCCGCGGCACACGCTGCTGTCGCGTCCCCCCCGGCTGCCGTCGCCGCGCCGCCCGCGGCCACCGCGCGGGCCGACGCCTACTACCACTTCAGCCTGGGGATGCAGGCGAGACTCGCCGGGGACAACGACGAGGCGCTGGCGGAGTACCGCCGGGCGCAGAAGCTCGATCCCTCGTCCTCCTCCATCCGCGTGGAGACGGCGCGGCTGCTGCGCGACATGAACCGGCTCGACGACGCGGCCGCCGAGGCCCGCGCGGCGGCGGCCCTGGACGAGGACGACGCCGACGCCCACCTGGTCCTGGCGCAGCTCTCGCAATCGCAGGCCTCGGCGAACGACCCCGAGCCGGCGCTGCGGCGGGCCGCCGCGGAGTACGGGCAGGTGGTGCGGGTGCGCCCGAGCGACGGTCAGGCGGTGCTCAGCCTGGCGGCGCTCTACGGGCAGCTCGCGGATCTGCGGGGCCAGGCGCGTGACACCCAGGGCGCCGCGCGTGACCACCTGGCGGCCGCCGCGGCCTGGGAGAAGTACCTGGCCATCGACCCCGGCAACTTCGAGGCGCACGTGCAGCGCGGGCAGCACCTGCTGCAGGCCGGCGAGCCGGACCAGGCGGCCGCCGCGCTGAAGGGCGCGCTCGAGCTGCAGCCGTCGTCGGCGCGCGCCTACCAGATGCTGGGCGCCATCTACGCCCAGGCCGAGCAGTCGGACCAGGCGGTGCTCCACTTCCGCAAGGCGCTCGAGCTGGATCCCGGCAACGTCAAGGTGCGGCTGGAGCTCGGCGAGGTGCTGGTGCAGGCGAAGCGGCCGCAGGAGGCGCTGTCCGAGGCGGACGCCGTGCTGCAGGCCGACGCCAGCAACCGCTTCGCCCTCGACCTGCGCGGGCGCAGCCTGCGCGACCTCAAGCGCTACGACGAGGCCGACCGCGCCGCCGACGCCCTGCTGGCCAGCGCCCCGGACGACCTCAAGGCCTCCTACCTGAAGGTGACGATCGCCGAGGCGCGGCACGACTACCCGAAGGCGGTCGAGCTGCTGGAGCAGGTGCTGTCCCGCCCGCAGGCGAGCGACGAGGAGGGCGCCGCCAACAGCCGCGTGTTCCTGCTGCACCTCGGCTTCGCCTACCAGCAGCTGGAGCGCTACGCGGACGCGGCCAGGGCCTTCGCCCGCGCCGAGGCCGCCGGCGGCCCGCCGGACGCGACCATCCTGAGCTTCCGCGCGGAGGCGCTCTATCTCGCGAAGCAGAAGGACGAGGCGCTGGCCGCGACCCGGGCCGCGCGCCAGCGCTTCCCCGACGACGTCGACCTCGCCGGCCTCGAGGCCAACATCCTGCGCGACAAGGGGGACACCGCCGCCGCCACCGCCCTGGTCGAGAAGATGCGCACGCGCGCGCCCAAGGACCCCAAGGTGCTGGCCCGCGTCGCCGACTTCTACCGCCGGGCGAAGGACTTCCCGCAGGCCGAGGCGGCGCTGCGCCAGGCGCGCCTGATCGACCCCAAGAGCCTGTCGGTGCTGTTCCAGCTCGGCGCCGTGCTGGAGCGGGAGAAGCGCCCGGACGAGGCCGAGGCCGTGTTCCGGGAGGCGCTCGCCATCGAGCCCGACTCGGCCCCCGTCCTCAACTACCTGGGCTACATGAACGCCGACCGCAACGTGCGCGTGGACGAGGCGCTGGGGCTCATCCAGAAGGCGGTCGAGCTGGACCCCGCGAGCGGCGCCTACCGGGACAGCCTGGGCTGGGCGCTCTACCGCCTCGACCGGATCGAGGCGGCGGAGGCCTCGGTGCGCAGGGCGCTCGAGAGGGACGCCAACAACGCGGTGATCCTCGACCACCTCGGGGACATCCTCAACAAGCGCGGCCGGGTGGCCGACGCCCTCCAATGCTGGCAGAAGGCCCTGCACGGCGAGGACGAGGAGGGGGAGCTCGACCGCCCGCGTGTGGAGGCCAAGATCCGTGACGCCCAGGGTGTGCTCCACGCCCAGCAGCAGGCGGTGGCCCCGCCGGCTCCCTGAGGCGGCGCTCGCCTTCGCGCTGGCCGCTTCCAGCTGCGTGCGAGCGCTGCCGCCCTCGCCGGACGTCGTCCGCCGCGCGGCGGCCCTCGACTCCTACTCCGCCGACCTGCACGTCTCGGTGCGCGGCGCCCTGCGCGGCGGCAGCCGGGTGCTGGTCGCCTTCCGCCGGCCCGACGCCCTGCGCATCGAGATCCCCGGCCCGGCCGGTGCTCGCCTGGTCGCGGTCACCTGCGAGGGCCGCCTGACCGCAGTGCTGCCCGGCGAGCGCGCCGTCCTGGAGCGGCCGGCGGCACCGGCCGAGATGGAGGCCCTCGTCGGCATCCCGCTCTCGCCCGCGGAGCTGATGGACCTCCTGGTGGGAGTGGCGCCGAAGGGCGTGCGCCGCTACCAGGCGCGCTGGGGACGCGAGCTGCCGACCCGCATCGACGCGGAGCTGCAGGACGGCACCCGAGTGAC
>Ga0335069_10014398_pt1 | contig 11072 bp, 4 predicted proteins | sample Lox_Sample_11_FD_206714 | JGI IMG/M metagenome (GOLD analysis project Ga0335069, IMG submission 206714) | Soil microbial communities from Loxahatchee National Wildlife Refuge, Florida, United States - Lox_Sample_1.1 | ecosystem: Environmental > Terrestrial > Soil > Wetlands | place: USA: Florida... | reverse complement strand
CACGTCCATGCGGTGCCCGACTACACCGGCGCCACCAAGGAAGAACGCGTCCAACGCATCGAGGAGATCATCGAGATCTGCCGCCAGCATGACTACCAGTACATCTTCGCGGGGTACGGCTTCATGGCGGAAGACGCGGCGTTCGTGCGCGCCATCGAGGAGGCGGGCCTGCACTTCATCGGCCCCGGCTCGTACACGCAGGAAGCCGCCGGCGCGAAGGACGAGGCCAAGCGCACGGCGATCGAGAATGCCGTCTCCGTCACCCCGGGCGTCAACAACGCCACGGCGCGTACGCTGCTGCGCAAGTACCCCGACCGCGCGGCGCTCGCCAAGCTCGCCAAGCAGAAAGGTCTCGACGTCCCGCACCTGACGGACCAGAAGATCTCGCTCGAGGACCTGGCGGACCGCGTGCTCGACGCGGCCTATGCGAAGCACATCGACCTGTACACCGTCGACGAGCTGAGCGAGCAGATCGGCATCGAGGCGGCGAAGCTGCTGAAGGACCATCCGGGGCGGCGCTTCCGCCTGAAGGCCATCGGCGGCGGCGGCGGCAAGGGGCAGCGGATCTTCTCGAACGCCAAGTCGATCCCGGGCCTGGTGCGCGAGATCCTCAACGAGGTCAAGGCCACCGGCGTCGGCGACAACAAGAACATGCTCATCGAACTCAACGTCGAACACACGCGCCACAACGAGATCCAGATGCTCGGCAACGGCCGCTGGTGCATCACGCTCGGCGGACGTGACTGCTCGTTGCAGATGCACGAGCAGAAGCTGGTCGAGATCTCGTTGACGCAAGAGGGCTTCGAGGTGGCCATCGCGCAGGCGCGGGCCGACGGCCACACCGAGAAGGCGCGCATCCTGGAAGCCGATTCGGCGCTGCTGCAGCGCATGGAGGCGGAAGCCGAACGGTTCGGTCTTGCAGTGAAGCTCGACTCCGCTTCGACTTTCGAATGCATCGTCGAGGGTACTCATCACTACTTCATGGAAGTCAACACGCGCATCCAGGTGGAGCACCGCGTCTCCGAGCTGTGTTACGCCCTGCGCTTCACCAACCCGGAGGACCCGGCGGACTTCTTCGATGTGCACTCGCTCGTCGAGTGCATGGTGCTGATCGCCCGGCATACGACGCGCCTGCCGAAGCCGGTGCGCATCCGGCGTGACACCGCGGCGGTGGAGGTGCGTCTGAACGCCACCGATCGCGCCCTCAATCCGGCGGCGGGCGGCGTCATCATCTCGTGGTCCGATCCCATCGAGGGGGAGATCCGCGACGACCAGGGCATTTCGATCAAGAACCCGGACACCGGACTGTTCATGCGCTACCGGCTTGCCGGCGCCTACGACTCCAACGTCGCGTTGCTGCTCGCCACCGGTGAAGATCGCGCCGAAAGCGTGCGGCGCATCGTCGAGATCCTGCGCCGCACGACGCTGCGCGGCATCGATCTGGCGACCAACCTGGAGTTTCACTTCGGCTTGGTCACCTGGTTCCTCAGCCGCGATGCGTGGGCGAAGCCGACGACGAAGTTCGTCGTCCCCTATCTGACCCTGGTCGGTGAGCTTGCGGAGGAGGCGCAGTCGATCGACTTCGACTACGCCTTCCAGCAGATCGCCCGGCACGCCACCACCCAGGCGGCGGTGCACGGCCATCACGTGGTGGCCGCGACCCGCCAGATCGCCGAGCTCAAGGAAACCCTGCTCGAGCGTCCGATCGGCATGCTGATCAACGAGCCGCACTTCCTGTCCGCCTGGCTCAGCCAGCATCGGCTCGACTTCGAAACGATCGGCGAGCAGATCGTGTGGAAGCGCAACCCGGTGGAGATCCTGGCGGACACCTACCATCTGCTCCACCTCGACGATCAGCCCGGTGAGCCGGCGGCGCACCGGATCTGGGATCACGACCGGGAGCTCCTCGCCACGGCGTTGACCTTCTACGCGACGTTGCGGGAACGTGCCTCGGACACGCTAGCGTGGACCGAGTGGGACCGTCTCCTGCGCGCCGACACGCCCGCGTTCGGCTTCGACGCGGCGCGGTGGGCCGAGGTACGCGCCGCACATGCGGGGCACCAACTTGGGCTGGAGATCCTCGCCGTGGTGCCGATGATCGCGGCGAAGTCCGGCTTCTACGACCTGGCGCTTAACGACGACCTCGGCATCACCATCCCGGACCGTCTCCTCGACCCGGCGCGGCAGGAGACCATGCGCAAGGTGCTGGTGCCGCCGCCGGCCACCAAGGCGGACGAGATCGTCGCCGCCATGGGCGGCACGTACTACGCGCAGGAGGCGCCGGGTCATCCCCACTTCGTGAGCAAGGGCGCGCACTTCAACCAGGGCGACCCGCTCTACATCATCGAAGTGATGAAGATGTTCAACAAGGTCTACGCGCCGTTCTCCGGCACGATTGAAGAGATCCTGGTGCACGAGAGCGGAGTCGTCGTGCGCAAGGGGCAACCGCTGTTCAAGGTCACCCCCGACGAGCAAATCGTCGAAGAGGACCCCGAAGTGAAGCATCGCCGCATCCGCGCCAACACCGACGCCTACCTCGCCAAGCTGCTCTGAGCCATCTCGATTGTCAGCGTGAGTCGTCTTCAGACGACTTCTGCAAGACCGCAGCCCGGGAATTCCATTCGGCACGCGAACATCGGCGCCGCGCGCTCAAGGGGGCGCTGCGCGATAGGCTGCAGCCCTCCGGATGCACGGTGCGGTGAGAGGCTGCGGCATTCTTGCAAGCCTTGCACATCGGGTGATATGGGGCCGCGTGGCGGTAACCAACGAGGTCAACAGGGGAAGATCCACATGATCGGTGCCGACCTGGTGCGTGTTTAACTGACAAGAAGCCTGTCAGTTAAACACGCACCGACACATTGCGGCCCAAGTAGGTAAGCAGATAGTTCGGCGGCACGTGGGGCCAGGCATGAAGCGTAAACGCCCGTCAATCACACTGACATTCTTTGCCTTTGTAGTATCCGGCTGCACGACCACGCTCGGCCGGGCCGCTGACTCATGGATTGGGGCACCTGTGGATGATTTCGTTGTTCGTGCCGGCGTGCCGCGTAGAGAGATGGCACTCCACGACGGGCGAGTCGCGTATACGTGGTATCTAGGTTGCGAGATCACCCTAGTATCGAGGAATGGCATCGTCGAAGAGTGGTCGTCCACCAACTGCCTGTCCATCTCCCCAGTGCCGGGCAGGTGGCAACGATGAGCGGTCCGGCCGATTCGTTAGCGACCAGTCCTTCTTGTTGTGGATGGCTCCGTGCGGATGCGTGGCGCTTACTCATGTCCCATGCGGTGTGAGATCTCGGGCCGAACAGGAAGGCTCCATGCGACGGCGGGCGACAGCCGGCGTAAAATGGCGCCCGATCCACTGGAGCTGGATATGAACTTACACCAGCGGGTATCGCGGTCGACCTGAAGGCAACCGCGGCGCGGTGAGCCTGGACCCCAGAGACGCCAAGGTTTGCGTTGTGGTCGAACCGCTCTCGAAAGAAGAAGGGATTCGGGCAATCCGGGCCGGCTTCGCCCAGGTTCTGCTCGATGCCACCTTTGATTGTTCAGCTCCCATCTACTGGTTCAGCATAGCGGGCGACAGGCGCGGCCCCGTACTGAACAACGGCACCATCTTCTTTATTGACACAGGCGCTGGGCCCTTCGCCGTCACCGCTAGGCATGTGCTCGAAGGATACCGTGAAGCGATTCGCGCGGAACCGCGCACGCTGTGCGAGATCGGTGGAGTAGGCTTCGACCTGCTCTCGAACCTGATCGCGGAGGATCGCAATGCCGACATCGTTACGCTGCGCATCGACGACGACGCTCTCACGAAGATCGGGAGAGTTCCTCACGTGAATCCTCGAGCATGGCCGCCAAAGCCTCCCGAAATAGGAAAGGGAGTGTTTTTCGGCGGGTATCCGGGTAGGCATCGGGTTGAAGGACCTGGTGTCATCCAATGGGGCTTTGCCGGCGGTCTCGATGTCGCGACTGCCGTTCACGAGGATCATATCTGCGTTCAGTTCAGCCGTGAAGATTGGGTATCCACGGCTGGCCTTCCGCCACCCGCAGTCGGCGAGCCGTGGGGCGGCATAAGCGGCGCGCCGCTTTTCGCGGTTGTCCAGAACGGCGTAGTATCATGGCGGCTTGCTGGAGTGGTGACTGAATTCGGAGCAACCCTCGAGATTCTGTATGCATCATCCTTCTCCCAAGTTGGTTCCGATGGCTCCATCTCCCGCTAGCCCGGTCCGTCGAGCTTTGGCGTCTAAAACCCGGCGATCGAGACCGACGCGAAAAGAGCGCGCGACTCATCGCCACGACGTTCAGCTTGACCGAAGCGGCGTCGACGGGTTGCGCTTCGCCATGCGGATCAGGCAGTCTGGAGATCGTGGCAAAGATCGATCGACTGAAGGAGGAAGTGGGTTGGCTCAAGGTCGTCTTCGGTGTGCTTGTCGCCATCGACGCATCCCTGCTTGGGTGGCTAGCTCAAAACTACTCCACGGGCAGTCGCCTTCTGGTCCTGGTCGCTAGTGTCGTAGCCACCGCCGTCACGTATGCCGTTGTGCGGGTCAACCGATTGGCTTACCGTCGAATCGAGGAATTGGAGGACGCGTAATGGTCTGGGTCGTGATTGCCGCTTTGGTCATCTTCGCAGTCGGCTTGCTTCAGGTTGTCCGCGACGCCGAGCAGCACGGCCGACAACGGCCGCACTAACGCATGCACACGACGCGCGGGGAACCCGCGCGCGTGTGATGCGGGGCGTTATATCCGCCCGACAGGATGAAGCACGAGCGTTTGGAATCGCCTACTCGTCGCGCGACAGATAGGTGTATTCCTGCAGGCCCTGCTCGTAGTGGCGTCGCAAGCGGGCTGATTCCTCCAAGGTGATCTGCCCGCCGCGCATCGCCACCTCGATGGTGCGGCGGACCTTCTCGATCAGCGTCCCCTTGTCGTACTGCACGTACTGCAGGACCTCGGTGACGACGTCGCCTTCGACCACGTGCTCCACTTCGTAGCGCCCGTCCGCGCCCAGGCGCACGTGCACCGCGTCGGTGTCGCCGAAGAGGTTGTGCAGGTCGCCGAGGATCTCCTGGTAGGCGCCGACGAGGAACACGCCGATGTAGTACGGCTGGCCGTTCCACGTGTGCAGCTCGAGCACGTCCTTCACGTCTCGTTGATCGATGAACTTGTCGATCTTGCCGTCGCTGTCGCAGGTTAGATCGGCGAACACGCCGCGCCGCGTCGGGCGCTCCTCGAGGCGATGGATCGGCATGACCGGAAACAGCTGCTTGACCGCCCAGTGATCGGGGGCCGATTGGAACACCGAGAAGTTCCCGTAGTAGGTGTCGGCGAGTCCCTTCTCGAGCGGCTCGAGGTCGTCGGGCACGTACGGCAGCTCGCGGACGATGCGCAGGATCTTCTCGCAGCAGTCCCAGAACAGCCGTTCGACGCGAGCCCGCGCCCGCAAGTCGAGGTAGCCGAGCGAGAACAGCTCCGAGGCCTCCTCTTTGAGCTGCAGGCTGTCGTGATAGGCCTCCTGGACGTTCTTGTGCGAGATGCCGCCCCAGATCTCGGCGAGGTCGCGGATGACCTTGTGATCGCCCTCGCCGACGGGCTCCGGCGGTTTGCCGGACAGCATCTCGTGCACGCCGAGGACGTCGAAGATGAGCACCGAGTGGTGCGCCGTCATCGCCCGGCCCGCTTCGGTGATGATGTCGGGGTGCGGAATGTGCTCCTTGTCGCAGGTATCTTGGATCGAGGCCACGACGTCGTTGGCGTACTCCTGCACCGAGTAGTTCATCGACGAGTGGAAGTTCGTCTGCGAGCCGTCGTAGTCGACGCCGAGCCCGCCGCCGACGTCGACGTAGCGCGGCGTGGCGCCCATCTGATACAGGCCGGCAAACACGCGGCCCGCCTCCCGCAAGGCGTCCTTGTGGGCCCGGATCGCGGTGATTTGCGAGCCGATGTGGAAGTGCAGCAGCTCGAGGCAATCGAGCATGCCTTCGGTGCGCAGCAGGTCGACCGCGTCGACGATCTCGACGGCGGTGAGCCCGAACTTCGAGCGATCGCCCGTCGACTCGATCCACTTGCCGGCGCCCTTGGTCGTCAGCCGCGCCCGCACGCCGATGTGTGGGCGGATGCCGAGCTTCTGCGCCGTCTTGATGATGAGATCCACTTCGCGGAAGCGGTCGACGACGATGATCGGCGTGCGACCGAGCCGCTGCGCCAGCAGCGCGGTCTCGATGTACGCGCGGTCTTTGTAGCCGTTGCAGATGATCAGCGCGCCCGGGGTGTCGAGGATCGCCAGGGCGATCAGCAGCTCCGGCTTGCTGCCGGCTTCGAGGCCGACGCGCTGGGCGGCCCCGTACTGCACGATCTCCTCCACCACGTGGCGTTGCTGGTTCACCTTGATGGGATAGACGCCGCGGAACTCGCCCTTGTAGCCGTACTCGCCGATGGCCTTGCTGAATGCCCCGCACAGGCCTTGCACGCGTGCCGAGAGGATGTCGGAGAAGCGTACCAACAACGGCGGGCGCAGCCCGCGCTGCTCGAGGTCGAGGACGAGATCGAGCAGATCGACGCCGGGTCCCTGATCGTTCTGCGGACGGACCTCGACGTGGCCCTTGTCGTTCACCGTGAAGAATCCCGCCCCCCAGTTGGCGACGTTGTACAGCTCAAGGCTGTCGCGAACCGTCCATCCTCGCATGATTGTCGTGTGTCCTCCTCAGCGCCGGGAGATTGTGCGCGACATCTTAGCGACCTTGCGCCCGCCCGCAACACTTGCGAGGCACTTTTCACGCCCGCTGCTGGCAAATTCCGTCGACACGCGATACGAGCAGCATCGAGATGCCGAAGCGGACGTCGCCCACCTCGCCGCGACGCGGCGGCGCTCATGTGACGCGCGGGCGGAATCCCGTTCAGGCCAACGACGCGTCACTGAGTGTCGAGGATCGCGTCCTCGCGGTGTTGCGGAAGCGGCGCGGCCACGGGGTCGATGTCGCCGCCTTGCCGCGCGCCGCGCGACTCACCCCACAGGAAGTCGCCGGTTTGTCCGACGTGCTCGCCGCCTTGCTGCGGCGTGGCGCGGTGGTCGAGCGGCGCGGTGGACGGCACCTGGTGCTGGGCGCCGCCGTCGGTCTCATCTCCGGACGTTTGCACGCACACCCGGACGGCTACGCCTTCGTGGTCACCGACGACCCCAACGAGGAGGACTGCTACGTGCCGCGCGGCCGAGTGCAGCCCGCCATGCACGGCGATCGGGTCCTGGCGCGCCTCGAGCGCACGCGGCACCACAAGCGCGAGGCCACCATCATCGAGGTCCTCGAGCGCGGCGCCGAGCAGCTCGTTGGCACCTATCAGGCGCGACGGCAGGGCGGCGGCACACTCCGGGTTCACGAAGACCGCATCACCTACCCGGTGGAGATTCCACCCGCTCGGACCGGCGATGCGCACGACGGCGACTTGGTGGTGGCGCGCATCACGCGCTATCCCACTCTGCATCGCAACATCGAGGCAGAGGTCGCCGCAGTACTTGGTCCGGCCTCCGATCCCCGCGTCGAGACCGAAGCGGTGATCTACCGCTACGGGTTGCCGCTCACCTTTCCGGAGCCCGTCGCGGCCGCCGCCGCGGCGATGCCGCGCAGCGTACCGGCCGAGGCGCTGGCCGGACGGCTCGACCTGCGTGAGCAGCTCATCGTCACCATCGACGGCGAGAACGCCCGCGACTTCGACGACGCGGTGGGCATTACGCGGCGTGCCGGTGGCTTCCGCCTGTGGGTGTCGATCGCCGACGTCGCGCACTATGTCGCCGAAGGCAGCGCGCTCGACCAGGAGGCCTTGGCGCGCGGCACCAGCGTCTACTTCCCCGATCGGGTCATCCCGATGCTGCCCGAGGCACTATCGAACGGGATCTGCAGCCTCAATCCACACGTCGATCGGCTGACCAAGACGGTGCGGCTCGATTTCGACGGCGATGGGCGGGTGGAGCACACCGAGTTCCACAACAGCGTCATTCGCAGCGCCGCGCGGCTCACCTACACCGACGTCAAACGCATTCTCGTCGACGGTGCGCCGGAGGTGCGGAGCCGGCATACGGCGCTCACCGGGATGCTGGAAGAGCTGGAGCGCCTGTGTCGCCTGCTGATGCGGCGGCGTCACGCCCGCGGCAGCATCGACTTCGATCTGCCCGAGGCCGAGGTCATCCTCGATCTGACCGGACGACCGGAGGCCATCATCCGCGCCGAGCGCCACATCGGTCACCAAATCATCGAAGAGTGCATGCTGGCCGCCAACGAGGCGGTGGCGCACCACCTGATACGCCACAAGGTACCGCTGCTGCATCGTGTCCACGAGGCGCCCGCCCCCGACGCGGTCACCGAGCTGGCGCGCTTCGTCGCCGGGTTCGGTCTACATGTGACTGCGGCGCCGGACGCTGTCGCGCCGCGAGACTTCCAGCGGCTGTTGGCTGCGGTGGCAGGACGGCCGGAGGAGCGGCTCATCAACACCGTGCTGCTGCGCTCCATGAAGCAGGCACGCTACGCCGCGGAGCCACTCGGACACTTTGGTCTGGCGGCGACGGCTTATACGCACTTTACGTCACCCATCCGCCGCTATCCCGATCTCGTCGTGCATCGACTCCTCGGCGAGTCGTTGCAGGGGCGCATGTCTGCCGAACGGACGAACGCATGGGCCACTCGGCTCAGCGCAATCGCCGAGGCCACGTCGCGGCGCGAGCGCGTCGCCATGGACGCCGAGCGCGAGGTGATCGAGCTGAAGAAAATCCAGTTCATGCAGGACAAGATCGGCCTCGAGCTCCCGGGTTACATCAGTGGGGTGCAGCCGTTCGGGTGCTTCGTTGAGCTGAGCGACTACTTCGTCGAAGGATTGATCCACGTGCGGACGTTGGAAGATGACTACTACGAGTACATCGAACGGGCGCACCTGTTGCGCGGGCGGCGCAGCGGGCGGGTGCTGCGCCTCGGTGATGCGGTGCGTGTGCGGGTGGTCGCTGCCGATCCGGAGCGACGGCGCATCGACTTTCAACTCGTCGAAGCAGATGGTGCGAAGGCAACCAGCCCTGCACACCCGCGCTCCGGCAAGCAGCCGCGACGCCGGCAACGGTGAACCGACGGCTTGACTTGCGGACGGGCGTTCTGCACCTCAGTCTGCATGGAGTCTCGTGCAGCAGCGACGGTCTTGCTGTCGCTCCTGGTCGCCGTGCCGACGCACGGCGTGGTGGATCCGATCCGTCGCACACCGATCGTCGTGGCCGTCGAAAAGGTCAGCCCGGCAGTGGTCAACATTTCCACCGAACAGGTGGTCGAGCGACAGGCCAGTCCGTTCACAGGCTTCGATGATCCGCGGTTCGACGAGTTCTTCAGGGATTTCTTCGAGCCGCGTCTCGAACGCTATCGCCAGACGAGCCTGGGTTCGGGGGTGCTCATTCGGCCGGATGGCTACATTCTGACCAACCAGCACGTCGTCCTGCGCGGCGGCCAGATCAAAGTGACGCTGGCGGACGAACGCGACTTCGCGGCGCGGCTCGTGGGTGCCGATTCCGACTCGGACCTGGCCGTGCTCAAGGTGGACAGCGCCGCCCTGCCCTTCGTGACGATGGGGAACTCCGACGACCTGATGATCGGCGAGACGGTCATTGCCATCGGCAATCCGTTCGGCCTGTCGCACACGGTGACGACCGGGGTGGTGAGTGCCGTTGGGCGTTCGCTGAAGACCACGGATCAGACCTATTACGACTTCATTCAGACCGATGCGTCGATCAACCCGGGCAACTCGGGGGGACCCCTGCTCAACCTCACCGGCGACCTCGTTGGCGTCAACACCGCCATCTACCAGAAAGGCCAGGGGCTCGGCTTCGCCATCCCCATCAACCGGGCGCGCCGGATCGTCGACGATTTGATTACCTACGGCGAGGTGCACGTCCCGTGGGTTGGCGCCGTCGTGCAAGACGTGACCCAGGAGCTCGCGGCGCGTCTCGGCCTGCCGCGACAGAAGGGTGTCTTGGTGCGTCGAGTCGAGCCCGGCAGTCCAGCCGACGATGCTGGCGTTCGCCCGGCTGATGCGCTCACCGCCATCGACGGACGCACTGTCGGCTCCACCGAGGAGTATGAGCAACGCATCCGTGACCATCTGGAGACATCCGACATGCGCTTCGCGTTGACGCGCGATGGAAAGTCGCGGCAGGTCACCCTGCATGCCCGCGCCTACCCTGTCGAGCGAGCGGAGGGACTGGCCTGGCAGCTCATTGGCTTGCGGGTGAATGACAGCCTGCGTGTAACGGCCGTACGGGGCCACAGCCCCGCATCCCGCCTCGGCTTCCAGCCGGGCGACGCGATCGTTGCTGTGGCGGGAGCTTCGGTGAACAATCTCGAAACGTTTCGGAAGAAGCTGGTGCAGGTCCGCTTGGCGCAGAGTACCCTCATCTCCGTGCGCCGCGGCGCCTACCTGTACCACGTCACGGTACCGTTCGCCGACGCTTCTGCCGAGGGTTGAGACACACTGCGCTAAAAAGCCCGCACGGCGGCTGCGGCGCCGCGGTTACGCGACGCCGCGGGAGGCACATGTGTAGGGCCCAGCCATAGCGCGCCACTTCAGTCGCCGCATCCGCGCTAGACACCACCCACTGCCCCTCCGCGGCGCTGAGAGCCTTGTATCCGTGCCGGAAAGCACGACGGGGCCGAGCGACACATCGCCCGGCCCCGTCTTTTGTATGCTAGCGCAGCAGTACTTACGGATTCGGTGGCGAGGCTGCAGGCAGGTTGATCACGTCAAGCTGCGTGCGGGTGCCACGTTGATTCAGGCTGAAGGCGTCGGAGAACTGTCCACCGCCATCCTTCGTCCAGAACTCCTCCGCAACCCCGAGCAGTCCATGACCGGTCGTGGTGCTGCTGTCGGCGACGCCTCTGATGAGGGTCTGGCCCACGAGCGTCCCCTCGAAGCCAACGTTGAACATCGATTTCGCGTCGTTGTCGTGATCATCGCCGGGGCGGGTGTCGATGTCCGAAATGACGCGTTCGCTGAAACACGTCACCGGCTTGCTGGTCGAGAACCGCTGCTCGAACTCATTGAAGACC
>Ga0335069_10014397_pt1 | contig 11073 bp, 11 predicted proteins | sample Lox_Sample_11_FD_206714 | JGI IMG/M metagenome (GOLD analysis project Ga0335069, IMG submission 206714) | Soil microbial communities from Loxahatchee National Wildlife Refuge, Florida, United States - Lox_Sample_1.1 | ecosystem: Environmental > Terrestrial > Soil > Wetlands | place: USA... | reverse complement strand
CAGATTCGCGAAACGTCGAAGCAGGAGACGCGCGAGGCCCTCATCGCCGCCGCCGCCGTCGAGATGGCCGAGAAGGGCATCGACGGCGCGAGCCTCGACGCGATCTGCGCCCGCGCCGGGTTCACCCGGGGCGCGTTCTACGTGCACTTCAAGGACCGCGATGATCTCGTCGTCGCCGTCGTCGAGCGACACCTCAAGACCTTCTTCGACCAGGTCATCGCGGGCAACGACGCGCCCGAGGACGTCGAGCGGACCATCGCGCAATACGTGTCGACGGTCGTGGCCATGGCGCCGACCCTGCGCAACCGCAAAGAATGGCGCTTCCACCACACGCTCGCCGCATGCGCGCGGTCGCCGGTGATTCGCGAGCGCTACGCGTCGCTGCAGTACGAGGCGATCGCGCGCGTGAAGAAGGCGGCGGAGGCGGGACAGCGCGAGGGGACCATCCGGCGCGACGTGACGCCGGAAGCGATGGCCGAGATCCTCGTCGTGCTGACGCTTGGCATCGACGCGATGTTCGACGTCGGCATCAAGTTCGACCTGCTAGGAGGAGCGCGCGCCCTGAGCACGCTGCTCGGCGCGCAGTCTTCCACGAAGCGCCGGCGACGGCGTCGATGACGGCGCGCGGTCGCGTCACCCCATGACGCACGCCTGAAAGGCGGTGCAGCCCGGGTCACCCGCGCACGCCGCGACGACCGTCGCCTTGCAGCTGCCGGCGAGGTTGGTGTTCAGGCACGACGCACACGTCGGGGTCGAACCCTCCAGGCTGATGCAGTCCTGGTAGTTGCACGCGCTCGTGCACGGCCCCGTCGACCCGCAGAGGCAGGCCTGCTCGGCGACCTGCAACGCGAGGTAGCCGCGCGGAATCTGCTGCTCGCAGCAGGCCATACGCTGCACCTCGGCCGAATACGTCGCGCACATGGCCACCGCGGCGTCGTAGTCGACGGCGGCATCGTAGCCGCTGGAACCGCCGCTGCTGCCACCGCTGGCGCCGTCCGGGTCCTGCGCGGCGCGAGCGCCGTCGTCCGACGACTCGCCGCCGTTCGAAGAGCTCGTCGAGGAGCTCGAGCTACACGCCACCACCACGAGCGCGGCCAGCACCGCCGCGCCGCGCGCGTTCGCAAAGTCCATGTGGGCACCTCCGGGGCCGCTGATCAAACACCGCGGCGTGCGGAAGGTTCGTTCGTCAGGTCACGAGAATTTCGCCGACCTCAAATTGCCGACGGCGAATCCCAGAAGCGGACACCACCATGCTCGCCGATTTCACGCGAGCGGCAACTTCGCCACGAACTCGGAGCCGCTCCCGGGCTCCGACGAGACCGATATCTGGCCGCCGTTCGCCTCGATGGCGCGCTTCACGATCGACAGCCCCAGGCCGGTCCCCGGCTCGCGCCTGCCCCCGGAAGCGCGGAAGAACGGCTCGAACACCTTGTTCGCTTCCTCGTGCGAGATGCCGATGCCGTTGTCTCGCACCGCGAGCTCGTAGGTCTGGCCGCAGGCGCGCCCGCATATCTCCACGTGCGGCGGGACGTCGGAGCGGCGGTACTTCATCGCGTTGTCGGCGAGGTTCCACACCACCTGCCGCAAGAGTCCCTCGCTGCAATGTACCGTGGCCGCCTGCACGTCTATCGTCAGGCTCACGCTGCTCTGGTCGGCGCGAATCGTCAGCTCGTCACGCAGCTGCTCGGTCGCCGCCGCGGGATCGCAGAGCGACGTCGGTCCGTCAGGCACGATGCGCGAGAGCGCGAGCAAGTCCTGGATGATGGCGTCCATCCGGCCGAACGACCGCTTGAGGGCGTCCAGCTTCTTCTGGTGCTCGCCGTCTGGCGAGTTGCGCGACAGCCAGCTCGTGGTGAGCGTCGCCGTCGTCAGCGGGGCGCGCAGGTCGTGCGCCACGCGCCCGGCGAAGGCATCGAGGTCCCTGTTGCTCGCCTCGAGCCGTTGCGCGTAGTCGTGCATCAAGCGCTCTCGGGCTTGCAGAGCACGCGTCACGACGAGCCCCACCGTGATCGCCAGCCCGGCGCCGAGCGTCGCGAGCAGCGCGAGGTACAGCTCCGACGACCGCTGAAGCGCTGCCACGCGGGGCACGGCGTCCTTGGCGCTCTTCGCGTTGAGCTCACTGAGCGCACGAAGGTCGTTGGCCGCACGCGTGAACATGTCTTCGACCCCGACGAGCTCGCGCCGCGCTGCCTCGTCGTCGTTCCTGCGCGACATCGCGAGTACCGAGGCGAGACGAGGCTGGATGTCCCGGAGCGCCGCTTTCAGGTCGTTCCACCGAATCTGCTCGTCGGAAAGGATGGGCATCGACTCGAACTCGTCCGCCGCCGCGTCGTAGTCGTCCATGGCCCCGGCGATTCTCCCCTCCAGGGTGGCCCTGGCTTCGGGGGTCTTCTCGAAGACGTGCTCGTCGGTCAGGAGCCTCACCAGGTCGAGGTCACGTCCCATCCGAGCCATCAGCAAGACATCGGTCATCGCGTCGTACACGACGCCTTCGGTCGCCGAACGGAGCTCGGCTACACGGCGGGCCACGACGACTCCCATGAACGCGAGAAGCACGGCAATGCCGATGAACGGCGCCAAGTAGATCAGCCGTGACCGCGGTCGGGGCGGAGTTGCTTGCATCGTCGGTGCCTTGACGCTCAGAGCGCCGAACGTGCCTCCCTCTTGTTCACCCGTCCAGGTGAGGAGTTTCAGCTTGACGTTCCCCTAACGCCGGCCCCCGGCTTGGTACACTTGCCTCGGGTGACGGGGTTGCCGGACCAGGCGGACGGCGGCACGTGGGAGCAGTCCGCAGGCCGGCTCGAGGAGGAGCTTGGTCATGAAGACATCGTGGCGCGTCGTGTTCGCGTGGGGTCTCGGCGTGGTGCTCGCGTGCGGGTCCAGCAACAGCTCGTCTTCGGGCGGCTCGGACGGAGGCGACGACAGCACCAGCGGGAGCAGCAGCGGCAGCACCGGAAGCGGCAGCGGAACCGGTAGCAGCAGCGGGGCCGGCAGCAGCAGCGGCACCGGGAGCAGCAGCGGAGCGGGCAGCTCCTCGGGGACCGGAAGCTCCTCGGGGAGCAAGGACGCTTCCTCCGACACCGGCAGCAGCAGCGGCACCGGGAGCAGCAGCGGCAGCAGCGGTGACGGCGGGTCGTGCGGCGCGCCGGGCGGCGCCTGTTGCACGGGAAACGTTTGCGACACGGGCGCGATCTGCCAGAACGGCGTCTGTCGGACGTGCGGCGCCCCCGGGGACGGATGTTGTGCCGGCAACCAGTGCGCGTCGGGCGCCGTTTGCAACGGCGCGATCTGCGCGCCGTGCGGCGCGGCGGGATCCGCGTGCTGCCCGGGCGGCACCTGCACCGGCGGCGGATGCTGCGTGGCCGACACCTGCGTCGGCTCCGGCACCACCTGCCCGGGAATCATGGGGACCTGCGCGAACGGCAGCTGCGGCACGTGCGGCGGCAAGGGCCAGGCGTGCTGCGGCGGAGTCGGCGGCATGGGAGGCGAGTGCACCGCGGGCGACCTCGTGTGCCAGGCCGGCATGTGCGCCGCGTGCGGCGCCACGGGTCAGGCCTGCTGCACGGGCATGGTGTGCAACTCGGGCCTCGGATGCACGGGCGGCGGGAACGGAGCCACGTGCCAGCCTTGCGGCGGCATGGGGCAAGCGTGCTGCGGCGGCGCGGGTGGTTTCGGCGGCACCTGCAACATGGGCTTCGCCTGCGCGGGCAGCATGGGCGGCAACGGCTTCAGCTGTCAGGCGTGCGGCGCCTCGATGGAGCCGTGCTGCGCGAACCGCACGTGCAACACGGGCCTCACGTGCATGCTCGGCATGGGGGTCGGCGGCACCTGTCAGTGAGCGACTGACGGAGCTTTCACGGCGCGAGCCGAGGCGCTCGACCCGCACGGTCGGCGCCTCGGTCGTGCCGCTTGGCACGAAGCGCGCTTCCTCCATCGGGCGCGATGCTCGAAGCTCATGCGCCAACCCTCGAGCACCGCACGGCGCAGGCGCTCGCCCAGCTGTCGCGCAGCATCGGCGCGGACTGGGAAGGGTGGATCCGCCGCGTCCTCGAGTTCGACGCCGAGATCCTCCACGTCGAGCGCGTGAGCTTCTGGAGCCTCCGCGAGGAGACCTCGAGCATCCACTGCGACGCAGGCTTCGTCGCCAGCGTCCAGTCGTTCGAGCACGGCGCGACGCTGTTCGAGCCCGATCTGCCGGAGTACTTCGCGGCCATGCGTGAGGCCCGCATCCTCGAGATGGTCGACGTCCAGACCGACCCGCGCTGCCGCGGGCTGCGGGCCTACTGCGCGTCTCGTGGGATCGCCTCGATGCTCGACGTTCCCGTCTGGCTCGACGGTCGGCTGTCCGGCGTCCTCTGTCACGAGCACGTCGGCGCGACGAGGAGCTGGAGCGCCGAGGAAGAGGACTTCGCGACGGGCGTGAGCCAGGTCGTCTCCTCCGGCCTCTCGGCACGTGCCCACACCCGAGCCGAGGCCGATACCCGACGCGCCGCCTTCCTCGACAGTATCTCGCGCCTGGCCTCGTCCCTCGATGCGCGAGAGATCGCGGACCGCGCCGTATCCCTCTGCGTTCCCTGCCTCTCGGAGGTCTCGAGCATCGCCGTGAGCCGCGATGGCGGGATCGAGTTCCTCGGGCTCAAGCACCGCGACCCGGCGAAGGAACGAACCATTCTGGAGCACATCCGGGGCCGCGTCTGGACCTACCCCGTACCTACGCGCGTCATGCGCCAAGGCCAGTCTCTGCTCCTCACGGACACGACCCCCGAGGTAGCCGCCCGGTACGGCTTCACCCCGGACGACCTGATACTGATCGAGGCTCTCGGTGTGAGGACGGCCATGTCCGTGCCGCTCACCGTCGGCAACAACACGTTCGGCGCAATGTCCTTCGCGGCGGGCGACCGCAGATACGGCGCCGACGACCTGGCCCTCGCGGAGGACGTCGGGAGCCGCGTCGCCGCAGCGCTGGAGAACGCGCGCCTCTACGCTGTCGCGCAGGAGGCCATTCGTGCGCGCGACGAGTTGCTCGTCGTCACCGCGCACGAGCTGCGCACGCCCCTCACAGCCCTTCAGCTGCGGACCGACCAGCTGCTGCGAAAGGCCCGGCGCGGAGCCGATCCCATCGAGAAGGCGTGGGGCGAGAGCATCGCGCGTGACGTGCGCCGCTTCAGCTGGGTCGTCGACCACGTGCTCGACGCGTTGAAGATCAGGAGCGAGGGGGTCGTGCTCGCGCCCGCGGCATGCGACCTCGCGGCGATCGTGCGACGCCGGGTAGGTCTCGTCGCCGATCGCGCGCGCGCGGCGCGCTGCCCGATCACGCTCGAATCGGTCCCTTCGCTCACCGGCAGGTGGGACCGCGGGCGGCTCGAAAAGGTCATCGACGTGCTGCTCGACAACGCCATCAAGTTCGGTGGCGGCGGCCCCATCGACGTGTCGTTGCGAGCCGTCGGGCCCTGGGTCGAGCTGGTGGTGCGCGACCGGGGTATCGGCATTCCGGCCGAGCGCATGCGGGCGATCTTCCAGCCTTTCGAGCGTGCGGTCCCGAAGGAGCATTTCGGTGGCCTCGGTCTGGGGCTCTACGTCGCCAAGGCGATCGTCGACGCGCACAGCGGATCGATAGAGGTGACGAGCCACCCAGGCCGAGGCGCGGCGTTCACCGTGCGCTTGCCGCTCCGTCAGATCGGCCGCGCGATGACCTCGAAGTCGAAGTAGCCCTGGCGCGATCCGATGAGCAATTGGCGCGATCGGATTGGCGCCGGCGGGTTCCCCTGCCTACCCTTTTCTGCGAGCCAAGCAGCTGCCACGATGTCCGACCTCGTCCCTCTTCCTGCCGTGTTGCTCGACCGTCTCGCGCGCGTCGGCCTCGACGTCGACGCCATCCTCGCGCGCGCCAAGCTCCCGCGCTCTCGATTCAACGAAGCCGCGCCCCACGGGACGACCGCCGAGTTCTTCGCTCTCTGGCGGGCGGTCGAGGAAACCGCGCCGGGCGAGGACCTAGGTCTGCGACTCGGGGCCCAGACGCCTTCGCACCAGCAGACCATCGCATCTCTCGCTGCCCTCCACTCGCCGACGTTGGGCGAAGGGCTCGAGAAGCTCGCGCGCTACAAGCGGCTCGTCTGCCCCGAGCAGATCACGATTCGCGTGACTCGCGGTGAAGCACGGATCCGCTTCGAGTGGCTCCTCGCCGAGGGACATCCGCCCCCGATGCTCATCGACTGCATCTTCGCGGGCATCGTGGACCTCGCCAGCCGCGGAACGGGCACGGCGATCCAGGTCCGTCGCCTCGAGCTGACGCGGCGTCGCGCCCACGAGGTGATGCTCCGCCGGCACTTCGGCTGCGAGATCCGATTCGACGCTCCGTTCGACACCATCGTCCTCGACGACAAGGCGCTCGCTCTTCCGATGGTCACGCACAACGCGCAGATTCTCGCCCTCATCGTGCCGGGGCTCGAGTCGGCGCTGGAGAAGGACGGCTCGTCGCGAACCCTCGCCGACGACGTCCGATCGGCTCTGCACCAGGGCATCTGCGGCGAACGCCCCGCCGTCGGGAAGGTGGCGAGGTCGCTCGGGATGAGCCCCCGCACACTCCAGCGGCGCCTGGGGGAGATCGGGACCTCGTACCAGAGGCTTCTCGACGACGTTCGCCGCCGTTCTGCGCGCCGCCTTCTCGCGAACACCGACCTCGGCGCGGGCGAGGTCGCCTTCCTCCTCGGCTTCGAGGAGCTCAACTCCTTCACGCGCGCCTTCCACGCCTGGGAGGGGACGACCCCGACCAGGTGGCGCGCGAACGCACGCTGAACCAGGCCCCACGAGACAGGAGGCACCCATGACGACGAAGCAGGCCCCCATCCATTCCGGCTACGGACCCACGACGACGGCGCGCGAGGTCCTCGGTGACAAGAGACTCGACGGAAAAGTGGCGATCGTTACCGGTGGCTACGTCGGCATCGGGCTCGAGACGACGCGCGTGCTCGCTGCCGCCGGCGCCACGGTGATCGTTCCGGCGCGCAGCCCCGACAAGGCGCGCGCCGCGCTCGCCTCGATCGATCGCGTCGAGCTCGAGACGATGGACCTCAGTGAGCCGGCGTCGGTCGACGCGTTCGCCGCGCGGTTCATGGCATCCGGGCGGCCGCTGCATCTCCTCGTCAACAACGCCGGGATCATGGCCGTCCCATTCGCCAAGAACGTGCGCGGCTTCGAGCTCCAGTTCGCCACCAACCATCTCGGGCACTTCCAGCTCACCGCGCGCGTCTGGCCAGCCCTGGTCAAGGCGCGAGGAGCACGCGTCGTCGCCCTCACGTCGCGTGGGCACATGCGCGCGTCGGTCGATCTCGACGACCCGAGCTTCGAGCGGCGCCCCTACGACAAGTGGACGGCGTACGGCCAGTCGAAGAGCGCCAACGCCCTGTTCGCGCTGGAGCTCGACGCCCGCGGAGAGAAGCGCGGCGTTCGCGCTTTCTCGGTGCACCCCGGCGCGGTCGAAACCGAGCTGGCCCGCAGCGTCCCCGACGAGGAGCTCCGCGCGCTCCTGTCGCAATTCCCCCAGGGCCTCAAGACGCCCGCCGCAGGGGCGGCCACGAGCGTGTGGTGCGCCACGAGCTCGACGCTCGACGGGATGGGCGGCGTCTACTGCGAAGACGTGGACATCGCCGAAGCGGTCCCCGCAGACTCCAAGGGGTTGTCCGGCGCCCGGCCGTGGATACTGGACCGCGATCTCGCCGCGCGACTATGGACGAAGAGCGAGACGTGGACCGGCGTCCGCATGGAAGGATGACGACGATGCAAGCGAGCACCCCTTTTTCGCACCTGCCTTCCACGATTCGACTCGGCGACCTCGAGGTCGTCCGCCTCGGTTTCGGAGCGATGCGTCTCCCGGGACCGGAGATATGGGGAGAGCCCGAAGACCCGGCGCGTGCGCGCGAGGTCGTGAGACGCGTCGTCGCCCTGGGCATCAACCTCATCGACTCCGCCTGGTATTACGGGCCCCATGTCTCGAACCGACTCATCGCCGAGACGTTGCATCCCTATCCCACGGATCTCGTCATCGCGTCGAAGCTCGGCGGGAAACGACTCCCGAACAAGGGGTGGGCCCCCTTCGTCCGCCCCGAGGAGCTGCGCGAGGGGTGCGAGACCGATCTGCGCGAGCTTCGGCGCGAGGTGCTCGACGTCGTGCACCTGCGCTACATGGGCAAGGCCGCGCCCGTGCCGTTCGCAGAATCGCTCGACGCGATGATCGCGCTGAAGAAGGAAGGCAAGATCCGCCATCTCGGTCTCTCGAACGTGGGACCTGCCGAGCTCGAACTCGCCCTCGCCCGAACGCCGATCGTCTCGGTGCAGAACATGTACAGCGTCTCCGGAGGAGGCGGCACGCTCGCGCGGGTGACCCACTCCGAGGTCGAATCGCCGGATCGGGTGCTCGAGATGTGTGCCCAGAAAGGCATCGCCTTCATGCCCTTCTTCCCCCTCGGCGTGGGTGCGCACGCGAAGCCCAGCGGCGCGGTCGATGCCGCGGCGAAGAGGCACGGCGCAGCTCCGGCGCAGATCGCCCTGGCGTGGCTCCTGGCGCGCTCGCCCGTCATGCTGCCCATCCCCGGCACCAGTCGACCCGAGCATCTCGAGGAGAACTGGGCGGCGCGCTCTATTCACCTCACGCCGGACGAAGTGGCGGCGATCGGTGCCGCGGCGCGCGAGCAGGCAGCGTCCTCGTAGGGCCGAACCCTACGGCCGCCACGGCTCCCCCGTCTCGCAGCTCACGTGGTGCATCCGCACGCCGTCGCGACGGATGTCGACGACGGCGAACACGATGGGAAGGCGAAAGCGGCGCGGGCCGATGGACCCCGCGTTGAGCACGGCGATCCCCTGATCGCGCCCCATGAAGGGCACGTGGGAATGCCCGCAGACGACGAGAGACGCGCCCGCGGCGCGAGCGAGGCGAACCGCGTCGGCGCGAAGCTTCGGGCCGTAGAGGGCGACGTGCAGCAGGAGCACCGTCAGCAAGGTCGCGTCGCCCTCGCGCACGCCGATCGTGACGACGTCCGGGACTCCTGGCATCTGCGCGTCGATGTTTCCGCGCACCGCCGTGACGGGGGCGATGTCGGCGAGCGCGTCGAGCACCGCGCGCGAGCCGATGTCTCCGCCGTGGAGGATGTGATCCGGATGCTGCGCCGCGATGAGCGACGGGCTTCGCGCATCGGGTTTGCTGTGCGTGTCCGCGACGACGACGAGGCGCAGGCTCCCATCGCGACGCAACTCCAGCGTTTGCCGGGCGTGCACGGTCTTCCTGCGTCGGGTCGCGAGCGGCTCCACGAGGGTGCATTTCCTACCTGCTCGAGCGCAGAGGGGCCACCCGGGGTGTAAGGTCAGCCGTCGCAGCGCGTTTCTCGGGCATGAATCGCAACGAAATCCCCATCGCGAGCCCCTGCAACGCCGACTGGTCGACGATGACCCTGGCCGATCGCGGCCGATTCTGCGGCGCGTGCCGCAAGGTGGTGCGGGAGCTCCGTCAGATGACGGAGGCCGAGGCCCGCGCTCTGCTCGCCTCCCCGCCCACCGAGGGCCTGTGCGTGCGTTACATGCACGACGCGACCGGCGAGATCCTCTTCCGACGCGACGACGTCGTCCCCGTGGGCAAGCTTCTGCGCCGCGCTGCGGTCGTGGCACTCGCCGCGGTGCTGCCGGTGGGCTCGGTGGCCTGCATGGGAGCCGCTCCCGCGCTGACGGGCGCCCCCGCGAACGTGCCGGTCGCGTCTTCGGCGAGCGCTCCGGTGCAGGCGGTGATGGGCGCACCCCCTCCGGCGACCCCGACCCCGACGCCCTCGTCCTCCGCTTCCCCTCAGTGACGAGCGCCGCGGGCGTCCAGGCGCTTCTCGTAGAAGACGCTCGTCGCGATCGCCGTGGGGATCATGGTCGCGTACGCGCCGAAGGCGGGGCATCGGCGGAAGCCGGAGCGCTCGTAGAAGCGCATGGCCGCGTGCGCGCGATTGCCGGTCTCGAGGCGCAGGAGGTCGAGCCCCGCGTCACGGGCCGCTTGCTCGATGCGGTCGAGGAGCGCTCCGGCAACGCCGCCTCCGCGCGCTGCTTCACGCACGTACATGCGTTTCACCTCGGCGAAGTCGGCGAACAGCGCCACGCCGCCGCACCCGACCGCAGCACCTTGCATGCGCGCCAGGAAGAACCGGATGTGCGACTGGAAGATCGCGTCGAGCGGGAGGCCGTGTCGTTGCTCCGGTGGGTAGTCCGCCGAGAGCACGCGTTCGAGCTCGCCCACGAGCGCGCGAACGTCTTCGGTCGGCCCCAGGGCCTGCTCGACGGAGATCGCCTCCACGCCGGCAACAGGCTAGCGCACTTGGACCTCGGGGCAGGAACCGCTGCCGGTGGCATCGGCGCCGTGGGATAATCACGGCAGGGGAAGGAGGCGGCGATGCGCCCGACTGCACTGGCACTCGGCGTCGGCGTGGTGGTTCTCGGGCCGTGGGCGTGCGGTGGGACGACCGCCGTGTCGAACGACGCGGGCGCCGACGCCGCGAGCTCGTCGAGCTCCGGGGGATCCAGCGGCGGCGGCTCCGGCGGGTCTTCCGGTGGAAGCTCGAGTGGCTCCGGCTCCGGAAGCGGATCCAGCAGCAGCGGAGGGCGCGTTCCCGTCAATCACCGACCCAGCGACGCGCAGTGCATGACGACTGCTCCGGCGGGCGACTGCTCGTTCGCCAATCCGGGCGCCCCGTGCCACAGCGACGCCGACTGCTCCGAGGCGGGGCCGAGCGGGCGCTGCATCGTGCCGAACGGTCCGCCGACGTGCTTCTGCACCTGGGACTCGTGCACCGGCGACTCGGAGTGCAAGACGGGCCAGACGTGCGCGTGCCACGGCTCGGCCCACACCGCGGGCGTGGGCAACACGTGCACGCCCGGCAACTGCCGCATCGATTCCGACTGCGGGTCCGGCGGGTACTGCTCGCCGTCGGCCGCCACGAACACATGCGGCACCCTGAGCGGCTACTTCTGTCACACGCCGAAGGACCAGTGCACCAACGACAGCGACTGCGGTTCCACGGTCCCCGGCAACATGTGCATCTACTCGCC
>Ga0335069_10014396_pt1 | contig 11074 bp, 8 predicted proteins | sample Lox_Sample_11_FD_206714 | JGI IMG/M metagenome (GOLD analysis project Ga0335069, IMG submission 206714) | Soil microbial communities from Loxahatchee National Wildlife Refuge, Florida, United States - Lox_Sample_1.1 | ecosystem: Environmental > Terrestrial > Soil > Wetlands | place: USA: Florida... | reverse complement strand
GACATCGCCGCTTGCAGGTACGTAGTGCAATTGGCAAGTGCAGTGTCCAGCGGGGCGAAGTTGCAGGTTCCCGTCTGCCCGGCGAAGTTGCTGCGCGCTTGCAGGCCATCGTTGCCACACATCTCGAACTCGACGACGCGCGTGCTCGTCGCCTGCATGTAGGAGCGCTCGGCGACGATCTTGTTGTTGTAGATGTCCGACGCCACAGCCCCAGACTTGGTGCGGCGCACGACTTGCACATTGGCATTCCAGGGGTAGAAGGCATACTCACCGTCCACCAGCGGCGCAGCACGTTTTGCAACGCTGAAGAGCTGACCGTAATAGCCGGCGAAGATCGAGTCGCCGTACGCGACCACGCCATAGGTCGTATTGGCGCCCGACTTCTTGATGGTCCACGATGTGTTCTGATTGATCGTCGAAGCCCTCGCCTCGACGCTCATTAGCACACTCACCGCGACAACGCCCGAGAGCAGAACCCGATACAAACGCCGCTGACGCGTTCGATCCATGCTTGCCCCTCCTCCGTAGCGAGCCGCACGATGGCGGCTGCCCTCGTCAATGTGCAGCGGGCACTACCACACTCGAAAAAAAGCTGTCAACAAAAAAATGCGCCGGGAAAGAGCTGCGAAATGGCCGGCGAAGGCTACTCCCCCAGTTTCTTGGTGATATCTTGCACGGCGGGATGATTGACCAGACCATTGATCTTCGGATTCGCAAGCAGGGCAGCCATGTCGCCGGACTCCAAGGCGCGCGTGATCTCAGGGTCACTGAGTACGTCCTGAAACGTTGGGTCCGACTGCAAGGCGCGGATCGCTTCGCGTGTCTCCGGCTGCGACTCGATCCGTTCTTGCAGGGCCTCTACTTGCTTCTCTTGCTCGTCCCCCTGCCCGGAGGGAAGGGCCGAGTAGCCCTGCGCCACCCCGGAGTGCGGGGTCAAGAGGAGGCCGAACGCAATCGCTACCGCCCGTATTTTTGTCATGGCAGGTGACCAATACTGTCATCCCTACCACGGAAGCGCCCACTGTTCAGCCGGAAAGTTGGGGAGCCGACGGTTGGGAGACCGCATCCGATACTTCGACCGCTTTGTCATTGTATTCGATGAGGTCGTTTGATAGCGGCTCGGCATGGTCATGATGCGCCGCCCTCGGCTGTTGTCTGCGTTGGTGCTTGTCCTGCTGTGCACGGGCTCCGTGGCGTACGCCGAGCAGGACGGTGTGGGACTGATCACCGACACTTGGGCACGGTACCGGAGCGTGAAGACCGAGCGCGAGGAGAGCGAGATCCTCATCGTGAGCGCACCGCTGGCGGCAAGCTATTCACGCGCCGACGCCGAGGCGATGGCACGAGAGGCGCGCTCCGGGGTGGTTCATAAGCGCGCCCTCCGCCACGTGCTCTACGCCGCCGACGGACAGGACAAGCTGCACCTCCTCTTTTCGCTCCCACCCGAAGACGCCGGTCTGGGTTTCCTCGTTTGGCGCCAGCCGGGCACCGGACAGGACGACATGTGGCTCTACATGCAAGGCTACCGCGCGGTGCGGCGCGTCCCGATGAGCAGTAAGCAACGCCTGGCAGGGACCGATCTGCTCTACGAGGACGTGCGCGAGTTGGCGGGCGAGCGCACCGACCGATTCACCTACAAGACGGTGGGCAGCGAGTCGGTCGACGGCCGCGCTGCGGACCTGATCACTGCAACTCCGAAGGCTGACACGGTGAGCGCCTACGGCAGTCGCAAAGTCTGGATCGACAAGGAGTGGCTCTTCCCCTTGAAGGTCGAGTTCTACGATACCAACGGCGCCTTGTGGAAAGTGCTGCGCAACACCGAGATCCATGAAGTCGCGCCCGGTGTACGGCGGGCCGACCTGGCGGAGATGCGCGATCTGCAACTGAACGAGTCGACGCTGCTCTTGGTCACCAAGCGCAATGTCGGCGTGGACATCCCGTCGCAGGTATTCACCGAGGACTACCTGGTGCATCCAGGCGCCGACTGAGCGGGCCTGGACGTCGAGGTTTTGCGACTGTGATCGCTAACGGCTTTCGCATGCCACGCCGCTTTTTGCGTGGCCACTATGGACGCCTCACCCTGACCGTCTTCGCGCTGGCGTGCGGCGTCGCGCAAGTCACTGCGGACGATCTCACCGGCCGCGAGACGCTGCGCGCATTCGTCGAGATCATCGATACCGTCGCCGGACGCGCCGCGCTCCAAGTGACCGCCGGGGAAGGCGCCCTCTTTCCCGAAGAGGTCGCCACGACCATTGCCAAGGTTCCGGGCGTCGAGCTCACCGTTCCCGTGGTGAGCAGCACTGCCTTCATGGCGGACGGCAGCGGCGAGTTACTCACTGTGCAGGGCATGGACATCGCCAACGAGAAGGCGGCGGCGGTGTACGAGCTGAGCGATGAAGAACGCGGCCTAGACGATCCGAAGCTTTTTCTTGCGGACGCCATTGTCGTCCCACGCGCCTTCGCCACTCGGCGCAGCTTGAAGCTCGCGGATGCCATCACCATCGACACCCCACGCGGGCAGCAGCGCGTGACCGTCCGCGGCATGCTCGATCCCCACGGTCTGGCGCGCATCTACGGCGGCAATTTGCTGGTCATGGACCTCGGGAATGCGCAAGACATGTTCGGCCGTGCCGGCTTCGTCAACCGCGTCGACGTCGTGGTCAACCGAGACGGTGACGTGCAGGCCGTGGCCCGCGCCATCGCGGCCGTGTTACCACGCGGGTTGCGCGTCCAGCCGCCGAGCCAGCGCAAGGCCGACCTACAGATGGTCATGCGCGCCTTTCAGGTGTTGCTCTGGGCTTTGGGACTGCTCGGCTTGATCGGTTCGTTCTTGATTGCGTTCAACAGCTTGGCGACACTGTTCGAAGGCCGCGCGTGGCAGCTCGGCGTGCTGCGCGCCGTCGGCGTGCGCCCGCGGGTCATGTGGCGGGAGCTCTTGCAGGAGAGCGGCCTGTTGGGTGCGGCCGGCGTCCTCGTCGGAATTCCCATGGGTTTCGCACTCGGCCGTGTCCTCCTGCCGATGATCACGACCGCAGCGGCACTCAACTCGAAGGTTGCCACGCCGACGACGCAACTCGCCCTGCACGTCGCTTCGCTCGCACTGGCCACGGGCTTGGGTCTCAGCGCTGCGCTGCTGGCGGCGGCGCTGCCCGCGTGGCGCGCGACGCGCATGGGCATGGCCATGACGATGCGCGGCCGCGGTGTCGAGCAACAGGGCCTCCACGAGGGGCTGCGCTGGGCGATCCGCGGTTGTGTCGCGGTCGCCATCGCCGCGGCCGTGGTGTTGCAGTCGGTCACCGGGAACGCGTCGTGGGGACTAGCAGCGACTGGATTGATCGCGATCGGCACCGCGCTGGCGGCTCGACCGCTCCTCGATCTCATGCGCCGCCCGCTATTGAGCGGCTTCCGGTTGCTGGCGGGTCCCACCGGCGAGTTGGCCATCAAGAACATCACGCAGAATCCGCGGCGTGCTGGGTTGACCGTGGCGATGCTCGCCGTCGGCCTGGGATGCGTCTTCTGGTTGTGGATGGTGGCGCACAGCTTCGAAGCGTCGGTGGTCGACGCCGTCAGCGGCGCCATGCGGGCAGACTTGGTGGTCAGCTCGTCGCACATCGAATCGGGTTTCCTCGAAGCGCCGGTGTCAGACGAGCTCGTCCACGGGCTGGCGCGGATCGATGGCATTACCACCGCCGTCGGTGAACGCGGCGCCGATTGGCAGTACGGCGACGGCGCGATTACCATCGATGCCTACGACCCGGCGTACTTCACCAGTCCCGAGTTCGGTCAGTGGCCCCTGACCGGACGCGGCGTGCCGGATCTCTGGGAGGCGGTGGCGCGCGGTGACGCCGCCGTGATATCGAGCAACTTCGCGCGCAACCTTCATGCAGGCGTGGGAGATACGATCACCCTCGACAGTCCCGACGGCCCCGTGGCCCTGAAGGTGGTCGGTGTGGTTACGCACTTCGCCTCCCCACGCGGCACCGTCGAGATGAGCCGTGATGTCTACAAACGGCATTGGCACGACGATAAGATCACGCGCGCGTTCGTGCGGACGGATCCGAAAGCTGACCAAGCGGCGGTGCGCGCCGCGATCGCGCAACAGTTGGGCCGCACATACAATCTCCGGATTCTCTCGTCGGCGGAGATCGTCGAGTACTTCGCATCCCAGGTCCGCCGCGGGTTTGCCGGCGTCTACATCCTGGCCATCATGGTTCTCGCGGTGGTACTCGTCGGCATGGCGGATACGCTGGCGGCCGGTGTGATCGAGCGCACGAAGGAAATTGGTGCGATCCGGGTGGTCGGTGTTCGGCGCCGTTACGTTCGACGCATGGTACTGATGGAGGGCGTCGTGCTTGGAGTCGTCGGGCTAGGACTCGCGGTGGCATCCGGCTTTGCCTTGGGCACGCTGTGGGTCGACGCGACCTTCCCCGCGCTCCTCGGTTGGGTAGTCGCGCCACACGTGCCGTACCAGCAGGCGGGGCTGGTTGCTGTGCTGACCATCGCGGTATGCATCGTCGCCGCGTTGGGTCCGGCGCGCCGCGCGGCGTCGCTTGAGCCAGCAGTCGCGCTGCGATACGAGTGATCAGGTTATGCCGAATTCCTCTGCGCTCGTCCTCGAACGGGTCTACAAACGCTACGGCACCGGTCCTCAGTCAGTCGAAGCATTGAATGACGTGAGCCTGCGTGTCGCGCCGAATGAGTTCTTGTCGATCATCGGTCCGAGCGGCTGCGGCAAGAGTACGTTGCTCAACCTGATCGCCGGCATCGACACGCCTACCAGCGGTCGTATCTGGGTGGCAGGTCATGAACTGGCACAGCTGTCGGACGACGCACGGAGCGACCTGCGTCTGAAGCACATCGGGTTCGTGTTTCAGAGCTTCAATCTCTTTCCGACCTTTACCGCGGAGGAGAATGTCACCTGGCCGCTGGAGTTTCTCGGCGTCCATTGGCGGGAGGCGCGCCAGCGCGCCGATGCGGCGCTGGCGGAGGTGGAACTGGACGCAAGCGCGCGGCGCCGTCGCCCGGCGGGACTTTCGGGTGGCGAGCAGCAACGTGTCGCGATCGCCCGTGCCCTGGTCACGAAGCCGCGTTTGCTGGTCGCCGACGAGCCCACCGGCAACCTCGATTCGCGCACCGGCCAGTCGATCCTCGATCTCATGCAGATGCTCAACCGCGAGCAACATCTCACTATCGTGCTGGTGACACACAGCCCGGTTGCTGCGGCATGCGGGCACCGCATCCTGGAGCTCTCCGACGGGCGCGTCTTGCGCGAGACGCGTCAGGTTGCCGAAGCGGTCGGCAGCGCCTGAGTCGCGCGATCAGGTGTTACCACTCCTCAGGCTCCAGGCGAATAAATTCGCGGCAACACACAACCCAAGTCGGCCTGCGCCGACTCCCCCCGCCGGTTGTCGGTCCGGCCTGCGGAGGCAGGCTTCGCGTCTTTGGTTGCCGCGGTTTCAACCGCCGGGTCGTGCTAGCGCTTCAGCACGAGTGCAGCATACTGGGTGTAACGGTGGATGTGCTTGTGGGCGCGCGCCGAGCGGATGAACTCCACCCAGTCGGCGTCGCTCAGCGCCCGCAGCAGTGGGTGATACTGCATCAGCACCGCACGGCCCCGGGCCCAGCCGGCGAGGCGGGCAACCAGATCGAAGACCGTGTGCAGCGGCGCCGTGACGTGAGAGGACCAATCAAGACAGGCCTCGATCTCGAAGCCGTTCGCCTGCGCGTTGTGACGGTATTCGCGGACCGAATCGAAGCTCTGCCACTGCCAGGTCCGCTGCACTACCCGGCTGTCCTCGTCGTTGCAGATGCGGCGTGCGTCGTCATCGTTCCACATGAAGTCGACGATCACCACGCGCGTCTCCGTATCCGCCGCACGGCTGAGCTCCTTCAGAAAGCGGGCTCGGTCGGAGAAGTGAAACGCCGCCTCGAGGCACAACACGCGATCGAACGACCGTTCGGGGAAATCGAGGGTCATCGCATCGCCCGTGAGATAGGTGAGGTTCGGCGTGTTGCCGTAGAGCGTGCGCGCCACGGCGACATTCTCCGGAAGCAGGTCGATGCCGGTCACGTGCGCGTGCGGAAACGCGTTCGCCATGGTGAACGAGCTGGTGCCGCGACCGGATCCGACATCGAGCACGCGCCGGCCGCGGCGCAGATCGAGCAGTGCCACCGCCTTCTTCACCAGGGTCAATTGCGCAGCCTGCAGGCGGAAAAAGGGCGCGAAGACGAGCGGCGTGACGAGGAAGTTGAGCAACGTGAGCGGCTTGCCGAACGGGTAGTAGCCGAGGTTGAGCAACGGGCCCCAGCCAAACGCACGCAGCACACGGAAGGTGACGTTCGACGCGTCGTAAGCTCTCGCGATGGCCGGTGCCCGGCTGACCGCCTGCCCGCCGGAAAGTCCTTCCGCCATCGGGGTCACTTTTCTTGTGGCGAGGACCGCAGCTCGGAACGCGGCGGTGCAGGTGGCTTACGCCCCCAATCGGTATCCACACAGAAGCGCATGATGTTGCCGAAGTAGTGCCGCACCGATGGCGCCGCCACGCCGGCGCCATCGAGGTCAGCGCGTGCCCTCGTGGTATCGAAGGAGCCGCGATACGCAAAATACGGGAAGTACAGCTCGCCGCGCCGCAGCAGGCGCCGGCGTTTGCCCCAAAACATACCGTACAAGAACGGCCGCACGATGCGATATGAAACGTGCGGCGGAATCATCCACGGGTCGCGAACGCCGAAAAACTCGGAGGCCATCTCCAACAGCTCGCCGCAGGAACTCTGCTGCTCCGGACCAGCCGCCAGATGATAGCATTTGCCCAACGACCGTTCGTTACGGCTCAACGCTTCGAACGCCTCAACCACGTAATCGATTGGGACGATGTCCACGATCCCCTCGCGCTCCGCCGGTACGACGATCACCAGGCCGCTGGCCAGAACCTTCAACGGCCAATAGAGCACCCGGAAATTCGACGTGTACCCCGTCTTCGAGTCGCCTACAATGATGCTCGGTCGAAACACCGTGATCGGCATGTGCTTCTGCGCCGCACGCACGAGTTGCTCGGCTTCCCACTTCGTTTGTTCGTAGGTATTGTGGAATTGCGCAGCGTCGAGTCGGTCTTCGTACACACGCCCCGGAGTGGTTCCGGCAACGAAGGCGGTGCTGAAGTAATCCATGCGGCGCAAGCGCCCTCGGGAGTGCAACTGCTCGGCAAAGTCGAGAACGTGGCGCGTGCCATCGACGTTGATGTGCCGCGCCTGGTGCAGTGCAAGGTCGAACTTCACAGTGGCAGCGCAGTGAACAATCCGCTCGACCTCGTGGAGGAGCTGTTCGCGCACCCCAGGTTCGAGGAGAAGGTTCGACTCGACGATGTCACCAGAGACCGCATGGCAGCGCTCGCCGGCGTGGGCGGGAAGCGATCCATTCCCCGCCCCCAGGATAGCGTGCAGGCGCTGCTCGATGGATACACCGGCCTGGGGGCGCAACAGGCAGTAGACCGTCGTCTGCGTGTCCGCGCGCTGCAGCAGATTCCAGAGGATGTGACGACCCAGAAACCCGCTGACGCCGGTCAGCAGAATGGTCTCCGAGGATGGTGCACGCATGGCTGCCCTCGAGTCGGCCTAGAAGCCGTATTCGATCCGCGTACCGAGTCGATCTTCGTGCCGAATGGTGTTGAAGTACGAAATTTTGTTGTCGGTGTACGAAGACTGCCCGCCATCGATGATTTCCGCGCCCAGTGCTACCGTCACTGTGCGCCAGAGTCGGTACGAAACCTCCGGTTGCAGCAAGGAAAATTCGCCGTTGGCGTCGTATCCACCGCGCACGCGCCCGACGAATCGTCCGCCGGGGTCATAGCGGACCTCTCCGAAGATGAAGCTTTGAAAGAAGCGACGTTCGCCCTTGTTGGTGACTTGCTTGGGGGCGCGTGCCGTCTGATCATCTCGTAGGTAACTGAGCACGCAGCGCCAATCGTCCAGCGCGTACTCGACACCCAAAAGCGTATGAACGAAGTCGTCGCGGTTTGGATCCGGGCTGTTGAAGTATACCTCTTCCGTTCGCAGCATCAGCTGATCCGTCAGTGGGTACGACGTCGTCAAGCCGGCGGCGCGCATCTGCGGATTTTCGGAGATGATCTGCGCCCGGAACTTCGGGGCGCCGTTCTCGATTCCGAGGAAGATGAGCGGACCAGGGACAAAGATCGCCTCGGTGTCGCGCCCAACATAGCCGATCAGGTTGGCCTCCAGTTGCCCGACGTGCGTGCCGACACGGGCACCAGCCTGTGTCTCATCGAGGCGCACGGGCGGGAGGTCCTGCCGCTGTACGGCATCTCCGGTGATGATGTTCCAGCGCCCCTGTGGAAGCCGTGAGGGTGTGAATGCCAGCGGCACCACTATGAGCTCGGCGAACGTACGGCCCATGTCGTAGTGCACGGAGACGCCCGGCACGCCCTGCTCGACACGCCGGAACACGTCCGACTCGTCATGTGGGTTCATCAAGTTCGCCGGTTGCAACTCGTCGAAGACGCTCCAGTTGGCCAACTGCTTGCCGACACTGACACGGAGGTTCGGAGACGGGCGGTAGTTGAGGACAGCCGTGATCAACGACAAGTAGGGCCGGCGCCGACCTTCGTTGCGCAGCGAATAGGCGCCGGCGGTGAAGGTTACGTCGTCGGCGACGGCCCGCCCTTCGAACTCCCAGGTCAGCTCCGAGCTGAGTTGGCCATTGCCGCGCATCGTTGCGGCAAAGAAGTTTTCCCACCGCTGGCCGGTCGTCTGTGAATCAGGATAGCCAAAGGTCTCGTATTGCACGGACCCGTTGAGGGTCAGCGGCGCCGCAACCGCAGCGCCGCTGACTCCGATCGCCAGAACGACCGCCACGCCGGTACACGCTAGGGTCACCCGCCATTCCGTGTTCTTGAGATCACAGGGTTCGACGCGCACCGGCTCGATCACTGTGCCACGGGCTGGCCACCGATGGTGCCGCCGGTCAACTCTTTCTTGGTCGTCTTGCCGCTGGCGGTCTGCAGCCGCAGCACAATGCCCACGCCAGGGGCGATGTAAATCTCGTCGGTTTCCAAGTCACCACTCAGGTTGATGGAACCGGTGAAATGCAGCACGTTCGTATACGAGCCCGCGGGAACCATCACACTATCGACCGCTTCGATTGGGGTGAACGTATCGACGCGGTCGATGAACCCAACTTGCGCGCCGGAGCTGATGAAAAAGACGTCGCAGTGACTGGTCGTGGAGAACATCTCGCCGGCAATGACCGGCACCATCAACTGAAGCAGCTGCGGGGTGCATGTGGTTTTTACCCCGTTCACCAGGTCGCTGCCGCCGCTGACCAACAACTGGCTGCCGGTGTCCATGTAGTTCTGCGTCTGATGGACGAGCACCTGCGCGCCGTTGACCGTCTTGTCGTCGAGGACGAAGGACCCGTCGGGATCTAAACTGAGGACTGTCGTTGTTTCGGTGGTGACTTTTCCGAGCGGGTCCGTGACGCGATACACGAGCTGGTCACCCATTCCGTGTGGGACGAGCTCTGCAATTGTTCCGACAAAGAGCGTCCCGACCTGCGTCGGCGACGGCGTTGGCGTAAACGTCTCGGTGGGGATCGCCGTCTCCGTCGGGGTGGGTGTCGGTGTGGGTGTGAACAGGCTCTCGGGCCCGAGCAAGAGAATGTCGGCAACCGTTAACGCGTCATCGTGGTTGGCGTCCAGCGCGGCGTCCGGCGGCAATTCACCGAACAGCGTCTGAATCAACGCTTCCTGTCGCGGCGTCTGCGCCTCGGCAATCCGAGCCGGGAAGGGCCACGTCAGCAGCGCCACCAGGGCGTACAGACTGCAGAGCAGGATCGCCCGTCGCGCTCGCATTTCTCGGTCCGTGTCCATGGGAGCTCGTTCTACGCGAGTCTCAATGCGACGCGAAGGTAAAGCCGGTGACCACGTCACCGACGATCCGCTGGTCGATGGCGGGGGCACTCAGCACGAGGCGGCCATGGCTGTTTCCCTGCCAGTCTTGGCAGGAGAAATTCTCTCCCTGCGCTTCGAAGGTCAAGGTCTGCCCGATCATATTGTTGGAGTTCTCGACCTTCGATCGGGAAAAACCGGTGGTCATTGCAAAGGGCGAGCGGAAGCCTGGGCCCTCATCACCACAAGGCAGCGCGTTTTCAAATCCCAACTCGATGGGCATGCCGTTCAGCTGGACGGCTGGATCCGGATTAGGCACGATAAACAGCTCCCCGGGGCCCGTATCCCCGCTCCCCAACCCGGGCACCAAGGGACCGTTGCAGACGCCGCCATGTGGCATGCCGCATACGCCAGCATTCGCCCCGTTCATACAGTCGTCGTTGCTAGCGCACGGCGAACCCGTCTTGCCGCTACTGCACACGGATGGGAACTCCATGCACATCCCATCGTTGGCGCCAGCCGCGGTGTCGCAATCGGCGTCGACACTGCACATGGCATCCGTCACGCCGGCACTACAGGCTGAGTATGGAACTTCAACGTGTCCTTGCTGCGCCGTACACTGCGCGGCCGTGAAGCCGTCCACGCCGACCTGCCCGATATGATGGTCCTGGTCCAGGGAGATGCCGACATCCATTCCCCCGTTGCAGGCCAGCATACCTGCCGACTGCACCGGCACGAGCGGTTTGATGCAGATGACAAACCCGGCCAAGGCGGTCGCGTCGACGTAGAAGTATTCAGACGCCGCCGTAACGTTGATCCGTGTAAGGCCGTGTTCATCGGGCTGGCCGGCTTCGAGATCCATGAACGCCGCCTCAGACTGACCGTTGGTCTGCCCTTGGAAGTTGCCCACGGGAATCGTCAGCCCACCGGTAACCTTTATCACGAAAGTGCTCTTGGCCTTGACGAAGACGAAGTGGCGGGTCCCCAATACGCCAAACGTCGGCGTGATCGTGGGAGTGAGCGTGATCGTTGGCGTCGGTGTGATCGTCAGAGTTGGCGTGATCGTTGCCGTGTCGGAAGGTGTCGGGGTCTCCGTCGGCATCGGCGTCTCGGTGAACGTTGGGGGCAGTGTCGCAGTAGCCGCCGGGGTCGACGTGAGTGTCGGTGTCAGGGTG
>Ga0335069_10014395_pt1 | contig 11074 bp, 12 predicted proteins | sample Lox_Sample_11_FD_206714 | JGI IMG/M metagenome (GOLD analysis project Ga0335069, IMG submission 206714) | Soil microbial communities from Loxahatchee National Wildlife Refuge, Florida, United States - Lox_Sample_1.1 | ecosystem: Environmental > Terrestrial > Soil > Wetlands | place: USA... | reverse complement strand
GTCGGGGAGTCCGCCGTCGGCGCCGGCGTGCGCCGCATTGAAGCGCTGACCGCGAAGGCGGCGCGCGCCAGTGCCAATCACTTCGCCAAGCTCGCCAAGGCCACCGCATCGGAATTGCGCGTTCCAGTCGACGACGTGCCTGCTCGCGTCGGGGCGCTGATGGAAGAGCGCAAGCAGCTCGAGCGCGAGCTCACCGACGCCAAGAAGAAACTCGCGATGGCCGGTGGCGGCAAGAGCGACGGCGGCGATGGCTTGCGCACCATCGGTAACTTCAAGCTGATGGCGCGTTCGGTCGAAGGCATCGAGCTCAAGGATCTGCGCAGCCTGGCCGACGAGGGCAAAAAGAAAGTCGGCTCCGGCGTGGTCGCGATCGTCGGCGTCACCGGCGACGGCAAAGCCGGCGTTGTGGTCGGCGTCACGCCCGATCTCACCGAACGCTTCAACGCGGTCGATCTGGTGAAGAAGGGCGCCGAAGTCCTGGGCGGCAAAGGCGGCGGCGGCCGGCCCGACATGGCGCAAGCCGGCGGTCCCGACGGATCGAAGGCCGCGGCGGCGCTGGCCGCGATTGAAGCGGCGCTCGGGGCGTAAGTTCAACCGCGCGGCTATTGTGCGAAGAACGCGAACGGCGTTGAGTAAGCAAGAACAAGCAGGATAAAACCTGTGGCCTTGACCGTGAGAATGCTTTTGCGCGAGCAGCCGTGAGCGCTCATTATCATACTCACGATGCGAACCAGTAAGCCGGCGCTGAAAGCAATTGTAATAAACAACGCCAGAGCGGTTCCGAAGCCGCCACCAGGACCTTCGGTAAAATCCGGGGATTGGCGCGCCACATAATCTTGTATCCAGAATGCGGCAAGCGGACCGCCAACGACGATCGTGCAGGCAAGAAGCCATCGCCAAGAGGGCATCATCGCCGGCAACCCGTACGGGATGAGAGCAAGTGTAAGAGTGGTGATGACGACAATCACCGCAGCTTGCATGAATTGTCCTCGCGATAGGGCGAGCGGTCTAAAGCTAGCTGGGTCCTGGTGGTGAAACTGTTGCCAGCCAGGGACGATTACAGCTCGACGAGCTTGCCGTCGTCAGCGGTTTCGAACGGCACTTCGGCGCGGTGCGCCAGCATGTCGAGGCCCATATGGGTGAGGATGAGCCGTTTCGGCTTGATCTGCGGCAGATGCTTTTCAAGCGTGCTCAGTGCCATGTGCGTATTGATCGGCTTGTCGCGCGTATAGGCCTCGCAGATGAACAGGTCGGCATTGCGTCCGATGTCGACGACGGCATCGGTCCATTGCGTGTCGCCGGAATAGGCAACTGTCTTGCCCTCGGCTTCGCAGCGATAGCCTAGACACGGGCCGGCGCGCTCGTCGTGGACGACGCGAACCGGCGTCACCTTCATGCCGGAGATCTCGTTGCGCTTGCCGATCTCGACTTCCTGCAATGTCAGCGGGAACGAGAGCTGCAGGTTCGCCGTGCCGGGATAGGCGCTCTCCATCATTTCGGCGTAACGCGCCTTGAGGCCGGGCGGTCCGGCAATGGTCAGCGCGCCTTTGCGCTTGAGCACATAATTGGCCTCGAGAATGAAGAACGGCACGCCGCCGACATGGTCGGCATGAAAATGGGTGATGAGAATGGTGGAAATGGCATTGCGATCGATCGCCAGCTTGTTCATGCCGACCAGCGAGGAGGCGCCGCAGTCGATCAGCGCGTTTATGTTTTTGCCGACGAGATGAAAGCAGGTATTGAACCGCCCGCCGGTGCCGAATGCGTCGCCGCAGCCGACAATTTGCAAGTGCATAACAACCCCCGACGGCTAACGGCCCCCTGAGCCGTTCTCTACGAAAGTGTCGCGTCTGACCGGAAAAAAGTCCGTGATCTGCATCACATTGACACGGTTCGGCCGTTCTTGGGGATTTCAGTCAACCTTCTGTCCCTCCGAGTGATTTTAACCTTTACCGGAACGGCGCTTGGGGTTCTGATATAAATGTGACATTTGTGCAATGCCTGTTTCCAGGCTGGAGCCGAAGCATGTTCGCCACACAAATTCCCGCAAGTCCGTGGCAGGCTCAGGTTCGAGGCGGGTATAGGGGATAGTTGGGTGCTGGCTGGATCGCATCGCTGGAGCGTCTTGCTCGCGGCCGCCGTTGTGGTGTGCCTCGCCGGCCTTGTTGCCGGCTGCGGCATCGATCCCACCCAGCCGTGGTTTGCCAAGCCTTTCGATATCAGCGGACGCAGCGCCGGCTATTCCTTTTCCGAGCTTTCGGAGAGCAAGAAGGAGCGCCGCGCGCTCACGGCTAACGATTACGTTAATGCCAATGGCTCTTGTCCGGCGCCTGTGGCCGCAGCACCGGCCGCTCCACCGCCGACGGCGGAAGGCGCACCGGGAGCCGCTCCGCCGGCGCCTGCAGCCGATGCCTCGTCGCTTCTTGGCGGCGGCTTGGGGCTCGGCATGAGCGAATGCGACGTGGTGTTTCGTGCCGGTCCGCCGTCCTCGGTCCAGATCGGAAGTCTGCCGAACGGAGATCGCACCGCAATTCTGACCTTCCAGAGCGGCCCGCGGCCAGGCATCTATCGCTTCGTACGCGGCGCGCTGACGGAAATGGACGCGGTCGCCCCGCCGCCGGCGCCGCCGCCAGTCGCGAAGAAGAAACCGGCAACCGCGAAAAAGTCCGCCCAGAACTGACAGGCCGGCGGCAGCGTGGCGCAGCCGCCTGGCCCCGGCAACGCGAACGGCCCCGGTTGGTTTATTCTCAAAACCCGGCGGGGGCCGTCAGCTCAGTTGCACTACGCGTTACACACATCGCCTTGCGGCCGGATCAGTAGCAAACGTTGACCCAGTGCAGCTCAGTGCCATGGCGCGTATGGACCCAGCGTTGCACCGTGCAGCCGTCGTAGACCGGGCTGCCGATGCTGACGAACGGGTGGAAGCCGTACCAGCCGCCGTGCCAGCCCCCGCCCCAATCCGCGGAAGCAGACGTAGGCGCGAGCGCGGTGGCGCCGATCGCGGCTGTCGCGGCGATGGCCAACAAAGTCTTGCGCGGCATGTGACATCTCCTTGGCTAGACCTTGTCGCACCGCCGGCGCACGATCCGCGCGCGTATTCTCACACGCTTGCCGAAAGCCATGCCCGGAGGCTATAAGCCCGGCGCGGGTTCACGCCGCACTTGTAGATGCTCCCAGGGAAAATTTGGCTGAAGGATAATTTGATGCCGATCGAGCGTACATTCTCGATCATCAAGCCGGATGCGACCGCCCGCAATCTGACGGGCGCCATCAACGCGATGATCGAAAAAAAGGGTCTGCGGATCGTGGCGCAGAAGCGCGTGCGGATGTCGACCGCAGAGGCCGAGACATTTTACGGCGTGCATCGCGCGCGGCCGTTCTTTCGCGAGCTGGTCGATTTCATGACCTCCGGACCCGTGGTCGTGCAGGTGCTGGAAGGTGACAACGCGGTTGCCGTCTATCGCGATCTGATGGGTGCGACCGATCCGGCCAAGGCTGCGCCTGGAACCATCCGCAAGGAGCACGCCAAGTCGATCGGCGAGAATTCCGTGCACGGCTCCGATGCGGCCGAGACCGCGGCGGTTGAAATCGCGCAGTTCTTCTCCGGCAACGAGATTGTCGGCTAGCGCATGTTTCGGAAAGGTGGACGCCGGTCTTCCGAAAAGGACATGCGCAAACTCAGTAAGGCTTAGGCGGCGTGTCGTCGCTCGCGCCATATCTGCATGCCGCGCCGTGGCGCGACTGGTTTGCCGCCAGCGCCGCCGAATTCCACACCGCGGCATTCTGGCTTGCCGTTCTTCAGATCGTCTTCGCCGATCTTCTGTTGTCCGGGGACAATGCCGTCATCATCGCCCTGGCCTGCCGCGGATTGCCGGAGCATCAGCGGCGCTGGGGTATCGTCCTCGGTGCCGGCGTCGCAGTGCTTTTGCGCGTCATCTTCATCGGCGTCATCGCGCGGCTGATGCAGCTGCCTTACCTGCATCTGGTCGGCGGCGTCGCCTTGCTGGTCATTGCCGCCAAATTGATCGTGCCGGATGAGCCCGACCGAACCGAGATCCAGGCTGTGTCGCATTTGCTGCGCGCGGTGATGATCATCGCCGTTGCCGACATGGTCATGAGTCTCGACAATGTCATCGCCATCGCCGCTTTGGCGCAGGGCAATCTGCTGCTGCTGCTCATCGGCCTCGCGTTCTCCATTCCGCTGATCGTGGTTGGCGCCGCTCTGATCAGCGCGCTGCTCGACCGCTTCCCGATCCTGATCTGGGCCGGCGCGGCGCTGCTCGGCTGGGTCGCAGGCGGCGTGATTGCGACCGATCCTGCAGTGACCAAGTATCTGGCCACAACGTTCGGCGACGCGATCGCGCACCAAGCCGAGCTCGCGGCGGCCAGCGCAGCGGCGATTTTGGCTGTCGCCGCGGGCGGATTGTGGTCGCGCTTGCATGCGGCCGGAAAGCTTCGCGCGAATGCCGCTCGTGCGGCAGAGGAAAGCGCCAGTTAGGTCGGCTGCATCGTCACGTCAGACCGCGATATCGACCGGTGAGTTGGAACCGTCAGCCACGCTTGCGCCGCATTTCTTTGGCTTGCTTGTAGTTGCAAAGGATTTTGGTCATCCGCTCGGTGCTGCCTTGCCGACTCAATCGCCTCGGACTTCTCCGCTTCGGACTCCCACCCAAAATCTTGCTTGTGGCGCGGAACACGGCTCTCGCACGCGACATGCAGATGCTCTTGCTGGCAAACAACTTGCAGGGGTCGCGCCCGTGTCTTCACTGACATCTGGAATGAACTAGGAGACAGACGATGCAAAAGGGCACCGTCAAGTGGTTCAACTCGACTAAGGGCTACGGCTTCATCAAGCCGTCTACCGGTGACAAGGACGTGTTCGTTCATATCTCCGCTGTGGAACGCGCTGGTTTGCGTTCACTCAACGAAGGTCAAAACGTAGAGTACGAGCTCGTCACCAATCGCGGCAGGACATCGGCGGAAAATCTGAAGGTTGCGTAAGGCAACCAAAACCAGGTCCGACCCCCACATACCGCAATCGCTCGCTGCCCCCCGGTCTAGACCGGGGGTTTTTATTTTGAATTGTATGCTCATGGAACCGAATCAGGGCAGCCGGGCGCGGCCTTCGGCGACCATGCGCAAAGCCTGCGGATAGATCTGGTGCTCGACTTCGAGCACGCGCGCGGCGAGCGTTGCCTCGCTGTCGCTGCCGAGCACGGGAACCGACTTCTGCAGGATGACCGGTCCCTCATCCATTCCGGCGCTGACAAAATGGACCGTGGCGCCGTGTTCCTCGACCCCGGCTTCGAGCGCGCGGCGGTGGGTATCGAGTCCTTTGAATTGCGGCAGCAGTGCCGGATGGATGTTGATCATGCGGCCGCTCCAGCGGTCGACGAACCATGGCGTAAACAGCCGCATGAATCCGGCGAGGCAGACGATGTCGATCTGCCTGCCTTGCAGTTCCGCGTCGAGCGCCCGCTCGAACGCCTCGCGGTCCTTGCCGAAGGCCGTGTGGTCGATCAGGGCGGTGGCGATGCCGGCCTGCTGCGCCCGGGCAAGCCCCGCCGCGCCGGGACGGTTGGACACGACGACAACGATTTCCGCCGGATAGTTATTCGCCTTGGCCGCTTCGATCAGCGCCGTCATGTTCGAGCCGCGGCCCGAGATCAGCACCGCCACGCGCTTTTTCATGTCGCCGTCATTGGAAGCGGAGATCGAGATGTCCGCGAAAACTCACGCGCTCGGCGCCTGAGGCCGAGATTACTTCGCCGAGCTTCACGACGGTCTCGCCGTTCTTGGCAAAGCAGGCAGATGCAGCGTCGGCCGCGGCACGGTCGAGCACGGCGACCATGCCGATGCCGCAATTGAAGGTGCGCAGCATTTCGTGCTCGTTGATATGTCCGGCCGTCGCCAGCCATTTGAACACCGGCAGCACCGGTACCTGCGCGAGATCGATCGAAACGCCAAGTCCTTGCGGCAGCACGCGCGGAATATTCTCGATGAAGCCACCGCCGGTAATATGGGACAGCGCCTTGACCGCCTTGGTCTCGCGCAGCGCGGCAAGGCATGAGCGCACATAGAGCCGCGTCGGCGTCAGCAGCGCTTCGCCGAGGCTCTGCGACGGCGCAAACGGCGCCATGTCCTTCCAAGTGAGCTTCGCCAGTTCCGCGACCCGGCGCACCAGCGAATAGCCGTTCGAATGCACGCCGGTCGAGGCCAAGCCGATGACGACGTCACCGGTTGCGATATCGCTGCGGGGCAAAATGGCCTTGCGGCCGACCGCGCCGACGGCAAAGCCGGCAAGGTCATAGTCGTTGCCGTGATAGACGCCCGGCATTTCCGCGGTCTCGCCGCCGATCAGGGCGCAGCCGACCTCGCGGCAGGCCGCGGCAACACCTTTGACCACCTCGGCGCCGGTTTTCGGATCGAGCTTGCCGCAGGCGAAATAGTCGAGAAAGAACAACGGCTCCGCGCCTTGCACCACAAGATCGTTGACCGACATGGCGACCAGATCGATGCCGATCGTGTCGTGACGGCCGGTCTCGATCGCGATCTTGACCTTGGTGCCGACGCCGTCGGTGGCGGCGACCAGGATCGGATCGTCGAAGCCCGCGGCTTTCAGGTCGAACAGGCCGCCGAAGCCGCCGATCTCGGCGCCGGCGCCGGCGCGCGCGGTGGCGCGCACCAGGGGCTTGATCAAATCCACCATGCGGTTTCCGGCATCGATATCGACGCCGGCGTCCGCGTAGCGCGCCTCATCCACGGCAATGCACCAAATCGGATCGAAAAGCCTCCCCGGCGGGGAGGCGTTGCTCGCGCCTCCTACGTCGGAATCGCGGGGTGCGCAAGCGCGCCGCGGCCAGTATATTGTGGGTTGGTAATATTGCAGGATTCGTGGACTGTGCGCGAAACGTCGGATACCCGGCCTTTGCCCAGTTGAAAACGCCGACGTGCTAGCCGGGGCAGATCTTGAGTATCCCAAATCTCATTACTTTGGGCCGTATCCTGTTGGTTCCGGTCGTGGTCTGGGCGATCGTATCGGGCGAAATGCGCGGCGCCTTTCTGCTCTTCCTCCTGGCCGGGATCAGCGACGGCGTCGACGGTTTCCTTGCCAAGCGCTTCCAGATGAAGAGCGAGCTTGGAGCATATCTCGACCCACTCGCCGACAAGGCGCTGATCGTCTCGATCTATATTTCGCTCGGCATCGCCCAGGCGCTGCCGATCTTTCTGGTCATCCTCGTGGTGTCGCGCGACATCATGATCGTGTCGGCTTTCATGCTGACCTTGCTGATCGGCAAGCCGATGGCGGTGCGGCCGCTGATGGTGTCCAAGGCCAATACCGCGGCGCAGATCCTGCTCGCGGTCCTGGTTCTTGCCGAAAAGGCTTTTAATTTCGACGCAACGCTCGCGGCGCAGGTTCTGATGGCGCTGGTTGCCGTCTTGACCCTGCTCTCGATCGCCTTCTATCTCGCCGGGTGGGTTCGCCATATGAACTCGTTCGGCGCCGGGCATTGATGATGCCGCGGGACGGAGGCGGACAATGCATTTAGAACGCAACATCGTGTTCTGGCTTGCCGCGCTCGTCGTCCTGATCGTGCTGTTGTGGCTGTTGAGCCCGATCCTCCTGCCGTTCGTGCTCGGCATGGCGATCGCCTATGTGCTCGATCCGCTGGCCGAGCGGCTAACCAAGCGCGGCATGAGCCGGCTGATCGCCGCGCTGATCATCCTCGGCGCCTTCGTGCTGTTCTTCGCGGCACTGCTCGTTCTGATCGTGCCGGTTCTGGCCCACCAGTTGGTCGGCCTGATCGAGGAAGCGCCGAGCTATGTGCAACGCCTGGAGGCCTTCGTCAAAGATCCGAGCAATCCCTGGCTCAAGCAGTTCATTGGCGACAATCTGGCCGGTACCGACAAACCGATCGACGATCTGCTCAATCAGGCGTCCGGCTATCTGACCGGCCTGGCCGCCTCGGTCTGGGAACGCGGACGGGCGCTGTTTTCGATCCTGTCGCTGATTGTGATCACGCCGGTCGTCGCGTTTTATCTGATCTGCGACTGGGACGGCATGGTCACGGCGATTGACCGCCTCATTCCGCTGCCGCAGCGCGACACCGTGCGCGGTCTGTTCAAGGAGATCGATCATACCATTTCGGCCTATGTGCGCGGTCAGTCCGGCGTCTGCCTGATCCTGGGCCTTTATTATGTTGTGGGCCTGACCTTGGTCGGCTTGCGCTACGGCCTCCTGATCGGCGTTGTCGCCGGGCTGATCAGCTTTATTCCTTATGTCGGCTCGCTCACCGCGATCGTGCTGTCGCTCGCGGTGGCGCTTGCGCAGTTCTTTCCGGAATGGAGCAGCATCCTGATCGTGCTCGTCGTCGTGCTGCTGGGCCAGTTCCTCGAAGGCAACGTGCTGTCGCCGTTCCTGGTCGGCCACAGCGTCGGCCTGCATCCGGTCTGGTTGATGTTTGCTCTGATCGCCTTCGGCTATATGTTCGGCTTTGTCGGACTGCTGCTCGCCGTGCCGCTTGCGGCCGCGGCGGGCGTTCTCATCCGCTTTGCGGTGCGGCGCTACTTGGCTTCGGCGCTCTATACGGGTGCGCCGCCTCCGTCGCAGATCGGATTCTCGACAGGGCCTTCGGAGCCGCCGCCTTTGTCTTGACCAAGCTTGTCTTGACACTTCGCTCGGAAGCCGTTGTCTGATTGCTGCCATGTCCACGCCATTACTTGCGCCATTGCCGATGTCAGTCTTTCCGCGTCAACTCGCGCTTGCGCTCGATCACGCCGAAAGCTATGCGCGCGAGGATTTCCTGTCCGGTGCGTCGAATGAAGCGGCGCTGGCGTTGATCGAATCCTGGCCGGATTGGCCGGCGCGGGCAGTGGCGCTGGTCGGACCGGAAGGTTCGGGCAAGACCCATCTGGCGACGATCTGGGCCGCGGCCGCCGGCGCACGTGTCGTGTCCGGCCGCCATCTCGGCGAGACCGACCTGCCGGGCGCGCTCGCGACCGGTGCGCTTGTGGTCGAGGACGCGGCCGCTGTCACCGACGAGCGGGCGCTGTTCCACCTCATCAATCTCGCGCGCGAGGAAGGCGCGTTTCTGCTGTTCACGGCACGGAGCGCGCCGGCGCTGTGGCCCTCGAGCCTGCCGGATCTCGTCTCGCGCCTGCGCGCGCTGCCGGTGGTGGCGCTCGATGAACCCGACGACGGTCTGTTGCGCGGCGTTCTGCTCAAGGTCGCCGCCGACCGCCAGCTCTCGCTCGATGACAGCGTTGTCCGCTACCTCCTGACACGCATCGAACGCTCGGCTGCCGCGGCGCGTGCGGCGGTCATCGCTCTCGACAAAGAGGCGCTGCGGCAGGGCCGCGCGCCGAGCCGTGCACTGGCGGCGGAAATGTTTCGCGACAGAGCATGATCCCGAAAAGTGGAAACCGGCTTTCGGCAAAGATCATGCTCAGTGTGAAATCCGGCCCTCTAGCGACGGAGTCCTTCATCGCCCCGATTTCGTCGTCTTGCCTGCGGAGTCTTCCTAGACGCTTCGCTAACCGACTTGACGACCGGGGCTTGGAACCCCGTTATGCGGATAGGTTATCTTCATAGGATTGCTACATAAGTGGCCAACGTCGCCTTCGAGGAGCACGAAAAAGCCATGGCCGATCGCGGCCAAGCAACTGCCGTTGCGCGAGAATCCGCTTCCCAGCGGCGCGCTGAGGAGCGTCTGGCCGAGCAGGCGGCGCGCCAGGCCGGCACGGATCTTTTGGGCAGTCCGGACCGCTTCATCAACCGTGAGTTGTCCTGGTTGAATTTCAACCGGCGCGTGCTGGAAGAATCCGCCAATCGCAAGAACCCGCTGCTTGAGCGGTTGAAATTCCTGGCGATCTCCGCCAACAACCTCGACGAATTCTTCATGGTGCGCGTAGCCGGCCTCGGCGCGCAGGTCCGTGAAGGCATCACCACCAAGAGCCCTGAAGGGCTGACGCCTGCCGAGCAGCTCGAGCGCATCGCCGAAGCGGTCGCGATCGTGGTCGAGGACCAGCAGGCGCAATGGCGCGAATTGCGCAAGGAACTCGCCCAGGCCGGCATCGTCCTGATCGACGGGCCGGACGTGACGCGGCAGGAGAAGGCCTGGCTCGAGGATTACTTCCTCGCGCATGTCTTCCCGCTACTGACGCCGCTTGCCATCGATCCGGCGCATCCGTTCCCGTTCATCCCCAATCTCGGCGTCACCATCGCGCTGCAGCTGTCGCGGGTGAAAGACGGCAAGGCGATGAACGCGCTGATCCGCATGCCCAATCGTCTCGATCGATTTGTGCGGCTGCCGCAATCGGGCGACTCGACCGAGGTGCGCCTGATCTCGATCGAGGGCATCACCTCGTTGTTCATCGGCAAGCTGTTCCCCGGCTACGCCGTGAAAGGACTTGGCGCCTTCCGTGTTATTCGCGATTCCGAAGTGGAAATTCTCGAAGAGGCCGAAGATCTGGTGCGCGTGTTCGAGACCGCGCTCAAGCGCCGCCGCCGCGGGTTCGTGATCCGCGTCGACATCGAGGCGACCATGCCGGATGAGCTGCGGCGCTTCGTGCAGCACATTCTCGGCGCCGCCGACGAGGGGGTGTTCGACGTCGACGGTGTGCTTGCCCTCAACGAGATGGGCCAGATCGCCAATCTCAACCGGCCGGATCTCGAATTCGTGCCCTATACGCCGCGCTATCCCGGCCGCGTCCGCGATCACGGCGGCGATTGCTTTGCTGCGATCCGGCAGAAGGACTTCGTCGTCCACCATCCTTACGAATCTTTCGACGTGGTGGTGAACTTCCTGCAGCAGGCGGCGCGTGATCCCGACGTCGTCGCCATCAAGCAGACGCTGTACCGGACCTCGGCCGATTCCCCGATCATCAAGGCGCTGGCCGAAGCCGCCGAAGCCGGCAAGTCGGTCACCGCGCTTGTGGAACTGAAGGCGCGCTTCGACGAAGAAGCCAATATCCGCTGGGCGCGCGACCTCGAGCGCGCCGGCGTACAGGTCGTGTTCGGCTTCATCGAGCTGAAGACGCATGCCAAGCTGTCGCTGGTGGTGCGCCGCGAAGG
>Ga0335069_10014393_pt1 | contig 11075 bp, 11 predicted proteins | sample Lox_Sample_11_FD_206714 | JGI IMG/M metagenome (GOLD analysis project Ga0335069, IMG submission 206714) | Soil microbial communities from Loxahatchee National Wildlife Refuge, Florida, United States - Lox_Sample_1.1 | ecosystem: Environmental > Terrestrial > Soil > Wetlands | place: USA... | reverse complement strand
GCGCGTGCAGCGGCGACCGAGTCCTCGGGGCTGCGGCAGCCGTCGTCGATTCCCCAGAGGAGGTGACAGTGGAGGTCGACGAGTCCCCCGTCCTGACCCGATCCGCTCGCCATCTCCCGCGGGCTTATACCACCCGAGCGCACCGCCGCGCCGGCAAAGGGACTTCCCCACGCTGCGGCCTCACGGCACCGGATGGGCCGGAGGCCGCCCCGCCGCCGCCCGCTCCACCTCGTCCCAGACCATCCGCGCCATGGCGGTCCGCGTCTCGACCGTCCCCGAGCCCACGTGGGGCGTGAGCACGACGTTCTCGAGCCGGCGGAGCCGGGCCGGAACGTTGGGCTCGTCCCGGAAGACGTCGAGTCCTGCGGCGAAGAGGCCGCCGCTCTCGAGCGCGTCGGCGAGGGCGTCCTCGTCCACGACCGGCCCGCGCGAGGTGTTCACGAGCACCGCTCCTCGCTTCATGAGCCCGAGGCGCTCGCGGGAGAGGAGGTCGCGGGTCGCGGGCGTGAGCGGGCAATGGAGCGAGACGAAGTCGCTCTGTGCAAGGAGCTCGGGGAGCTCCACCCGCCGGGCACCGGCGATCGGGACCTCCCGGGGCCCCGAGTACAGGATGCGCATGGCGAAGCCCGCGGCGCGGCGCGCCACGGCCTGCCCGATCCGGCCGAACCCCACGATGCCGAGCACCTTGCCCGCGACCGCGGTCCCGAGGAAGAGGTCGGGAGCCGTCTCGCGCCATCCGCCGGCGCGGATGAGCCGGTCTCCCTCGGCGACCCGCCGCGCCGCCGCGAGGAGGAGGGCCATGGCCAGGTCGGCCGTGGCGTCGGTGACGACGTCGGGCGTGTTCGTCGCCACCAGGCCGCGCCGCCGGATGGCGTCGAGGTCGAGGTGGTTCACCCCCACGCCGTAGGAGCACACGCGGCGCACCGTGGGAAGGGCCGCGAGCAGCGGCTCGTCGACGCGGTCGAGGTAGGTGACGACGAGGACCTCCGCTCCCCGCGCTCTCTCGGCGAGCTCCGCTGCCGGCGCCGGGCGCGGCTCGCCACCGCGGAGATCGACCGCCTCCCGGACAGCGTCCGGCACGCCACCCGGGAGCGCCCTCGACAGGTACACCGTCGGCTTCATGAACCCTCGTCCTCGCTCTCGCTCGACGCCGGCACCGCGCCGTCCCCGGCCCGCTCCCCGGGGACGCGGTAGGACTCGCCGAGCCAGCGGCCCAGGTCGACGAGGCGGCAGCGGTCGGAGCAGAACGGCCACGCCGGGTTTCCGGGGCGGGGCGCCGGATGGCGGCACACCGGGCACTGGGTGGCTTTGGGCACCGCCTAGCTCCCCGTGCACCGGTCGGGCAGGTACGGAGCCATGGCGGCCTCGAGCCGATCCCGCGACAGCCTGCCCGTGAAAACCTTCCGGATGCGCCCCTCGGCGTCGACGATGTAGGTCCGCGGATACCCCGTGACGCCGTAGTCGCGCGCGACGGCGCCGTCGGCGTCCAGGACCACGGGGTACGGGATGTCGAAGCGCCTCACCGCCGCCGCGACGTCCTCCCGCGCCGACTCCTCGGTGACACCCACGATCTCCTGGCAGCGGCCCCTTCCCTCGTGCCAGGCGCGGGCGAGGGCCGGGAGCTCGTCGTTGCACGGTCCGCACCAGGTCGCCCAGAAGTTGAGCGCCACCACGCGCCCCCGCAGCCGCGCGAGGTCCACGGTTCCTCCGTGGAGGTCGGGCAGCTCGAGCGCCGGCGCGGCCCGGCCCTCCCGGGCGGACTCGCCCCCGCGGTGCCAGAGCATCTGGGCGCCCGCGAATCCCGCGAGCGCCACGACGCCGAGCTTGAGCCAGGTCCTCATGCGCCTCGGAGTATATCCGGCGCCCGGTTCGTTGCCTCGGCCTGCGCCCCTTCACGCTTCTTCACCGAATTTTCGACATGGTGCAGCTTCCTGCGCCTAAGATTTGCCCGTTCGCCCGGACGCCGGCGGCCATCCGATAGAGTCGTAGTTCCCGAAAGTTACCGCCGCATCGGGCTGGTCCGGCCGCCCTAACGCGACAGCTCGCGCAAGAGAGCACAATGACACGACGCCGCGTCCTCCTCGTCCTCGCCTTCATCCTCGTCGTCGCCGCCGGCGTCGGAATCTGGCGCTGGCGGGCCGGCAGCGGAAGGTCCGCCATCCAGTTCGACACGGCCAAGGTGGAGCGCGGCAAGATCGTCGCCAAGGTGACCGCCACCGGCACGCTCTCGGCGATCGTCACCGTCCAGGTGGGGACCCAGGTCTCCGGTCGCATCGCGGCCCTCCACGCCGACTTCAACTCGGCCGTGAAGAAGGGACAGCTCATCGCCAAGATCGACCCGCTGCTCTTCCAGGCCTCCGTCGACCAGGCCCGGGCGAACCTGGTTGCCGCCGAGGGCAATCTGGCGAAGTCCCAGGTGCAGGCCGTGGACGCCCGCCGCCAGTACGTGCGCCAGAAGGAGCTCGCCGAGCGCAAGCTGAACGCCCAGGCCGACCTCGACACGGCCCAGGCCAACGCCGACGCCGCCGACGCGCAGGTGAAGGCGTCCGACGGCGCGGTGGCGCAGGCGCGCGCCGCGCTGAGGCAGGCGGAGGTGAACCTCGCCTACACCGACATCGTCTCGCCGACGAACGGCACCGTGATCTCCCGCAACGTGGACGTCGGCCAGACCGTCGCCGCGTCCCTCCAGGCGCCGACCATCTTCGTCATCGCCGAGGACCTCGCCAAGATGCAGGTCGACACCAGCGTGGCCGAGTCCGACGTCGGGCGCCTGCGCCCGGGGATGCCGGCCTCGTTTACGGTGGACGCCTACCCGTCCGAGGTCTTTCGCGGCGTGGTCCGCCAGATCCGCAAGGCGCCCCAGACCGTCCAGAACGTGGTGACCTACGACGCGGTGATCGACGTCGACAACCCCGACCTGAAGCTCATGCCCGGGATGACCGCCAACGCCACCTTCATCTACGCGGAGAAGGACGACGTCATCAAGGTGCCGAACGCCGCGCTCCGATTCCGCCCTCCCCCCGGGATGCTCGCCGCCGGATCGGGCCAGGGCCGGCCGTCGGGGGCCGGAGCCGCGGGGCAGGGCGCGCGGCCCGCCGGGGCGCCCCAGCGCCCGGGCGCGGAGGCGGCCGACCGCCGCACCGTGTGGACGCTCGATGGCGAGCAGGCGGCCTCGCAGCGCATCCGCATCGGGATCTCGGACGGAAGCTTCACCGAGGTCACCGAGGGCGACCTGAAGGCGGGCGAGCTCGTCATCACCGACGCCGTCGGGGGCCCCGCGAGCGGCATGGCGGCTGGGCTCCGGCGCGGCCTGTAGGGAAGGCTTCGATGGCCAGCGCTCCCCTCATCTTCCTCGACAACGTCGTGAAGACCTACGTCATGGGCGACGTCTCTGTCCACGCCCTCCGCAGCGTCACCCTGGCCGTGGAGCAGGGCGAGTTCACCGCCATCATGGGCGCCTCCGGCTCCGGGAAGTCGACGCTCATGAACATCGTCGGCTGCCTCGACCGGCCCACGAGCGGGCGCTACCTGCTCGACGGACAGGAGGTGTCCCGGCTCTCCACCGAGCAGCTCGCCGAGGTGCGCAACCGCACGATCGGGTTCGTCTTCCAGAGCTTCAACCTGCTCAGCCGCACCGACGCCCTGGAGAACGTGGAGCTGCCCCTCCTCTACGCCGGGGTCGGCACCGCGGAGCGGCACCGCCGCGCCTCGGAGTCGCTCGCCAAGGTCGGCCTCGCCGACCGGGCGCACCACCACCCCAACCAGATGTCCGGCGGCCAGCAACAGCGCGTCGCCATCGCCCGCGCGCTCGTCAGCCGCCCGCGCGTGATCCTGGCCGACGAGCCCACCGGCAACCTGGACTCGCGCACGAGCGTCGAGGTGATGGCGCTCTTCCAGGACCTCGGGCGAGCCGGCATCACCGTGGTGCTCGTCACCCACGAGCCCGACATCGCGCAGTACGCCTCCCGCGTGGTCGTGATGAGGGACGGCAGGGTCCTCTCCGACGCCCGGCAGGCGCCCCGGGTCGCCGAGCTGCCGCCGCCGGGGGCCGCAGAGCCCGGCGAGGAGGTGGCGCGATGAACTGGCTGCAGACGCTGCGGGTCGCCGTCCGGGCGCTCACACGCAACAAGCTCCGCTCCTTCCTCACCACGCTCGGCATGGTCATCGGCGTCTCGGCGGTCATCGCCATGGTTGCCATCGGCGACGGCGCCAAGGCGAGGGTCGAGGCGGCCTTCGCCGCGATGGGCTCGAACATGCTCATCGTGCTGCCCGGGACGAGCACGGCCGGCGGCGCCATGGGCGGGTTCGGATCGATGCCGACTCTGACCTGGGACGACCTCAAGGCCATCCAGGTCGAGCTCCCGACCGTCCGCGCCGCGGCCGCGCAGCTGCGCGCCACCGCCCAGGTCATGTCCGAGGACCAGAACTGGACGACCTCCGTGTTCGGGACCTCCCCGGAGTACTTCCAGATCCGGACCTGGCCGGCCAGCCACGGGGAGATCTTCTCCCAGGCCGACGTGGACGGCGGGACCAAGGTGGCCGTTCTCGGCCAAACGGTCGCCGACAAGCTGTTCGGGCCGAACTCGAGCCCGGTCGGCCAGATCGTCCGCGTGAAGAACATCCCCTTCGCGGTCATCGGGATCCTGGAGAAGAAGGGCCAGAGCCAGTGGGGGCAAGACTACGACGACACCGTCATCGTCCCGGTCAGCACGTTCCAGCAGAAGATCCAGGGCGGGCTGAAGAACGTCATCGCCGGCAGCATCGCCGTGAGCGCCACCGGCGCGGACGCCACCGCGCGGGCCGAGAACCAGATCCGCGGGTTGCTGCGCGACCGTCACCGCCTGGCGCAGGGCGCCGACGACGACTTCTCCATCCGCAACCTGAGCGAGATCGCGAACGCCCAGCAGGAGGGCACGCGCACGCTCACCACCCTGCTCGCCGCCATCGCCGCGGTGAGCCTTCTCGTGGGCGGCATCGGCATCATGAACATCATGCTGGTGTCGGTGACCGAGCGGACCCGGGAGATCGGGCTCCGCATGGCGGTCGGCGCGAAGCCGAGCGACATTCGCCTGCAGTTCCTGGTGGAGGCGCTGACGCTCGCAGTGATGGGGGGCCTCATCGGCGTGGCGCTCGGCCTCGCCGGCGCCTGGCGACTCGCCACCAGCTTCGGCTGGGAGGTCCTCTACCGACCCGACGTCGTGCTCGTCGCCGTCCTCTTCAGCGGTCTCGTCGGAGTGGTCTTCGGTCTCTACCCGGCCCACAAGGCCTCGCAACTCGATCCCATCCAGGCCCTGAGGTTCGAATGAGCTCCCTGCTCCTCGCCGCGCTCCTCGCCGCCCCCCGCACCCTCACCCTCGACGACGCGCTCACACTCGCGCACCAGAACCCGCAGCTCGCCCAGGCCCAGGCCGCCGTCACCCAGGCCTCCGGCCAGGTCGGGGTGGCGCGCAGCGGGTTCCTGCCGACCGCCTCGGCCTCGGCGAGCTACCTCGCGGCCACGAGCAACTTCGCGCCACAGCCGTCGCTCGGCCGCCCCAACACGCCCAGTCAGGCGGCGAACGACACCCTCTACCCCTTCTACAACGCCACCGCCATCACCATCACCCAGCCGATCTGGGACTTCGGGAGGACCCTCGGCTCCTACCAGTCGTCCCGGGACGCGGAGGCCTCCGCCAAGGCGAGCGTCACCGCAACCTGGCAGACGGTGGAGCTCCAGGTCTCCACCACGTACTACGGGGTGCTGGCCGCGGAGGCGCTCGTCGATGTGGCCCTCCAGACCGTCGCCTCCGACGAGAAGAAGCTCGAGCTCGCCAAGGGCCAGTACGAGGTCGGCCAGCGCCCGCGCTTCGACGTGACCCAGGCGCTCGTCGACCTGGAGAGCGCGCGCATCACCCTCATCCAGACGAAGAACGCCGTGGCGGTCTCGCGCATCAACCTGTCCCAGGCGGTGGGCCGGGACGTCTCCGACGCGACGCTGGTCGCTCCCGCCCCCTCCCGCGACGCGGACCCGGACGTCGGGCCGATGCTGCAGCTCGCCATGAAGAACCGCCCGGACCTCAAGGCCGACGAGCTGCTCATCCTCTCCCAGGACGAGGCCCTCGACTCTGCCAAGTCCGCCTTCTGGCCCATCCTGTCGGCGAACGGCGCCCTCGGATGGAAGGGAAGCGACCTTCCGCTCGTCCACAACTGGCAGGTCGGCGTCGGGCTCACCTGGCCGTTCCTGAACGGCGGGGCCGACCTGGGACGCGTCGAGACGCAGCGCGGCGTGCTCGACCAGGCCAAGGCCACCCGCGACCTCCTCGTGCTCCAGATCCGCGCCGACGTCGAGCAGGGAGTGACAAGCGTGGTCGAGGCGAGGGCCCGCCGCGCCGCGGCCCGGACGCTGGTGGTGCAGGCCAAGGAGAACCTGGAGCTGGCGGAAGGCCGCTACCAGTCCGGGCTCGGCACCATCATCGACCTGTCCGTCGCCCAGACCGCCTACACCAACGCGCAGGCGCAGGAGGTGAAGGCGGTCTACGACGTCGCCACCGCCTGGGCCCAGCTCAAGCGCGCCTCCGGTTCGTAGCCTCCGCGGGGCTCACTTGGCCGCCGACGCCGCCGTGGCGGCGGCCGTGCTCCCCGCGCCCACGAGCAGGGCCTTCAGGTCCTGGTCGGTGAAGTAGAGCCCCGCGCCGACGAAGACGTCCCGGCCGACGTTGAAGTTCGGGCCGAACGGGTAGCGGCCGGCGCGCCAGGCGTTCAGGAAGTCGTCGGTCCCCGCTGTGATGTACACGTTGGGCAGGATGGCCCAGTCGACCCACAGCTTCGCCCGGGGGAACGTATTCACGGTGGGGCGCGTGAATTGGTACACGTTGAGCGACATCTTCAGGGTGTCCTGCAGGAGCAGCAGGTCCGCGCCCGCGCCTCCCGAGCTCTCGATGATGCCCACCCGCAGCACCATCGGCCCGAAGCGCTTGCCGAACTCGGCCGAGATGGCGAGCTGCTGGGTGTTGGTGGACGTGGCGGTCACCGTCGTCACCGCGGTCCCGGTGGTCTGGTTGACGGTGGTCGAGGTCTGGTTGCTGACCGTGTTGTAGCCGCGCGGATCGCTCACCAGTTCGAAGATGTAGTACTTGTCCGGACGCGGGATGAGGGTCACGCCGAAGTAGGTCTTCGCCCCGCTCTGGTTGAAGAGCCACTCCGAGCGAAGCCCCACCTTGAGCTGCAGGGCCGCCATCCGGTCCACGTAGTCGCTGACGCTCTCGGCGGCGCGGCCGACCTTCTCCCCGAGCTGCTCGTCCATGAGGAGCTTCCCGGCGACGCCCTTGCCCTCCGCGACCGTGCTCGCCACCTTCTCGACGGCGTCGAGCGTCTTGTTGAGCTTCTCGAGCGCCTGCCGGGCTCCCTGCACCGACTGCTTCAGCTCCGGCTCGCTCGGGCCGATGATCCCCTCGACCGAGGCGAGCACGCGGTTCAGGCGCGCGCTCGCCTCCTCGACGTTCTTCGCGATGGCGTGGTAGCGCTCCTTGTCCTGGTCGGTCAGCGAGCGGATGTCTCCGCTGACGGTCTCGGCGTTCTTGAGGATGGCGCTGATGCGCCTCGAGTTCTCCCCGAGCAGCTCGTCGAGCGAGCGCGTGACCTTGGTGACGTTCTCGACGATCTCCTTCACGCTCCCGTTGGGGCCGCCCACCGACTGGGCGAGCTCGTGCGAGACGACCTGGATGTCGGCAGCGACCTTGGACAGCGACTCCATCAGCTTGGCGACGCTGGCCGCGTCCTTCACGCAGGTGATCTCGCGCCGGCCCTCGGGGACGTCCTTGAGGAGCGGCGAGGGTGCCGAGCCGAGCGTGGCCTCGAGGAGCGCGTCGGGGAGCAGCGCCGAGGGGTAGCGCTTGGTGAGGCAGGCGTTGGCGTGCAGCGGGATGTCCTTCTTCACCCGCATGGTGACCCGCGCCCGATCCCCGTCGAGGCTGATGTCGGTGACCTCGCCCACCTGGATCCCGGCCACCTGCACCCGGCTCTTCCAGGCGATCCCTGTGACGTCCTCGAAGACCGCGGTGACCACGTAGCTGTCCCGGTCGGAGAGGCCGCTCTTGCGGAAGAACGTGAAGGCGAGGATGAAGACGGTGCCCGCCACGGCCACCAGCAGGCCGACGGCCAGGGCCTTGTTCGCCAACACCTTGTTCCAGACGGGACCGGGCATTCGGGGGGCTCACTGCTTCTCGAACCAGAGCGCCAGGAAGCGCTTCACGTAGGGGTCGCTGCTGCGCCGGACCTCCTCCGGCGTCCCCTGGGCGGCGATGCGGCCATCGTAGAGCACCGCAAGCCGATCGGCCACTCGGAAGGCGCTCGCGATGTCGTGCGAGATGACCATGCTCGTCACTCCCCGTCGCTCCTTGGCATGGTTGATCATCTGGTCGACCGAGTCGGTGGTGATGGGGTCGAGACCGGTGGTGGGCTCGTCGTAGAGCACCACCTTCGGCTCCGCCACCAGCGCCCGCGCGAGCGCCACCCGCTTGCGCATGCCGCCGGAAAGCTGCGCGGGCCACTGCTCGAGCACGTCCTCGCCGAGGTCGACCACCCTCAGGCTCTCCACGACGCGGGCGCGGAGGTCGTCGAGGGAGATGGCCCTTCGCTTCTCTCGCAGCGGGAATGCGACGTTCTCGAAGACGGTCATGGAGTCGAAGAGCGCCGCGCCCTGGAACACCATCCCGAACACCTGCCGGGCGTCGGTGAGGGCGCGGCCGCTCAGGCCGGCCATCTCGACCCCGTCCACGCGGACCGATCCACGGTCCGGCTGCAAAAGCCCGATGACGTGCTTGAGGAGGACCGTCTTGCCGGACCCCGAGGCCCCGAGCACGACGAAGGTGGACCCCGCCTCGACGGTGAGGTCGATCCCCCGCAGCACCTCCTTGTCGCCGAAGGCCTTCCACAGGCCGCGGACCTCGATCATCGCCACGCCGCTACCCGATCGCCAGGAAGGTGATGATGTAGTCGAGCACCAGGATGGCGACCGAGCCCCAGACCACCGCGCGGGTCGTCGCCTCGCCGACTCCGCGCGCTCCCCCGCTCGCGGTGAAGCCGCGGAAGGTGCTGATGAGCGAGACGACCGTCCCGAAGATGAGCGCCTTGAGCAACCCGTGAAGGATGTCGGGCACGTCCAGCATCTGCTTGGTGTGGTCGATGAACGGGCCGGGAGGGATGCGGGAGACGTTCGTCCCGATGATGTACCCGCCCAGGTAGCCCATGGAGCTGAAGACGATCGAAAGCACCGGCATCATCAGAGTGGCGGCCACCACGCGCGGCACCACCAGGTAGTGGAGCGGGTTCACCGCCATGGTCTCCATGGCGTCGATCTGCTCGGTGACGCGCATGGTGCCGAGCTCGGTGGTGATGGCGCTCCCGGAGCGGCCCGTCACCATGAGGCCGGTGAAGACCGGCCCGAGCTCGCGCACCAGGCTGATGGCGACGAATCCGCCGACGTATCCCTCGGCACCGAACTGGTGCATGGCGTAGTTCCCCTGGAGCGCGAGCACCATTCCCGCGAACAGGCCGGTCACGGCGACGATGAACGTCGACCCGACCCCGATGGCGGCCATCTGCTGCAGCAGGAGCTCGGGCCGCCAGGGCGGGCGGGCCACCCAGGCGAAGGTCTCCCCTCCGAAGAGGACGAGGTTGCCGAAGTCCTCGAAGGCGGCCAGCACCCTCCGCACGCGCTAGGCCCCGACGTACCGGCGCGGGACGCGCGGTCCGATGCCGCAGAGGATCTCGTAGGGGATGGACCCGGCCCTCTCCGCCAGCTCGACGGCGTCGACGGTCTCGCCCCCCTGCGCGCCGAGCAGGACCACCTCGTCGCCGGGCGCGACCCCGGGGATGTCGGTAACGTCGACCATGGTCAGGTCCATGCACACCGTCCCCGCCACCGGCGCCCGCCTGCCCCGAACGAGAACCTCGGCGTTGCCGAACCCGGGGCGCCCTGACAGCCGGCGGGGATACCCGTCAGCGTAGCCCACCGGCAGGGTCGCGATCCGCGACCGGCGGCGCGCCACCCAGCGCCCGCCGTAGGAGATCGGCGTTCCCTCGTCGACGTCCTTCACCTGGATCACCTCGGTGCGCCAGGTGAGCGCCCGACGCAGCCGGCCGGACAGCGCCGCCGCGGCAGGCGGGCACGACTTCGCCGGGAACGGCAGGTACCCGTAGAGCATGATCCCAGGCCGGGTCAGGTCCTGGCGCGCCTCCGGCAGGGCGAGCAGCGCGGCGGAGTTCGCGACGTGCCGCCAGCGGATGGGCAGCCCCGCCCGGGCGAGCGACGCTGCGGCCTCCCCAAAGAGCGCGACCTGCCGCTGCGCGAGCACGGGGTCCTCGAGATCGGCGCTCGCGAAGTGCGTGCACACTCCCTCGACCGACACCTCGGGCGTGAGCAGCGCCCGGGCAGCGAAGCCGGCGAGCTCCGCCGGGCGCAGCCCGATCCGCCCCATCCCGGTGTCGACCTTGACGTGCGCGGCGGCGCGCACCCCGGCCGCGCGGGCCGCCCGCGCCAGCCCGTCGAGGTGCTCGGGCGCGAAGACGAGCGGGACGAGCCGGTGGGTGACGAGCAGGTCGTAGCGGCCGCCGTAGGCCCCCCCCAGCACGAGGACCGGAGCGGCGATGCCCGCCTCCCGGAGCTCGATCCCCTCCTCCACCAGCGCCACCCCGAGCATGTGGGGCCCGAGGGAGTCGAGCCGCGCGGCGACCGCCGCGATCCCGTGCCCGTATGCGTTGGCCTTGACCACGGCCACGGCCGGCCGCCCGCCGATCTCGAGCGCCGCGCGGTAGTTCTCCGCGACGGCGGAGAGGTCTACCACCGCCTCCGTGGGCCGGACGGGCATGGGGAAACAGTAGCATCGAAAGCAGCCGCGCGCCGCTTCGGAAGCGGCTATACTCCAGCGTTCATGGCAAAGGTCGGAGGAGAGGTCGACGCGTTCTGCTCGCGCTGCCAGTTGCTGCTGGCGCACACCGTGATTGCCATGGTGGGCGCGGTCCCGGTGAAGGTGGAGTGCAACACCTGCCGCACCGTGCACAAGTACCGCAGCGCGCTGCCCAAGCCGGCCAAGGTG
>Ga0335069_10014392_pt1 | contig 11075 bp, 8 predicted proteins | sample Lox_Sample_11_FD_206714 | JGI IMG/M metagenome (GOLD analysis project Ga0335069, IMG submission 206714) | Soil microbial communities from Loxahatchee National Wildlife Refuge, Florida, United States - Lox_Sample_1.1 | ecosystem: Environmental > Terrestrial > Soil > Wetlands | place: USA: Florida... | reverse complement strand
CTTATTGAGGCGCGTCGGGCCATGGCGGCAATGCCGTGGTGTTTCCGACAAGGGAGGAACCGATGCGATCGAACGGACGATCTCGCCCGCTGACGCGTGCCGGGTTGGCACTGATCATCGTTCTCCTGCTGGGCGTAGCCCGCACCGACGGGCAAAGCGTCGAGGAGTTGCAGCAGGAGCTGAAGGCTATGAAGACGCAACTGCAACAGCTGCAAAAGAAGATGGAAAAGCAAGAAGAGCTGATCGAGACCCTCTCCAAGCAGAAGACCCCCGCGCCTGCGCTGGCAGCACCCGCCGCAGCACCCACGGCGGCGGTGGTCGCGGCGCCGCCGACGCCGAGCGCCGAGCAGGAACAACTCGAAAAGCGCGTAACCGAGAACATCATACAGAAGATCCAGCCGAGCTTGGCGGCAGCGAACAAGACCTTCCCAGCGCAGTTCAATCCGGCGATCGGCCTGATCATCGACACCGTCGGGTCGTACCAGGAGAACGGCGGCGGCAACTTCGAGTTCCGCTCCGCCGAGATCGGCATCTCCGCCAACATCGACCCGTTCGCGCGTGGCTACGCCATCTTCAATGGCACCAACGACGGCGTCGAGGTGGAGGAAGCCGCCATCGTCACGACGTCGCTCCCGTACAACCTGACGGTCAAGGGTGGGCGCTTCTTCGCCGATTTCGGCCGGCTGTCGAAGTTCCACGACCACGACCTGCCGTTCGTCAATCGGCCCCAGGTGCTGGACACCTTTGTCGGCGGCGAGTCGCAAGCCGACGGCGTCGAACTCAGCTACCTGGCGCCGTTGGATCAGTACCTGACTCTCACGCTTGGCGCCTACAACAAGATGGGCGCCGACAACACCCAAGTCGACAACAACGTGCCGCGCGCTCTCAGCCGCTTCACCTACCTGGTCCACCCGGCGACTTTCATCAACTTGAACGACTCGAACAGCATCGACCTCGGCCTGAACCTCGCGTACACGCCGCGTGTCGAGACCTTCACCACCGACGACATGGAGGCGGGAAACAACAAGGGGCGGTATCTGGCCGATCTCGACATCACCTTCCGGTACGTTCCCCTCAGTCAGGCACAATACCGCGGGCTGATCTGGGGAACGGAGTTGCTGTTCAATGGCGAGGATTGGAACGTCGGAGACCAGGAGACTCCCGTCTTTCACAGCGAGGGCGCCTTTGGCGTCTACAGTTACTTGGAAGCGCGGCTGACGCGCCGGTACTACCCCGGCTTCATGTTCAACTGGCAGCAAGCGCTCGACCGGCAACAGGGCGATGTGACCACCTACAACCCCTACTTCACCATCTGGCTCTCGGAATTTCAGCGCCTGCGTTTGCAGTACACGTATTTTACGGCGCCCAGCGACCACCAGAGTCAGTTCTTCCTCCAATGGACCGCAGTGCTCGGCAGCCATGTCCATGGTTTTCGTGACCGATAGGAGTGCACCCATGAAACGCAGCTTACTCATCATCACCGTGCTCAGTATCCTCTGCAGCGGCGCGCACGCAGCGGACAAGATCCGCGTCGTCACCACCATCCCCGACCTCGCCGACATGACCCGACAGATCGGCGGCGACCTGGTCGAGGTCAACAGCATCGCCACCGGCGTCGAGGACATCCACGCGGTGCCCATGAAGCCGAGCTTTGCCGTGTTGCTCAACAAAGCTGATGTGGTCGTGCTGCTCGGGCTGGAAGCCGAGCACGCCTTTCTCCCGGCGCTGCTGGAGGCGGCGCGCAACCCGCGCATCCTGCGGGACGCACCGGGGTACATCGACGCCTCCGTGTACATCACGCCGCTGGAAGTCCCATCGCGCATCGACCGCGCGCTCGGCGATCAGCATCCGATGGGCAACCCACACTACAACGTGGATCCGGTGATGGGAAAGGCCGCCGCGCGGGCGATCGCCGACGGCTTGTCACGCAACTACCCGGAGCACGCAGCGACGTTCAAGCAGAACCTCGACCGGTATCTGGCAAAGCTGGACGCAGCCATCGCCCGTTGGGAGGCGGAGGCCGCGCCGCTCAAAGGCAAGAAGCTGGTCAGCTATCATCCGGACCTCGTCTACTTCGCCGAGCGCTTCGGCATGGAACCGGAGGGCACCATCGAAATTCGCGCCGGCGTCGATCCTACGCCCGGCCACATCGCCGAACTCGAGGAGCGCATGCGACGCGAGAAGGTCGACATCGTCGTGCGCGAACTCCATTACCCTGCCGGGCTCGCCGAAACCGTCGCGCAGGCCACCGGGGCGAAGCTCGTCGAGTTGCCGGTCATGGCCGGCGGTTCGCCGGAGACGCGCGACTACATCAGCTTCATAGACTACAACGTCCGCACGATGTTAAAGGCCGTGCAGGGAGGCGCATGAGTGCAGCATTGCTAGACCTGCAAGACGTCGCCGTCGGCTACAACGGGACGCCGGTTCTGGAACACGTTTCCCTGGCGATCGAGCGGCGCGAGTTTGTCGCGCTGCTCGGTCCCAACGGCGCCGGCAAGACGACGCTGCTGCGCGCCATGCTGGGGTTGGCGCCGGTGCTCGGCGGGCGCATCGCCTACGGCTTTGATCGGGTCGCCAGCCCGCCGGGGTATGTGCCGCAGCGCGACGCCCTCGACCCGATCTTTCCCCTGACCGCTTTCGAGGTCGTGCTCATGGGCACCTACGCGAAGCTGCCGCCGCTGCGGCCTGCAGGAGCGATGCAGCGACAGCTTGCCGCACATTGCCTGGAACTGGTGGGTATGACAGTGCTCGCGCGCCGCCCGTTCTGGGCCATGTCGGGTGGGCAGAAGCAGCGCGTGTTGATCGCCCGGGCTCTGGCGGTGCAGCCGGAAATCATGCTGCTCGACGAACCCACCGCCGGCGTCGACCATCAGGCGGAGGCCGCGATCAGCGAGGTTCTTGCCACCCTGAATCGAGAGCACGGACTCACCGTCGTCCTCGTCAGCCACCATCTCGGCCACATTCAGTCAGCCGTGCAGTCGTTCATCTGGGTGGACGAGGGGCGGGCCGTCAAACAGTCAGCTGACAAGCTACCGGCGGTCACAGGGCCGACCGGCCTTCCGGAAGCGCGTGCGGCGACCCGATGAACACGCTCATCGAGATCCTGACACCCAGCTTTCTGCTGCACGATGCCCTGGTCGCCAGCGTATTGGTGGGTGCCGTCTGCCCGCTCGTCGGCGTCTACTTCGTCCTGCGCCGCATGATCTTCCTCGGTGTCGCGCTCCCGCAGGTGTCGGCAGCCGGCATCGCCTTCGCTTTTCTGGCGTACAAGATTGTCGTCGGGCCGCACGAGCACCTTGAGGTCAGCGAACGCTTCCTCGCCGTGCTCGGCTCGGTGACGTTCACACTCTGTGTCACCCTGGCATTGTCGCTGTTCGAGCGCCGCGGCCGCGGCACGGTCGAGGCACGCATCGGCACGACGTACGCGGTCGCTGCGGCGGCAACGATCATCTTCCTCGCCAAGGACCCGCACGGTGACGCGCAGATGGTCAATCTCCTCAAAGGCGACATCCTGGCGACCACGAGTGCCAGCCTGACGGCGATGGAGATGGTCTTCGCCGCAGTCGTCGCCGTGCTGTTCGCGTGCCGCAAGGAGCTGCTGCTGGTGTCGTTCGACCGCGATCTGGCGGTGGTGTTCGGCAAGCGCGTCGGGCTGTGGGATCTGCTCCTCTATCTGCTCATCGGGCTCATCATCTCCTTCGGGGTGATGACCGCGGGACCCATGGCGACTTTTGGTTTCCTGGTGGTGCCCGCGGTGACCATGCGTTTGCTGGCGCGGCGCATGCTCACCTTCTCGCTCGGCGCCGCCGCCCTCGGCGCCGCCACGGCATTCGTCGGCTTCTATTGTGCGTATCGCTTTGACCTGCCGCTCGGCCCCGCCGAGGTCGGAGTCGCCAGCGTCGTCCTGCTGGTCGTCGGCGCGACGACGCGTGTGTTGAGCGCGCTGGGTCTGTGGCAAGCAACGTGACCGCGGCGCTGTGGCTCTGCTTCGGCATCTCGGGCGCCGCCGCGCTGGCGCTCGAGATGTTGTGGATGCGATCCGCCGGGCTGGTATTGGGCCAGACCCCGCCCACGGTGGCGACGGTACTGGCCTGCTACTTCGGCGGGCTTGGGTTGGGCGCCATCGCGGGGCGCGGCGTGCGCCGCCGGCCAGTACATGTCTACGGCTGGCTCGAGTTGGGTGCTGCCTGCGGCGCATTGTGGTCGCTCGCCGTGTTCCGCATCCTCTCCCGCGATGCGGCGCAGGCGTGGCTCGAGGCCGGCGGTGCGCTCGTACGCGTCGGCGCCGTGGGCATCGCCATTGTGCCGGCGACTCTCTGTCTGGGCGCGACACTTCCAGCACTCGGCCAAGCCCTTGCAGGGGAGAGTGTCGGGCGCCGCGGCGCGGGGTTGTATGCGTTGAACGCTTTAGGTGGTGTGGTCGGCATCGCCGCGGCGGGTTTTGGTTTGCCGGCGCTCATTGGCGTGCGGGCGAGTTATGTTGCCGCGGCAGCAACCAGTGCGCTGGCTGGTGTGGTGGCGCTGATCGCCAGCGGGAAGATCACGCGCGATGCTGCGAACGGTGGTGCCGGAATCGACGCCGGAGGCTCAAAGCCTCCGGCGGAGTCGTTGAAAAGTCCCCTGAAGGGGACTCCTCGCACGGTGTTTGCAGTCGGCTTCAGCCGACTTTGGTCGACTGAGCCGGGGAATTCATTCCCCGGTGGCCGCGGTGGCACCCTCGCTACGAGTTTGTCGACTCCCTCGACGCCGCCTTCCAACAACTCAGCCGCGCGATTTGATCGGCCGGTGATACGACACCCATCACGCCCTCGCCTGCGCTTCGTCGCCGCCGGCGCCGGCGCCCTAGCCCTAGCGCTGGAGGTACTGTGGACACGCCTCTTCGCCCAGGTGCTGCACAACTCGGTGTACTCGTTCAGCGCCATCGCACTGGTGTTTCTGCTGGCCATTGCGTGTGGGGCGGCGGCCGCAGCACAGCTCCTGCGCCGCGCGCCACCCAGGTCCCTTGCAGCAACCGCGCTCATTGCCGCGGGCCTGGCCACCACCGCTGGGGTGTGGACATTCGTTCGCTGGACCGATGGCTTGGCGTACATGGGAATGCACTCCAGTTTGAGCGAGTATCTCTTACGCATCGTCGCGCTCGCGGCAGCCACCGCCGGCCCTGCAGCCTTCGCGTCCGGCATCGCGCTGCCGGCGCTGTGGGCCGCGTGGGGCGGGCAGAACGGTGCGGCACGCCCGCTCGGTGACCTGTCGGCTGCCAACACCGCCGGCGGCATCGTCGGCGCGCTCGCCGCCGGCTTCCTTGCCGTGCCGCTGCTCGGCGTGCCGGGCACGCTGCTTGCCGCCACGGTCGCGTACCTCCTTCTCGCCAACGTCATCGCTTGGGGCAGCCGCCTGCGCCCGCTCACCTACGTGACGCTCCTGGCCGTCGTGGTCGCGAACCCGCTGCGGATGTCGCTGGTGCATTTGCAGCCTGGCACGGACACGTTGCGGGCGATGCTGGAGGGAGCAAATGGCATTGTCACTGTCGTAGACAGCGACGGTGATCTGCAGCTGCGGCTCGACAACTACTATGTGCTCGGCGGCAGCGCCGCCGCCGTCAACGAGCGCCGGCTGGGACTCGTGCCGCTGCTCCTGCATCCCGATCCGCATCGCGTCGCGTTCATCGGACTGGCCACCGGCATCACGGCGAGCGCCGCGCCCGCGCTCGGTGTTGATCAGACGACGGTCGTCGAGGTGGTTCCCGAAGTCGCCGCGCTGGCGCGCACGCATTTCGCGCCGTGGAACGCCGGGTTGCTGGAACGACCCAACGTGCAGCTGGTTCTCGACGATGGCCGCCGGTTCCTGGCTGCCGGCCACGAGCACTTCGATGTAATCGTGTCCGATCTGTTCATCCCGTGGCACGCCGGGGCAGGCAACCTGTACTCAACCCAGATGTACAAGACGGTGGCGCACCGCCTGGCACCCGGCGGTCTGTTTTGCCAGTGGCTGCCCCTCTACCAACTCACGCGGGACGAGTTCGACATGATCGCGCGGACGTTCATGTCCGTCTTCCCGCAGGCGAGTCTGTGGCGGGCTGACTTCTATCCGAACCGAGCCGTGGTCGGCCTCGTCGGGCGCCTCGGCACGCAACCGGCTGATCTCGAACAAATCGGCGAGCGACTCGCACAGCTGCCGGAATGGAGTCGGGATCCGCTGCTCAGCGAGGCGCGCGGCCTGGCGATGCTGTCCGCGGGCCCGCTGACGCCGGTCGCCGAACTCTTCGCCGCGGCGCCCGTCAACAGCGACGACCGGCCGCTGCTCGAATTCACCGCGCCGCGCCTGACGCGGATCACCGCAGCGGGAGACAAAGATTGGTTCACCGGCGAGGCCTTGGCTGACTTCTACGAAACCCTTGCCGCTCGTACCGCCGAAACACCGGACCCGCTGCTCCCCGCGACCGACTCGGTGGCGGAGGCCCGCCGCGCCGGCGTCCTGCTTTATCGCTACGCGCTGGCCGCGACCAGCAACGACGAGGATGGCGCCGCACGCCTCGAACAGGAGGTACGCATGCTGGTTCCAGAGGTGGTCCGCCACGCCGAGTCGGCGGAGACCGTCGCCGACCTGGCAGAGGCGCGGCGCACACTTGCGCACCTGCGGTCACAGCGGGAGCAGGTGGAACGCCGCGTGGCCGAGATCGAAGAACACCTCCGGCAGCTCAGCCAATCTGAAACGGAGCGCCAATGAGGCGTGTACCCTTGTGCATGGTGCTGGCGCTGTGGGTCACGGGTTGCGTCCAACCGCCGCGGCCTACGAAGGTCCCGGTGCAGACCATCGCCGTGTTCCCGCCCAATAACCGCACCGGCGATCGCCTGCTCATTGCCGGCGCCTCGTTCCTGGAGAAGTACGTCCTCGCGACCGAACCATACACCGTTGCCGACGCGCTTGGCGCAGAAGCCCGGGCGCAGTTGGCAAAGGCCGGCTTCGATGTAGCCGCTGCGCCGGTGACGGGTGAAGCGACCAACGCCCAGATCCCGTCGAGCACCGATGAGGCCGCCGCCATTGCGGCCCGCCGGCACATGGAAGGTGCCGTGCTGTACATTGAGATCCGCCGCTGGGAATCCAGTGGCGGCACCGAACCCACCGCCGTGATCGCCTGGATCGTTGCGACATTGATCGACGCGCCGAACGGGCAGGTGTTGTGGACCGCCGAGCATCCGCCACGCCCCGTGCAGACGCCGGGCGTGATCAGCCTCGGAGAGGCCTACGCCGTCGCCGCACACACCCTGATGGCGGAAATGCTGGCGCCACTGAGACCGGGACGGTCCGCATCGCGAACGAATGGATGACGCCTATCGGGTTCACCTGCCGCTGGCGCGTGATGTCAGTCGCGGAGTAGGTGGCGACGTGCGAGGTGCCAAGGTGCCCACAACTGTGTTATGGGTGCCAGCAGACGTGATCGATCGGCGGACGGTGTGTTGAAAGCATTCCTGATCACACCATTCACGGCGGACCGGGCGCGAGAGACGCCGTCCGTCTTCGACGCTGTGCAGCGGGCCATCGCCGAGGCGGTAAGGCGCGCCGGTCTAGAGTTCATTCATCCGGCGCGGCTTGGCCGCGCCGGCCCGATCATGAGTGGGCAAATCGAGCCAGAGATCGAAGCGGCCGACGTAGTCATCGCGCTGATCACCGGGCAAAATCCGAACGTCTTCTTCGAGCTCGGCTTCGCGCGTCGCGAGGCCATCCTCGTCTGCCGGTCGAGCGACGATGTTCCGTTCGATATCCGCCATCATCGCTATTGGACCTACGGCGCGGCCAACGAGTTGGCGACGCTCGCCGAGCGACTGACCGACGCCATCCGACAGACGCTCGCGGGCGGGCAACGGTCAGTGCGGAAGCGGTCGCCCGGGCCGCCGGTCACCCGTACCGAGACAGTGGTCGCATTCGCGGGGCCGACCGAGCGCGGGACGGACCGACCGGCGCTCGTTACCAGCATGGAGGTGTTTCGCACGACCTTCGGCGCGCCGGTCGCATCCGAGATCTCGTTCTTGCCCGCAGCCCTTGCCGGCTTCTTCGCCAACGGCGGCAAGCGCGCCTATGTGGCGCGCATCCGTTCGGATGGTGCGCAGACCGCGAGCGCGCAGGTCGACGCGGGTTACGACGGTCTGTTCGGCCGTGAAGGACTTTCGGTAGAAGCGCTCACGCCGGGAGCGTGGGGTAATCGGATCGAGGTAAACGTACGCGCAGGCGCGCGCATCGGATGGAGACTGACGGTCGTTTATCGTCCCGAAGACGGCGGCGGACCCGAAGAAGAGGACTATGACAACGGCAGCTTGGACCCGGCGGGCCCCAACCCATTGATCGCCCGGGTCAACGCGCAGAGCCGGCTGGTTCGCCTGAACTGGTTCGGGTGCGAGCCCGAGAAATGCACGCTGCAATGCGGGCACACGTCACTTGCCGGCGGGGCCGACGGGCCGCCGCCCGGCGCCGCTGAGTTCATGGGCAGCGCGCCACAGTCCGACAGTGAGGTCGCCACGGGATTGGCCGCTGTCGCCGAGCTCGATGACGCTGCCTTGGTATGCGTGCCCGATCACGTGCACCCACGCCTGTCCGCCGGCGATCACCGGACGATTACCGACGCCATCGTCTCGCTGTGTGCGGGCCGGCGAGACTGCATCGCGCTCCTAGCCACGTCACCGGGCGAGCACGACGCCCCAAATTTGAAACCGTGGCACGACACGCCGTTCGCGGCAACGTACTATCCCTGGCTGCACACGCCTAGCGGCACGGTCATCCCCCCGATCGGCCATGTCGCCGGACTCTTTGCCCGCAACGACGCCGAGCGCGGCGTGCACTGGGCACCCATCGACCTCGAGTTCGATGGCGTCGCGGCCGCTTCCCTGGAGCATGAAGTGAGCGGGGAGCAGCGCGATGCGCTCGAACGGCTGGGGCTGAACGTCATCACCCGCGACGCGGACTCGGGTCGAGCCGTGCTGACAACCGCCTACACGCTCGCCATCGACGAGCGCTTGCGCCAGGTCAACATGACTCGACTGGGAGCCTTCATCCGCCAGCGGTTGTCGAGGGATCTGCGGTGGGTCGCGTTCGAGCGAAATGCATCCGCGCTCTGGCACCGGATCGAACTTCAGGCCGGCGAGCTACTCACGCAGCTGTGGGAAGACGGTGTCCTCACTGGAGCACAGGTGAGTGAAGCCTTCTTCATCCGCTGCAATCGCACCACGATGACCGAGGACGACGTCAGAAATGGGCGGGTCGTCGTGCAGATCGGGCTCGCACTTGAGCCGCTGCATCCGATGCAAATCGAGCTGCCGCTGCGAGCGCAGCCCTGGTGATTCGCGGGAATGACGGTCCAGGGCATCGGCGGACTTTTTCAACAGGCTGCTAGACGCCAGCGCGGCAGATCTTCGTGACCAAGAAGACTGTTCGCCCTCCTCCACGCCTGCACGACATTGTCGCCGTCGTTTTCGATCTCGACGGCGTGCTCGTCGACTCCGAGCCGATCCACTTCCGTGCCGCCAACCGCGTGCTGGCGCGCTACGGATCGTCGATCAGCGAGACCGAGTACCGCGGATTCATCGGGCTCGGCGAGACGGCAACGTGGGCGGCCTGGCGCGAGCGCGCGCACATTCGCGACAGCGTGGAGGACCTGGTCAGTGCCCACACACGCGCGCGCCTGGAGGAAATTGCGGCGGGCATCGAGCCGATCGGCGAGGCGGTACGGCTGGCGCGCCAGCTGCACACCTCCGGCCTCCGCCTCGCCATCGCCTCGTCATCGACGCGCGAGGTCATTGACGCCTTGCTGCTGGCGCTTGGTCTCGGCCCGCTGTTCGCGGTGCGCATATCCGGCGAAGATCCCGAGGTCCATGCCAGCAAGCCAGCGCCCGACGTCTACCTCGCCGCCGCGGCTCGACTCGGCGTGGCGGCGGCGGCATGTCTGGCGATCGAGGACTCGGGCCCAGGCGTCCTCGCGGCCAAGCGCGCCGGCATGACATGCATCGCCGTCCCGAACCGCTGGACGCTGGACCAGGACTTTGGCGAGGCCGATGTCGTGCTGGAGACTCTACGGTACTTTCCGCTCCTGGTCCTCTGATGCAGCAGGCGTGGGCGGGTTTGAAGCCTGTTGCTACGTAAGGATGCCGCGATCGGCGTCCGACCTCGGCGTCTGACTGATCGACGCCGACCAGAGGCGCGTCTACGTCTATCGGCCCGGCGCGCCGGTCGAGTGTCTCGATGCTTCAACGCAGCTCTATGGTGATCCGGTGCTCCCCGGCTTCGTTCTCGACCTGCGCCCGATCTGGGAGCCTGGACTGTAGGATGTTCGCTCTGCTGCCCGTTTACTTGTGGGTGCGTTCTCCCCTATAAGAGACGAGGAACCTCCCAGCCCTCGTGATCGGCGGATCGCTATGAAGACACCTTCGTCTCGAGCAATGGCTTTCCTTGCGGCGCTGGTCGTGCCGGCGGCATGTTGGGCAGCAGCTCCCACCTGTCTCACCGGGACTGCGCCCGAGGTTGCCTCGGACCCGGCGCAGATCGCCGCGGCGCGCACGCTGATCGACAGCACCTGTCCGTGTGCGAGCTACGACGGCAGCGCCGGCAAGACGCACGGACAGTACGTCAGCTGCGTCGGCAACGCCATCAAGGGGCAGGTGCAGGCGGGGAATCTGCGCAGCAAGTGCAGCTCGACCGTCAAGAAATTCTATTCGACTTCGACCTGCGGCTTGGCCGTGAGCAAGAAGGCCGTCCCCTGTATCAAAACGAGCACCGGCAACGGCAAGGTGAGCTGTACGATTGCGTCGAGCGATCGCTGCGCCGGGCAGCGCGGTGCGCTGCGCTACACGGCCTGCTCCGGCTTCACGACGTGCATCGATGCCGCCGACACCAACCACGACCTCCTCATCGCCGCTCCCGGAGATAGCGGCGCGTGCGCCACGAGCTGTAGCGGTGGAACTACTTCCTTCAGCAGCACCTTCGAGGCGATCCAGAAGGTCATCTTCGAGAAGCATAGCTGCACGCAATCCGTCTGCCATGGAAGCAGTGCGCAGGGTGGATTGGATTTGTCCCCCGCGGTTGCCTACCAG
>Ga0335069_10014391_pt1 | contig 11077 bp, 12 predicted proteins | sample Lox_Sample_11_FD_206714 | JGI IMG/M metagenome (GOLD analysis project Ga0335069, IMG submission 206714) | Soil microbial communities from Loxahatchee National Wildlife Refuge, Florida, United States - Lox_Sample_1.1 | ecosystem: Environmental > Terrestrial > Soil > Wetlands | place: USA... | reverse complement strand
GGTCACGCCCCGTGGTTGCGAGCGGGTCACCGGCACCAGCCGCCCAGCCAGATCCCGCCCGTCTGTACTCGGGCCTCGAGGGCCGGTTGCCGTTCAGGCACGGACCTGGCCTGGCATACCCCGCGGTGTTCTGGCGAGGGCTCCAGCACCCCGGTACAAACCAGCGGTGGTCGGCCATGTGCCCCTGAGGGAGGCAGTGCAGCACAAGGTGCACCAACGAGGCTGATCTGTATCTGACCTTGGTCGACCTCTTCCATGGCTCCGACCTGCCTGAATGACCTTCACTAACCTTTATGAGGTCGGTTTGCATCCAGAGGGCTGACACCTCTGCGGACCAGACGCGGACCGAACGTCGGCTCTAGTCCTGATGTTCGCAGATGTGTGCACAGCGGACCAACCGCCTCCGAAGCCGTGAGCCTCCGCTGGCCAGGAGATGCCCGTGTGCGACGGTGGTGAGGTGGGGACACCGATCGAGTTCAGGCGGCTAGCACGCGCAGAGCTGTCGAGCGTCGCCGAGATCGACCGTACCGAGCGCATTGACCTGATCTATGAGCAGCGTGGGACCGAACTCGAAGAGCGGCGCGGGAACTGGAGCTCGCCCGCCTGGGACCCGCACGGGCACGGCGAGCACTCCGTCGCGGCGCAGCGGCACGCCCTCGAGCGTTACGTCGACGCGGGCGGGATCGCACTCGGCGCCTTCTCGAACGGACGGCTGGTTGGGATCGGAGTGGTCGTGCCACATCTTCGCCCCGAGATCGCGCAGCTCGCGTTCCTCCACGTCAGCCAGGCGTTCCGCGCACTGGGCATCGGCCGTCGCCTGTCCGACGAGCTGGACCTGATCGCTCGCGACGCCGGTGACACCGAGATCGTCGTCTCCGCCACACCGTCCGAGAACACGGTGCGCTTCTACCTGAGTCGCGGCTACGAACTCATGGCCCGAGCACTGCCGGAGCTCTATGAACTTGAGCCCGAGGACGTGCATATGAGAAAGGCGCTTTGAGCGCCGACGCCACCTTCATCAGCGGCCACCTCGTCGAACGACCCGCGGACGTCGTGGCCGCCTTGGGGTCCTGTGCAGGCGGTGCAGCACGAAAGTGCAGCAACCAGGCCGACTTACATTCGACCTTCATTGACCCGGTTTGGCCTGCTGGCCTGCCTCAACGACCTTCATTGACCCCTCTGCCGATAGCTACGGATCAGAAGGTTGGGGGTTCGAGTCCCTCCGAGCGCGCCACCGTATCCGCAGGTCAAAGCCTTACTTCCGGAGATCATCAAGGCCTTGGATCGTTGCCTTGGGACCTGCCGTCTCACAATTTCTCACAGTCCTAAGCGATCTTGTGAATCCTGGCGAGCGCGGCCTGGCCCCGGTGCAAGTCCTCCTCGCTCGCGTGGACGTAGGTCTTCTGCGTGAACGCCGAGTCATAGTGACCCGCCCACTTGCTGATGATCGAGATCGGCACGCCCGCGTGCTCCATGAGCGTCAGGGTCGTGTGACGGGAGTCATGCAGGGTGATCCTGCGCAGCCCGGCCCGCCGGTGCAGGCGGCCGAACTCGTCGGAGTACCACTCGGGGTGAACGGGAGTGCCAGCCTGGTCGGTGATCACGTACTCGCCGCCCTGGTACCAGTCCAGCCCGGCGAGTCCTGACCGGTAGGCCGCGCCCGCGATCGTGCTCTCCTGCAGCTGGCGCTTGCGCAGTGCGGTGAGCGCGGCCACCAGCTGGTCGTCGAGCGGGAGCGTCCGCTTGCCGTTGCGGGACTTCGGTTCCTCGATGCGGACCCGGTACTCGACCAGGACCCGGGCCTGATTGACGGTGAGCGTCCTGGCCCGCAGATCGATATCGGACCAGCGCAGGCCGAGGACCTCGCCGCGGCGCAGGCCATACAGCGACAGGCGCCACGCGACGTACAGCCGGTCAGGTGACGCCTTGGCCAGGAACTTCCTGACCTCCGTCTTGCTCCAGGTCTCACGTTCCCGCGGGGTGTGCTCGGGCGGTTTGACAAGCCGTGCCACGTTGCGGACGAGCTTGCCCTCCAGGACCGCCGCCTCCAGTGCTGCGCTGAGTCGTCCCAGCGTCAGCCGTGCCGTGCGGCCAGACAGGTCTGTGCCCGGCTTCCCCCCTCGCCTGCGGCCTGCCGTCAGCATCCACTCCACCAGGCCTTCGACGTCGGACTTGGTGATGGACTGGAGCGGGCGTGTCCCCAGCCGCTCGCGGACCGGCCGCAGCGCGTCTTCGTAGTTCCGCCTGGTCGAGGCACGCAGCCCGCGAGTCGCGCCCTGGAGGTAGCCATCCAGATAGGAGTTCAGCGTCTCCTTGGACGACTTGACGTAGGTTCCCAGATTGGTTTCATGCCGGATGCGCGACAGTTCCTCCCGGGCCTCGCGCCGGGTGTCGAACGTACGCGTGAGCTGCTTGCGCCTGCCGTGTTCATCACGTCCTATGTCGACCACGAGACGGTATCTGACCGAGCCGTCTTTCAGCGTGATCTTGTTGATCGGTTCCTTCATCTGGGGTTTTCCTTTCTCGGGGGTTGTTCTTAGGCGGCCGGGAACCTCGGCGATAGCTCACCGAGATCGATTCCGAGGACGCGGAGCAGCTCGGCGGTAGGGATGCGGTAGGAGCTGCCGACGTGCAGCACGCGGCACGGGAACTCCCCGCGCCGGGCGAGTTCGTAGCCGGTGGACCGGCTGAGCCCGAGTGCCCGCGCCGCGGTGCCCACATCTACCATCAGGGGCAGGGCCAGCAGTTCGGCCAAGGTCATCCCCTTGCTTAGCTGCCTTCTTGGCCGTGCTCCATGGGGCCGAGATGCAGCATCCGCACCGGGGGTCCCGGCGGCTTTCGGGTTCTCTGTTGTCATGCCGCCGTCCCAGTTGCCGAAAGATGGTCACCGCCGCCTTCGGCCTGTCGTCTCGCCTTTGCAAGCGCGGTTTGCCATTGGATGCGGTCGGCGACGACATGCAGGAGCCGCTGCCCGTTGGGCATGTGGTCCGGGTCGCCGGGCCTGACCGGCTCCCAGGTGTACCGGGCCGGGTCGGTTGCCGGAAGCCCGAGCATCCCGGTGAGCCAGGTCTTGCGGTCGGCGCGGTGATCGGCGAGGGTCTTGCCGGACCACTTGCGGGAAACCAGCACCCGGCGCCCGGCGTAGCCGAGGTACTCACGGCGGTGCGCCTTGCCCTTGCACGTCCCCGGCCGCAGGCCCGGCCGGGCGTTCTTGGGCTGGATGCCGTACCGCAGCCAGTTCGCGCACGTGGGTGAACACGGCTCTTAGCGCAGGGCATCGGCCAGCCGGGCGGCGTGCGCCGCCTGGGCATCGCTGTCTATCTGGTGGCAGTGGCCGAGGTGCTTGGTCAGGTACTTGGTCAGATAGCCGATGCACCGGCTGGCATCGCGCGACCCGGCGAGCACGCCCTGGGCGTCGAAGCGCGAGCCGAACATGGCCACGTGCAGCGGCTCGTCCTCGTCCCCGATGGCGTCGAGCGCCTGGTCCCACGTCTGGAGCACCTCGCCGGTGCCGGGGTCGAGGTATGTGCGAGTGTGCTCATCCCACACCGGCAGGTGCTCGCCGTCGTACTTCACGGCCTCGATGGAGGGCCACCACACCTGGTGGTAGGTGGCGGCGATGACCTCGCGGAGCTCGGCGCGGGCGATGGTGCCGCGGATGGCGATGTGGACGTGCGGGGCGAGCCGCCTCTGCGGCTCTATGGCGGCGAAGTACTGCAGGTCATAGCCGACAAACCGGCGCAGGTTCTGGATGAACCGATCGAACAGCGCCGCGAAGTGCAGCGCATCCCGGGCCGCCCGTTCATAGTCGTAGCCGTCTGGGTCTACCGGCGTGCCATCTTCGCCGACCCGGCCGTAGGACGGGCAGGTCAGCGTGACGAACAGGGACGGGCGGAAGGTCTTGCCGTCCGGTGCGGTGTAGGTCTTGCCGATGGTCCGCGCGCTGACCGGGCGGCGAGGCAGAGGCGCGGCGTCCTGCCTGCGCCTGGTCGAGCGGTGGCGGCGCGGCCGCGCCGGGAGCACGCTGCCCCGCATCCCGGAGCTGGTGATCTCCTCGTCCAGCTCCTCGATCCGCTCGTCCAGCTCGCCGACATCCATGCCCACGCTGGCCAGGAGGTCCCGGCCTTCTTGCGCCTCGGCCCGATCGGTGATCAGCGCCCGCTGCTCCTCCGTGGCCGGGTCCGGGTCGATGACGGGCTCGTGGTCGAGGTGCCAGCCTTCGCGGCATTGCGTGGCGCGCAGTAGCCGGGCACGTTCGGCGCACGGCGGGCAGACCGTGGCCAGGGTGTGCCCGCAGGGGATGAGCACCTGCTCGACATAACCGGTGTCGATCTCGGTGCGGCGCAGCTGCACCGGGCGCAGGCACGCGCCGTGCTCGGCGGCCAGGTCCCTGACCACGTTCCGGGCCAGCGGCGCAGCCATCCGCTGCGCCCGTGTGGTCCGCCCTGGTGTCCCGGTCACCAGGCACCGTCCCAGTCGATGCCTTCGGTGTCGAACGGTCCGGCGTAGCCGCACAGGCGGCACTCGGCCCGCAGCACCGGCCCGCCGTCTTCGACCAGCACCAGCCCCGTGCCGCACACCGGACACGGCTCATCAGTGCGCCACGCGGTCTCCCTCACAGGCCACCGCCGGGCAGGTAGCCGACCGCCGAGGCCATGGCCAAGATGTCGGCGTCGGTCACGTAGGCAGCCCGGACCCGCACTGGTTCAGGCGAGGCTTCCAGCCGTACGTACCCGACTCCGGCGCCGATCCAGGGATCCGGGGAGATCTGGTCGGCCAGGGCGCCGCGGTCCCGGGCGCCGTCGCCGAGCACCATGTCCACCTGGTCGGACTCGTCCAGCCGCAGGGCGATCCGGGTGGAGAACAGGTTCCGCAGGCTGATCACGTCCTTGCGCGGGTCCTGCAAGGCGCCGACCACGCACACCCCGACCGACCGGCCCTGCGAGGTTAGCGTCGCGATGGCGGCCTCGGCCCGCTTACGCAGGTCCCGTTCGGGCTGGTAGGCGGTCAGGAACGCCAGCTCATCGACCAGCACCACCACGAACGGGAACTCCGCCGAAGGCGTGAAGGTGCGGGTCCGGCCGCCGAACTGCCCCGCCCGGTCGTGCATCTCGGCGACCGCGGCCTCCAGCAGCTCCACCATGGCGGCCGCGTGGCAGGCGTATCGGTGGAACAGCGCCCGGCCGAACGACAGTTCCATCCGCTTGGGATCGATCGCCCACACCTGCACCCACTCGGCCGCGATCGCGGGCAGCAGCGCCCGAACCAGCGACCAGATCACCGAGCCCTTCCCCGACCCGGTGGCCCCGGCGATCAGCACGTGCGTGGCGGCCAGCCGCAGCCGCCACGGTGAGCCGTCCTCGCATCGGCCGATGGGCAGCCCGGCCAGATCCACCTCCCCGCCGATCGGCAGGGCCGGTATCGGGTCGGCCAGGGTGTCGGCGCGGACCAGCTCCAGCGTCACCACACCCGGGGCGGCGGCGCGGATGCGGCACAGCCGGGCGCCGAACGCATGCGCCAGGTTCTCCGCCCGTGCCTCGAAGTCGGCCGGGGCCTGCCCGGTCACCAGCCCGACCCGCACCAGGTCTACCGCCCCGGCAAGGTGCACCCGGTCCAGGACCGGAAGCATCGGCCGACTGCGGTAGTCCGGGGCGAGCCCCGCCAGCGTCATCGCGGCCTTCCACCGGCGCCGGTAGAACCACCACCGCAGCCAGTCCCGCACCGGCACCGAAACGAACCGCGCGAACCACACCGGCTGGATGACCCGCAACCCGGCCAGACCCGCCATGGCCACTGCGGCCAGGGCGGCGAGGCCGGGCCAGCCCAGGCCCAGCCAGGTCACAGCAACCAGCGCGGCCACCGCAGTCACCGCCGGGTGAGTAATGGCGAACCAGCTCACCCGCCAGATCAGCCGGAACAGCTGGACAACCAGGATCACCGGCTCGGGAGTCCGGTAGACCGGGGACCGCCAGACCGGGACGGCGAATGGGTCGCGGTTGTTGACCTGGGCGAGCTGCTCGCCCGCCACCCAGTTACGGCCGCGCGGCACTAGACTCGCCTCCTCTCCGCATGCGCCAGCAGGGGGAGAGCCCGGGGGCGGCAGGAATGCCCGTTCCTGCCGCCCCACCCTCTGTCACCATCAGGCCGCCTCACCGGCCCCGGACCCGCGGTTCTGACAGGCCGTGCAGGCCTCGCCGTCGCCGTCGTGGTCACGGACGTGCAGCCGCTCGACCTCAGCGGCGAACCTGGCCGCGCGGTCGGCCAGCTCCCGGGCGAACTCCACCGCCGCCGCGCCGGTCCTGCGATCGGCGATGGACACCGAGACCGTGGTCGATCCGCACGAGATGTCCAGGATCGGCGGGTGATCCTCGTACGTGCTCAGGAACGTCCACCAGTCCTCGCCCGCGTACATGCCGATCCGGGCCATGGACCCGCCGCCGCTCTTCACGCCACCTCCCTGTTCTCCGGGGGCCGCCCGCGGCCGGGCGCCCGGATACCTGTCGCCTTGACCGAGTAGGCCAGCCGCCCGGCCTGGTTCACATACGGCGTCACGGTCAGCCCGGTGAACTCCACCGGGGTGAACGGCGACCCCGGCGGCGCGGCCGGGATGACCGGCTGGACCTGGGCGGCGACCTTGACCTTGACCGCCCGGGTCCGCGCGGCCGGGTCGGGGTCGATGACCTCGATCACCCACAGCGGCAGCCCGGAGGCCTTGTCATTGGACTGGACGAACTTCTCCCCGGTGGAGGCGTCGAAGTTCCGCACCGGCTCGAACGCGCCAGCCGCGTACGCCCCGGACGGGAACACCGCACCGAACTCCACCGGAATCGGACCTTGAATAGCCACTTGGCAACTCCTGTGTTGAGGTTGACTTCCACCTGACTTATCAGGCTTGCTTCCAAGGTAATGATAGCTACCTGACTTGTCAAGTCGAGGGTCCAGCGGTTATCCGCCAGCGCGGGGGCGGGTCAGGTGAACGGATAGGCGTCGTGGATCTCGTGCCGGTCACCGGGCAGCACGATGTCGGTCACCTGCAGCGGCCGGGCCGTGGCGTCGTAGGCGGTGACGATCACGTTCAGCACCGGGGCATCGGCCGCGACCTGCAGCAGCGCGGCTTCCTCGCCGGTCGGCCAGCGGGCCGAGATGCGCTCTACGGCGTGATCGAACCGGATCTTCTTGCGGGCCTGCAGGTGGTGGCGGATGCTCTCATCGAGCAGGTCGGGGGAGGCCAGGCTGGTCCCGGCGGCTAGCTCGATCGGCAGCCACACCGAGGCCAGCTCGACCGGGCCTTCCTCGTCGCCGAGCAGCCGCTGCCGCACGAACGCCTTGGCTCCCGGTTCCAGGCCGAGCAGCCGGGCCACGTAGCCTGGGGCGAGCTTGACGCCCGCCTGCACCAGTTCCCCGGACAGGGAGGCCTCGGGGAGCTCCAGGACGCCGTGGGCGGGCCGGGTCCGCTCGGCGCCCGCCAGGGCGGGGCGGCCGCGGACGAAGCTGCCCTTGCCCTGCTGGGTGTCGATCCACCCGTCCTGCCGCAGCGCTGACAGGGCCTTGACGATCGTGGGCCGCGACACCCCGAAGTCGCTGACGAGCTGGTGCTCCGACGGCAGCAGCGAGCCCGGGGGATACTGGCCCCGTTCGATGCGGCTCTGGATCTCGGCGACCACTTGCGCGTACTTCGGCGGCGCGTAGTCGAATCCCATGACATTCTGTCCCTGCGTGGACTGTTGACCTGTCAGGTAAGACTAGCTTTTCTAACAGGAGTTATCAACTGCCATGGCTAAATGAAGGCCTTGAAGGCTCGAACGGGCCGGTGTCAGTGGCTCTGCTTCCACTCCAGCGTGAACCACACGTCCCGGCAGCGTGGCCCGCCGCAATGCCCCCAGCCATCGGCCATCAGCTCCACCAGGCCCAGCCCGTACCCGGACTCGGCGACCTCGCCCCCGGGCCGGACAGTCGGCGCCTGGTCCGAGCCGTCATCGCGGACGGTGACCATCAGCCGCGTCTCGCCCCGGTACACGTTCACGATGAACTTGCCGCCCTCACCAGAGGCGGTATGCGTGATCGCGTTGGTGGCCAGCTCGCTGGACAGCAGCACCGCCTCATCCGCCACGGGGCAGCCCTCCAGGACCCGCGCGACGAACAGCCGGACCTGCCGCACCTGGTCATAGGAGCCGGGAAAGATCCGCCGCCTCGGCCGGACCACGGCCACCGCCGTCATGCCGCCCGCCCCGTGCCCCCGCACGCCACGCACCCGGTCCTGGCCCGCCGCAGCAACGCGCACTCACCGGCATCACCGATGGCTTCCTCCGAGCGGCGCAGGCCCAGGAACTTCCATCCCCGCCCACGGCAGTTACCGCACGGACCCGTCTCACCTGAGATCGCCGACGCCTGGTCGGTAGCCTGCTCGTGGTCCTGTCCGGTCGGCGGGAAGCCTGGTGATGCCATGCTTTGATGCTGGGCAAGAGACGCGTCGCGTCGCTAGGCGCATCTTAGACGTGACGTATCGTCACGTCTCATCTTGTCTCGTGATCTTGTTCTTCTCGCTACGCTGAAGGCGACACAATGCGCGACGTGGAGATTACATGTCCGAACGGCCCATCCTGCTCAAGCTCCTGCTCCGGGAACGTCACTGGCAGAACTACGGCACGTTCTGCGCCGAATACCACAAGGCAGCGGCCCGGATCGACCCCGACCTGGCCAGAAGCTGCCCCAGCCGCGCCCAGTTGCACCGTTGGCTTACCGGATCCCTGCGCAGCCTGCCCTACCCCGACCACTGCCGCGTCCTGGAGGAGATGCTCCCCGGCTGGACCGCCGAGCAGCTCTTCCAGCCCGCCAGCCCTGCACTGCTCCACCTCGACGGGCGGATCCCCAGCCCGCAGACCGAGCTGGGCATGGCAGGCCCGTCGGTGTTCGCCGCACCCTCCGTTGGGATGCGGCCCTTCATCGAGCAGGCCTTCACCGCCGAGCATGTCACCATCGACTTCGCCGGATTCTCCGGCGAGACCCTGCACGGCGCGATCCAGGAACCGCTGGACAACATCCGCATCGGCCGCATCAAGCCCGCCACCCTGGCCATCCGGATGCTACTGCCCGACACCAGCCGCCCCATGGTGCTGCCCTGCCGCGCCGACGACCTCACCGACGACCCCGAACACCGGGCCCGCGCCCACCGCCTGACCACCCGGCACGCCCACGCCATCCTCGACACCGTGCAGGAACTCGCCAGCCTCGGCCTCATCGACCAGGCCGACGCACAGATCCGCGCCCACACCTGCCCGCCGCTGTTCAAGCTCTACATCCTCAACGGCCAGGACGTGTTCTTCGGCTTCTACCCGATCACCCGGCACGCCATCGCGCTGCCCGGCGGGCCGCGGGACATCTACGACCCGATGGGCAAGGACGCTGTGGTCTTCCACCACTCTGTCCGCAGCGGCCACCCAGCCGACGAGCCCTACGTGGAACAAGCGCGCGCCTGGTTCACCTCCATGTGGGACGGTCTGAGCTACGAGTTCCCCGCATGACCGGCCCCACCCCGCCCGGCAGCGACCTCGACGCCATCGTCTCCCGGACCCGCCACCTGCTCCTGGACTTCGACGGCCCCATCTGCTCCATCTTCGCGGGGCTGCCCGCCGCCACTGTCGCCGACCGGCTCCGTAAGCTCCTCGGTGACCATGCTCAGTTGCCCGGGCAGATCGCTTGCACCGCGGACCCGTTCGAGGTGTTCGCCTACGCTGCCACTGTCAGCGAGAATCTGGCCGCCCGGGTCGAAGCCGAGATGACCGATCAGGAACTTGCAGCGGTCCCCACCGCCGCGCCCACTCCCTATGTCCACGAAGTCGTGACAGCCTGCCAGAACTCCGGCCGGTCCATCGCCGTGGTCAGCAACAATTCAGTTCGCACCGTCCATGCCTACCTCGCCCGCCATGGCCTGGACGACCGGATCAGCCTCGTCATCGCCCGCACCAATCACAACCCCGCGCTCCTCAAGCCCAGCCCGCACCTGATCACCCAGGCCGTGGACGCCCTCGCCGCCGAGCCAGAAGGATGCGCACTCGTCGGCGACTCCATGACCGACATCCAGGCCGCCCGCCTCGCCAGGGTCCACAGCATCGGCTACGCCAACGAACCCGGCAAACGCGAACACTTCACCGAAGCCGGGGCGGGCGCCATCATCAGCAGCCTGGCCGATCTGGCTCTCAGGCTCCGCGCACGCGTAGCCAATCCGGAGTTGTAACGAATTTCTCTACGGCTTCAAGGGCGCACCTTCGGCGCGTCAGGCCTGACGGCCTCAGCCGCAAGCATCGAGGACGGGCGCGAGCAGTCGAGAGGGAAAGAGCGGCCAGGGTGACCCGCCGTAGGCGGCCGGGGTTCAACCCTGGGTCTCGCCGTTGCGGGGCGGCAGCTTCGCCGCGTCCTTCGGACGCAAGTCCTACGGCGCGGCGGCTGCCGCGCTCGGCACCCCGGTGACCGGCCGCCTGCGGTCCCCGCCGTATCCGGCTGCCGCGCCCGCCAGTACCGCCGCCAGGCTGTCAGCGTCGCGCCGAGTGCGCGAATCGCCGGGAGAATGTCACGGACACCGAGCCGGAACGCCGCGCATTATCCGGGTCGGCCCCTCCAGCGTCAAGGGCACCCGAAGATCGTTTCTAACCGCTTCGCAGAAACGATCTTCAGGACCCGCCCTTGAGCGCCGGATACCTCTGCCAGCCCAGCGGGCCTGACGGCGAGGGCCAGGCCAGAGGCCAGGCCCCGGAACGCGCGCGGCGGGCATGCGCAGCGTGAGCCAGCACCCTATTAATCCGAAGACTGGCCGAATGAAGAACACTGATTCAGTTTCAGTGTCGCGCGCACGTTTGCCAGACGAGCAGGATCGTTGGCGTCGCCTGAACTAGTCGGACAACCGCGTATCGAAGAGTTGTTCCCCATGATTGCCACAGCTCCTGCGATTGCTGCGGTTCCGGCACGAGGTTGGCTGAATCGGAGCACGTGACTGTATCCTGTGTAGACAAGGCAAACTCCTTCATGGCCGTTGGGGTTACCTGGTTGGGTGCCCTCCGCTGTAGCCGCAGCGGGGGGCACT
>Ga0335069_10014390_pt1 | contig 11078 bp, 4 predicted proteins | sample Lox_Sample_11_FD_206714 | JGI IMG/M metagenome (GOLD analysis project Ga0335069, IMG submission 206714) | Soil microbial communities from Loxahatchee National Wildlife Refuge, Florida, United States - Lox_Sample_1.1 | ecosystem: Environmental > Terrestrial > Soil > Wetlands | place: USA: Florida... | reverse complement strand
GTCGAGGATGTACGCCATGTCGGTTCCGACCGGATAGTACACGCGCTGGTTCTGATCGTCACCGAAAAACAGTTGCTTGAAGGCGGAATCGATCTTGCTTCGCACTTCGTCCGGACGTTTGCCCAGAAGCTCTTCAAAGAGATCGGGATACATTTTCGAGAAGTAGGCGCCGACGGGCTTCGATCGCCCCTGGGCATCCTGAGCCCGGCAAACACCCGTACCCGCGGTGGCGGAAAGCCAGATGAGGGCAGACACAGTCAGTGCAATCGAGCTACGCATAGGCTATAGTCATCCTGAGAGTATGGAGTAGGACGTAAGAAGTAGGAAGAAATCCCTCGCAGTAAGCAGAATGCAGTAAGGAGTAGACATAAAGCGATGCCTGCATCGGCTACTTGACCAAGGACATCCTACGAATTGCCGTGAAGCTCCCTGCAGTCAAGCGGTAGAAATAAACACCACTGGACAGGTTGCTCGCGTTAAACGTGAACGAATATTTGCCTGCCGGGAATCTGCCTTCTGCCAACAGGGCCACCTCTCTGCCGAGGACGTCATACACGGCTAGCCTCACCTTACTGTCTACTGTCCACTGTCCGCTGATTACTGTTGTCGGATTGAACGGGTTCGGATAGTTCTGGAACAGTGCAAACGTCGCAGGCCCGTCCGAGACGGGAACCCCGTTGACGATCTTCACCAGCCCGTTGATCGCGGCCTGAAGGCTATCCCTTCCCATCCCTAGCGCCGAGTCAGCAGATACCAAGACGGAATACTCGCTGTCGTGAACCGCCCTCGCAAAAGGCAAGGCCGAAGCCAGTCGGGCCCAGGAGGTGGGAGTGTACTGCGATTGCTGCAAGGTATCCGCGAAGGCAAGCAGGGAATCGAGGGCATCGTAATTCAATCCCACATTCGCGACAGCGAAAAATGCGGGCTTGCATTTGTTCTGGGCGTCCCAGAGCGACGAAGCCTGATTTGTCTGGAACGTATACGCATCGTTCAGCCCGTCTTTAGAGACATTGACGATTTTGCCGCGGCCGGAAAGCGCGCTCCGCTCCACGAAACATTTGAACAGCATGCCGTACTGATTGGCCTGCCTGGCGAGCACAGCCGCGGAAGGAGTGGCACTTCCGGCGCCGACATCGAACTCGGTGACCGACATCTCTGTGCAGATCGGAGCAAACTTGTTATAGGTGGCGATGAAGGATTGAGCGGTCGGGTAGCTCAGATTGTCATGCTCCTGCATGCCGATGCCGTCAAGAAGCCCGGCCTGAAAGATCGGTGTGAGAAGTCGGACGATGCCATCGGCCTTGGCAGGCGTGTCGGTGTTGTAGTCGTTGTAGTACAGCTTGATCTGTGTTTCGTCGAACTGGGTCGTGTACTTCCTCGCAATCTCGAACGCCTTCATCACGTAGGTTGTATCGCCAAAGGTCGTGTACCAGTCGTTTCCGGTTCGGCGCACCCTGTCCGTGCCGTCGTCGATCGCCTCATTGACGATATCGAAGGCATGCAGCAGGCCCGGCCAGTTCTGATGGATCAACTGGAATATCCCCTTCATGTAGTTATCCATCCGAAGAATCATGGTATCCTTGGAAACGCGCCCGCCGCTTGTCGAGTAGCCCGTGAAAAAGAACGCGGCTGGAGTCTGCGAATGCCAGACGAGGGTGTGTCCCCGGAAGGTAAAACCCTGGCGCACCGCCCAGTTGAGCTGGGCGATAATGTCACCGTTGAACGCGATGATGGGGTGAATATTAATGGAGTCTTTCGCCGCCTGCGTGGATGCGGCCGCATAGGCCGCGGCGGAGTTCGTGATGTCCACCGTGTACATCGGCTTCATGTTGTTGCCCGGCGACATCCGGTTCATGTGAAACTTGATGAGGTATCCGCCGTTGGGCGTTACCACAGCTGACTGTCCCGGCACGGGAGGATCCGTCGGAAAGCCGATGTTTCTGTACGACAGAAGGCACCCGATCGTGAAGTCATGAGCATAGACAGTTTTGAGGGCGGGAACGTTGGTCTGGATGGTATCCGACTGGGCGAACCCCTGAGCGTCGAACATGCACAGGAGGGACATTCCCATGAGCACGTTCAGGATCACGGGGAACATGTGACGACATGGTGCTTTCATATGAGCCTTCTGCCTTTTAGTTTGAAACAAATGTTGTGATACTCGACGGTTCCAGCGTTACCGCGAATCCACCGTTCACGGCCGGAACGTCGGTCCCCTGCTGGCAATTTTTTGATATCGTGGTCGTGTACGGCGTAAACGAAGCCATATGCCCGTTCGCGACAACGAAGCCCTGTTGAATGGGCGAAGATCCGACATTCAACGCGACGATGACGACCTTGGCGGAAGAAGGGCTCTTATAGGCCGAGATCCAGATGTTCCTCTGCGGAGCGGCAGTGCAGTAGATCTTCACATAACCAGGCCGCACAAACCGTGCATATTGCGACATGACAAAGCCACGCTTGGTCACACTCCCGTCTTCCCCAATCGGCCCGTAGTAGCGGACGATGTACCACCACACATAGGCGTTCATGCCGGCGCTCAGGCAATTATGCATCTCCGTGCCCGTTCCAAGCACTGCTGTCCACGACGTGTCCGTCACGAGGTGTTCCGTCATCCAGACGTCCTTCCCTTTGCTCACGGCAAGCGGATACGGACCCAGCCCTCCTCCATAGATATGTCCACCGATGATCGCAACATTCGCCGCGGCGGCGGGATCGTTGAGCGTCGAGTCGGACAGCGCATGGACAAAACTCTCGGACTCGGGCATCATGATCCTTGTCCCGATCGTCCCCGCGTTGTTCTTGACAAACTTCAGGAACTGCGTTGCATTCCATGCGCATGACTCGTAGGTCACCCGGGCGTCGGGCTCATTCTGAATGGAGACGGCGTACAGGGGTACGCCATTGCTCGCCATGTAATCGGCAAAGCTTTTGAGGTGCAGGGCGTATGAGGCATAGGAGGAGTCGAACAAGCTCCCGGCGACGATGCTGTCGCTTGTTTTCATGGCAGGAGGAGGCGTCCATGGCGTGGCAAAGACGATCGCGCCGAGCGATTGTGCAAGTTGGGCTGTCGGAAGGTTCGCGCTGAATTCGCTGACATTATCCGTGTACGGAATCCTCAGGCGGAGAATCGAAAACCCGCACTGACCCGGCCCGCTCCCGAACGCCGCCTGCACCTCGTCCGGGGTCATATCGGGCCTCCACGGGAGGATATTTGCTGCGCCGAATCCTCGTATGACTTGCTGAACGCTGTCTGTGGCTAGGGTTGAGGTCACGATCTGCACCTGGTCTGCCACAACATAGTCGAGGGTCGTGTCGCCCTGGATGACGACATTGTTGATCTGCAGGGGGACAATCCGGGGAGAGGTGGTGCCGGTGGTGTCGATGGTAACCGTGAACGTCCCCTCCGACAGCATCGTTGTCCTGAGACCCGGACTTGCCGCGGACATCGGTAGCGAATACGGAAGCGGGAGCGACGCTACACCTTCGTTGCCCCCGCGGAAAACCATCTTCTTCGTCTGCACTTCGCCGCCTGCCTGCAGGCAATAGAAGTACACGCCCGGCACGATCTTGTGCCCGGCGCCGTTCGTACCGTCCCAGAGTATACTGTGCGTCCCGGAGGACTGAATCCCCGCGCTCATCTCGCGAACGACCCGCCCCAGAATGTCGAAGATGGTCACTTTGATGCTTGTGGGGGCATTGAGGGCGTACGGTATCACCGTGGAAGCAGAAAACGGGTTCGGATAGTTTTGCGCAAGCTCGAATTTCGCCGGCAGCGTGTTGGCAGCCGGAACAGAGGTCAGGTTGAGCGTGAGCTGGTAGTGCCCGATCGAATCCGTCTGGGCAGTCAGGATCGTACCAGGAGAGGATGACGAGGCGAACGACACGGAGGCGTTCCGGACATACGCAAATGCTGTTGATACTGTTCCTCTGACTGTCACCGTCTGGGCCGACATAGCGCCCATTCCTCCGGCGCAAATCGATAGCAGCGCAACAAGTGCGCGAGAAATTCTCTTGCCGTATCTCATCGTATCCTCTCAGGGATATTCCAACGGGCTCCATACACCGGACCATCGCCGCCCGTTGAACCGGTCCGGCAAAGTGGAACACAGCGGGGGGATTGAACAACTCTGTGCCGTCGGGAGGATCTCCCCTTCATCCACCACTTCCCTACTTGTATGTGTACAGCCGCAACTTCTGAATTCCGTATTCACCGCCGGGCAGATCGACATGTCTCCCTTGATGATCCTGGTCGCCGTTCATGCGTCGACCCGCGACCCAGGCTCCATGAATGAACGCGCCCTCGTCGAGGCTTTCGATTCCCGCGATCGTTCCATCACCCGACGATGTGCGAACCGTTACCACCACGCCGCTTCCCGCGATGTAGAATTCGTCCTTCCCGGTCATGATGATCATTCCACCGTATCTGGGAGTCTCGCCGGCGACGTGGGCCGCAAAAGGCCAGGAGTATTCGTGCTTCACCGTGAAGATGTAGCCCCCGAGGGGAATCTCCGCGGTCTGTGCCGCGCTATCGAGCAGAAAACCCGCGAGAGTACTCGTTCCCTGATGTTCAAGAATCAAGGGAGAAAGCTGGCGGAGAACATCATACCCTTTCGCAAATTGGCTGGTTCCGGGATCCTCGACAGATTCTATGGAGAATGGATTGTATCCCATCGCACTGTGCCGTGCCATTGCAAAGAAGGCGTTCGCCACACTCTGATGCCTGTCCACTTCGGGGATGAACACCGCGTTTTCGTCACGGTCGTATCTCCCCAGCCACTCCGCGAAATTGCTGAAATAGATATCGGGCGCGAGAAAGTCGATCTTCGGGGCTCCGGCATGCCATACATCCATCAGATGTGGGAGTGGACCGGCGCTCGGGTATTGCCCGGGCTCGTAGTTGGGCCGGATCAACGCCGCGTTCACATACATCGGCAGTGGGTATTCCTTCTTCCCGGCGTGTGCAACGAAGTCCGTGTACTGCGCGAACTGCCAGGCCATGAAGATTTCGTCGGTCGACAGCCCCTGGCCGAACACCTGTTCCCATGTTCCGGACGTTTTCATCCCCGCGCTGCTCCAGGCCTGGCGGAGCTCCTCCGTCAGGGACTGCTTGTGTTCCTGCAGATAGGCGAGCAGCCCTGCGGGCACCTGTCCGGTAAACGCTTTGTCCGCTTCCGCACAATAGTCCCTCGCCTGCGGGATCATGCCGATTTCATTCTCCACCTGGATCATGACGACCGTGTTCGCCTCACCGTCAAACGCGCGGAGGTGTTTCATGAATGCCGCGAACGCTTTCGCGTCTGCATTGCGATTCGTCTCACTGAAGGGCGTAAGGATCTCGAGTGCTCTTCCCTCCCTGGTGCGTGCACGCGGGAAACGCTCTTGATGCGTCTTGACCCACGCGGGCGCATAGCACGACATGCTGTTTTTCCACGAGCCGAACCACAGGACGACAATGTGGAGCTCAGACTTGCGCGCCGACACGAGGAGATCGTCGACGAGCGAAAAATCGCATTTCCCTTCTTCCGGTTCGATGAGTTCCCAGGAGACCGGCATCAGGACGGTGTTCAGGTGCATCGCCTTTAATTTCGACCAGACCGTATCCATATACTTCCGGTCCGATGCGCTGGAGTTCCCCAGTTCGCCGCCGATCATCAGCAACGGCTTGTCGTGCACGATCAGTTGTGTTGCCGTCCCATGCTTCTTCAAGTGCGGGACCGAAGCCGGTTCCTGGGCATGGAGGACCGCACATCCGGCGAGCATGAACGCAAAGATGCCGGCGCGGGACAACCTGGTCATGAAGATCATACCTTGGCGACGTCCGTGTTGGGGATTGCATGCAAAAAAAAGTGCAGCCCGCCATCACCGGCCGGGCTGCACTCGGCGTCACTTCACGCTACTTCATCAACATGAGCTTCTTTACCGAGGTATATTCGCCGGATCCATCCTGACTGTGCGCCTGAATGCGCAGGAAGTAGACTCCCGTGCTCAGGTTGTTTGCATTCCAGTCAATGATGTACCGGTTCGGACCCTGAATCCCGTCGACCAGCGTCGCCACCACCTGGCCGAGCACGTCATAGATACGGAGCTGGACGCGCGCGGTCTTCGGAATGTCGTAGCTGATCCTTGTTGTCGGGTTGAACGGGTTCGGGTAGTTCTGCTGCAGCACGAACACCTTCGGGACGTCCGGCTGAGGCTGAACGGCAAGCAACGTGCCGGTCGAGAAGAGTCTCGCCGTCGAGAAGGCGCTTGCACCGCCGAGGTCCTGGGCATTCACACGCCAGTAGTAGTCGGAATTCGCATCCAACGGAGACTGGAGGGTAGCCGTCGTATCGTACGAGACGGTATCGCGCACGATGGTGGTGAAGGCGTTGTCCGTCGCGACCTGGAGTTCGTACTTCGTCGCGTTCAGAACGGGACCCCAGCTGAATCGCGTCAGACGATTCACGCCGGTCGCAGCGCTCGCGGGCAAGGAAGCCGTGGGCACTGCGGGAGCAGCCACAACGGTCGTGAACGTGTTCGCGGCCGTGAAGTAGCTCGTCCCACCTCCGTTGATGGCCTCGACCTTCCACGAGTAGTTGGTCAGACGGGTCAGGCCCTTGACCTTGTACGTCGTGTCGGTGATTCCCGTGAACGTGGACGTGGAGTTGACGGTGGAGAGCTGCATGTTATAACTTGCTGCTCCGGCCACCATTCTCCAGACAAATACCACGCTGTCCGTGATGACGTTCTGCGCGGCGTTCGCCGGCGACACGAGCGTCGTCCTGGCTGGCGGGGTCATGATGGTGAACGCCTGGGTGGCCGAGAATGCAGACGCGCCAAGGTCGTTCGTCCCGCGCACACGGAGGTAGAATGTCTGGCCACCGGCAAACTGCGCCAGATCGGTCGTGTCAGCCGTTGAATCGTTGACGACGAACGTCGGGAATGACGGGAGCGTGGACACTTGCCACTGATACCGGGAGGCGTCCGAGGTCTTGTTGACAATCATGGTGAGATTCGATGGCCAACCGGACACTCCGCCGGAAAGCGGATCTTTGGCAACCACCGCTTGAATGTCGGAGGCAGCCCAGCCGATGTGAGGAATTTGCGCTCCAACGCTGTAGCCTTCGAAATTCTGCGACGGACCCATGCCACCGGTCGTGTCCCAGAGCGTTACATTGTCGGCATACCAGATCGTCGGGACTCCGGTGCCGCCGATGTTGCCGGTCGCTGCACAGTTGATTCCAAAGTCAATGTAGATGGTATCATGCAGGGTAGTGGTGTTCTTGATATTGATTGTGATATTCTCCCACCCTGTGGACCCCATCTGGGCACGATTATACGAGCCAATTTGATTGGCCGTGTTGTCATAAGCGTGGCCTGTCGGCATTGTCTGGAATGCTTCAGCGATAATGTTCTTATAGCCCACGTCGCCCTGTGCAAAGTACCCTCTGAACGTGAAGGACCCATAGTACGCCAGGGTCTTCCCGGCCGGGAGGACAAACATGAGCACGGGAGCCGCGTTGTAATTATTGATCGTGTTCTTCAGAACATTGGAGATGGACGAAGGCACGATGATCGTAGGCACTGTCGCCGCTGCGGCGCCCGCCGTCGTGAAGTTGTCGGCTGCGGTGAAGTCGCTGGCGAAACCCCCGTTCATCGCCGCAACACGCCAATAGTACTTCGTCGCGGGACCGAGGGTGAAGGCATAACTGGTGCCGGCAACGGTGGCATTGACTGCCATCAGCTTCTTGTTCGCGAACGTGGGATCCATGGAAACCTGGACCGTGTATCCCGCGGCACCCGTCGCTGCATCCCATTTCAACGTGTCCGCCGTCGCGACGTCAGTCGTTCCATTGGCAGGAGACTCAAGTGTCGGCATGTTCGGAACAGTCGACCCTTCCTTGATCGTCCAGTACTTATTGACGGCAAGTCCCGTATAGCTTGCATGATTGCCGTCAGGCCACGATACGACAACGCTGTCGATGGAGGTGTTGATGCCGAGTCCAAAGAGCGCCCTCATTTCACCGTGGCCTGCCGAGCCGGCCTCTGCCCGGATCCAGCGGGTCTGGACGAGGGTACCGTTTTGTGCGTACACCGTGAAGCGGGCACCGACGGCGTTCAAGTTGTTACCGGTGCCTACCGGGGTGAAGGCGATCCAGTTGTTCGAGTTGCCACTGTTCTTCTGCAACACCGAGTTCAGGCCGGTGTAGTTGTAGATATCCAGGAAGCCATCGTTGTTGAAGTCGACAAATCCGCCTGCCCGTCCGCCTCCGGCAGTCGCAACGTAGTCCTGATTCGTCACCTCAGTATACGTTCCATTGCCGTTGCCGCGGAACAAGCGTGTCGTACCGAACGTCGTGCTTGCATAGACATCCGGGATACCATCGTTGTTGTAGTCGCCGATGTCCCATGCACGAATACTGCCGGAAACCGGCAAGCCGGAAGCCACGTAGCTCACGCCGTTCCACTTGTCCGTGAACGTGCCGTCGCCTTTTCCGTACAGGACGACAATCTGCTGACGAGTGCCGTTGTAGGTCCGGTTGTCACCGGCCGCCAGCCCTGTCAGGATGAGATCGACGTTTCCATCGTTGTTCAGATCGCCCCATTGGCTGCCGATTGCTGCGAAGTGGCGTACCGTGTCGTCAACCACAATCCCGGTGTCGGGGTTTGCACTGGCATACGTGACGCTGTCGCGCGAGCCATTTGCGCTCTTCACAATGGAATCGATGCGGTAGTACGATGGGGAAGTCGGGACAACGAACTTGCCGGTCCCATCGTTCAGGAACAGAACGCAACCCTTTCGGGCAGCCGATGTCCCTGTATCGATGATCGAATATCCATTCCGGAAGCTCGGCATGAACAGATCCTGGTAGCCATCATTATTGGCATCAAGGAAATGCACATCCCAGGATTCATAGGACTTGGCCGTATCGATGGCGAGATTTCCCGCCGTCGCGCCGTTGCCGATATTGGTGTACCCGGTCGGTCCCCCTTTCAGGAGCCAGATGCCTCCGACGGACCATGGTGCAGTGCTGCTCGCGATGTTCGAGAAGCTTCCCGGCCAGGCGAGGCTCAGGTAATTCGTATGATCGATTGGTCCTGCCGCCGCCCCCTGGAACACTTCACCGTCCACCCCCGCCTTCGGCAGATCCCCGGCGGGATTCGCGTAGACATACACTCCCGCGCTGTCATAAAAGAGACCGGTTGCGGGAGCGCCGTTGTTCGTCGAAAAGATATCGGGCAGTCCATCGCCATTGAAATCAGCGAAGAGCGCGCCGACAGAGTTCACATTCCCCGTCAACGCTGCTGTCGCCGTTGAGGAGATCTGCGTGAAATAGGTCAAGTGGTTCAGCAGCACATTGTTTGGCGGGATGAAGACGTCCTGCAAGCCGTCTCCGTTAATATCCAGCCAGGCAAAGCCACCGTTTGATGCGCCCGACGACGGCGTCGGGGTCGGTCCGGGAGAGAATACGACTTCCTGGGCGACCGTGGGGGTCACCGCCAGGAAGAGGAAGAGTGCTCCCAGTACAGCAAGAGAGAAGAACTTACTCATAAGACCTCCGCTCATATTTGTTGATGGAGTTCTGGAAGTTGCGGATGCTGCTTCAAGCTCTTCGAGAAATCGAACTTCAGAGCGAATCACCTCCTTCCGGGACCTTCTTCGACATGTGGCCGATCGTAGTGGATGTTTCAACCGACCTGAAACCGTTCACCCCCCACAGACAACGTGGCACCGTGCTGATCCCGTTTCCGGGACCAGCACGGTCGATGGTTACTTCATGAGAAGGAGTTTCTTCGTGAGAGAATTGGCGCCCGCTTGCAGTGTGTAGAAATACACGCCGCTGGCAAGGTTGGTTGCATTGAACGTCACCGAATGCTGCCCTGCCGTCTGCACGCCGTCGACCAGCGTGGCGATTTCGCGACCAAGGATATCGTACACCTTGAGCGATGCCGCCCCCGCCTTCGCAAGCGAGAACTCGATTGTCGTCACGGGATTGAACGGGTTGGGATAATTCTGACTTAGTGCAAAACTGGCCGGGGATGTGGATTGCGTCGGTACGCCGGTGATGCCATTGTCCAGATAGCTCTGGATCTGTGTATCCTCCGCCCCCTGCTGCGCCTTCCACCCCGAGTATGTGGCTGGGATGTTGTTCCACCAGCGGTACAGATCTCCGAGCGGATAGCCGCCCATGGCCGCTGTCTTCAATGTCGAGTTGGAGTACCGCATCTGCTCATTCACCGGCCAGATCTGATTGACGTCCGAATGGGGGTCAAACGCCCACGTCGTGTCCGAGTTGTCCGTCCACTTGCGCAGGAGGAAGCTTTGTATCCCCACCTGGTTTGTCGGCGGAATCAGGAACCCCGGGTTCGTGGAGTCGTGGATGTTGGCCATCGAGATGTACGGCCAGGTGGTCTTGTTCTGGAAGAAGGCCATCGTCTTGGCACTCATGATGGGCTGCGGCCGGGGTACGCTATCGGGATATAATGCATAGACACGATTGCTGTAGGTGTTGCCTCCGGTGGGATTCGTTGTCGCATCGTAGGGCGCCATGTAGTTCTTGAGCCACGTATCGAATCCGTAGCTGTTATTGGCAAAGAGAACGTGTCGTTGGGACTCGGTGAAGGGGACGGTGAAATTGAAGTTCGTCGTGCCAATGGTGTCGATGTTCACTGTCCCGCCAACGGGCGTGGTGCCGTCCGACGCTGGAATGTAGCCGAACATGTACGCGTTTACGAAAATGGAGTTCGTGACGGTAAGATAGTGCCACCACCCGGATTCGAACGTATACATCACCGTATTGAGGAACGTGCAGTGGTTGAACTTTACGTAGTCAGCATACTCTGCTCCCTCTTGCATGAACACGTATCCGATGTTCGCGAAGGTGGTATTGACAAACGAGACGGAGTCGATATGCCAGCCCGATGTGTTGTAGGGGTATGACACGGCCCGTCCGTAGTACCGGAAATGCGTATCGGTGTTGTTCCGGAAGTAGCAGTTCTCAAAGGAAAGCCGCGCATGAGCTGCCGAGACCGTCACCGATCCACCGCTATTCGAGATCGGGGCGTAATCGAAGATGACATTTTGGAATGTCCCC
>Ga0335069_10014389_pt1 | contig 11078 bp, 12 predicted proteins | sample Lox_Sample_11_FD_206714 | JGI IMG/M metagenome (GOLD analysis project Ga0335069, IMG submission 206714) | Soil microbial communities from Loxahatchee National Wildlife Refuge, Florida, United States - Lox_Sample_1.1 | ecosystem: Environmental > Terrestrial > Soil > Wetlands | place: USA... | reverse complement strand
GATCACGATCGCGCCCCGTTTCTTGAGCTCCTGCAAAAACGGAATCGAGCGTTCGATCTTGAGCGAATCCTCGCGCTCGAGCGAACCGCTCATCGGGACATTCCAATCCACGCGCACGAGAACCGGTACGCCCTTCAACTTGGCGGTCTTGGATAACGTCCGTAAATCTAATTTCATGTGTTTTTGTAGGGGCACAGCATGCTGTGCCCCTACATGGTTATTTCAGCATTTTTCCAACCTCGAGCGCCATTTCCGCCAAACGATGCGAATAGCCCCATTCATTGTCGTACCAGGCGATCACTTTGACGAGATCGCCGTCCACGACTTTGGTGAGCGGTAAATCCACGATGCAGGACGCCGTGTTACCGATGAAATCCGCCGACACGAGTTCTTCATGCGTCACTTCGATAATGCCTTTGTAGATCGGATTCTGGCTGGCTTTGATCAGGGCTTCATTCACTTGCTCGACGGTGACGCGCTTCTTCAGAACGAAGGTGAAGTCAGACAACGAAACGACCGGTGTCGGAACGCGAATCGAAAGGCCATCGAACAAACCCTTGAGCTCCGGAATGGCTTCGGTCGTGGCGATGGCGGCGCCCGTGGTCGTCGGGATGATGCTCTGGGCGGCCCCGCGCGCACGACGCAAATCTTTGTGCGGACCGTCCACCAACACCTGGTCGGCCGTGTACGAATGGATGGTGGTCATCATGGCTTTGCGCACGCCGAAGACATTGTTCAAAACAGCCGCGACCGGCGCAATACAGTTGGTGGTACAGCTCGCATTGTTGATGACTTTCGCCTTTTTGCCCGCGCCTTTGCCGTTCACGCCGAGCACATGGGTGGGCACGCCACCGCCTTTGGCCGGAGCGGAAATGATGACGCGCTTGGCGCCGGCCGTAATGTGCTGCGATGCGCCTTCCAAATCGGTGAAGCGACCCGTGCATTCGAGCACGATATCGATGCCAAGCTTTTTCCACGGCAATTTGGTCGGATCTTTTTCGGCAAAGACTTTCACGTGCTTGCCGTCCACGATGACTTCGTCGGAATCGGACGAAACATTGTGGTTCCAATCGCGATAAGTCGAGTCATGCTTGAGCAAATGCGCGAGCGTTTTGGTGTCGGTGAGGTCGTTCACGGCAACCACGTTAAAACCGGCTTTTGCAAAGCCGGCTTTGAAGACGTTGCGTCCGATGCGACCGAATCCGTTGATGGCGATCTTTGGCATACGCCATCATTCTACCACGCTCGCTCTTACGCCTTGTGATCTTCTCCGTCCTTGCGACGGCGTTTGTCCTGCCAGAAGAAGAAAATGCCGAGCAAGAGGAACAGGATCGCGAGCAACCACCATTTGCCGAAGCCGAGCAGCCAGTCCCAGATCGAACCGTTTTCCGTGGATGACGTGGCCGTACTTGAGAGATCGGGCAGGGTGCCTGTCACGGCGCCGTTTTCAAAGCTCGCACCGAGCACTTCCCCGTCGTCGCCGGTCGAACCCGTGTCCGCAGGTGCCGGAGCCGGGGCCGGCGCGGCAACCGTGCTCGTGGAGGCCTTGGGTGCGGCCGGCACTTCCCAACGCTTCGGATCGAGCGGATAAGCATCCTGTTTATCACCGACGCCGTCGCCGTCCGTGTCGTATTTGCGCGGGTCGGTGCCGATCGCCTTCTCCTCCCAATTGTAGAGGCCGTCATTATCCATGTCGGAATCGACACTGTCATCGATACCGTCATGGTCGGTGTCGCGCGTGCGCGTCGGGTCGAGCGGCCACTGGTCCTGGTCATCGGGCACGCCGTCATTGTCGTCGTCCGGATCCACCTTGTCGCCGATGCCGTCGCCGTCCGTGTCGCGGTCGATGAACACCGTGATCGAAGCCGAGTCGCCGACTTCGCCGTCATCGCCCTTGGTGTCCACGCGGATGGTCGTATCGCCGTACTGCGAGGGACGCCAGTTGGCCCAGGTCTCCTCGGCGCGGCCGTTCGCCTTCACGGAAATCGGCTTGCTCACGATCTCCTCGTCATTCGCGTAAAAGACGACTTCTCCCTCCACGTCACGGGTGCATTGCGGCTGGACGGTCGCATACACGCGAGCGCTCTGGTTCAGAAACGGGGCGCTCGGCGTGAGGCTGATATCTTGCGTGCGAATGGACAGGACGCAGCTTGAGGCCGCTTGGGCGGGCTGGATGGCCAGGACAAGCGAGGCGGCGGGCAAAATCGAAAGCGCCGCCAACCGGATGGAACGCGACATGTGGGACATATCATCCACAGGATACGACAAAAGCGGAGGCCGCGCCAAAGGAAGTTGACAAGGGCTTTAGACGGGCGTTCAATCGCCCAACGTTCTTTGTGTTTTGAACACCAACAAGGAGGCGCTCTTGGCAACACCGATCAAAGGCATCATCGCGATCGACGGACCGGCCGGCTCGGGGAAGAGCACGGCGGCGCGCGGACTCGCGGAACGATTGGGGTACATGCACCTGGATTCGGGAGCGATCTACCGCTGCATCACGTTCGCGGTGATCGGCCACGACATTCCCTTCGAGGAGGAGGGGCGCATCAGCGACATGGCCTCGCATCTGAAGATCGAGTTCGTCGGCGGCAACGACGGCCGGATGCGCATCTTCCAGAACGGGGTGGATCGCACTACCGACATCCGCGCCGATGCAGTCACACGCGCCGTTCCGCTCGTCGCGCGCCAGCCGCGTGTCCGACTGGTGGCGAACGGCATTCTGCGGGAGCTCGGCATCGACGGCGGCATCGTCTGCGACGGCCGCGACATCGGCTCCGAGGTGTTCCCGCATGCCCAGGTCAAGTTCTTCCTGACCGCCAGCCTGGCCGCGCGCGCCGAGCGCACCGGCAAGCATCCGAACTTCCTCGAAGAGCGCGATCGCATCGATCGCGAGCGCGCCTTCTCTCCTCTGCGCAAGGCCGAAGATGCGTACGAGCTCGACACGTCGCGACTGAATGCGGCCGAGACGCTCAACATCCTCTACGACAAGGCCCTGCCCCTGCTCCCCCGCTAAACGCGGGGTTTTTTCTTTCCAAAAACAAAACGACCCGCGTAAGCGGATCGTGTTTGTGATTACCCCGTGTGGGTGGAGGCCGGAGCCGCCATCTGCATGCGGGCGAAACGCGTGACCTCGATCTTTTCGCCGATCGTGCCGGAGAGTCCGGCGATCAGCTGCTCGATGGTCTTGTCTTCATCCTTGATGAACGCCTGCTTCGTGAGACAGACATCGCTGTACCACTTGTTCAGCTTGCCTTCGATGATCTTGGCTTTGATGTCTTCCGGCTTCTTGTCGCCTTCCATCTCGGCCATGAATTCGGCTTTCTTCTTTTCGACTTCCGCGGCCGGAATCGTTTCCGGGCTCACGTACATCGGGTCGGCGGCGGCGACCTGCAGGGCGAGATCGTTCGCCAACTGCTTGAACTGGTCATTGCGCGCGACGAAGTCCGTTTCGCAGGCCAGCTCCACGATCGCGGCGAGCTTGCCGTTGTGGTGGAGATAGGTCGCGAGCAGACCCTCGGAAGCGGTGCGCTCGGCGGATTTCTTGGCCGCCTTGATCGCGCCTTTCTTCTTGAGAATCTCGATGGCTTTCTCCATGTCGCCGCCCGCTTCTTCGAGCGCGTTCTTGCTGTCCACGATGCCCGCGGACGTGCGGTTGCGGAGCTCCATCACCAACTTGTTGTCTACGGCCATAAGGTTCGTTGAAAAACGGACTTAGTTCTTTTCGAGCTTGGCGAACTTCTGGGCCTGGTTGTTCATGAGCGAACCGCCAAGCTTGGCGCGGTTGGCTTCCCATTCGCTGCGGCCGTCATTGATCGCGCCCGCCATCAGGTTCGAGATCATCTCGATGGCTTTCACGGCGTCGTCGTTGGCCGGAATCGGGAAATCGACTTCCGACGGGTCCACGTTCGAGTCGCACACGGCGATGACCTTCACGCCGCGCTTCACGGCTTCGGACAAGGCGGTCTTATCCTTCTTCACGTCGAGGATGAAAATCGCATCCGGGATGCGGGTCAGATCCTGCATGCCGCCGACTTTCTCTTCGAGCAATTTGATCTGCTCCGAAATCTTGAGCTGTTCGAACTTGGTGTACTTCGCGAGTTCGCCCTTCTCGTGCTTGCGCTTCAAATCCTTGTACTTGCGGATCTGCTGGGCGATCGAGGCGAAGTTGGTAAGGGTGCCGCCGAGCCAGCGCTTGTTGACATACGGCATGTTGCACGCGAGCGCGGCTTTCTCGACGATCGCCGAAGCCTGCTTCTTGGTGCCGACGAACAGGATCACGCCTCCGCGGTTCGAAACCTTCTTCGCGAAGCCGAGCGCGGCGTCGAGCGCCTTCTGGGTTTCTTCAAGGTTGATGATGTGGATGCCCTGACGGGAACCGAAAATGAACTTGCGCATTTTCGGATGCCACTTCGAGGTCTGGTGACCGAAGTGGACGCCCGCCTGGAGCATCTCGGACAATTGCGGCATTTTCGCCATAAGATATTTCCCTTTTTAGTCGGCTGGCTCCGGACGTTCGCCCTTCGTTTGTCCGCAGACTCCGGAAGGGAAAGGATTTTGACGTCCTCAACAAGGCAAGCTCGGGTTTAAATTTGTGGCGAAACTGTACCCGAAAACATGAAAAATGGCAAGAGTGGGCCAATATGAATGTAAAAGACTCCCGGAACGCTTGCGCGCTCACGGGAGTCTGGAGTGGCCGCCTACGGACTGGGCAGGTGGCCGATACGAATGTACGCGGGATCGCCCGCGATCGTGGGCGGCGGAACCGCCGTACCGATCTGCTGGGAGAACTCCGAGGACGGAACCGGCGCACCCATGAAGGTGGCCGACCAATCGGAGACCGCGCCGGGGCAATCCGAGGACGAACAGCGGCTCGTGCCGGTGGCGTCCGCGGGGTAGAGGTCCACGGTACGGCCCGACATGAGCTCGGGCATCTCGGACGTGTCCACCACGCAGGTGAGGGCGAGTGCCGTCACCATCATGTGCGACGAATCGCACGGCACGGTGTACCAGACCGAGGACATCGCTCCGCCCGGAGGCGGGGCGTTCCACGCCACCCGCAGAACGAAGCTGCGGACGGGCGTCACGCCGATCACCGAGAAGCTGATGACCAGCTGCGGCGGCGGAGGGCCGGCATCCGTGCCGGCATCGCTGCCCGCATCGGAACCGGCATCGGAACCGGCGTCGGATCCGGCATCGCTGCCGGCGTCCATGCCCGTATCCATGCCACCGTCGTCCGGCGGCATGAAGGCATCCGGCATGTCCATGAACGCATCCGGGAGATCGGTATCCCCCGCATCCGCCATGAACGCGTCATGACCTGCGTCGGGGATGACTTCGCCGTCCCCGACCCAGGCATCCGCCGGCGGATCCGCGTCGCCGCAGAGTCCGGGCGGGCAGGGGCCGATCGCGGAGCGATCGAGCACGCACCCCGAAAGGAGTGCCGTCGCGGTCAGGGTCATGAGAACGAACGAACGTGTGCCCATCGGGCACCCCCTTAGCTAGAGGAGACGTTTCCAGCCTACGGCTGTGACCGGGCGCTTTCGCAAACCGGACAGCCAAATATACAATAAAATACGGTTTTTGTCAACGCCACTAGGACTGGAAGCCCATTCCGGAATTGAAAGGATTTTTTGGCTTTGTTATGCGAATTTCAGGTTTGAGCTCGATAGACCGTCGCAGCTCTTCCCGGGCTTCGCGTACTTCCCGACCCTCGGCCGCCTCCTGTTCCTCGGCCGTGGGCAGGGTCAACGAACCGGGGGCATTGGCCCGACCCATAGACCCGCGCATCCGGTCGAGCACGCCCAAATGCCCTTCCCGCTCCTCCGTTTCCGCCTCGGCGCGGCGCTCGCGCGAGAACTCCTTCATGCGCGCCTTGAACTGGTTCGCGCTCATATGCGGTTCCTCGACGGGCGCGGGCTCCATGTTCTTGGCCGCTTGGAGCACCATGTGGCTCGCGCTTTTTTCCGCATGCGCAACGCCGACATCTTGCAAAGCTTCCACCACATTTTTCAATTTTCCCTGCGACCAACCGGCACGTCCTCGGGTTTCGCCGGTCATGGCTTTGGCAATGTCCTTGATCTCGACGCCGGACACGCCGCGTTTTGAAAGGGCGGCGGAAATGCGTTCCGCGCCGACTTTGTTCAGATTGTGCTCGATGCGTTTCGAACTCTGGCCCGCAAAAATCATGCGGCCAACGGAGGCGCCGATCGCTTTACCGGAAGCACGCATTGGCATGGAGACAGGATAACACGCGCGGCCAGCTCCGCGAGCGCTTCGGCCGAGTGCCATTCATCACCGCTGACCACCAGATAGCGATCTCCCCTCAGGAGCGATTTCGGATCCTCCGGCGCGTACACCACCGGAATGCCGTCCCATTCGTCGCCGATAATGCCGCGGACGGACGCCTGCCGTTCGCCTGCCACCAGCAAAAAACGGTCCACATGCGGTGGAAGATTATTCAGAAGGTGCACAAGCGTATCGTGGCTCTTCCCGCTGGTAACGATAACCGCGTCCATAGATCGGACCGCATGATAACAAAAAAGATCCCAGTTGGGATCAGTCCATCAGCAGGCCGCGACTCACCAGCGCGTGGTGGGTGCGCTCGCCCTGGATGTATGGCGGAAAAACCTGCCGCGCCTCGGACGTAGCGAAATGCCCGTCGGGTCCGACCGTCTCGTTGGTGTTGCAGTGCACGAAGAGCGGCGAAGCCACGCGGATGCACGGCTCTTCCCTGGCGATGGCTTCCTCGATGCGAGGGACATTCTCCTCGAGCGCGATCACTTCGTGGAAGACGCGGTTGGCGACCCCGCCCGTGATCCATTGCAGCTGCCGACCGCCCTGAAAGAGAAGGTACGGCGGCTTCACGCGTACGGGAATCCGCACGCCGTCGCGGCGCCAGGCGAACAGCCCGGAATGCGTCGACAGCGACATGACCGTACCGAGGCTCATGTCATTGTGGAATCCGGCGAGCACCGTGCCCGGCTTGCCATGGGCGATGAGATCGCTTCCGGTGGGCGCGAGGAAGTGCGGACCGAAGCCCATGCGCTTCGTGAAGAAGTTCGCCGGCTCTCCCCAGCCGATGGCGGCCATCTCGAGGATCGACATCGCCGCCCGCAGGAGCGAGCCTCCCCAGGTGAGCGCAAGACCGAGCAGTTCCGGCTGGTCATGCGGTACGACGAACGGGTTCGAGTTGAACTCGGGGTAGCCGTACACCGTGGGATCGAGCCGCGGTCCGATCGGGAACATGAAGCGCTCCTTCTTGTCCGGACCGATGACGGGCGTCGGACGATGCTCGGGCGCAAGCGCCGCGATGATGTCGTCCTTTTCGCCCTTGGCCGCTCCCGGAAGCTCGGCATCGGGCGGTGTCCAGCCGGTCTGGTGTGCGCAATGCAGCATGCGGCATTGGGCCTTGATCCGGGCGGGCTTCGCGAAGAAGCGCTGCATGCCGCGGACGAATCCGTGGCCGGCTTCGAAATCGACGCGATCATCCCGAAAGATGATCTGGCCGTACTCCGCGAGCGCCCTCGCGACGATCTCGCAAGCCTGTCCGGCTTGCGGGGATGCCTCGACGTGAGGCGCGATATCGACGATCGGCGTGGCGGCTTCCATGTCGCCTCCGTGGGCTTGGGGTTGTGGTTTGAGGAACCGAAAAAAGCCTAGCGACCGCGCAAAAGAAAAACGAGATAACGGTCAAGGGTTCGCTCCGGAGGGATTGACCGAATGAACAAACTACGCTAAACGATTCCCAGTTCTCTCTCATCTAGCAAGAAAGGAACAGACCATGCTCACCGTTTCATACGCCGGTTCCCGTTACGAGTCCCAGAAGGAGGCTCCGGACGGGATCAGCGAGACCGTCGAGCTCTGGCTGCGCGCGGCGCATCTGGACGGACATTACGAGTATCGCGCCATCGACCGCGCCAAGGGCACGGGCACGATGAGCCGCGTCCATGCGATCAGCATCCGGGATGGCAAGTTCGTGAACGCGCGCATCCGTCCCGACGGTCGCGGGAACGCGAGCTCCTGGATCGTCTCCATTCCCGTGCCCTCGGGCATCCCCTCCGATCACTTCATGCAGACGCTCCAGTACGCGGAGCAGGTGGTGAACGGTGACCGGGACCAGATCCTCGAGTCCAAGCTCGCCATGCTGCACACCTATCTCGAAGGGAAGCCCATCGACTTCTCGACGCTCGACCCCCGGATGGCGATCCGTTCGAAATTCGAAACGGTCGACTACATGGAGCACGATCTCGAGACGCTCGCCGCGCGCAAGCTGTTCGTGCGCAAGGCCGGTCCCCGGCTGTTCGAGTGGCGGAAGCGCTTCCAGGTCGTACCGGTTCCCCCGCTACAGACGGACTGGACGCCGCCTCCCGCGGAGGTGTTCGTCCTGTCCCTGAACGCGGACGAGCGCGCCCTGATCCGCGAGCTCTTGAGCCTCCATGCCCGAATGGAGGATGCCGAGGGCAATGTCCATCTCCGCCTGCCGAACGAGCTTCCCCTGTTCGAGGAGGAGATCGTGCAGTTCATGGACAAGGCCGAGCGTTTCGGCCTGGTCAAGTCCATCGGGGACAACCCGCACGGCATCCTCGGCAAGGTGTGGACGCTCGACTTCCCGCTGCTCCTGGTCTGCATTCTGCAGATCGGCCTGTCCTACCCGGAGGAGAAGCGGCAGCAGGCGCATGCGGAGGCCGCTTCCCCGCCCGAAGTCGCGTCGGACGTCGAGCACGGGCTCGTCGCGGCCGCGGCCGATCCGGGCGCGTCCAAGGCGGATCGGGATGCACCCGAAGCTCCCCGGGCCGAAGCCGGCGGCGAAGGGCTGGAGCTCGTGCTCGGACGGACCATCTCGATCCGGGCGCATAGCGATTCCGAAGAGGAGTTGTTCCGGCTCCAGGACGAACGGAAGCAGGTCCGGCAATTGCTCGACGAGGCGGAGGCGAAGCGCCTCGACTCCACGGGCGAGCTGGACCGGCTCAAGGAACGGCTCGAAGGCCTGCGGCAGGAGCTCTCCGAGAAGGAGCGCGTCGCCGCCGAAGCCAACGAGCTGAGCGTCCGGCTCCAAACCCAGCTCGCCTCGCTCGACGAAAAGATCAAGGCGAGCGCCGTCCGCAGCGCGGATGAAGTGGTGGATCGCGCGTTCGACCTCGTGCGGCAGGAGTTCGACAACTCCGGTCTCCCGCAGGATGCGCTCATCGAAGCCATCAAGCGGCGTGTTCCGCCCGATTTCTCCTTCTGACCCCATTGGGGTCTTTTTCTTTCCGAAAAAAAAGACGAAGGCTTATCCTTCGTCTTCCTCGTTCCCCTTTTTGCCGGATTTCACCGCCAGGATGATCTCGTCGATGGCCCCGTCCATGATGGTCGGCAGATTGTGCCAACTCTTCTTGATGCGATGGTCGGTGAGACGGTCCTGCGGCGCGTTGTACGTACGGATTTTTTCCGAGCGGTCACCGGTGCCGATTTGTTCGCGGCGCTCGGCCTCGAGCTTGGAGCGCTTCTTTTCCTCCTCCGCCTCCCAGATACGCGAACGAAGAATCGCCATGGCGCGCTCCTTGTTTTGCAACTGCGAACGCTCGTCTTGGCAGGACACCACGATATTGGTCGGGATATGCGTAATGCGCACGGCCGATTTGGTCGTGTTCACGGACTGTCCGCCCTTGCCGCCGGCGCAGAACGTGTCGATACGCAAATCCTTCTGGTCGATGCGGACTTCGGTTTCCTCGATTTCCGGCAGCACGGCCACGGTCGCGGTCGAGGTATGGATGCGGCCCTGTTTTTCGGTCACCGGTACGCGCTGGACGCGATGCACGCCCATTTCGTATTTGAGCCAGCCGTAGGCACCCGTTCCCTGGATGGAAATAACCACTTCCTTGTAGCCGCCGGCTTCATTGCTCGAGTCGGAAAGCAGAACGGTTTTCCAGCCCTTGCGTTCGGCAAAGCGCGTGTACATGCGCAACAAATCCCCCGCGAACAGACCGGCCTCGTCGCCGCCCGCACCGGCGCGGATTTCCATGATGACGTCGCTTGCGTCATGCGGGTCGGGAGGAACCATCAGGATTTCGAACGCCTCGGTCGCGGCCTCGAGCTCGGGTTGGATGCGCGCGATTTCCGTTTCCCCCATCTCCTTCATCTCCGCATCATCGGAAGCGGCCGCCTCTTTCGCGTCGGCGAGCGCCTGCGTCAAATCAAGAAACAACTTGGCTCCATCCGCTTTGGCACGCGCATGGGTAAAAGCGATCCCGGCTTCTTTCATCTTTTTCTGATCGCCAATCACGGCCGGATCGGACATGGCCGCTTCGGCTTTCGCGAGATCTTGGATGGCGAGTTTCGCCTGTTCAATCATGGAAGGCATATCGGTTTGCAAACAAAAACCGCCCCCATCGTATCAGGGACGGCCTTTGGATACCTAAGCTTCGACCGAAGTCTTGGAAGCCTTCTTCTCGGCCTTGGCCGCGGCACGCTTGGCCGTCTTGGCCTTTTTGCTCGTCGCGGAAGCGGAAGCCTTTTCGGTCTTTTCCTTGAGGCGCGCGAAGCGGTCGACGCGGCCGCCGGTGTCCACCAGGTTCTGTTTGCCGGTGTAGAACGGGTGGCACTTGAAGCACAATTCGACCTTGATTTCGGGCATGGTCGAGCCGGTCTTCACCTCATAGCCGCAGGAAAGACAGCTAATCTTGGCGTCGGAGTGGTATTCCGGGTGGATCTGGGCCTTCATATGGATGGCGGCAGATTAGCCGATGTCGCGCGGTTCGTCAACCTGTAGGGGCGACGTCTCGTCGCCCCGATGTTCCTGGTGCCATTTTTGAGGGTTTTCACGGATGTAGAGACGGATTCGATGCAATTCCCCATCATCCCGAATGACACGATCGTGGTAGGAACGTTGCCAGACCGGGGCTCCGTTTGATCGCCTGATCCGATTTACCTCGGCGGCCGACCTGTATTTGAAAAACGCGATGACCGCACCCAAGCGGGGCGACGAGACGTCGCCCCTACACGAACCTATATGCACAATTCCATGCATGTGATCCGGCATAATCACCCATTCATCCAATGATACGTTCGGATATTTATTGGTAATCAAATGCCAGCAT
>Ga0335069_10014388_pt1 | contig 11078 bp, 7 predicted proteins | sample Lox_Sample_11_FD_206714 | JGI IMG/M metagenome (GOLD analysis project Ga0335069, IMG submission 206714) | Soil microbial communities from Loxahatchee National Wildlife Refuge, Florida, United States - Lox_Sample_1.1 | ecosystem: Environmental > Terrestrial > Soil > Wetlands | place: USA: Florida... | reverse complement strand
CGTCGCTGTGCGAAAACAGTTTTGCCGAGGACGGCCAGCGCACGATCCGCTTGTGCCACTCCGGCAACGTGTCGGCGACATGATCGGTCACGACAAATCCGTCCCGCGCCAGCTCGATCGCGGGCTGCAGCAGTTCGGCGAGCGTGAATTTGCCGGAGCCATATTTCTCCAGCGCCAGCGCCAGGCCGGCGACGGTCCCGGGCACGCCGATGCCGAGCGCGGAATCCCGCGACTTCGCGGCATCGGGCCTGCCGTCGGAGCCGAGAAAGATCTGCGGCGTGGTCGCGGCGGCCGCCGTCTCGCGATAGTCGATCGCGACATCCTCGCCGCGCCCGCGCATGTGGATCACCATGAAGCCGCCGCCGCCGATGTTCCCGGCGATGGGATAGGTCACGGCCATGGCAAAGCCGGTCGCAACAGCCGCATCGACAGCGTTGCCGCCGCGCCTGAGAACGTCGGCGCCGATCTGCGCGCCCAGCCTGTCCTGCGCCACCACCATGCCGTGTTCGGCTGGAACGGAATGCACGGAATCGAGTGGCGGAGGGGTATAGACGCGGCGCCCGTCCTGCGCGGCCGCCGGCATGAGTGTGAGGATGCAGAGCGCGAAGCTCGCGAAAAACGCCCGACGGTCGAGAGCCGTGAAAATCATCCTTCGCCCCGGGATCTGGCCCAAGCAATCGAATGTCGTCTGCATGGTATATGGACTCCATGGAACTTGGCAAAACGCGGAGATGTGATTGTGAGAGGTGTCTTGCGATGGCAGTGACCACGGTCGACGCTGGCGATACGACGCGCTTGAAGGCCTATCCGCCGCGATCGGCCGTCATCAGCTGGATTTTCTTCGACTGGGCGGCGCAGCCCTATTTCACGCTGATCACGACGTTCGTGTATGCGCCCTATTTCGCCACGCATATTGCATCCAATCCAGCCAACGGGCAGGCGCTGTGGGGATTTGCCACCGCCGCCAGCGGCATGATGATCGCGCTGCTGTCGCCCGTGCTCGGTGCCATCGCCGATGCCACCGGCCGCCGTAAACCGTGGATCGCTGTCTTCGGCGCGATGCTGGTGATCGGCTCATCGCTGATGTGGTTGGGTCGTCCCGGCGACGAGGCCGGTATTCCGGCGCTGCTCGTCGCCTATGGCCTCGCCACCGTCGGCGTCGAGTTCGCAACCGTGTTCAACAATGCGATGATGCCGACGCTGGTGCCGCCGGACCGCATCGGCCGCCTCTCCGGCACCGGCTGGGCGACCGGCTATATCGGCGGCATTTTGAGCCTGATCCTGGTGCTCGGCTTTCTGGCCGCCAATCCCGACACGGGCCGCACGCTGTTCGGCCTAATACCGCTGTTCGGGCTCGATCCGGCGAGCCATCAGGGCGATCGCATTTCGGGTCCTTTGACCGGGATCTGGTTCGTCGTCTTCGTGCTGCCGATGTTTCTGCTGACGCCGGACTATCCGGCGCGAAGCCGCCTGCGCGATGCATTGCGCATGGGGCTATCCGAGCTCAGGCGGACGCTGGCCGAACTGCCGAAGCACAAATCGCTGGCTGCGTTCCTGCTCGCGAACATGATTTATACTGACGGGCTGGTGTCGCTGTTCGCCTTCGGCGGCATCTACGCCGCCGGCACGTTCGGCTGGAACACGATCCAGATCGGCACCTTCGGCATCATCCTCGCGATCGCCGGCACGTTTGGCGGCTGGCTCGGCGGCAAGCTCGATGACGCGCTTGGACCCAAGCGCGTCATCGCCGGCAGCATCACGATCCTGCTGGCGGCGATCGTGGCGATCCTGCTGGTCAGCACGGACTCCATCTTCTTCATTAGCGTCACGCCGCCGGTCCCGGGCGGCCCGCTGTTCGCGTCGGCCGCCGAGCGTGCCTACCTGATCCTGGGCTGCTGCATCGGTGCGGTCGGCGCGCCGCTGCAGGCGGCGTCGCGCTCGCTGCTGATCCGCATGGCGCCCAGAGACCGCGTTGCGCAATATTTTGGCTTGTTCGCGCTGACCGGGAAGGTGACGTCCTTCATCGGCCCATTGCTGATCGGCATCGTCACCGCGATCACCGCGAGCCAGAAGGCGGGTATGGCCACGCTGGTGCTGTTCTTCGTGACGGGGCTTGCACTGCTGGCAAGAGTGAGGGAGTAGCCACTTGCCGTCATTCCGGGGCGCGCGGAACGCGCGAACCCGGAACGACGTGCTTTGGATCAATGCCGGAAATGCCGCACGCCGGTGAACACCATGGCGATGCCGTGCTCGTCGGCGGCCTTGATCACCTCGTCGTCGCGCATCGAGCCGCCCGGCTGGATCACCGCGGTGGCGCCGGCTTCGACGCAGGCGAGCATGCCGTCGGCAAACGGGAAGAAGGCGTCGGAGGCCACGACCGAACCCTTGGTCAGCGGCTCCGCAAGCTTCAGCTCCGTTGCGGCATCCTGCGCCTTGCGCGCCGCGATGCGCGCCGAATCGACCCGGCTCATCTGCCCCGCGCCGACGCCGACGGTCGCGAGGTCCCTCGCATAGACGATGGTGTTGGACTTGACGTGCTTGGCAACGCGAAAGGCAAACATCAGGTCGCGCATCTCGGCCTCGGTCGGTGCGCGTCTTGTGGCCACCTTCAGCACCATGTCGTCGACAACGGCATTGTCGCGGCTTTGCACCAACAGTCCGCCGGCAACCGTCTTCGCGGTCAGGCCGCGCGCGCGAGGATCAGGCAGACTGCCGGCCAGCAGGAGGCGCAGATTCCTGCGCTTGGCGAGGATCGCGATCGCCTCTTCGGAGGCATCGGGTGCGATGATCACCTCGGTGAAGATTTCGGTCACGGCGCGCGCGGTCTCGGCGTCCAGCGTCCGATTGAGCGCAATGATGCCGCCGTAGGCCGAGGTGGAATCGCAGGCCAGCGCCTTGCGATAGGCGCTGGCAAGATCAGGCCCCTCGGCGACGCCACAGGGATTGGCGTGCTTGACGATCACGCAGGCCGCGGTGCGCTTGGGATCGAACTCGGCAATGCATTCATAGGCCGCGTCGGTGTCGTTAATGTTGTTGTACGAGAGCTCCTTGCCCTGCAGCTGCCGTGCGGTGGAGACGCCTGCGCGCTTGTCCGGCAGCGCATAGAACGCCGCATTCTGATGCGGGTTCTCGCCATAGCGCAGCGACTGGATCAGCCGGCCGCCGAAGGCGCGGAAATCCGGCGTTTCGGTCTCGAGCTCGCCGGCAAACCAGTTCGAGATCGCCGCATCATAGGCCGCGGTGCGCGCATAGGCTTTGGCCGCAAGGCGGCGGCGCAGGTGACGCGTGGTCGAGCCCTGGTTGGCCGCGAGTTCATCCAGCACGGCCTGATAGTCGGCCGCCTCGACCACGACCGCGACATCGTCGTGATTCTTCGCCGCGGCGCGGATCATCGCGGGTCCGCCGATGTCGATATTCTCGATGCACTCGGCGAAATCGGCGCCTTTCTCGACGGTCGCCTCGAACGGATAGAGATTGACCACCAGAAGATCGATCGGCGCGATGCCATGCGCCGTCATGGCACTGGTATGCTCGGCATTGTCGCGGATCGCGAGCAGGCCACCATGCACCTTTGGATGCAGGGTTTTCACCCGTCCATCCATCATTTCCGGAAAGCCGGTGAGCTCGGAGACGTCCCTGACCTTCAGCCCCGCGGCCGAAATCGCTTTCGCGGTGCCGCCGGTGGAGACGAGTTCGATGCCGTGCGCGGCCAGCGCGCGGGCGAACTCAATCAGGCCGGTCTTGTCGGAAACGGAGAGCAAAGCGCGGGTGACGCGGCGGAGCTGTTGGGTCATGGGCAAGATCCTTTGCGAAGGAGTTTCGTTTTGCCCAGGCGCACGGCTGCTTGTCCCGCGCTTCCTGATGGTGCTCCATCCAAAGTCGCCAGTCGCGCGAGTGGCCACGGGTTAGCAGCTTTCGACGATGCCCACAATGGAGTGGCGAGCGGATCTCAGAGCGGCAATTCCGGCTCGCGCCTGGCGTTGCGCCGGGCCGCGGTCAGCGTCGCCGACGTCGCGGATCGCACAAAACTCCAGCGGATCGAGGTGGCCTGCCGGGAATCCTGCCGGATCACGATCTGGGCGGTCCGGCGCGGCCCGTCATTGCCGGACAGGAACACGCTTTCCTCGAGATCGACCTTGTCCTCGAGCGCCTCGAAGGTCCAGACGTCGCGGTTCGGCAGCACCAGCATCACGCCGCGCGCATCGCTGAGCCGGCTCGCCTTGACCGACGGATGCAGATGAAAGCGCACCGCGAAGTCGGTGTCGGCACCCCGGCCACGTCCGCTGGAGGCGGGCACGATGATGTCCTCGCCCTCGAGCCGCGATCCGTCCGAGGCGGCCATCAGGACGCGGCGGTGCAGGACACCGAACTGGTGGGCGTAGCCGTCATGGGAAACTGTCAGCATGGTTCCGTCGGGGACATCCTGACGCGAGAGTTCGACATTGGAAGGACCCGAGACGATCGGCGCGCCGTGCAGGAAGCGCTTCATCGCGGTCATCTCGATGAACTGGCACGACGATGTGTCATGGTATGTCAGTGTGGAATGCGCCGCGGTGCTGCGGGCAAAAGCCCGCCAATTGTCGCGGCCGTTGGACGGCATGCCGCAATTGATCACGATCCGGTTCGGTCCTGACGACAGTTCGAAGGACAAAGAGCCGGCATGGGCTTCGTGGCTGACGTTGGCCGGCGGCGGCGGGCCGGTATCCATGATCACGGTCATCGGCCCGCCGTCGAGGCGCTGGAAGCCGGAATGCGGCATGCCGGCCATCGGCGTGCCGTGCGTATCGTCATAGGCGAGCAGCGTCGCCAGGAGGTCGGAAGGAGTGCCGCTCATGCCGTTGAACAGCGCGATCGAGCCGTCGCCGTGACGGAAGAAGCGCAGCATCGGCATCATGCGATCGATTGCGTTCAGCAGCGCCGGAGGCGGCGCGATGTTGCGCGCGGCAAAAGTCTGGCGCAGCGGCAACAGGTCGATCAGGAGCTCGATCAGGGCGCCGGGGTTGCGGGAGATGTGTCCGCCATCAGGCAGGACCTGGCGCTGCAATTCATCCGACAGCCGCCGCGAGGCGCTTCGCGCATGGCGGCCCTGATTGGCGAGGCAGAGCGAGGCATAGCAGAGTGCAATCAGCACCTGCAGCCGCGGCACGCCATCGGGCACGTCGAGCATCGCATAGCGCAGATAGCGGATTTCCCGCGTCAGCCAGCGCAGATACCGCCGATAGAATTTTCCATCGGTGTCACCCAGCACCAGCGGTGCCTGCGACAACAGCGAAATCACCCGCCGCGACAGCACATCGGCGCGACGGCCGATCGGACGCCGGTTGGCCGGGTTGGTGATCCAGTCGTCGACCAGCGAGCGGGCATTGGCGCGGGTCAGCGCGGTATCGGCGGCGCGCAAGTGGCGCAGCCAGCCGAAACCGAGCAGCGCCACCTCCCAATCCTCCGACGGCGGTTCGAGATCGAAGATCGAGCGGCCGTGGCAGGTCACGATCTTTCCGGCGAACACGAAGCGGCCGGCATAGATCTCGGCGGCGCGGGTGGCATCCGCGGTACGCAGGTCGTGCGGGGCAATGATCAGGCGGTCGGTGCGGCCGGGCCACAATTGCGAGAGCGCAACCGAGCTGCCGCTTGCGCGCGCAGCCACGCTGCGCGCGAAACGGTCCATGATCAGCGTCGATATGCGTCTGCGTTGTGCGGCGGACACGCCTGGCCTTAATTGCGGGGGATTCGTTCGCTTAAGCTCTTTTTAGTCTGGAAACGCCTTCAATTCACCCTCTCGGGGGCCGCCGAAACGGCGCCATGGCGCCGAAATCCTGTATAAAATCAGCATTCAACCACTATTTTGGCGTCTGAGGTTCAGTTCCCGCACAAGCGTGGCGGGGCTTTGCCCGGGGTCAGGCGCCTCGCACTAGCCGTGCCGCGTAAAAGCCGTCAAGTCCGCCCAGGCGGGGCTCGGGATTTGGCAGGTGGCAGGGCAGGGTACGCAAATCGCCGTCGGAGGTGACGATTTCGGCGAGGCCTGCGACCTCGCCAGCCTCGATCGGGATGCGGCGCATCTCCGATGTTTCGGCCAGAAGTGCCGATATCGCCTGCTCGCCTTCCTCCGGCTCCAGCGAACAGGTGCAATAGACCAGCATCCCGCCTGGTTTGAGCATGGCAGCGGCCCGCCGCAGCAGGCGCCCTTGCAAGCCGGTCAGGCCGGCGAAATCGACGTGCTGCCGCAGCCAGGCGACGTCGGGGTGGCGGCGGATGGTGCCCGTCGCGCTGCAGGGCGCATCGACCAGGATGCCATCGAAGCCGCCATTGGCGCCCTGCCATTCAGTCGCGTCGGCGACCTCGACGCCGGCCTCCAGATGCAGCCGTGTCAGGTTGTCGCGCAGCCGGGCGATCCGCGCCGGAGAGCGGTCGACGGCGACCACATTGGCGCCGGCCTGCGCCAGTTGCGCGGTCTTGCCGCCGGGCGCGGCGCAGAGATCGGCAATGCTCTTTCCATCGACCGCGCCGAACAGGCGCGCGGGCAGGGCGGCGGCGGCATCCTGCACCCACCACGCGCCCTCCGCAAAGCCCGGCAGCGTCGTCACCGAACCCTGCAGCAGCGTCCGAACCGTACCGGTCGGGAGCATTTCGCCGTGCAGGCGACTCGCCCAGGTACCGGCATCGGACTTGACGGTGATGTCGAGTGACGGTTCCTGGCCGAGCGCCAGCGCGATATCCCGCGCGGTCGCTTCGCCGTAATGGGCCTTCCAGCGTGCGAGGAGCCAGGCTGGAATGTCGAGCACCTCGGATCCGACCTCCTCGACGATCGTCCGTCCCTCGCGCGCGCAGCGGCGCAGCACCGCGTTGACGAGACCGGCATATTTGGCGGCGCGCCGGTCGGACTGCACCAGCCGCACCGAGAGGTCGACGGCGGCATGATCCGGCACGTCCATCCAGAGGATTTGCGCCGCGCCGATCAGCAGCGCACTTTGTGCGCGCGGCGCGTCGGTCGGGACGCCGCGATCGAGCAGGCGCGACAGCAGATGGCCCAGTGTCCCGAGCCGGCGCAGCACGGTTGCGACCAGACGCCGCATCAGCGCTCGATCGCGATCATCGAGCATTTTCAAGCCTGGATGGGCGCCTGCGCCGTCGAGCTGCTCGTCCAGGGTCCGATGCCGGTGCAGCACGCCATCGAGAATGTCTGCCGCGATTCGCCGCGCCGCGAGACCAGGCACTTCGGTGGGGCGTGCAAATCGCTGAGAGGGCATGCTGGGACTGACTCGCAAGAAACGAAGAATGGTTGATACGCTTGCCTGCCACCGGACCAATGGCAGCTGCCAGGCACATACCAAGGATATAAGATTCGGAGCTGGCTTTTCACGCGCGCCGCACAATCTATTGACCAGGTTGGGCGTACGAGCCGGTCGCAGAGTGGGAGAATTGACGATGAGCGATGGTCCTTCGCAGCCTGCGTCGGAGCGCAAGGCTCTGACCCCCGAGGCCCAGCGCGCGCTGGCCGAGGCCGCGGCGCGACGGCAAGCCGCAGGGCATGCCAGGCCGACGCCCAGAGAGCTCCAGGGACCGGAGCCGACCCGCTACGGCGATTGGGAGAACAAGGGCATTGCGTCCGATTTTTGATCGAGTCCGATCGTGTGATCGTCTCAATGGCACCGTCGCTTCTGCGGACAGTGCGAAAAAAGGGCTGCGACTTGGCGCAGCCCTTTGCATTTTCAAAGCCCAAAAATGGCTTGTCTTCGAAGCGGGCAGCAGCCTTAGCGCGTGACCACGACCGTCGTCCCGACGCCGACCCGCTGATAGAGATCGGTGATGTCGCCGTTCAGCATGCGGATGCAGCCATAGGACACGAAGCCGCCGACCGACCCCGGCACGTTGGTGCCATGGATCGCATACTGGCCGCCGGCGAGCGTCATGGCGGCGACGCCCATCGGGTTGCGCGGCGAGCCGCCGGGGATCACGTCGGGCAGTTGCGGCTTGTCGCGCTTGACCTCGTCGGGTGGCGACCAGGCCGGGTTGCGATACTTGCCGTCGATCTTGGTCGTGCCGGCCCATTGCTTGCCGGCCCTGCCGACGCCGACCGGGTAGCGCATCGCATGGTCGTCGTCGAGAATGAGGTACAGCCGGCGCTCGCTGGTCTTCACCAAGATCGTTCCCGGCGAATATTGGTTGTGAACGCTGACCAGCTCCGGCCGCGCCTCGGCCGCAGAACTCAACAAAACGCCAGCACCGATGGTGGCGACAAGCGCCACCGCAATCCGCTTCGACATCAATCGCTCCGCTCTTCCTCGAACGCCGTTTCGGGCGCCCAGTTCCCCGGCGAGACCAAGCATCGGACCGGCGCATGATCGTGCACATCCGTTGATCGGATGGTTTCGACGCGACTCGTTCGACGGCCGAAGCTTGAGGAAAGAAAGAAAATGTCCGCAATAAAGTAAATGACTCCAAAACCACACTCGCGCGGAAAACCCCGCGCGAGTGCCCATCATTCCTGACGAGGTATTTTCTACGCCGACTTCTCCTTGCGGTTCTGCCGGTGCGCGACGAGGTCGTCGACCACGGCGGGATCCGCCAATGTCGAGGTGTCGCCGAGCGCGCCCGGCTCGTCCTCGGCGATCTTGCGCAGGATTCGCCGCATGATCTTGCCGGAACGGGTTTTTGGCAGGCCCGGCGCGAACTGGATCTGATCGGGCGAGGCGATCGGCCCGATCTCCTTGCGCACCCAGGCGACCAGCTCCTTGCGCAAATCCTCCGATGGCTCGGTGCCGGCCATCAGGGTGACATAGGCATAGATGCCCTGGCCCTTGATGTCGTGCGGATAACCGACCACGGCGGCTTCCGAGACCTTGGCATGCGCGACCAGCGCGCTCTCGACCTCGGCGGTGCCCATGCGGTGGCCGGAGACGTTGATGACGTCGTCGACCCGGCCGGTGATCCAGTAATAGCCGTCGGCGTCGCGCCGGCAGCCGTCGCCGGTAAAATACTTGCCCTTGTAGGTCGAGAAATAAGTCTGCTCGAACCGGGCATGGTCGCCATAGACGGTGCGCATCTGCCCCGGCCAGGATTTCGTCAGGCACAGATTGCCCGAGGTCTCGCCCTCCAGCACCTTGCCGTCGGCATCGACGATCTCCGGCACCACGCCGAAGAACGGCAGCGTCGCCGAACCCGGCTTCAGCTTGATCGCACCCGGCAGCGGCGTGATCAGGATGCCGCCGGTCTCGGTCTGCCACCAGGTGTCGACGATCGGGCAGCGGTCCTCGCCGACCACGCGGTAATACCACTCCCAGGCTTCCGGATTGATCGGCTCGCCGACGCTGCCGAGCAGCCGCAGCGATTTGCGCGAGGTTTTGGTCACCGGCTCGTCGCCGCCCTGCATCAGCGCGCGGATCGCGGTCGGCGCGGTGTAGAAGATGTTGACCTTGTGCTTGTCGACGACATTCCAGAACCGGGAGTTGTCCGGATAGTTCGGCACGCCCTCGAACATCAGCGTGGTCGCGCCGTTGGCGAGCGGGCCATAGAGGATGTAGGTGTGGCCGGTGACCCAGCCGACGTCGGCAGTGCACCAGTAGATGTCGCCGTCGTGATAGTCGAACACGTATTGGTGCGTCATCGCGGCGTAGACCAGGTAGCCGCCGGTGGTGTGCAGCACGCCCTTGGGCTGGCCGGTCGAGCCCGAGGTGTAGAGGATGAACAGCGGATCTTCCGCATGCATGTGCTCGGCCTTGCATTCGGTCGTCACCATCGCCGCCGCGTCATGATACCAGAGGTCGCGCGAGGGATTCATGTCGACCTTGCCGCCGGTGCGCTTGACCACGACCACCCAGTCGACGCCCTCGGTCTTGGCCAGCGCCGCGTCGACATTGGCCTTCAGCGGCACCTTTCGGCCGCCGCGCAAACCTTCGTCGGCGGTGATGACGATCTTGGATTTGCAGTCGCTGATGCGTTGCGCAAGGCTGTCGGGAGAGAAGCCCGCGAACACCACCGAATGGATGGCGCCGATCCGCGCGCAGGCCAGCATCGCATAGGCCGCTTCCGGGATCATCGGCAGATAGATGGTGACGCGGTCGCCCTTCTTGACGTTGCGGGTGCGCAGGATGTTGGCCATCCGGCAGACCTCGTCGTGCAGCTCCTTGTAGGTGATGTGCCGGGATTGCGAGGGGTCGTCGCCTTCCCAGATGATCGCGGTCTGGTTGCCGCGCGTGTGCAGGTGCCGGTCGATGCAGTTCCAGGCGACGTTGAGCACGCCGTCCTCGAACCATTTGATCGAGACGTTGCCCGGCGCGAACGACGCGTTCTCGATTTTTGTCGGGAACTTCATCCAGTCGAGCCGCTTGGCCTGCTCTGCCCAGAAGGCGTTCGGGTCCTTGATCGAGTCCGCGTACATCTTGTTGTATTTGGCCTGGTCGACCCAGGCGCGCTTCGACCATTCCGCTGACACGTCGTAGATCTTCTCGGACATTTTTACCCTCCACAACCATCCGGCCGGTGAGACCCGGCGATCCGAATGCATCCTTGGCGTTTTGACGATTATGCGTTGAGCTAATCGGCGGCGACAAGGGAACAAATAGGACCTTCGACCGAGCGGCCCCCTGCGCGAGATCAAAGTGATGCGATGAGCGCGTAAGGACGCGGCGCCAACGGACGTGTTGCCAAGTGCGCCGCTGAGCTCCGCTCGCCCTTGCGGGGAGGGGTGCGGGTCCCGGGATCAGGGCGCCCACGAGGGGCGCCCCTACAAGCCGCGTAGGGGCGACCCTTGTGGTCGCCCCCTGGTTCGTCGTGTGGTGCTCCCCTTCCTCGGTCAAAAGGGGAACGGAACGTGATCCCGTTGCTTCGCATTAGTCCTAAGACTCGGCGTAACGGTAATGGGAGACCATTTTTCGCCCGCGGGACTCGCCTTTGGGGTTCGAACCCCCTAAATGGCCTCCCCGGGCCAGAGGCCCTCCGGCAAAAATCGTAAAAAAGCCGGGTTGAGGCGAACAACAGGTGTGCGAACCCGGTTTTTGATTCGTGATGGATCAGCTCAACTACGAGACAAAGCGGAGCGGCAAAGCCAACCCCGACGTCGCCTTGGCGAAGGCGCGCGGGCC
>Ga0335069_10014386_pt1 | contig 11080 bp, 16 predicted proteins | sample Lox_Sample_11_FD_206714 | JGI IMG/M metagenome (GOLD analysis project Ga0335069, IMG submission 206714) | Soil microbial communities from Loxahatchee National Wildlife Refuge, Florida, United States - Lox_Sample_1.1 | ecosystem: Environmental > Terrestrial > Soil > Wetlands | place: USA... | reverse complement strand
ACTCTGCTGTTAGCGGCTATGAAATTCTCTCGGGCCTCCCGGGGCAGAACGACATCCGTTCGCCGAGGAACCGTAGAACTCATGCTAGATGTCGTTTGCCCCTTTCCCTTGAGATAGATCAACTTCAATGAGCTGGAGGGGCGTGTAGGGTCGGTAAATGCAGTCCTGCGCCGCGGCCGTGACGGCGACCCCGTAGTTGATGGACCAGCAGAGGTCGCGGCCGCATTGAAATAACGCATGCAATACATTGCCGAACTGCGGCTCCCATGTCCGGTCGACCGGAACCAGCATTTTGTGCCACTTCCGGTACGCAAAGAAAGGCATCAATGGAGAGAGCAAGCCTGGCCGTGACCGCGCATTATCCGACCCAGCGCGCGTGGTGCCACGGCGACATCTCGCGATGGACTATCGAGTGTCGCCTCAAATGCTCACGAGAGCTCGACGACACGACAACAAGCAATTGGATTTCTGTCTGCAGAACGAATGTGCAGGCCAGGTGATTGACCTTAGTCAAGCGTGCGACGCACCACAGCAGTAGGTTTTTGTTGCAGGCAACGCGATAGCGAAGGTGACAAGGACAGGACATGCTGCCAAATCGCCGCACCCTGATGGGCGACACAAGGACAGAAGCAAAGAACCCAGTGAGTTTGAGGCGACCGGAGGGAACTGCTGTGGTCCGTGTCCCATGTGGACAGGCTGTGGCCACGCGCATACGCCAGATCTGATTCGGAGGAGTTACACATGCAACCTCAAGCTTTCTACCCTGAATTGCGGCACGCGACCGTGCCGACGTACGTGGTCAGTTATCTTTTCCCCGTACTGCTCGCAATCTACGAGATCTACCGCGTCGGATACTGGGTTTCCGTGCATGGAATGCGCTTCTACGCATTCGGCCAGGCCGGCTTCGAATTTCTGCTGATGCTTGCTTTTGTCGCAGTACAGGCTGTCGCCGCAATCGTGTTTGTGACGGTTACGTGGACAGCCCGTCATCCAGACTTCGGGCACCGGCTGACGAACCTGGCGTTGGGGCTTGCGTGTTCTGGCGCCATACTCGCGTTCGATTATTTCGTGCTCCAGAGGTCCGTCTGACGTGGATTGTCTTGCGTTCGGGCGCAAATAGGACGCTTTTCAGGTCTGTATTTTCGATCGCGGTCATTGTCGCTTTGAGTGCAGTTCCCGAAGCTTCTGCCACAGGTCTCGCTCTTCGGCCAGCAGGGTCCGGGGTATACGCAGCGACAACTGCACGTAAAGATATCCAACGCCCCGGGTGCCGAATTTCGGAAGCCCCTTGTTTGCGCAGGCGCAGCTGCGCACCATGGGGCATGCCAGGGGGCACCTTGACCTTGACTTCGCCGTCAAGGGTCGGCACTGCTATCCCGGCACCGAGCACCGCATCGGCGACATCGATCTGACGCGGATGCCACAGGTTCGCCCCTTCTCGTTGGAACAGCGGGTGGGGTCGGACCTGATCACGATCAGCAGGTTGCCGGGTTTGCCACCGGACTCTCCCTTCGCGATTCTTTCCAACGGGACGGCGAGTTCGACGACGATGTCCGCGCCGCGTAGCGGCCCGCCCTGACGTTGCCGGAACAGCCGGTCGAAGAAACCCTCGCCGAAATCGAAACTCTGGTCGCGAAGAGGGACCCGAAGTCGACGCTGGCGAAAGGGTCATCTCCGGAGAAGTTACTGACGCCCGCGACGCCTCCAGAGGCATATTCGGCACGCTTTTTTGCATCGGAAAGCACTGCATAGGCCGCCGCAATCTCCTTGAAGCACTCCACGGCCCCGGGCTCCTTATTCTTGTCCGGGTGGTACTTCTGCGCGAGCGTGGGAAAGGCGTCCTTAATCGCCTTCTCATCGGCGTTGCGAGGCACGCCGAGCACTTCGTAGTAGTCGCCTGGCGATTTCGTGTCGATGATCGTGCTCCATGCTGGGACGCCGCATGCGCCGTCCCGAAAAAGGGCCGCAACTGCCGCCTAGCGGTACTCTCTGTACTGCGCATCCACCACGTGTTCGGCCGGTCGCCCATGTGTGGCGGATTGCGGCTCGGGCATCGGCCCGCCCGCAGGCGGCGGCGCGGCATTCTCGTTGGGCCGCCGACGAACACGAGCCGGTCGACGCGCTCGACCGGCAAGCCCGAATCGCCGAGAGCCTGTTCGACCGGCGCCCGGCAACGCGAAAGCACCGGCCTCACGATGCGCTCCATCTCGGCGCGGGACAGGTCCATCTCCAGGTGCTTCGGCTGGCCGGCCAAGGCGCCGATGCAGGGCAGGCTGAGATGCGCCATGGTGCTCGCCGTGAGCTCGATCTTCGCCATTTCGGCCGCCTACAGAAGCCGCGCGGCGGCCCTGTGGTCGCGTTTCACGTCGATCCCCGATTCGGTGAGAAAGCGCGCGGCAAGCGCATCGAAGATGGCTCGGTTCATGTCGGTGCCGCCAAGCCGCGTGTCCCCGCTCGTCGCCTTCACCTCGAACACACCTTTGCCGAACTCCATAATCGTCACGTCGAGCGTGCCGCCGCCGAGGTCGACCACCGCGATGCGCAGATCTTGACCCAGGCGGTCCAGCCCGTAGGCGAGCGATGCCGCGGTCGGCTCGTTCACGTGCCGCACGACATTCAGGCCCGCGATCGCCGCCGCGTCGCGTGTGGCCGAGCGCTGGTTGTCGTCGAAGTAGGCGGGCACGGTCACTACCGCGTCCTTGATCGGCTCTCCGGGAAACGCTTCCGCATCGTGTTTGATTTCTGCAGCGGGAACGCTGAGAGCTGCTCGGCGGTGAATTCGCGCTCGCGCAGACGAATCTTCTGGCGCGTGCCCATCAGACGTTTGAAGGCGGTGACCGTGCCTTCCGGGTTCGCACGCATCTGGCGCCGGGCTGGCTCGCCAACCAGAACGGTGCCGTCGGCGCCGATTGCGACGTAGCTCGGGAATGCCTTGCCGCCGAGACGATGCCCTCGGCGCCGGGAATGACAACGGGTCGCCCGCCGCGCAGAGCTGCGGCGGCCCGAATTGGATGTGAGATTGATACCGATGATGGTCATGGGAGAGTGCCCCCAGCAGGTTTGAACACGAAGGCCGCGCGGCCGGCGTGCGTTTGGCCGCCGCTGTGGCGCACCGTGCCCGACCGTTCGCCGCGAGATCGGCACATAGGGATGCGGCCTATTGTGTGAGTGCACTGATGTGGCGATCTGATGCAGATCCATTCGTGCATGGTGTTTGGAGCGGATTGCATGAATGAGCAATCAACCCTTGATGCAGATTAGCGGCACGAGCCGCGCCACCTTGCGTGCAAGCCCGGCCGCAGCGGCCGCGTCGACGACCGCACTCACGTCCTTGTATGCGCCGGGCGCTTCCTCCGCCACGCCGCGATCCGACGGGCAGCGAATCAGAATGCCCCGGCCCGCAAGCTCGTCGACGAGCGCACGTCCGTGCCAGCGCTTCGTGGCCTGCGTACGGCTCATGCTACGTCCGGCGCCGTGGCATGCTGATCCGAACGCCTGCTCATCGGCGCCAAAGCCGGTGCCGGCCAGGATGTACGACGCGGTCCCCATGCTTCCGCCGATCAGGACGGGCTGACCGGTCTCGCGCAGTGCAGCCGGCACGTCCGGATGACCGGGGCCGAAAGCACGCGTTGCTCCCTTTCGATGGACGAAAAGTCTTCTCGTGCGCCCCTCGATGACGTGATTCTCGACCTTGCACGTGTTGTGCGACACGTCGTAAAGCAGGGTCAATCGCGATTCAGGCAGGACGTCCGCGAATGCCTCGCGGGCGAGCTGGGTAAGGATCTGCCGGTTGGCAAGCGCGCAATTGATTGCTGCGCGCATGGCGCCGAGGTAACGCTCACCGAGCTCTGACTTGATGGGGGCGCAAGCCAGCTCGCGATCAGGAAGATTGATCCCGTAACCTTTTGCTGCGACGACCATTTCCCTCAGGAATTCCGTGCCGATCTGGTGGCCCAGGCCGCGTGAGCCGCAGTGAATCGAAACGACGACCTGCCCGCATTGCAAGCCGAACTGCTGGGCAAATCCGGGTTCGAAGATCTCTGCCACTGCCTGCACTTCGAGGTAGCGGTTGCCGGTCCCAGGGTGCCCATTTCGTCGCGTTGTCGTCTTTTTGCGAGCGCGGATACAGCGCGAGGTTTCGCGTGTCGCATCATTCCGCCTTCTTCGATGCGTTCGAGGTCGGCGTCCGTGCCCCAGCCTTGGCGGACCGCCCACACCGCGCCACCCGCGAGAATGTCGTCCATCCTTGCCGCGGAGAGTCTTAGTGCCCCGGTACTGCCAACGCCTGCGGGTATTCGCGCGAACAGCTTGTCAGCAAGCTGGACTTTCGCAGCCTCCACCTGTTCCCGAATGAGTCCGGTGTGCAAGGTCCGCACACCGCACGAAATGTCGAAGCCCACGCCGCCAGCAGAAATCACGCCGCCTGCCTCGGCATCGAATGCGGCGACGCCGCCAATAGGGAACCCATAACCCCAATGCGCGTCCGGCATTGCGAAAGAGGCGTTGACGATGCCGGGCAACTTTGCGACATTGCACACCTGCTCATAAACCTTCGAATCCATGTCGGCTATCAGGTGCCCGTCACCATAAATGATGCCTGGCACGCGCATGCCGCCCACCGGCGAGATATGCCATTCACAATCAGTATGCTGGGTCAGCAGGCTCGTATTCATCCGCTTGTCTCTCATGCGCGTCACACATCGACTACACACTGGGCGACCCAGGAGCCATCGCGTCGTTCGTCGACGCGAAGTTCGGTGTATGTCGCTCCCTTGGGTTCGACGGCCGGCCGATGCCGCGCCCTGTCGACCGTTTCGCCGGCCACGGGGGCGGAGAGCTGGTGCTCTCGCAGTTCCACTTCAAACTGTCCGAAGAGCATATTGCGGGTGGCCATTTCGTAGATGATTGCGTTCAGCCAGTCCACGAGCAGCAGTTCACGATCGGGCGCCGTGCAATCGACTGAGAACACTTTTCTTGATTGAACGCATGCGGGGTCAGTGACGACGGCTGTGAGAGCGAGCGCCGCCTGCTCATAGGCCTCGCGAAGCGTAGCGCCGACGCCCCGCACGCCGATATCGGCACCGTGGCGGAAGTGTTCCCAGTGTGCGGGCACAAAGCGCTCCTCTCTTCGCATTGCTTCGACGACAGTAGGCACTGCGTGCCCACAGGCGTTGACTTACGTCAGGTGCCGAGCAGATCGCGTGCAGGCACGTAAGGCTCGCCGAGCGCGCGCGCCACTGCCTCGTGCGTAACGCGGCCCTCACAAATGTTCAGGCCGGCGCGCAGGTGCGCGTCGTCGGCCATGGCGCGCTTCCAGCCCTTGTCCGCGACCGAGATCGCATGGCCAAGGGTGGCATTGGTCAACGCAAATGTCGACGTTCGGGCAACTGCGCCTGGCATGTTCGCCACGCAGTAATGAACGACGCCGTCGACGACGTACGTGGGTCGCACGTGCGTCGTGGGGTGCGAAGTCTCGAAGCATCCGCCCTGGTCGATGGCGACATCCACTACGACGGCGCCCTTTTTCATTCCGGCGATCATGTCGCGCGTAACGAGTCTTGGCGCGGCAGCGCCCGGTATCAGGACTGCGCCGATGACGGCGTCTGCACTCAGGACGGCCTTCTCGACGGCGTGCGCGCTGGAACTGAGCGTGGTGATGCGGTTGCCGAAAATCAGATCGAGCTGGCGCAGCCGTTCCACGTTGGTATCGAGAATTGTCACGCGCGCGCCCATGCCGACAGCCATCTGCAACGCGTGGGTTCCGACCACACCCGCACCGATGATTGCAACATGACCGGGTGCGACGCCGGGCACGCCGGCGAGCAGCAATCCCATGCCGCCATGCGGTTTCTCCAGACTGGCAGCGGCGACCTGAATTGACATGCGGCCTGCGACTTCGCTCATCGGCGCAAGGAGCGGCAGTCCACCGCCCGCAGCGGTGATGGTTTCGTAAGCGATGCAGACCGCGCCGGAGGCGATCAGCGCAGCGGCCTGCTCACGATCAGGTGCCAGATGCAAGTAGGCGTACAGGATCTGGCCCGGGCGCAGCATCGCGCGCTCTGCAGCTTGAGGCTCCTTGACCTTGATGATCATGTCCGCGCGCGACCAGATTTCACGTGCGTCGCCGCAGATAATGGCGCCTGCGGCCGAGTACGCAGCGTCCGGCAGTCCTACGGCCGTACCGGCCTGCGTCTCGATCAGCACCATGTGACCGCGCCTCACGAGTTCCCGGGCGCTCGCGGGCGTGAGGCCCACACGGTATTCCTGGCTCTTGATCTCCCTGGGCACGCCGATCTGCATGTTGCCACTCCGCCGAAAGGTTACCCGGATTTTCGATTTCGTGCCGTAGATGAGGATGATCTGGATCAAACGTCCACGCGCTCATGTGCCTTGCCTCAGGGGCCGCTGGTCGCGTAGGCGCGTAGGGCGGACAAAACGAATGTGGCTGCCCAGCCGTTTAGGGCCGCACAACCTTCCACGACCGGTCGGGATCGTATTGCGTAATGTGTTTGGCAATGCTCGTGGTATCAGGGCCGAGGTCTTTCTCGAAGACGATACCCGCCTCGTTCACCACAAACGTCATCACGCCCGAGTCACCATATCTTGCGGGGAAGGCGAGCAGCGCGAAGCCGCCCGTCATGTGTCCATCAACGAGGTAGTCCCGCGCGCCGCCAGCCGCATGCGCGCCCTGCCGGGTCAATATCCGGTAGTAGTAGCCGTGGTATGGCGTTTGGTCCGCTGCGCTGGACATGCCGTAGCCCTGTGCCTCGGCGGCGGCGACAAGCGGTCCGAGCGGGCTTTCCGGGCTGCCTGAGGGCACCGGCCAATAGAGCCCGTCGCGCTGGCCTCTCGTGCTCGCCACCTTCTGGGCATATTCGTGCAGTCCTGCGGCTGCGGGATCGAGGGCGGCATAATCGTACTGGGCGCGCAGGATAGGCCGTAATGAACTGGATGCGCTCGATGTTTGCCGCGCGTATGTGGTCGCGCCGCAGGAACTCGACGCGATGCTCGCGCCGGTCGCACTCTATCCGGAGGGCGCCGCCGGCGGTCGCACAGGTGCCCTCATCGGCGCCGGCACCTGGGCCACAGCCGGCGACAGACCAATACCCGTCGTGCCCAGAACGGCGAGGACCACCAAACCTGCTTCAACCTTCATTCTCTAGCCCCCCAGGTTATGGCGCCCACGCGCGCGATTTACAAGCATCCGTATTAACAATTCACACGCATCGAGCAAGGATTCATTGCGAGACACCATTGCCCAGAAAGAGGAGCCATTTGACTGCCGGTGTGTCAGAGGATTTTCATTTGCTGCAGCAACTCCCAGTGTCCAGATATCGGTGGCAGCTCCGGGCTGCCGAGCCATTGGGCGACGCCACATGCCATTTCATCGGTACACGGCTGACTCATGCGAAGTTCTTGGCGGACGAGCCGCTGGTTGTTGTCATGAGGGGGGCTTTTTCACCTGGCGCGTTTAGGGCAGGAGTATCCGGGTGCATCACAAAGTCGAGCCCCGTTGATGAATTGCTGGCAGCAATACGCTGCGTCGTTTCGGGAGGCATCTATGTCAAGCTGTAAAGGCAGGTGTCGCATGATTTCAGCCGGCTCGTTTTTGGTCGAGAACTGAGACAGGAATGGGGTGCGGTTGGCAGGGCGGCCGGACGCGAAATCCGTTCAGACGACTGTACAGACTCATAGCTGATCGGCCGAAAGTAGCCGCTCTCGGCCGAATGGGGCCCTAGCTGCTCGACCCGTTTCGGTCGCTCGGTCGAAAGCAGCGAACGGCAGATCACAGGCCGGGATAAGTCAGCTCCCCTTATCGAATCGCTTTCGGGTCATTCGGTCGACGCTTGCCGTCGATGATGGCTCTTGCTTCGTCAATGGCAGCAGCCAATGCCCAGTCTTCGCGACGATAGCCCTCTTCCTCAAGGCATTGAACCGGAATTTGCGTGGCAGGCTGAGCTTCAGTGTCGTTTGGGACGAGCACGAAGCCGTGGAACCCGAATATTTGCAAATCCTCACCTCCGACGCCATGTTTCGGGAGTGTTTGAACTGAATATTTAAAGCCGTTGTGCGTGTTCTCGGCGTGGGCCATGTTCATCTCCAGCGTAGTCCTCTTTGGGTCCTGGCATTAACGAATAGGGTGCGACTGCGAGGGGGCGACTGCGGCGCCGGCCGATGGCTGCTCGGCGCTATCTGTGCTGACCGACTGCTCTTGCCCGAATCCAGAGATACGGCACCGACGAGGCGATCCGCTGCAGGCGGAGATCTCATTCGGTGCAAGTCGTCCCTGATGAGTTGCTCCAGAACAGGCGTACGATACAAGGAAACGTCCGCATGCTGCGCTTGTGCGCCTACCAGACCGCTCGCCTTGCCGGCTTGATTCGAGCTTCGCCCAATCATCTCCTACCAGCCGGTTTCCCCTGGCTTCGGAAAGCCCTATCCAAAGTGTCATTCAGGTGCGATATCAGGCTCCCCGAGGGCATGAATTCGCTTTCGCGCCGTGGCAATCCCCGCGTCGAGCGCTTCTCGTCTTGTTTCAAATTCGACAGATTCACCAGAGAACTCGATCCACGCTTCAGGGACACCTGGGTCTGCGCCAGGCGGCAGCATTTTGACGTGGTAGTCATACACGCCGCTCGCTTTGCCACTGTTCCTGCCGGCGGGGCGCGATATCACGTGGATCTCGTACTCTCCTTCAAAGTCCCTGTACCATCCTCCACCGATGTCGTCCATTCCTTAACCCCATGTGCCGACCCGTATCGAACCTGCGCAAGCAACCGGGGCGCCTTAACTCATTGCCCTTGCAGCAGCGGCCCCGGTACCTCCGACCGCCATTCCACGTCTCCCGGAGGGCGCAGGCGACCAAGCAGATTCAATCAGAGTCCGGCGAGTTTTACCACGCAATAACCATTTTTAGACTATCCGGCGACAGTCTGGCTCTGTTGACCCAAGTCAATGGATCGACACGCGACGAGGCGCGTGGTGCGCCATCCCCAACGTTGGCGCCCTTCGCGAACCTTGGATGTGTTTCAGAGCTCTCCGCTGTCGAGCAGGCCGTCGTGCGCGAGACGCGCAGTTTGCGCGGGATTGCGGAGTAGCCCGCCGTCGCGCTCGCGCCGCGAAACTCGATGTGCCCGACCAGGCGCTCGGCGAGCGGCTCGCGGTTGTCGTCAAACGCCGCGCTCGACCAGTACGGGTTGCGGCGCTCGCCGTGCAACTCCGCGGCGAGCGTATCGACGAGGTGCAGAAGGCGCGCAGCGCGGGTTCGTCGGGGAGCGTATCCATGGGGCGCCGTGGCGGGAGTGAAGGGGGGAGGATCGTCTAGCGCGGGATCCAGTACATCCCGTCGAGAACGTACAAGCGCTTCACGGCTGCCCATGCCATGCGGCGGGCTGCTTCCTCCAGGTGCGGGTCCAGCGCGTGGTCGGCATAGGCGCGGTTGAACGCGGCCCGGAAAAGATCCTGCGCATGCGGCGGCAAGTGATTGCGCACGCCCAGCGGCAAGTCGCTATTCGTCGGATAAGGCATGGCGGCGAGGTGCGCATGGCGCACGAAGTCAAACGGAGCAAATGACAGGCTCGCGCGTTCAGGCAGATTGCCGTCTGATTCAAATCAAGAGAAGCGGGATCCCGCCTGCGCACGCCCTGCGCGCCCGTGCCCACGGGACGCCTCGAGGAAATTGTTGACCGTCAGGGGCGTGCAGGGCCGTTCGGCTACTTGCGCTCGTTTGTCGAGGCACTCAAGCCGCGCCCCGCAGACATCGTTTTGTCGAAGCGTGACGCGTCGGCGTACGAGCTAGTCGTCATCGGGACGCCGGTCTGGGCTGGCTCTGTATCGTCACTGGTGCGCGCCTATCTTGTTGCGAACCGCGCGCGGCTCAAGCAAGTGGCATTTTTCTGCAGCTTCGGGCGGCGCGGCGAACAATTGGCGCTGGCGCAGATGCATGCGCTCGCCGGCAAGTCGCCACTCGCCGAATGCAAGATCACCACACGGGAAGCCCGCCATGGAGAAGCGAGCCAGGTGCTTTGCGACTTCGCCGCGAGACTGGAACGCAAGCTCTCCGACGTGCGCGGGAGCGAGACGGAGCGATGAATCCTAGGGATTGCGCGACCTCGGTGATTTTTCAGCTCGCCTCATAGGACAAAGCCGAACTCGTTTCGCGCGATTGATCGAGGTCAACCGGCCGTAAGCGGCAGCGATGATGATTCGGACAGGAGTTATCGGACCGCTTTGCCCTTGCGCCGGTTCATGACTCATGAGGAAAGCTAGTTTGTTTTGCGGCCGTTGACTGCGATCGCGCGCGGCGAGCGAAACCGCGAGCGCACTGGCAGCGTGCAGACGCGTCTGCAAATGTAGCGCACCTCGTGAGACGGCTTTCCGGGCTGACCCCGATCGTTGTTGCGTCAAAGAGGTGCGAACGCATCATGGCCATAGACCGATTGCATCAGCCCAGCGACAACGAGCACGTTGCGTCCTGCTTCATGGAGGCCGCACAGCTTCTGGAGGCGCAGGGCGGGAATCCCTGGCGCGCCAACGCTTATCGCACGGCAGCGGACACGATTGGGCGGCTCGAGGGCAACGTGCGGGAGCTGTTCGACGCGGGAGGAACAGCGGCGCTCGATGCGTTGCCGCATATCGGTCCGGGAATCGCAGGAGCGATTGCGGAGATCCTGGTCACAGGCAGCTGGCAGCAGTTGCAGCGGCTGCGCGGCGGCTCCAGCACGAACGAAGTCTTCCAGCAAATGCCGGGGATCGGCCCCGCGCTGGCGACGCGCATACGGAACGCACTCGACATTCACACGCTCGAAGAGCTCGAAGTCGCTTCTCGCGATGGCCGTCTTGCAGCGCTCGCGGGGGTGGGGCCCCGGCGAGCGGCGGCCATTCGGGCGGTGGTCACCGAGAACCTGGACAGGAACCGCGGGAAATATCGCCGCGCCGGCGCGCATGCGACGACGGAGCCGCCAGTGGCGCTGTTGCTCGCTATCGACCTCGAATATCGGCAAAAAGCCGCTGCGGGGGCCTTGCCCATGATTGCGCCCAGGCGCATGAATCCCGAACACGAGGCGTGGTTGCCGGTTCT
>Ga0335069_10014385_pt1 | contig 11080 bp, 13 predicted proteins | sample Lox_Sample_11_FD_206714 | JGI IMG/M metagenome (GOLD analysis project Ga0335069, IMG submission 206714) | Soil microbial communities from Loxahatchee National Wildlife Refuge, Florida, United States - Lox_Sample_1.1 | ecosystem: Environmental > Terrestrial > Soil > Wetlands | place: USA... | reverse complement strand
CCCAAGCGCACGCGCGCGCGCCGCCGCAAGCATGTCCCAGATCGAGTCGCCGACCACGAAGGCCGTCTCGATCGGAGCGCCAAGGCGCTCGGCCGCGGCGAGAAAGAGGTCCGGGTCAGGCTTGGCGTATTTGACCTGATCCCGCGTCACGACCGGGCGCTTGTCGGGATCGACGCCGAGCGCCTTGAGATTGACCGAAGCCGTCTCCATCCGACCGCTGGTCGCGATCGCCCACGCGATCCCAGCCTCCGTCAGCCAGCCGAGCAACTCGCGGGCGCCGGGCAGGGGGCGGATTCGCTCGCCCATCCGGCGGTAGGCGGTGGCGTGGGCCTTGCGCAGCCGCTCGCCGCGCTCTTCGTCGATCGGCGCGCCAGTCTCTCGTTCGAGCTGATCGGTGAAGAGGCCGCCGCTCATGCCGATCTTGCGGTGGATGCGCCAGACGGAAAGCTCGATGCCCTCGCTGTCGAGCGCCTCCTTCCAGGCGAGCACGTGTTCGTAGACGCTGTCGACCAGCGTGCCGTCGAGGTCGAAGAGGAAGACGGGTTCGATGCGCACTTTCGCGGCGAACCCCTACGCTTCCTTCCAGGCGACCACGCGCTGCTCCTGCGTGCCGAGCCCATCGACGCCCAGCGTCATGACGTCGCTGGGTTTGAGGAAAACTTGGGGCTTCCGGCCGGCCCCGACGCCGGGCGGCGTGCCGGTCGTGATGACGTCGCCGGGCTCGAGGATCATGAACTGCGAGATGTAGGAGACGAGCTGCTTTACCGAGAAGATCATGGTCGAGGTCGAGCCCGTCTGCATGCGCTTCCCGTTGACATCGAGCCACATGCTCAGCTTCTGCACGTCTTCGATCTCGTCGGGGGTCACGAGCCAAGGACCCAATGGGCCGAAGGTCGGCGCGCTCTTGCCCTTCACCCATTGCCCGGACCGTTCGAGCTGAAATTCCCGCTCCGACACGTCGTTGCAGACGCAATAGCCCGCGACGCGCGACAAGGCTTCGCTCTCGTTGACGTAGCTTGCGCGGCTGCCGATGACGATGGCGAGCTCAACCTCCCAGTCGGTCTTCTGCGAGCCGCGCGGGATGACGACGTCGTCGTTCGGACCGACGATGCAGGAGGGAGCTTTGGTGAACAGAACCGGTTCCGCGGGGATGGGCATGCCAGATTCCGCGGCGTGATCGGCGTAATTGAGCCCGACCGCGACGAAGTTGCCGACATGGGCCACGCAAGGGCCGATCCTAGGCGTTCCTCTCGCCCGCGGCAGCGAGTCCGGCTTCAGCTTGGCGAGACGGGCCAAGGACCGCGGGTTCAGCGCGTCGCCGTCGACATCCGCGATGACTTGGCTCAAGTCGCGCAGCTTGCCCTCCCCATCCACGAGCCCTGGCTTTTCCTTTCCCGGCCTGCCATAACGAACGAGCTTCATGTCCTCTCCAGCATTTGCGTGCGAAGGCCCTGCCTGCCGCGCCGCCCTTGCCTCTGAAGATGCGGCTTAGCACGGAGCTCGAAGCTTTCGAAGCGGGATGGGTGAACCGAGCCGGCTCCCTCCCCGTAGATTAATTTTTGAACGAGTCATGGCGGGATTTGCCCCCTATTCCTATCTTAACTCGCTGGAGCTGGGCCGGCTTTTCTGAGCATGCGGGTCGGGCCAAACTCCGCAAGCGTTGTGGTCGCCTTAAAATGATGCTTGAACTCCTTTTGAGACAATGGCTTGCTCTTCGACGGCAGTTCGGCCAAGCGAGTCCATGCTCGGGACCCGGACGTCCATGAGATCGATAACGTAAAGAAGCGCAAATATGTCATCTTTGGAACGAATCGCCCTCTTCATCGACGGCGCCAACCTCTACGCCAGCGCGAAGGCGCTCGGTTTCGATATCGACTACAAAAGGCTGCTTAAGGAGTTTCAAGCCAAGGGGCGGCTCATTCGGGCTTTCTACTATACGGCCCTGGTCGACGACCAGGAGTATTCCTCGATCCGCCCGCTGGTCGACTGGCTCGACTACAACGGCTACGCGGTCGTGACCAAACCGACCAAGGAGTTTGTCGATTCGACCGGTCGGCGCAAGGTCAAGGGCAACATGGACATTGAACTCGCGGTCAACGCGATGGAAATGGCCGAGCATGTCGACGTGATGGTGCTGTTTTCCGGCGACGGCGATTTCCGCTCGCTCGTCGAGGCAATCCAGCGCAAGGGCGTTAGGGTCGCGGTCGTCTCGACGATTTCGACCCAGCCTCCGATGGTCGCCGACGAATTGCGGCGTCAAGCCGACGAGTTCGTCGATCTGGTCCATCTGATGCCGCGAATCGGCAGGGATCCGGGCGAACGGCTGGCGCGTGCGGAGAATCACCGTCGCGCTCAATATGTGGCCGTGCAGCAGACCGTCGAGGAACCGGTCCGCGAATAGGGTCGGGCGAGGGACCATGACCTTCGACGGCGGCCCCTCGCGCGATTGCCCGAACTGTCCGAGGCTTGTGGCTTACCGCACGGCCAACCGCGCCGCCTACCCAGAATGGTCGAACGCGCCTGTCGCCTCGTTCGGAAGGTCGGACGCGCGGCTGTTGATCGTGGGTCTCGCGCCGGGACTCAAGGGGGCCAACCGGACGGGGCGGCCTTTCACGGGCGATTACGCCGGCGACCTTCTCTACAGAACCTTGTTGAGCTTCGGCTTTGCGTCGGGAAATTACGATCGCAGGGCGGACGACGGGCTCGAGCTCGTCGACTGCGCCATTGTGAACGCCGTCCGCTGCGCGCCCCCGGAGAACAAGCCGACCCCGCAGGAGATCGCCGCCTGTCGGTCTTATCTCAAGCGGTCGATCGCCGGCCTGCCGCGCCTGCGCGCCGTGCTGGCGCTCGGCCGCATCGCGCACGAAACCGTGCTGCGCGCGTTCGACGCGCGTGCGGCGTCATTCGCTTTCGCGCATGGGGCGAGAACGGAGATTGCAACCAGTCGCCCTGTCCTCTTCGACAGCTATCACTGCTCGCGGTACAACACGAACACCGGCGTGCTGACGGAAGCCATGTTCCGCGACGTCTTCGGCGCGATCCGTAAGGAACTCGATCTTCAATAAATTCGCCGAGGCGGTTGGATTGACGAAACAAGGAGGGGAGGGGCGGTGAGTGCGCATGTCTTCGGAAAGGTCGCCGGCGCGCCGGTCTTCGAGGTCGACATCGCCTCCAGGGCGGGAGCAAGGGCCAAGATTCTGACTTGGGGCGCGGTCTTGCGCGATCTTGTTGTACCCACCGCTGGCGGTCCGCAGCGCGTTGTGCTTGGGCTCAACACGATTGAGGACTATGTCGCCTATTCGCCGCACTTCGGGGCGGTCCCGGGCCGGTTCGCCAACCGCATAGCCCATGGGCGCTTCAGGCTCGGCGAGAGCGAATTTCAGATCGAGCGAAAGCCGGGCGAGAAGCACGCCCTGCATGGCGGCCCCTACGGCTTCGGACGCAGGCTTTGGAAACTCGGCCCTTACGACGCATCCTCCGTTTCGCTGTCGCTTGAGTCGCCGGACGGCGAGGCCGGCTTTCCCGGCGCGCTGACAGCCGCCTGCCTTTACAGGATGCTGGAGCCGGCGACGCTGAGGGTCGAGCTTTCGGCGGTCGCCGATAAGCCCACGATCGTTAACTTGACCCAACACGCCTATTTCAATCTCGACGGCTCACCCGACATTCTCGATCACGAACTGACCCTGTTCGCCGCATTCTATACGCCGGCCGATCCGGAGCTCATCCCGACCGGGGAGATCCGCGCCGTCGCCGCCACGCCTTATGACTTTCGCTCGGCGCGGCGGATTCGCAATCCGTCGGGCGTGGCCTACGACACCAACTTCGTCGCTCACGAATCCCCCGGTCCCGACGGGCTTGCGCCGATCGCCCGCCTGCGTTCGCCGGTCAACGAACTAACGATGTCGCTGTTCAGCACCGAGCCCGGCGTCCAATTCTATGACGCTGCGAGGCTCGACTGTCCGGCGCCCGGTTTGAACGGCGCCCGATATGGCCACCACGCCGGCCTCTGCCTCGAACCCCAGGCCTTCCCGGACTCGCCGAATCGCCGGCATTTTACGGATTGCGTGCTCCGGCCGGGCTCGCAATACCGCCACGTGAGCGAGTTTCGCTTCTCCTGAAAGAAAGCGCCGGCTCAGCGCCCGCGCTTAAGTCCGATCGAGGCTCTCGCCTGGACCGGCTTCGGCGAGCGCGCGGCCAACTTCGAGGCCGAGGTCGTCCATCGTGGTCTGCTCGCGCACCGTGAGGTCCTCGCCTTTCGCCTGTCGCTCGGCCTGCTCGGGCGAGCGCGCGACATTCACCGTCACCTTCGCTTCGACCTCCGGATGCAGGTGGACCGGCACGGCATGCAAGCCGAGCGCCTTGATGGGATGATGGAGGGCGATATGCGCTCGCTGAACCGGGTAACCCGCGGCGGTCAGCAACTCGGCGATGTCGCGGGCGGAAACCGAGCCGTAAAGCTGGCCGGTCTCGCCCGCCTGCCGAATGATGACCACCGACGCTCCGTCCACCCTTGTCGAGACGTCCTTCGCCTTCCGTCTCAATTCGAGATTGCGCGCCTCGAGCTCCGCCCGCTGCATCTCGAATTTCTTCTTGTTCGCCTCGGTAGCGCGCAAAGCTTTGCCGCGGGGCAGGAGGAAGTTGCGGGCGTAGCCATCCTTGACGCGGATGGTGTCCCCCATATGGCCGAGCTTGCCGATGCGCTCAAGCAGAATGACGTCCATGGATAGTTCTCCTACTTATGAGTTGTGGGTTTCGGCGCCGGAACGAATGCGGCGCGGGAGCGCAGCCGGACGAAAGCGTCGGCGACCCCGAGCGCGGCCACGACCGGAATGGTGTATTTGGCCCGCAACAGGCAACAGGCGTAAAGGGCGATAAGCATCACGGTCCGCAGCTTGAGGCCGCGCGACAGCGCGTGGGCGACCGCAAGGCCCTGGAGGACAAAGGCGCCCCCGAGACCGCCAACGACGATCAGCGCGTATTGTGAGGCCGGCGCGGGGACGGCGTAGGCGGCGGCGGCGGACGCCATCAGCGCAATCGCGAAGGGCCAAGGCAGATGCAACGCCGTGGGGATGTCCGGCCACGGCCGCGTCAAACTGTGCGACATCTGGGTCGAGCGCGCCGCCGCGTAGAGGTTGACGCACAGCATGAGGAGCGTTGAGGCCGCGATCGCCGCGGGCGCCAGACGAACGAGGCTATTGGCGAACTCCGCCGCCACCGCGCCTTGCGCCTCGTCCTCGAACGCGCTGCGAGCGATCGTGGCAAGGGAGGCGCCGATTTGCTTGGCGGCTTCGGAGTAACCGCCGTAATACGCGATCACGGCTACGAGAGCCGCCAACGCCAAGGCCATTCCAATGAATGACGCGAGCCCGACGACGGCGCCGACCGAAGGGTAGGGGGGCGCGCCAGCCGGGCGCCGGGAAAAGTAGCGCGCCACGGGGGTCGCGGAGAAAACCGCCAGAAGCCAAGCCGGCGACGCGATCGAGGCGGCGAACAGCAGGCCTGTGGGGAGGCCGGCGAGCAGCGCGAGCGCCAACACCGACACCGCCCCGGCGAGCGCGCCTCCATCCAGCCCCCAGCCGAGGCTTACGATCATGATGGGCAGCGGCGCGAGATAGGCGAGCGCCATCGCCAGCGGGCTTGTCTGTGAGCTGACTGCGAAGAGCAGGGCGGCGGCGCATCCTGCGCCAATAGCGATGATGAAGCGATGGAGCATGCGCTGTCCCGCTTGACTGCGGTTAGGAGGCGTTTTGTCCGCCCCCAACTGACCCCGTGATCCGCGAGGCTACCGGATCACGTAGGGCAGGAGGCCCAGGAAGCGGGCGCGTTTGATCGCCTGGGCAAGTTCGCGCTGTTTCCCTGCGCTGACCGCCGTAATGCGCGAAGGGACGATCTTGCCGCGCTCCGAGATGTAGCGCGAAAGGAGCCGGGTGTCCTTATAGTCGATCTTCGGCGCGTTCGCGCCCGAGAACGGGCACGACTTCCTCCGCCGGAAGAACGGGCGACGAGGTGCGGAAGCCATCAGCTTGCTCCAACGTTCGCATCATCGCGGGGACGGCGCGGAGGGCGGTCGGATCGGTCGCCGCGTGGCGGCCGGCCCGGACGGTCGTCTCGGTCCCGCTCCGAGTCTTCACGCCTGCGGAGCATTGCGGACGGGCCGGCTTCGTGCTCGTTGACGCGAATGGTCAGATAGCGAAGCACGTCCTCGTTGATGTTCAAGGTGCGCTCAAGCTCCGACACGGCCTCCGGGGGCGCGACGATATTTAGCAGCGTGAAGTGCGCCTTCCGGTTCTTCTTGATCCGATAGGCCAGCGATTTCAGCCCCCACGGTTCGACCTTCGTCACCGCGCCGCCAAGCGATGCGATCTTCGACTTGACCTGGTCCGTTAGCGCTTCGACTTGTTGCGGCGCGACATCCTGTCGCGCCAAAAAAATGTGCTCGTATAGAGCCATGGCAAGCCTTTCCTTCGCTGTCGTCGGCGCCCCGCGCGAAGCCCCCCGAGCCCGAGAAAGGCCCGAATCGGATCGTTCGAAGGCGGGAACACGGGAAGGCGGACATGTCGCCCTGCCGCAGCTCGCGCGCGGCCTTCCCTTCAGCCCCCAGCGGGACGCAACGAACGCGCTCAGATAGCCAAAGGCCGGCGAAACCGCAAGCCTAAATTGAAGCCCCTCGGCCGCGGCGCGCAAGCGGCGGTCATCGGGAACAAGCCCGGCGCGGCGGCGTTGGCCCATGGGGCGTCATTCCCAGGGAGATGAGCCATGGGCCTTTTTAGCCGGGACATCCAGTCCATGAACGACCTTTTCGTTCACGAGCTTCAGGACATCTACTACGCCGAGCAGCAGATCGTCGACGCGTTGCCGCAGATGATCTCGAAGGCGACCTCGCAGCAGCTGCGGACCGCGCTGGAGTCGCACTTGGGCGAGACGCGCAACCACGTGCGCCGGCTCGAGCAGGTGTTCCAAATGCAAGGCGTAACGCCGAAAGGGGTGGACTGTCCCGCAATCGACGGCATCATCAAGGAAGCCAAGCAAGTGGCCGGGGACACCGCGGACAAGAACGTATTGGACGCGGCGATAATCGCTTCGGCTCAGGCGGTCGAACATTACGAGATGAGCAAGTACGGCACGCTGATCGCATGGGCGAGGCAACTTCGCCGCTCCGACTGCGCGCAGATTCTCCAGCAGACGCTTGCGGAGGAAAAGGCCGCCGACGAGAAACTCACGTCGATCGCGGAAGGGCAGGTTAATCGCGCCGCGGCCTGAAGTTTGTTCGCGGATGAAAAAGGGGCGGCCCCAGGCCGCCCCTTTGCTTTGTGCCGCGCTGTGACCCTCACCTTTCAGAGCGTCGACGCTCCCATCCTCTGCGGGCGGCTTCCGAATGTCCCTCGGCGTCACCCGCCCAGCCGGCGTGGCCACCGCCGCCGCTTCGTCCGTGTGAACCGCGCTCGTCGTCCTCGTCCAGAAAGCGACCCCGGCCGCGGCTCCAGTAGCGCGCGTCCTCGTCCTCGTCTGCGTAGCGCCGGCCTCCGCGCTTGCTCTCATAATCACCGGAGCCGCCACCCCGGGCCTCGCCTCTCTGCTGGCTTTCATAGCCGCCGCCGTAACCGACCGGCCGTCGCTCGTTATAGCGGCGATCCTCGTCCTCAGCGTAGCGTGAACGGCTGCGCCCATAGCCCTCATCTTCATCGCGGCGCTGCGGGCGATATCCGTCTTCTTCCCATTCGCGACGGGCCGCTTCGGCGCGTCCCTCCGGAAGGCCGAACCAGCCGCGTTGCCCGCGCCCGCGATTTTCGCCTCGCCCACCGTAGCGCTCTTCCTCGCTGCGCGCGGGGCTCACGCTGCGGCGGCTGCGATAATCTTCATCTCCGTCTTCGTCCCGCAAGCCGCCTCGAACCATCGAGCGGCCACGGCGGCTTTCATATTCGTCCTCATAGCGGCCAAGGCTACGCTCCCGATCCCCGCCGCGTCCGGCGCTTGCGCGCTCGCGCTCGCCGCCGGAGCGTCCCGAGGTCGGGCCGGCGCGTCGCCGCTGCTGGCGCATCGATGCAATGGAGAGGATTCGCGGCTCGAGAAGATCCATCGCCTCCCGGATGCTCTCATCGATGTCTTCGAAGTCTTCTTTGGCCTCTTCGAATCGACGCTCAAGCTGTGAGGCAAGGTCCGACATGTCCTCCGCCTTCGGCTTAGCGAAGCTTCCAAGCTCCTGGCTCGCAGCTCCGATGACGGCCTCCAAGGCGTCCGCCAGGGCCTCTAGTTTGGGCTTTGCATGCTCGACCGCGCCGGTCTCGAGAAGGTCCGCCAGCAACATGTTGAGGATGTCCTTTCGAACCCTGACGGCGGCCATCTTGTCTTCATCAACCCCGGCCTCCTCGAAGGCCGACGCCAGCACCTCCGCATCGGCTAAATACATGGGCAGCCACAAGGCGGCGAACTCTTTCACGATCGCTGCGAGGTTTGCGGATTCCTCCGAGCGCTTGGCCAGGACCTGCTGGAGTTCCCTATGCCTCCGGCTCTGGAATTCGCGGATATTCGATTGAGCGTCGCCCTTTTGCTCGGCATTTTCGCCCTCGGCGTCTTGTTTCGTATTCGAACGGGTCTGCAGCGTCTCCCCCTTTGCCTTCGAACCTGCTTCGCCGGCGGTCCCCGAGTTGGCGCTGGCGCCAGACTTGGACTCGGTCGAATTGGCTCTTCCGGTCTTGCCGGTCGACTGCCCGGATTTTTCGGCCTCTTTCGCCATTTGCGCGCTCCCTGCTGGAATTCCGCCTGTTCAACCTTCGGGAACCGCGTCGGGTTCCGATCGTGTTGACTCTTGGGAAATGCGCGGTCGCAATGAAGGCGTTTCGGAGCGAGGCGGCCGGCTCAGGACAAATCTCGAAGCCGGAGAGGCCTGTCGGCGCCGGCTAACTGGGCGCCCGGAACGAAAGCAGCTTGTCCGTGGGAAAATCGTACAGTTTGCCGGTCTCGGTCCATTCAGACGAGCAGATTCGAACGATTTTGGGCGCGAGCTCCTCGGGGACGCGCAAGGTCATTGGACTTTCGGCGGGCATCGCTTTCGCTCGCATCGCCGTGCGCAGTGGTCCCGGGTTTATGAGAGTGACGCGGATCGAGGAGGTGTTCATCGTCTCGGCGGCGTAAGTTCGGGCCAGGGCGTCGAGCGCGGCCTTGGATGCGGCGTAGAGACCCCAATAGGCCCTGTACTCGGCGCGGCTCGCGGCCCCCGAGGTAATAAAGGCGACCCGACCGGCGGCCGACCGCCGCAGCAAAGGGTCTAGCGATCGTATGAGGCGCCAGTTAGCGGTGACGTTGACCGCCATCACGGCGTCCCATTCCTTGGGATCGATGTGGTGCAAGGGCGATAGCACGCCGAGGCGCCCGGCGTTGCCCACGAAAGCGTCGAGGTTGCCCCAACGCCGATAGACGGCTTCGCCCAGCCGGTCGATTGCGGCGAAATCCTGCAAGTCCATCGGCACCAGCGTCGCTGGCGCCTCGACCCCCGGCCGCAGCGCCCGAATCTCATCGTCGAGCTCCTCGAGCGCGCCTCGGGTGCGCCCAAGAGCGATGACATGGGCGCCGGCTTTCGCGAAAGCGATCGCGGCGGCGCGACCAATTCCGCGGGAGGCCCCGGTCACGAGCACGACGCGGCCGGCTTCGGATTCCCCGTTCAATCGACACTCCTTGCATGATTTGCTATGGTCGGCTCGGGAGGAACGCAGCGCCGCCGAGCCAGATGAAACCCGTGCGGGGCGAGCGCGCAGTTCGCCGCAAAGCCACAGGTCGTCGAGTGCGGGGACCTGCGCAGGAATGGCCGGTTATGGACTTGCCGGACCTGAAAAGAAAGTCCAAAACCGCGTTGCGAAAGCCGGCGCCAGTTTGGCGGTTGGTTGGGATGAGGGCAGGCGCGACGTCGACGCGCCATCGTATCGAGGCTCGACATGCAAAATTCGAACGCTGGCCGGGCGCCGGGGAAAACTGTGACCCGAGCCGATTTGTCGGAGATCGTGTATCATCGCGTCGGTCTTTCGCGCACCGAATCCGCCGAACTGGTTCAGTCCGTGCTGGATGAGATCTGCGACGCAGCGGCCCGGGGGGAGACGGTGAAGCTTTCGGGTTTTGGATCTTTCGTCGTCCGCTCCAAGGGCAAGCGCATCGGGCGCAATCCTAAGACCGGCGTCGAGGTTCCGATCTTGCCGCGCCGGGTCATGGTCTTCAAACCGTCGAATGTTCTCAAGGCCAGAATCAATGCGCGAGACGGTGGAGCGAGCGCCGCCCGGGAAGAATGAGGCGCGCCGAGTGCTTGTTCGGCCGCTGGCCTTCTGAATTCGTTCGGCCAATACTGCCCCGCGCGCACTGATTCCCGGTTTGGACATCGCGTGCGGGGAGGTCGGCATGGAGAAGAGTCCCGACGCCTTTCGAACCATCCGCGAGGTTGCGGACGCGATGGACTTGCCGCAGCACGTGCTGCGTTTTTGGGAGACGCGCTTCCCACAGATCCGGCCGCTCAAGAGAGCGGGGGGGAGGCGCTACTACCGGCCCGACGATGTCGAGCGGCTTCGCCTGATCAAGCGTCTGCTCTACGACGAGGGCTACACCATCAAGGGCGTCCAGAAGCTTTTCAAGGAACAAGGCGTCAGCGCGCTGACGAGCGGGGCGTTCGAGCCCAAAGCCAAGCTGCGGGCGGCGCTTGAGGAGGGACCTGCCGAAGCCGGCCTTGAGGCCGCCGACACCGGCGAACGTCAAGCCGCGCCAGCCTCCGCCGAGCCAGAGGCCCCCCGGCTGCCGGAGGCGGAGCTGGCAGCGCTACAGGCCGCACTCACCGAGATCCGCGAGGCTGAGCGCATCCTCGCCCAGGCTCGATCGCCACGGCATTAAGGCCATCGCATATTTGCCAGCCCCGCCGCCGCTGCTTATAAGAGGGGCTTCGTCGGAGTGTAGCGCAGCCCGGTTAGCGCACTAGTCTGGGGGACTAGGGGTCGTGGGTTCGAATCCCGCCACTCCGACCATTCTCGACGCCATTGCTCCTCGTTGCAAATGGAGTCGGCGGGCTCTCAATTCGCATAAGAAATATTATGGAACGTCGTCCTCT
>Ga0335069_10014384_pt1 | contig 11080 bp, 11 predicted proteins | sample Lox_Sample_11_FD_206714 | JGI IMG/M metagenome (GOLD analysis project Ga0335069, IMG submission 206714) | Soil microbial communities from Loxahatchee National Wildlife Refuge, Florida, United States - Lox_Sample_1.1 | ecosystem: Environmental > Terrestrial > Soil > Wetlands | place: USA... | reverse complement strand
TCCTCGTGGCCGAGCAGCTCGTGGCCGTGCGCCTGCAGCAGCTGCGACAGGTGCGTGGCGATGACCGTGCCGCCGTCGACCACCGTGTAGCCCTGGGTCTGCGCCTGCTCGCGGCGCGACCGCTCGATCCACACGGCGTCGAGGCCGAAGGCCGGATCCTTGGTGGTGATGCCCGGCACCGGGCCGGCGACCGTGCCCGGGTTGATCGCGAGGTCGCGGTCCGGGAAGACCTCGGCCTCGCCGACCGGCACGCCCTGCACGGTGATGCGGTAGCTGTTCGGGCCGAGATCGAGGTTGTCCCGGATGTGCACCGCCGGCACCAGGAAGCCGAGCTCCTCGGAGAGCTTCTTGCGCACGCCCTTGATGCGGCCCATCAGCTCGCCGCCCTGCGTCTTGTCGACCAGCGGGATCAGCCGGTAGCCGACCTCGAGGCCGATCGGGTCCACCGACTCGACGTCGTCCCACGACAGCTCGCGCTGCTCGGCCGGCAGCGTCGCCGGGGCCGCGGCGCCGGCCTCCGGCGCCGGCCGCCGCGCGGCCTCGTCGGCCCGCAGCTTGAGGAACCAGGCGCCGCCGCCCGACAGCGCCGCCATCGCGAGGAACGCGAGGTTCGGCATGCCCGGGATCAGGCCCATCAGGCCGAGGATGGCGGCCGACACCGCCAGCGCCTTCGGCTGGCCCAGCATCTGCTTCGCGACCTGCTGGCTCATGTCCGAGGAGCGCGACATGCGGGTCACGATCACCGCCACCGCGACCGACAGGAGCAGCGCCGGGATCTGCGCGACCAGGCCGTCGCCGATGCTCAGCAGCACGTAGGTGCGGCCGGCGGCGCCGAGGTCGAGGCCGTGCTGCAGCGTGCCGATGGCGAGGCCGCCGAAGATGTTGATGAACACCACCAGGATGCCGGCGATCGCGTCGCCGCGGACGAACTTCGAGGCGCCGTCCATCGCGCCGTAGAAGTCCGCTTCCTCGCGCACCTCCTGGCGCCGGATCGTGGCCTCGGCCTGGGTGATGATGCCGGCGTTGAGGTCGGCGTCGATCGCCATCTGCTTGCCGGGCATGGCGTCGAGGGTGAAGCGCGCGGTCACTTCCGACACGCGGCCCGCGCCCTTCGTGACCACCATGAAGTTGATGATCACCAGGATCGCGAACACCACCAGGCCGACCGCGTAGTTGCCGCCGATGACGAACGAGCCGAAGGCGTGGATCACCTGGCCGGCGGCGTCCGGGCCGGTGTGGCCCTCGAGCAGCACGACGCGCGTCGAGGCGACGTTGAGCGCGAGCCGCAGCAGCGTCGCCGCGAGCAGCACGGTCGGGAACACGGCGAAGTCGAGCGGCCGCTTGACGTAGATCACCGCCAGGATGACGACCAGCGACAGCGAGATGTTGAACGTGAAGAACAGGTCGAGCACCGCCGGCGGCAGCGGCAGCACCAGCATCGACAGCATGACCAGGAGCAGCACCGGCACCGCGAGCCCCTGCCGGCCGAACTCCATCAGCGTGTCGCTGATCGGGCGCGTCGCGCTCATTCAGCCACCCCGCCGCGGTCGTACCGGGCGCGCAGCGCCGGATCGATTTCCGGTGACGGGCGCCTGAGCCGCGCCGCGCGCTGCGCGTTCAGCGTCCTGATCTGGTACAGGTACGACAGCACCTGCGCGACCGCGAGGTACAGGCCCGCCGGGATCTCGCGGCCGACGTCGGTGCTGCCGTACAGCACGCGCGCCAGGGCCGGCGCCTCGAACAGCGGCACGCGCGCCTCCGCGGCGCGCCGGCGGATCTCGACCGCGACCAGGTCGCGGCCCTTGGCGATCACGCGCGGGGCCTTCATCCGGGCGGCCTCGTACTTGAGCGCCACCGCATAGTGCGTCGGGTTCGTGACCACGACGTCGGCGGTCGCGACCGCCTGCATCATGCGGCGCTTGGACATCTTGCGCTGCAGCTCGCGGATGCGCGCCTTGACCTCCGGCCGGCCGTCGGTCTCCTTGAGCTCCTCGCGGATCTCGTCGCGGGTCATCTTCAGCTGGCGGCGCACCAGCCACCACTGCAGCGGCGCATCGACCGCGGCCACGGCGACCAGGCCGAGGCTCATCAGCAGCATCGCCAGCATCAGCAGGTGCACGGCCCGGCCCATGCCCGGCGCAACCGGCATCGCGCCGAGCGAGATCGCATCGCGCGCCAGCCACAGTCCGACCGCGACGGCGACCGCGCCGACGACGGCGAACTTCAGCAGCGCCTTGACGAGTTCCGACAGGCCGCTGAGGCCGAACACCCGGCCGAGGCCGGTGACCGGATTGAGGCGCGTGAAGTCAGGCGCCAGGGCCTGCGGGCTGAAGACCCAGCCGCCGAGGCCGAGCGGCGCGAGCACCGCGGCCGCGGTGACCGCGGCGAGGAACGGCAGCAGGATCAGGATCGCCTCGACGGTCGTGACGCCGAGCGCCCGGGTCATCACCGAGCCGTCGAGCAGCGCCTCGTGGCCGAAGCTCAGGCCGCCGCGCAGCAGCTGCCCGAAGCCGCCGGCCAGCGAGCCGCCGCCCAGCAGCAGCGCGCTGCTGCCGACGATCATGACCGCCGCGCTGCCGAGCTCCTTGGAGCGCGCGACCTGGCCGCGCTCGCGCGCATCCTGCAGCCGCTTGGCGGTCGGTTGTTCGGTCTTCTCGGCGTCGGAGTCTTCGCTCGCCATGGCGCCCTCAGTGCGTCCCGACGATGCGGCCGGCGGTGTCGATCGCCTCGAGGAACAGCCGCTCGAGATTGCCCTGCAGCGTCGGCAGGCTCAGCATCAGCATCGTGAAGCCGAGCAGCATGCTGATCGGGAAGCCCACCGCGAACAGGTTCAGCTGCGGCGCCGCCCGGCTGACGATGCCGAGCGCGAGGTTGACGAGCACGAGGCCAACCACGGCCGGCAGCGCGATCATCGTGCCGGCCTCGAAGATCCTGCCGCCCCAGCGGGCGAGCGCCAGGAAGCTCTCCGGCCCGAGCGCCGCCGGCCCCGGCGGCAGCACGCGGAAGCTGTCGGCGAGCACCGAGATCAGCGCGATGTGGCCGTCGAGCGCCAGGAAGATCAGCATGCCGAGGATCAGGTAGAACTGGCTGACGACCGCCGTGCTCGCGCCGCGCGCCGGGTCGATCATCGTCGCGAAGCCGAGGCCCATCGTCGTCGCGACCAGCTGGCCGGCCAGCGACAGCGCGTCGAACACGACCTGCACGACGAAGGCGATCGCGACACCCACCAGCACCTGCTCGGCCGCGGTCAACAGCGCCGTGGCGCTGAACGGATCGATGGCCGCGGTCGCCGGCGTCAGCGGCGCGAGAATCAGCGTCAGCGCCAGTGCCAGCACCAGCTTGACCCGGCGCGGCACCAGCGCCGCGCCGAACACCGGCGCCAGCAGCATGAAGCCCGTGACCCGCAGGAACGCCCAGCCGTAGCCCTCGAGTCCCGCCAGCAGCCGTGTGAAGTCGAGGGTCAGCATGGCGCTCAGCCGATCACCGACGGGATGCTCTCGAACAGCGCGCGCGTGTAGTCGATCAGCGTCTGCAGCATCCAGTGGCCGGTGACGAAGATCGTCGCGACCAGCGCCAGCAGCTTCGGGATGAAGGACAGCGTCATCTCGTTGATCTGCGTCGCCGCCTGCAGCATGCCGATGACCACGCCGGTCACGAGCGCCGCGAGCAGCAGCGGCGCGGAGATCATCGAGGTGACGATCAGGGCGCGCTCGCCGATGGAGATGACGCTTTCGGGGGTCATGGCGGGCTCAGGTCGCGAAGCTCGACGCCAGCGTCCCCATCAGCAGGGTCCAGCCGTCGACCAGCACGAACAGCATCAGCTTGAAGGGCAGCGACACCAGCATCGGCGACAGCATCATCATGCCCATCGACATCAGCACGCTTGCCACGACGAGGTCGATGATCAGGAACGGGATGAAGATCATGAAGCCGATCTGGAACGCGGTCTTGAGCTCGCTGGTGATGAAGGCCGGCACCAGCACCGTCAGCGGCACGGCCTCGGGCCCGGCGAAGGGGCCCTGCCCCGAGATGCGCCCGAAGCTCGCGAGGTCGGACTCGCGCGTCTGCTTCAGCATGAACTCGCGCAGCGGCGCGACGGTCTTGGTCAGCGCCGCCTCGCCGGCGAGCTGGTTGTCGAGGTAGGGCTTGACGCCCTCGGCCCACGACTGGTTCAGCACCGGGCTCATCACGAACAGCGTCATGAAGAGCGCGAGGCCGATCACCACCTGGTTCGGCGGCGTCTGCGGCGTGCCGAGCGCCTGGCGCAGGATCGACAGCACGATCACGATGCGGGTGAAGGCGGTCATGCTGAGCAGGACTGCCGGCAGCACCGACAGCAGCGTCATCAGCACGAGGACCTGGATCGTCAGCGAGTAGGTCTGCGCGCCGCCCTTGGCCTCGACCGACAGCACCGGCAGGCCGCCGGCCTCGGCCGCCGCGGCCAGCGCCGGCAGCGCGAGCCCGAGCGCGGCCAGGATCAGCACCAGTGCGCGCTTCACGGCTTCGCCCCGCCGCCCATCAGGCTCTTCAGCCGCTCGGCGAAGGCGCCGGGCGTTGCCGCCTCGGCGGGCATCTCGACGATGCGCTCGAGCAGCGCGAGCGAGCGGACGCCGTCGGCGCCGACGCCGACCAGCGCCTGGCCGTCGCCGACCTTCAGCAGCACGACCCGCTCCTTCGGGCCGACCGCGACGTCGGCGAGCACCTTGAGCCCGCTCGATGCGGCGCGCGGGGTGAGGCGCAGGCGGGTCGCGAGCCACGCGAGTGCGACGATCACGCCGACGATCAGCAGCAGGCTGGCCGCGACCTGGGCAAAGCCGGCCGCGGCGCCGGCCGGCGCGGGCGCGCTGGCCGCCGCCCGGGCGGCCGCGCAGGGCGCGGCCGCGAGGGCGAGCGTGACGGCGCGCGCGGCGCGTCTCACTTGATGCGCTCCATCCGCTCGCCCGGGCTGACGACCTCGATCAGGCGGATGCCGAACTTCTCGTTGACGACCACGACCTCGCCGCGCGCCACGCGCACGCCGTTGACGAGCACGTCGAGCGGCTCGCCGGCGAGCCGGTCGAGCTCGAGGATCGAGCCCTGCGTCAGCTGCAGGAGCTCGCGCACCGTGATCCGCGTGCGCCCGACCTCGAGCGCGATGGTCACGCCGACGTCGAGGATCAGGTCGAGGCTGACGTCGCCGCCGGCCGTCGCGCCGCCGTCCGGCTGCAGGTCGCCGAACTGGGCGGGCGCGTAGCCGGCGTCGCCGGCCGCGGGGTTGGCAGGGGTGTTCATGGGTCTATCTCCGCCGGTCAGGGGCTGCGGCGCCGCAGCGGTTGCAGAATCTTGAGTGCGTTGCGGCCGCGCGAGACGCCGAACTTGCCGGCGTAGATCGGCTCGTCGCCGGCGTACAGCGTCACGTTGCGTGGCGCCTCGATCGGCAGCACGTCGCCGGGCTTGAGGATGCGCAGGTCGCCGAGCGTGATCTCGGCCTCGGTCAGCACCGCGCGCACCTCGAGCGTCGCCTCGGCCACGTGCGCGCCGAGCGCCGGGGCCCAGGCCTCGGTGCTGCCGCTCCTGGCGACGATGCCCGCGGTCAGCACCTCGCGCACCGGCTCGATCATCATCGAGGGCATCACGAGGTCGATCGCGCCGCCGCCGGACGGCAGCTCGACGTTGAAGCGGTTGACGAGCACGGTGTCGGTGGGCGCCGCGATCGACGCGAACAGCGGGTTCGACTCGTGCTTGACGAGCTCGACCTCCACCTGCGCGACCGGCGTCCAGGCCTGCGCGAGGTCGGTGGCCGCCTGGCGCAGCACCAGGTGCACGAAGCGCACCTCCGTCGGCGTCAGGCCGCGGTCGCCGGCGCGCTCGAGCGCCTTGCCGGGGCCGCCGAAGTAGGTGTCGACCATCAGGAACACGAGGTTGGTGTCGAACACCAGCAGCGCGTTGCCCGGCAGCGGCTTGATGCGGCAGATGTCGAGACTCGCCGGCGTCGTGATGCCCGCGAGGTAGTCACCGGCCTTCTGCGTGCGCACGCCCTCGAAGGTCACCTGCGGCTCGCGCTGCAGCAGGTTGAAGAGCGCGACGCGAAAGCTGCGGGCGAAGGTCTCGTGGATGGTCTCGAGCGCCGGCAGCCGGCCGCGCGTGATGCGCTGCGTGCCGACCAGGTCGTAGGGCTTGACCTCGCCCTGGGCGTTCTTCTCGAGCAGCGCGGCGACCTCCTCGTCGGAGATCACCTTCTTGCTGACTTCTGCGCCTTCGGCCGCCACGTGCGCCTCACTGCACGACGAAGCTGGAGAAGTACAGGTCCTCGACGCCGGTGGAGCCGGTCTCCTTCTTCAGGATCCGCTGCACTTCCTTGAGGCATTCCTGGCGCAGCGCCTCCTTGCCCTCGCGCGTCATCAGCACCTTGTAGTCGCGGTTGTTCATCAGCATCAGCAGGTTGTTGCGGATCGCCGGCGAGTTGCCCTTGACCGCCTCGATGACCTTCTCGTCGCGCGCCATGACGTCGATCTGCAGCTGCAGGAAGCGCACGGCCTGCGTGTCGTCGAAGTTGACGACCAGCGGCGGGTCGAAGGAGTAGTACTGCGCCGGCTTGCCGCTGCCGCCCTCGGGCTTGTGCTCTTCGGCCGCGGCCTTGGGCTCGGGCTTCAGCGTCAGCTTGCCGTCCGGACCGAGCACGTATTCCTGCACGGGGTGCAGCTTCGCGTTGATGAAGCCGCCGATGAGCACGGCGGCGAGCGCGGCCGCGAACACGCCCGCGGCGCCGGCCGCCCTGGCCACGATGCCGCCGGAAGCCGCCGTCGCCTTCTCCGGGGATTTCTCCGCCGCGTCTGCCATGGATCGCTCCTCGCTATTGCGCAGGCAACTGTCAGCAACTTCCGTGCCACGGCTGAAATCGTAGTTCGATCAGTGGCTTACGAAACTCGCGGGTCCCGCGACGCCAACGCCTTGACCCACGCCGCAGCGCCCCGGCCGACGGGGCGTCGGAAAATTGGCGCTAGAGTGGCGCCATGCAGCGACGCGAACTCGGTCCCGGGAAGCTCGCCGTCTCGGCGCTCGGGCTCGGCTGCATGGGCATGTCCGGCACCTACGGCAGCGACGCCACGCGCGACCCGGCCGAGGCGCTCGCGACCCTCGACCTCGCGCTCGAGCTCGGCATCAACTTCCTGGACACCGCCGAGGTGTACGGCCCGTACCGCAACGAGGAACTCGTCGGCCGCGCACTCGCGGGCCGGCGCGCGCGCTGGGTCGTCGCCTCGAAGTTCGGCTTCCGGATCGGCGCCGACGGCAGCATCGCCGGCTGCGACGGCACGCCCGCGAACGCGCGTCGCGCCTGCGAGGCCTCGCTGCGACGGCTCGGCATCGAGACCATCGACCTCTACTACCTGCACCGGCTGGATCCGGCGGTGCCGGTCGAGGAGACGGTCGGTGCCATGGCGGAGCTGGTACGCGCCGGCAAGGTCCGCCACCTCGGGCTCTCGGAGGTCAGCGCAGCGACGCTGCGACGGGCCGCCGCCGTGCACCCGATCGCGGCGCTGCAGTCCGAGTACTCGCTGTTCGAGCGGGCCGTCGAGCGCGAGGTGCTGCCGGCGTGCCGCGCACTCGGCGTCGGCTTCGTGCCCTTCGCCCCGCTCGGCCGCGGCTTCCTGACCGGCGCCGCGCGCCGCGCCGAGGACTACCGCCCGGCCGGCGACTTCCGCGGCGAGCTGCCGCGCTTCCAGGGCGGGAACTTCGAGCGCAACCAGGCGCTCGTGCGTGCGCTCGAGCGGCTCGCGGCACGCAGGTCCGCGACGCCGGCGCAGCTGGCCCTCGCCTGGCTGCTGGCGCAGGGACCTTCGATCGTGCCGATTCCGGGCGCCGCCCGCCGCGCGCATCTCGCCGACAATGCCGCGGCAGCGGCCGTGGCGCTGCCGGCCTGCGACCTGATGGCGCTCGAGGAGGCCTTCCCGCGCGACGCCGCGGCCGGCGAGCGCTACCCGGAGGCCGAGCTGCGCTACGTCGACCGCTGAGCCGGCCGACGTGCCGGCCGGCCCGCCGCCCGGCCGCGGCCGCGCCCGACGGCGCAACGAAGCGTGACGGCGGTTGCAAATCCGCGATCGGCCGCGAGGCGGGCGGCGCGTTTGTGATGCCTTGCGCACCCGCCGCGGCACGCTGCGCTAGCGTAGCGGCGGGCGACACAAGCAGAGGACGGCCTGTGTTCATCTACCGGGGTGCCGATACGCCGACCGAATCCTCGACGCGCTACGCGCGCCGTCGCTGGCACGCGGTCGCGGTCGTCGGCACCGCCGAGGCGTGCGCCGCCGCGCGCGCCTGCAAGGACCGGCGCTACCTGTCGGTCGAGGCGCCGCGGCTGCCGCTCGCCGGCTGCGACGCGCGCTGCTGCGACTGCCGCTACGCGCACTTCGAGGACCGCCGCCGCGGGCCGCGTCGTTCCGAGGAGAAGACCGGCGCGCCGTCGAAGCGGGTCAGCGTCGATCAGCGGGAGCGCCGCGGGCGGCGCGCCGGCGATCACGCCACCGACTGAGCGCCCCCGGGCGCCCGGCCGCCGCCGGCCCTGCGGCGCGCCGCGACCGCCTCACTGCGTCTCGTTCGCGATGGCGCGCCATGCGGCGGCGGGCATGACGTCCGCGCTTCAGGAACTGGCATCTGCGTCACGACGATGGCCCGCGCCGCACCTTCCCGGCCGGCGCCCGCCGCCGTAGAGTCCTCGGCCGCAGGCAGGCGTTGAGGCGGTTGGCTCTGCTCGCAAGCGCCGGCCCAGCCCGGGGCAGACCTGGCCGAACTCTCGCCTGCCAGCACCGACGCCGCGCGGCTTCGCCCCGGGACCCGGGCGACGCGCCCGACACCGTTCGCGGCCGGCGCGCGGCGCGGGACGAGGCTCAATTCGCGTTGAACAGCGCCGCCATCGCCGGGTCGCCGCCCTGCCGCGCCAGGTCCTGCGCGCTCTGCGAGGCGCTGTTGCGGATCCGCTGGTCGGCGCCGAGCGCGATCAGCGCCTGCGCCGTCGCGGCCTGCCGCCCGGCGACGGCCGCGAGCAGCGGCGTATTGCCGAGGTCGTTGCGCGCCTCGAGGTTCGCGCCGGCCGCGGCCAGCTGACGCACGATCGCCGTGCGCCCGGCACCGGCGGCGAGGATCAGCGGCGTGTTGCCGGTGCGGGTGCGCGCCTCGCGCGGCGCGCCGGCCGCGAGCAGCCGCGCCGTCAGCTCGGCGTCGCCGCGCTGCGCCGCGATCGCGAGCGCGGTCATGCCGTCGTGGTCCTCCAGCTCGAGTCCGCCGGCGAGCACCAGCGCGGCCGCGGCGCGCGCCGCGCCGGCCTGAGCCGCGAGCGCGAGTGCCGTGCGGCCGTCGGCGCCGCGGACCCGGGCGTCGGCGCCGGCCGCGAGCAGTGCGGCGCAGACCGCCGCGTCGTCGCGCTGGCCGGCGACCATCAGCGCGGTGCGGCCGGAGGCGTCGAAGGCGTTCGGCTTGGCGCCGGCGGCGAGCAGCAGCTCGACGACGTCGGCGGAGCCGAGCTCGGCGGCGAGCGTCAGCGGCAGGGCGTTGCGCGCCTGCGCGGCGCCCGCGTCCGCGTGCCGCGCGAGCAGCAGCCTGACAGCCGCGGTCTGGCGGCGCCTGAGCGCGGCGCCGAGCGCGGTGTCGCCCTCGGTCGTGCGCAGCTCGGTCCTGGCGCCGGCATCCAGCAGCGCCTCCATTGCCGGCACGTGGCCGCCGCGCGCGGCGGCGACCAGCGCGCTGATGCCGCGGGCGTCCGCGACGTTGACGTCGCCGCCGGCCGCGAGCGCATTGCGCAGCGCCGCGAGGTCGCCGCGCTCGGCGGCGATCATCAGCGGTGTCCAGCCGGCGAACAGGTCGTCGTTGCGGACCTCGCGCGCGACGCTGGCGCGCGCAACGCCGCCGGCACCGTGCGACCGCAGCGTCGCGGCGATCGCGGCCGCGGCCGGCGCGTTGCCGGCGCGCTCGGCGAGGTCCAGCGCCGACAGACCCTGGCCGTTGCGCGGCTTCGGATCGGCGCCGTGCGCGAGCAGCAGCTCCACCGACGGCAGCGACAGCGCCGCCGTCGCCAGCATCAGCGGCGTGCCGCCGCGGGCGTCGGTGACGTTGCCATCCGCCTTCGCCTCCAGCAGCACGGCGATGACGGCGGCGGCGCCGCGGCGCGCCGCCACCAGCAGCGCGGTGTCGCCCGCCGCGTCGCGCGCGTCGACCGCGGCACCGTGCTCGAGCAGCAGCCGGGCAGCGTCGGCCCGCTGCCCGTCGGCGGCCTCGTGCAGCGCGCTGCGGCGGTCGGGTCCGGTCAGTGTCGCCGGTACCGTCGCCAGCAGCCGCGCGAGCGACGCCTGGTCGCCGTCGCGTGCGGCGCGCTTCAAGAGCGTCGCCGGATCCTCGGTCGCGGCGGGCGCGCCGCTGCTCGTGCCGCGCGCGCCGGCGTGGCCGGCGGCACTCGCCACCGCCGCCCAGTCGGCGGCGCTGCGGCCGGTGTCCTGGCAGACGCCCGCGTCCACCTGCGCGGCGAGGCTGAAGGCGGCCTTGGCGTGCGACGCGGCCGCGGCCTGCTGCAGCAGACGGCAGGCCCGCGGCGGATCCGGCGCCAGGCCGACGTCGTTGCTGCGCGGCAGGTACAGGAGCCCCAGCTGATAGCTCGCCTCGGCGTTGCCGCCGTCGGCGAGCGCCTGCAGCAGCTGCGCGGCGCGCGGGTAGTCGTGGCGGCGCAGCGCGTCGCGCGCCGGCTCGAGCTCCGGCGGCGCGGCCGGTGGCGCGGCGAGCAGCAGCATCGCAAGGAGCGCGGCGCTCACGCCGTGCCCCACTTGGTCTCGACCTCGATGCCGACGCTCTTCAGGAACTCGGTCGGCAGGATGCCGCCGGCGTTGACGATGACGGCGTCGTTCGGCAGGTGGATGCCGCGCCCGTTCTGCACGATCGCGACGCGCTCGCCGGTGATCGCCTTGACCTCGGACTTGAGCAGCAGCTGCAGGGCGCCCGACTCGACCGCGGCCTTGACCCGCTCGCGGTTGCGCGTCTTGGCGCGCTGGAAGGCCTCGCCGCGGTAGGACAGCGCCGCGCTCGCGCCGGCCTCGGCGAGGCTCGCGGCCGCCTCGAGCGC
>Ga0335069_10014383_pt1 | contig 11080 bp, 7 predicted proteins | sample Lox_Sample_11_FD_206714 | JGI IMG/M metagenome (GOLD analysis project Ga0335069, IMG submission 206714) | Soil microbial communities from Loxahatchee National Wildlife Refuge, Florida, United States - Lox_Sample_1.1 | ecosystem: Environmental > Terrestrial > Soil > Wetlands | place: USA: Florida... | reverse complement strand
AGGTGCTGATCGGCCTAATCCGTTGGGTGCGGCTCAGGCTGCGATGCGCACTCTGGCGACAATGGAAAACTCCCCGTCGTCGTCGTCGGGCCGCGTTGCTGCAACTCGGGGTACGTCCGCGACTGGCCGCTAACACGGCCGGTAGCGGTCGCGGCCCTTGGTACCTGGCCCGCTCCAAAGCTCTCTCCGTGGGAGTTTCTAATGCATACTTCCGTTCGCTCGGACTACCTTCACTGTTCGAGAATTACTAGCCTGACTTCTCGAACCGCCGTGTACGGACCCGTTCGCACGGTGGTGTGGCAGGGGTCGGCAGGTGACTGCCGCCCCTATGCCGATCAAGTCGCCGACACGCTCTTGTGCCGGAGGCGCCTGCCGATCTGGAAACAATAGAGCGGGTCGCCCGTTTTACGGCCACTTGGGATTCCAAGCACACCTCCGCCTGTCACGGCATTCTTGGGAGGTTTTGGGAATCTGCGGACATTGAAAGGAAGGCACGGTAATGGTAATTAAACGCAATGCGGGGGCGTAGTTCAGCTGGTTAGAACGCCTGCCTGTCACGCAGGAGGCCGCGGGTTCGAGTCCCGTCGCTCCTGCCAAGAATTCTCGGAGCCCTATTCTCTCGCTGATCGAAGAGTCCATCGGGAGGACTGCGCGTCATTACGTTTGTGTTGTTGCAGGCCCGGCAAGCCCCTCGAGTTTCCCTATTGAACGAAATGAACTGTCAATGCTCTCGCCGTTCATCTGTCTGGGAATGGAATCACTTCAAGCCGCTGTCTTCGCCCCATCTGGCATGGCCACAGCTGATTGGAGGAATTCGTCCGTACTGACAATCGCGTTCGCATAATTCGGCAAATTGATCTCGAAGGCGGTGTGCATCATTTCCTCCGAATAGGCTGCAGTCGCGTCCTTTACCACTGTGACCTCATAGCCGAGCTCAGCGGCGTATCGGACAGTTGATTCCACGCACGTGTGTGCTACGAGCCCGATGACGATCAGTTTGTGCACACCATGCTTGTTTAGAAGCAGATCCAGGTCAGTATTGGCGAAGCTGCTGGAGCACCAATGCTCCTGAGCGACAACTTCTCCGGCGCATGGCGCAAACTCAGCACGAATTTCGCCTCCCCATGTACCTTCTTCGAATGTCTTTCTCCCCCACGCCGCCTTCTGGATGGGAGCAATGTATTTCCAAGTCTCGTAATCGCCTGGCCGGTAACGATGATGCAGCGCATAGAACACGCGCAATCCAGCCTTTCGCGCGGCCGTTAGCACTTCAAGCATATGGGGAACGCAATCATTTGCTTCTGCAACAGTCTTTATACGTTCCCACAGTTTCCCGCCCTCCGATATGAAATCGTTGTAAGGATCGATGACCAGAAGCGCGGTAATCTCCTTGTCGAACTGTAGGCTTGTCATGCTCTCCTCCTTTGTTCTCTGAACTTCTGCGCTGCTACTACTGAGCCGCAATCTGCGATAAATTCGTTCAAACTTGTCTTCGTTCTATGCGACTTTCGAAGCATCCGCGAAACAAATCGGAATGTTGTTGCTCAAGGCGTAACGCTCAATGCTTTTCGCGAAGAAAGGCGTTTCCTGCTTGTTATGAGCTTCCGAAATTGGTTTGCGCGCAGACTTGAAGACCTCCAATGGGATACCTTGCTTGGCGAGGAAGTCCAAGAGCTCCGCAGTCGCGCTTGTGTGAACCGTGTTGATTAATTCACAGGATTGATCGTCAATCTTCCTGACGCTCAGATCCCAAGTCACGCCCATCTTGATTCGTCCAGTAGGCGTAAAAATGTCCGAAATCGATACAAGTCTCAGATGGTCGCGTTCACCGATGTCTTCCACATAGTGTTGGACCATCGGGCTTCCGCCGAGTATCTCGACATTGATCGACATGCGCCGGCCGTCGGGCGAAGTGGTTGCAGCTGCTGAACAGTGCGCTGGAGAACAGGCCTGGTATTCAGACTCAGACAAGCTGAAGCACCATGAAGGAATGTCTACCCTTTCAATTGGTGCGTTGATTCTTGCTGAAAAGCTCGACTCGACTAAGGTGTTGTCATCCATTTGTCGCCCTCCCATTGTTGTCCTCGTGATCGATGAAATATCCGGTTGGTACCTCCGCGTATGCAATGCCGGTGAGGTTCCCTTGAGCGAAGAGCAATCTCCTGCGATTCGATCCGTCGAGATTGGCGCAGTAGACCGACCCGCCGAAATCGGTAATGAACATTCGATCGCCCTTCAGGTCCAAGGCCAGACCAATGCCTTCCATCAAATGGTTGAAAAGGACCTCAGGCTCCTTGCCGTTTTCAGTCTCCCAGTCCATCGCCGCACGGTTCACCGTATTGCCACGAGGCGGATCGCCGCGGTCGGTCCAATACAGCATCCGATGAACCGGATCGATATCCAGATCGATTGGCTCTGGAAGGTTGTCGTAGAGAACCTCAATGTCCCTGCGATTCTCGGCTGACTGGCCTTGAGGCACATGTATGTTGGCCCGGCAGATTCGACCCAAACCTGCATGATGGCCACCCTTGTGTGTCGAATAGAACTTGCCGCCGTCACTGTCCACAGCGATGCCGACACACCACTTCCTCTGATCTGTTCCCGGCCGCGGATCGCCCAGGCTCGTATCGACGAGGGTTTCGACCCCCGACCCGTCGATGTTTGTCCGCATCACTCGCATGCCTTCGCGGTCAGACCAATAGAGCTTGCTGGTTCTCTTCTCCAGTTGGAGCTGCTTCGGCGTGAACGTACCGCCTGGAGGCACGATAGTGACCACGTTGCTGCCATTGAGATCCGATCGCATGATCGAACCATCATTCCGCACGGGATCACCCATATTGGTCCAGTAGATGTGCCCGGCAGAGAGATCAAGCGCCAGGCCGTCCGGCAACTTCCGGCCTTCGCTAATGATGGTCTTCAAGTCGGAGCCATCGGAATTTGCGGACAGTATGCGGCCGCCGCTGAGATCCAGGAAGAACAGCCTTCCGGCTGTGGTTGAGCCATTCGGCTTTACATTCTTCGGTACCGAAGCTGTCGCGCTCATGTATAGAACCTCCTTGTGACCATCTCCAAGTCGCCTCGGTGAAAATAGTCCGCGAGCCATCTCAGCTCTGCTGTTGGTTTAAGTACGTCCGTTCACTCTCATGCCACGCTTGTCCTCGCGTCGGATGATAAATTTCGCATCTGAATGACAGGTGTCCTCGCCATTCAGAAATGCGCAGGATCTGCCTCATTTTTCGGATCCCACCCCTTCATTTCATTGAGTTCCTGGGGCGTGATCTGAGGCAAGTGCCGGATGAACAAAACCAGGCGCCAGGTTTGCGGGACAGTGTGCGTTCCGTGAAAGGCGGGCATGCCGCTCAAACGAACTCCATTTTCGATTGTGTAGTAGAGTTCACCATCGCTCTTGTTCTGCGTCGCGGCCGCACGCAAGTCGGGTGGTTTCGGATAGAGGCCCTTGCCGAATACCGTCTGGCCCACTCCGTCATTCCCATGGCACTCGGAGCAATGATAGGAGAAATGCTCCATGCCTCCCCGAATGTTCTCCGTCGAGGCCATGAGGGGATTGTGAAGTTCGCGATACGCGGATGGCACTGCCAATTTGCGTGCCGTCGTAGCCGCGAACACCTCAATCGGTGACGGCGTGGCAAGTGCGCTGAAGCCTCGTCGCACGAGAGTCAGCCCGTACCCGACGCCTGCAACCGCGAGAGCAATCAGAATTAGCGAAACTACTTTCCAGGGTTTCATGTCTACCTCTCTCGTCCCGTGGCATCGTCGTCCGCGGGTCCGAATGAAGGCAAGTACCGGCCGAAGTTCAATTCGAAATCGCTCGGGACGCCATAACCGGCATTGCGGACCTTGGCACGGCGCGCCCCCGCACCAGGCAAAGCCAGCAAGGGGAAGAACAAGTCGTTGCTCGATTGAAGCTCGTCGGCTGTCGGCATCCCGAACCGATTGACTTGGGCCTTCGCCGCGGCCAACGTTTCATGGTCGAACGAGGCCATACGACGGGCGAGCGAATCGACAAAGGAATCGAGTTCGCTATCCTCCAGCGTACGGTTTACCCAACCGTAGCGCTCAGCGATCTCGGCATCGAAATCGTCGCCGCTGAGCACGATCTCAAGTGCGCGCGATCGGCCGACCAGGCGCGGGAGCCATTCCAGAGCTCCGCCGCCCGGAACCAGTCCAACGCCAACCTCGGGGTTGCCGAACAGGGCGTTTTGCCGGCTGGCGAAGCGCATATCACAGGCAAGCACGAACTCGTTGCCGATGCCGCGCGTGCGACCGCGAATCTTGGCGATGCTCACGACTGGCATGGAGGGGAGACGCAGCACAAATTTGCGCCAAAGACCCAACGCATCCGGTCGTTCAACGGCCTTGGCTACGTCGAGATGAGCGATGAAGAAGTCGGGGTTAGACGATTGGAACACTATGACCTTCAAGGACGGGGCCGACTCAATTTCGGTCATCAGCGAGCCCAATTCGTCGATCGTTGTGGGGAGAAACATGTTGATCGGTGCGTTGTCGAAGGTGATGGTCCACCGTCCAGGATGGGTGCGGTCGATCTTGAACTGCGTCCAGCTCGCCTCGCTAGCCCCGTTCTTGGCACGGATCTCATAGGTCGAATTCGCCATATTCTTCCTCCTTTTCGTTTCGAATTTGTCTTTTCGCTATTGCGTAGAGGCGAAGACAGGAGAGCGAAGTCACCTGCACTCTCCTGTGGCAATGCGTACACAAGGCTGTTCTTCGCCGCGATCGAGTTATGCAGCAGAGGCTGACACGGCCGATCGTAACGACCTGAAGCCCGCACGAAGTTCTTCAGTGAAGAGCTTCGGCTGTTCCCATGCAGCGAAATGCCCGCCCTTTGGCAACTTGTTGTAGTGGATCAACTTGGGATATGCCTGCTTCGCCCAGCTCTCCGGAGCAGGATAGAGTTCGTCAGGAAAAACGCTCACGGCCACAGGAATATTGACGCCCTTGGCATTGAAGTACCCTTTACCCCAATACTCCCAATAGAGCCGAGCACTGGACTGCGAGGTGTTGGTCAACCAGGTGATCGTGATGTTGTCGAGGACGTCATCCCGCGTAAGGCCCTCGGTTTCTCCCGCGAAAGCGCGTGAAATCATCTCGTAGCTACGGGCATCGTGATCAAGGAAATAAGCGGCAAGACCGACGGGAGAATCCGAGATGCCGTACAACGTCTGCGGGCGCAGGCCCATCTGGAACCCGTAAGCGATGCCCTTTTGATACACAAATTGCAAGCGCTCGTATGCCTCCTTCTCATCGGCAGAGAGGCTCGATGGCGCCGGCGCTCCAGAGAAAGCCGCCTGGTCGATCGCACCTGGAAAAATGCCAGGCATGTTGCTGTGAATACCAAGCAACTCGGGTGGCGCCTGCACGCCCATCAAATCGACAATGACTGCGCCCCAGTCGCCCCCCTGCGCCACAAATTTCGCGTAACCGAGGCGCTTCATCAACGTGACCCAGGCACGCGCGATGTGATCGGGACCCCAACCAGTCGTGCTCGGTTTGCCCGAAAACCCGTAGCCCGGCATCGACGGAATCACCACATCGAAGGCATCTGATGCCTCTCCACCGTGTGCCGTGGGATTGGTGAGCGGATCGATGATCTTCAGCTGCTCAACGATTGAGCCTGGCCAGCCATGTGTCACGATGATCGGCAAAGCATTTTCATGCTTCGAACGCACGTGAATGAAATGGATATCCAGCCCATCGATCTCGGTGATGAATTGCGGCAAGGCGTTCAATCTCGCCTCGCATTTGCGCCAGTCGTATTCCGTGCCCCAATACCGCGCGAGCGCTTGGGTGGTTGCGAGCTGGACGCCTTGGCTCGCATCTGTGACCGTTTCCCGTTCCGGCCACTTCGTGTTGTTGATGCGCCTCCGTAGTTCGGTGAGTTCCGTTTCCGGGACATTAACCTTGAACGGACGAATTGGGGCGGTGTCAGCTGACCGGGTCGTTTCATGTATCGCGACTGCAGTAGTCATGGGCTTCTCCTTGTGGTTTTCAAGTTGTGTGGGTTCTGCGATTGCAGAGCCGAAGATACAGATGTGAGAAAGGCGAGGGTCAAGAGAGCCGCAAATGTTGCCTCCGCTTGTGATCGGGGTCTTCTTCCAGTTCGGCTTCAAGGCTGTTGTTCGCGGTATCGTTGGGCAGCGACATTCTGAGTTCCTGATTCTTGATCAAGAGTTCGCAGACCCACTCTTCTAGGCTGCGTAAGCGACGCTTCCATGTCTGTTCTTGGTCGTTTCCAGGTTCATCGTCTTGCAGCTCTGCATTAGAAGGATTGATCTCGAACATTGCCGAGGTGGTCTCATGTCGCGATGGAATGGGCGAGTCACTATTTGGACGGACGCGCATAGCTTCTCCAACGCAAAGTCTCCAATGGCACCGGCAGTCTATGGAGCTTCGCTGAACCCACATCAGAACCTGGTATCAACTCAGATCCATCACGTGTGCCATTACGCCAGAAGCCTAGCTACGGAACAAGGAGACGAAGGTGTCCATTGACCCCTTGGTATCATTGAATGCATGCAATCTCGTCGCGCAGGCCGACGAGAATTTCTTTAGTGCCAAGCGAAGATCCCCGAAGTTCTGATTCCGCTTAGCGTCGCTTCCTGATTTTTTGTGTTTGCTTGCATTCTTCTTTTCGGTCGCATTTCGAGGGGCCGGCCCTGAGGATAGTGGAGGTCTGGAATGCGGATCCCGTTGATTCAGAAGAGCTGATTCTCGTCGCCTAGGGGGAGCCGGTGATGAAGGCATCCATCTTGTTCGGGGCGGGCTGGGAGGACGACTCAGTAGAAGTACTGTGGCGCGATGCCGGGCGTGTCTTCTGCAGATTGTGGCGCAACGACAGTGACGGCGAAAGACATGCATTCATTCCTATCAACGACGCAGGGCATTCAACTCAGGAGAGCATTAGTCATCTCGCGCGCGAACATGAACTCAAAAGCTATTTAGATGGTCACTGGGCACTTCTGCCCCTGGAATTGGTACGCGAGCGCGGCCAGACGCTCCTATTTGTCGATTACGCTGGCGGCGAGCCTCTCGATCGTTTCGTTCGGGAGCCGCTGGAGGTAGGGCAGTTCCTGCGCCTCGCTGTGGCGTTGTCTGGCGCTATAGGGCAGCTGCACGGACGAGGGTTGGTCCACAAGGACATCAAACCCTCAAACGTGCTCGTGGATCTGACAAGCGGGCTCGTGCGTCTTATGGGATTCGGGGTCGCATCGCGTCTGCCACGCGAGCGTCAACCGATCGAGCCTCCTGATTTCATTGCTGGAACGCTTGCGTACATGTCGCCTGAGCAAACCGGAAGAGTGAATCGCTCCATTGATTCACGCAGCGACCTGTATTCACTGGGCGTGACATTCTACGAGATGCTTACCGGGAGCCTCCCGTTCGCTGCATGCGATTCGATGGAATGGGTGCATTGCCATGTCGCGAGACAACCCGTACCACCCAATGAAAAGGTGAGGGATGTTCCAGAGGCCCTTTCAGCCATCACGATGAAGCTTCTCTCGAAAACAGCCGAGGAGCGCTATCAAACAGCGGCCGGAGTCGAGCGCGATCTTCTGCACTGTCTATCGCAATGGGAGGCTCGAGGAGCCATCGGCTCCTTTACTTTGGGCGCACAGGACACTCCGGACCGCCTTTTGATTCCCGAGAAGCTCTATGGGCGGGAACGTGAGGTAGAAACCCTGCTTGCTGCGTTTGATCGGATTGTGGGCGGCAGTAGGCCAGAGTTGGTACTTGTCTCCGGATACTCCGGAATCGGCAAGTCTGCGGTTGTGAACGAGTTGCATAAATCGCTGGTTCCTCCGCGGGGCCTGTTTGCGTCTGGTAAGTTCGACCAGTATAAGCGCGATATTCCGTATGCGACGTTAGCGCAAGCCTTCCAAAGCCTCGTACGACCGCTTCTGAGTATGGGCGAAGAGGACATAAGCGTGTGGCGTGAGGCACTTCGGGAGGCACTCGAGCCAAACGGGCTACTAATCGTCGATCTCGTGCCCGAATTGAAGCACCTCATTGGCGATCAACCGCCGGTTCCCGAGCTTCCACCATCCGAAGCTCAGCGACGTTTTCAGATTGTCTTTCGTCGGTTCATCGGGGTATTCGCAAGGTCGGAGCACCCGCTTGCACTTTTCCTTGATGACCTGCAATGGCTGGATGGGGCCACGCTCGATCTTCTCGAAGACTTGTTGACCCAGACCGACTTGAAGCACCTGATGTTGATCGGGGCGTATCGAGACAACGAGGTCAACGCGACACACCCGCTGATCCGCAAGCTCGATGCGATTCGCCAGAACGGAGCGGCGGTGCAGGACATCGTCCTCACTCCACTTCGACGCGATGACATACTTCAACTGCTCGTAGACTCGTTGCGCTGCGATATGAAACGCGTCGATCCACTCGCGACATTGATTTTCGACAAGACGACTGGGAATCCTTTTTTCGCAATCCAGTTCATTTCTGCACTCTGTGATGAAGGATTGCTCGCTTTTGATTACGGTGCGGGCCGCTGGAAATGGAACTTGAACAGTATTCATGCAAAGAGTTACACCGACAACGTTGTCGAGCTCATGGTCGGGAAGTTAAACCGCCTCCCAGGAGACACTCAAGAAGCGCTCAAGCAATTCGCCTGCATGGGAAACAGCGCTGAGTTCGAAATGCTGGCGATGGCTTTTGACAAATCGATTGGCGAACTTCACCACAACCTTTGGGAAGCAGCACGTAGCGAACTCATCTTCCGCTCCGAGAAAAGCTACCGATTTCTGCATGATCGCGTGCAGGAAGCGGCGTACTCCCTGATCCCTGAGGAAATGCGCGCCGAGGTTCATTTGCGCATCGGAATGCTTCTTGCCACGCACACCCCGCCAGGCAAGCGCGACGAAGCGATCTTCGAAATTGTCAACCAGCTCAATCGGGGTTCGCACCTCATTGCCTCGATCGAGGAGCGCGAGCGGGTCGCGGCGCTGAATCTGATCGCGGCTCGACGGGCGAAGTCGTCGACCGCATACGAGTCCGCGCTCAAGTACCTCGAAGCCGCGAGCGCGATGCTGACGGAGATAACCTGGGACCATAACTATGAACTCGCCTTCGCTGTCGAGTACCTCATGTCCGAGTGCGAGTTGATGACGGCCCAAAAAATGGCCGCCGAGGACAGAATGACGCGGCTTGCAGAATGTGCTGCGAACCGCCATGACTTCTGCGTCGCGACTCGTTTGCGGCTCACCCTTTACACCACGCTAGATCGATGTGATCGCTGTGCCGAGGTTTTTGTCGACTGGCTACGCCACGACAACACTATTTGGTCGATACATCCCACCCGCGAGGACGTGATGCGGGAATACGAACGCATCTGGAGTCTGCTCGGCGATCGGACGATCGAAGAGCTCATCGATCTACCGCGGATCACGGATTCCGATGTGCTCGACACGCTGGATGTCTTCACGGAGATCATGACACCATCTCAGCTATTTGACGAGAATCTATCGTCGCTTGTGCTTTGCCGCATGGTGACTTTGAGTCTCGAACACGGCAACTGCGATGCGTCGTGTTTTGCCTATGTTTGGCTAGCCATGTTCGCAGGGCCTCGATTCAACAACTACAAAGACGGCTTTCGGTTCGGCCAACTGGGGTATGACCTTGTTGAGAAGCGCGGTATGACCCGTTATCAGGCCCGGATCTGGATGAACATGGGATCGACCGTATTGCCTTGGATGAGACACGTCGCCAGTGGTCGCGAACTGGTGCGGCAGGCGTTCGATTTGGCGTACCGCATTGGAGACCTAACATTTGCGTCGTATAGCTGGGATCAACTGGTCACTGTTTGTCTGGCGGCCGGAGACCCGCTCGCAGAGGTAGAAACGGAATGTGAAAATGGTCTCGCGTTCGCCAAGAGAGTACATTTTGGCCTGGTTATCGAACTGTGTGGAGCGCAGCTCGGCCTGATCCGAACCCTGCGCGGGCTGGCTCGGACCTTTGGCAGCCTGGACTGTGAAGAATACAACGAGGAGGACACTGAACGCCGCCTGGCATCCGCCCCCACCTTAGCATTCGCAGAGTTCTACCACTGGACGCGCAAGTTGCAAGCACGATTCTTTGACGGAGATTTTGCGGCAGCCGCAAAAGCTTCGCAGAACGCGGATGCTGATCGACTCCTCTGGAGATCGGCAGCAATGTTTGAAAGTGCAGAGCATCGCTTTTATGGTGCGCTAGCACATTCGTCCGCGTGGGATTCTGCGTCCTCTGAGGAAAGGCAGAAGCATTTGAAGGCGCTGCTCACTCATTATCAGCAGTTGAAGGTTTGGGCCGAACACAATCCTGACACATTCGAGAATCGTGCCGCGCTCGTCGGCGGGGAGATTGCCCGAATCGAAGGTCGCACGCTTGAAGCTGAGGAACTCTTTGAGAGAGCCATACGGTCTGCACACGCAAATGGCTTTGTCCACAATGAGGCAGTGGCGAACGAGGTAGCAGGTCGATTCTACTTGGCACGCGGCTTCGAGAAAATTGCGACTACCTATCTGCGTGAGGCGCATCACTGCTACTTACGCTGGGGAGCGGATGCCAAGAGCCGACAATTAGAACAGCTTTACCCGCAGATCGAAGCGGATAGACCGGTCTCAGATGCGACCTCCACTTTACATACGTCGACCGAGCGACTCGATCTGGCGACCGTCATCAAGCTGTCCGAGGCTGTGTCAGGTGAGACAGTTCTGGAGAAGCTGATCGCTACAATCATGCGCACCGCCCTTGAGCACGCGGGAGCCGAGAGAGGCTTGCTGATTCTTCCAAGAGGAGAGGACTATCGGATCGAAGCTGAAGCAACAACCAGTACTGACGGCGTGAACATCACCATGCGGCGGGCGTGGGTTACCGCCGATGATCTACCGGGTTCAGTTCTGCAGTATGTTCTTCGGACAAGAGAAGGCGTTCTCTTACAGGACGCGTCTGGTCAGAATCCATTCGTCGCCGACGAGTATATTCGCAGGAGGCACGCTCGGTCTCTGCTCTGTCTTCCGCTGCTCAAACAAACCCGGCTCCTCGGGTTGCTCTA
>Ga0335069_10014382_pt1 | contig 11081 bp, 13 predicted proteins | sample Lox_Sample_11_FD_206714 | JGI IMG/M metagenome (GOLD analysis project Ga0335069, IMG submission 206714) | Soil microbial communities from Loxahatchee National Wildlife Refuge, Florida, United States - Lox_Sample_1.1 | ecosystem: Environmental > Terrestrial > Soil > Wetlands | place: USA... | reverse complement strand
CAACCCAACCCCGGCCAGCGGCAGGCACGGAGCCGCGTATAGCGCCAGGGTCTTGCGGCTGAGGGGCAGGGCGGTCGGGGCGGGGGAATCCATGCTCGCTCAGCCTAGGCGCAGCGGGCAGGGTGTGATTAGGTGTGAAAAGGTAACACCCATGGAGCGGGGCGGAATGGGCTCGACCACGACCACCAGCATCAAGCTGGACGATACGCTGAAGGCGCGGCTCCAGCAGCTGGCGCTGGCCCAGCGCCGGTCGGTGCATTGGTTGATGCGCGAGGCCATCGCCGACTATGTCGCCCGCCAGGAGCAGGCGGCGGGTGCGGCGGTTCGCGATGCGCCTAGCCAAACCCAGACCCCGCGACGCCAGACTCCGTCGCAGGCCTCGCCGCCGGCGCCGCCCAGCGAGGACGCCTACGCCTGGCTGGCGCGACTGGAGGCCAGGGGCGTGGGCGTCAAGCCCCCTAAACGGCGGCCTTGAGCCAGCGTGGCCTAACGATCAACGCAGCTTGGTCTTGGCGGCGTCGTACACCGCCTTGAGCGGAGTCTTCGGATCCATGGCGAAGCGGTCGAGCGCGCCGACATAGGCCGCTGTCCTGCCGGTCGAGCCCTCGTTGGTGGGCGGATAGGAGCGGATTTGGACGCCCAGCGCCCGTTGCAGCTCGGGGGTCATGAAGGCGGCCACGGCTTGCTGACAGGCCGGGTCCTCTTTCACATGCTTCCAGCCCACCCCGCCCAGGGCGCCATGCGAACCGGAAAAGGTGCGGTAGTGGAAGCGGGGCCCAAGACCCTTGAGCGCGGTATTGCCGAACCAGATGCGGATGGGATTTCCCAGGCCGCCGTTGATGGTGCCTTCATACTGGCGGACCATAGCGGCGTTCTGGTCACGCGCCGCGTGCAGCGTCAGCATCACATTGCTGGGCACGGTCGTGCCGCCAAGCGTGCTCCAGACGTGACGGGCCACCGCGTCGAACAGGAACATGACATCCACAGTGATGCCCCGCTCCTGCAAGAGCTCGGCGGCGTAGATCACCGCCGAGGCGCCGCGACTGTAGCCAGCCAGGTAGACACGATCGGGCCGGGCGTCGGACACCCAGTCGGCGATTTCGTATGCCTTGGTGCGGACGCTGAGCCCGTCCATCGAAGGGCCGCGGAGATATTTGGCGGCCGGTTCGCCCACGGCGTCGAATATCTGACGGCAAAAGGAATGCTCCATCTGCGCCGCGTAATCCGCGTCGGACCAGTCTCCGGTGCCGTCGACGACGCCGAGCTTGAATTTGACCACGAAACCCTCCCCGCAGGCGGGTCAGCATGCCATGGCCCTGGCCGAGGCCAACCCCAAAATCGTGAGCGACGAGGCGGCGTAGAGCTCGTACCGCTTCAGGGTCGTTCTATCTCTTTGGCCGCCGTCGCTTCACCGACTATGCCGCAAAGCGATGTCGCGCAAAGCCCCGCGAACAGGGGCCTTGGCCGCCAAGGCTTAGCACCGCCCGCCGTGGGCTAGAGGCGCACGACCTCGCCGTCTTCCTTGGTGAAGCTCTCCGGCTGGCGATCGAGCAGGTCGAGCACCGCCTCGGACGGCCGACACAGCCTCACCCCCTTGGGCGTGACGACGACCGGCCGGTTGACGAGGATGGGGTGCGCGATCATGGCCTCGATCAAGGCTTGATCGGGCGCATCGTCCGCCAGCAGTCCAAGCTCGGCCGCTGGCGTCCCCTTCGACCGCAGCCAGTCGCGCGGCTTCACGCCCGCTTCCGCCATCAGGGTTTCGAGCTGCTCGCGCCGCCAGCCGGCCTGCAGGTACTCGATGACCCGCGGCTCATAGCCCGCGGCCTGGATTATCGCCAGGGCGTTCCGGGACGTTCCGCAGGCGGGGTTATGGTAGATGATCACCGGGAAATCGGCGTCGGCCATCAGCGGGTTTCCTCCTTGAACAGCCACCCGAACAGCAGGGTGGCGGCGACGGTGGCGGCGAGCTGCGCGGCGATGAACCCCGGCGCCGAGACCGGCGCGATGCCGGCGAAGGTGTCGGACCAGCAGCGCGCGATCGTCACCGCCGGATTGGCGAATGAGGTCGACGCGGTGAACCAGTAGGCGGTGGTGATGTAGAGCCCGACCGCCAGCCCCGTCGATTGCGCCTTGAAGCGCGAGGTTCCAAAAATGGCGGCGAACAGGCCGAAGGTGGCGACGAACTCCGACCACGCCAGCGCCGGCCCGCTGCGCAGCTTGTGCGACACCTGCAGCAGCGGTTCGCCGAACATCGCGTGCGCGGCCCATACGCCCAGGATCGCCGCGACGATCTGAACCGCGACATAGGCGCCCGCGGCCCCAGGCGTGATCGCGCGCCGCGCCAGCATGGCCAAGGTCACAGCGGGATTGAAGTGGGCGCCCGAAACGGGCCCGAATATGCCGATCAGCACCACAAGGCCGGCGCCCGTGGCCAGGGTGTTTCCCAGCAGGGCCACGGCGACGTTTCCGCCCGCCAGCCGCTCGCCCATGATTCCCGAGCCGATCACGATGGCCAGCAGCAGGGCCGTCCCGAGGCCTTCGGCCGCCAGCCGCCGACCCATGCCGAAGCTGGGTGCGGCGCCGGTCTTGAGGTTCACCGGCATGGGCCGCAGTCCGCCTTGCGCAGCACGTCTCCGAGCGGCGCGCAGATCTCGGGCGCGCCACCGCAGCAGTCCTCGACCAGAAAGCCGAGCAGGGCGCGCATCCGGTCATACTGGGCGGTGTAGATGATCGAGCGTCCCTGACGCCGGGACAGAACCAGGCCGGCGTGGAACAGCACGTTCAAGTTGGCCGACAGGGTGTTGGGCGGCGTGTCGAGCCGCCGCGCGATCTCACCGGCCGCGAGTCCCATCACCCCGGCCTGGACCAGCATGCGGAACACCCGCAACCGGCCCTCATGAGCCAGGGCGGACAAGCAAGAGACGGCGGTCATCGATTCCATAGTTCCACAGTAGTGGAAATATGTGCGAGGGGAAAGCGGGTGTCTGGGCTAGGATATGGCGCTGGGCGCCAGTCAGAAATGTCACCAGGGGATAGGTGTGGGGAGCGGGCGGGCGCGGAGCCCTTCGACCGCGCAGAGCCCGACCGCTGCCCTCCGCACTGGCACTAAAGCTGCGTCTTTGTTTTCCGAGTGCGCCGTCAGGCACGCGAGACGCATAGCAGTAAGCACGCCGGTGCCGCGAACCTCGCTTGAAGTTGAAAGCGGTCGCGCGCCTGACCGCTCACCTGATCCCGGCAACACGGGAAACCGCGCCCGTACATTTGTTGATTTCCATGCCAAGCCCGCCCCCTTGGAGGTCGGTATAGCGGCCGTCTGCACCGCGCACGCGCAACACTGAGTAGACGCTCCAATGGTCTCCTCTGTCTGTCACGATTATGCGCTCTTCTTTGCGGTGGCGGCCGAAGCCAGCTGACTCTCGTATCGCAGAAAAAATTGCCCGTGCGGTTGTCTCTGTCGCCCCAAAGGGACCTTGGATCGCTCCGGTTTCGGGACAGCGCAAGCCGGCGACCGGACCCGTGGCCGGGTTTTCAGCGCCGTAGGCCGGTGGCGCTAGGACAAACAACACAAGGGCAAGTAAGCGAAGCATCCCGACAAGTTGCATCCGGAATACCTTGGGGGGAACAGCAATCGCTGTCAGCCGATGACGCCTGGGCCCTTTGCGGGTGCGTTGACCTGAAGGTTGATGTCTGCGCCGATTAGAGATGTCGCGCTGGGCGCCAGATAGAAATGTCACCGCAGGATAGGTGAGGGGAGCGGGCGGGCGCGGCGCCCTCGGGCCGCGCAGAGCCCGACCGCTGCCCTCCGCACCGATGGTCCAGCTTTGTCTTTGTTTTCCGAGTGCGCCGTCAGGCGCGCGAGGCACGTAGAAGACAGCCAGAATTCAAATGGTCGCGGTACGCCTGCGTGTTCTCAGCCAGTTCACCAGCGCCCATATGGCCCCGCAGATGATCAAAACGCCCGCTAGGATAAAGGCGCCAAAGCTCTGCAACATCAGCCCTTCGTAGAATCCGGGTGTGTCCACGCTGACTACGAGCTTTGGCTTTGCGGATGCGAGCGCCGATCCATCAGCAGTCGAGCGAGCCGTGAGTTGATAATCTTCACCGCGCCGAAGATCGACGTAGGCCGCCTGCCACGTGAAAGTCTCTTGCCCGCCGTATTCCCCGCCGGCCGTCGCGGTGTTCGGCTGAACGCTCTTGGTGATATCCACGCCATTTACTGATAGAGAAAACGCGATAGATGCAGGCCACGCTTTGCAAGCCTGCTGAGAATTGCAGAATTTATCAGGATCGACGGAATTCGGAGCAAGCTGACTGGCGATCTTCTGGTCCATTTGCAGACCGATCGCGTAAAGCTCGCTGTATCCGGCCCTAAATTTGACGGTTCGCGTTGATCCGGGCCGCAGATCTATCAGACCAAAGTCAGATATAGGCGACGGTCGAAAACACGGCGCAGAAGCGACAGCGCCCCCCGCCACGATCAGCAGAAGAGGCGCGGTTCGCCGACTGAACCAAGTTGAACGCATTTGCGGGCTCCCCAAGCCATAGCAGCTTGGCCATGACCCTTGGACTTCGCAACCGTCAGCTACCAAACATGTGCTATGCATGCGCCGTTCGCGCCGGAGCTTTCCGGCTTCTCAGCTTCGGCGGCAACTCGGCCTGCATCGCCTGACACGGTTCCAGCGCCTCGCTGAGCCGCTTGTTCTCGACGATGGCGCCCTGGTCGATGCGCGTGATCCGGTCGCGCCGGCGTACCCAGATGCGGTCGTCGATCATCCACTGGCGCAGCGTCTCGACGCCGATCGGCAGGCCGTGGACCTCAGCCAGCTTCTCGGCCGCCAGCGTCGGCCCGAAATCCTCGTAGCGCTCGCGCACGATGGCCAGGCAGGTCTGGCGGAAGCGGCTCCGTGGGCTCGGTTGCTGGGCTTGCCACGACGCTTGGAGATCAGCGCGTCCGGGCCGTGGGCGCGGAAAGCGTCGAGCAGCCGGTAGACCTGGCGGCGCTGCAAACCCATCAGCGCCGCTGCGTCCTCAACACGCGTCCGGCCGTCGGCCAGATCGATCATCACGCGCAACCGGCTGAGCTCTGTGCGGCTCATCGCAATCACCGTCATCAGCCGTCACCGTCAACGCCGAAGCCAAAAGGGCCGACTGTGTCATCTCAATCGCTGAGGCCGGTGACATCTCCATCGGTGATGTGTGGTTCCAGGCGAAGTGCAACACCAGCAGAGTAGGGCGGCGGCCCGGCGCGGAGCCCTCAAGTCGCGCAGAGCCGGGCCGTCGCCCGCTTGGCGCATTCGGATCAATTAGGAAAACGACCCTTCTCGGAAGTTGGTAAGGTCCAGTTGCGGGCCAGCCCTGGGAGCCATAACGTCGCTCTGAGAACCGCGACGAGACGCAGATGAAAAGCCAGTCCATCGCCGGCATCATGGTAGCTGCAACAGCCTTCCTTTCGGCGGCTGTCGCTCAGCCAAGAACGTCCGCGACGTATTTCGACAAATCGGTGGAAATTCAGACTGGCCAGTTTCCCGACTACCCATGTTCAGATGCTATCGGTCATGCGGCTAAATGCGATGGACCAGATATGCACGGCATCTGCGTGGACGCCGCCCGCAAGCATGTCCAATGCGTCCAGCCGATCATCGTGCACCCACCGCCGCCTCCCCCAGGCCCGGGAGTGACTTACCCACGCACGAAGCCCGGACCAACGCGGATAACTCTGGCCCTTCCGACACAGATTGAGCAGCCCAAGACAGAGCTAATCTACAAGGACCCTCAGACCTTGATCACGGTCACGGTACATGTTGACCGACGACAGGTGTCTGCTGCCGACGCCAAGGTATACGGCGGACGCTAGTCCTGGCCGAGGAACCGGAACTCACCCGTGCTGACGTCAAGCAGACCGAATTGTGTAGAGTCCCATCCTATGACTGCGTAGCCATGACCGCGTTTCGCGCAGCATTTAGTCAGTCGCGGATCGGACAGTGGCGATAAGCTCACGACTTTAGGTACAGCGAACCGATACGGATCGATGCCGGATGCGGCGAGGGGATCACGCATCCAAAGCTGCTTTCCCGTGCACGCCTTTGGAATGTCGGTCTTGGCACCCCTCCATCATCCGGATTGGCAACTCGAGATGTGGGCCGCAAACGCCTCTGCTGGGGTCTGAAAGCCAAGGCACTTTCTTGGCGTGGCGTTCATTCGGAGAGCCAAGGTTTCGAGGTCGGCGGCCGTGCTCGACGTGATGTCGGCGTCGAGGGGCAGGAACCGCCGCAGCCGCCCGTTGGTGTTTTCCACGGTGCCTTTCTGCCATGGGGCTTTCGGCGCGCAGAAGTAGCTGACAATGCCCAGCTCGTTTTTGAGGGCAGGGTAGCCCGCAAACTCCGTTCCGCGGTCAAACGTGATGGTCTGGCGGGCTGGCGGCGGCAGGGCGCCTAGGTCCTGGCCGAGGGTGGCCATGATCGGCTTGGAATGGCGGCTTGGGTTGAGCCGGAAGATCGCGAAACGGCTGCGGCGCTCGACCAGCGACAGGACATTGCGCTGGCCGTGATCCTTGCGGAACATGACCAGGTCGCACTCCCAGTGGCCGAACGAGGCGCGCTCGCCGACCTCGGCCGGGCGCTGGGCCCAGGTGTTCTCGAACGGAATGAACAGGCCGCGCGGCTGGCGAGCGTAGCGCTTGCGCCGCCGCCGGCGACGGCTGGGAAGCAGGCGGCACAGCTCGTGGCCTCGGTCGCTGTAGACAAACTGGTAGATCGTCTCGTGGCAAATCCGGCGCTGGCCGCCGGCCTCGCGCTGGAGCCGGCCGGCGATCTGCTCGGGCGACCAGGCGTCCTTGAGGCGGGCCACGACATAGCTGGCCAGCTCGGTGTCCCGATAGAGCTTTCGGCCACGCATTCGGCGGCGACCGGACTCGCTCTGGGCGCTCTCGGCGAAATAGCCTCGAAGCCACGGGCCGTCGTCGAACCAGTTGCGGCGGATCTCGCGATGGATGGTCGATCGATGGCGGCCGAGCCGCTCGGCGATCTTCGGCACCGAGACCTTCGCGTTGAGGAGCCGGAAAATCAGCCGGCGGTCGTCGAGCGTGAGGTGGTTGTAACGGTTCCCCAAGGGCCAAATCCTTCCGAAGCCAACCCTCTGAAAACGCTCAGAGGTCGCACTTCAGAATGGAATCCACCCAGCTACATGCGCGTCGCGCCTAATATATCTTATCGGAAATCAGATGTAAGTTTGCCGTTTCACACAAGGTATTCCGCTAATTCTGTTGATCTACCTACCGACTCCGGGCTCTAGTCTATAGCCCAGCGTCAGTTCTCCAGCGAACTCCCAATCTCTGCTCCCGCGCTGGAGCCCTGCGCGAAGGCCCCAATGCTAGGCGGATATGCCGTGCATCATGGCGTCGGTGACGCGCTCGATGAAATCATCGTCCACGGGCCGGCGGACGATGAGCATCTGGACGTAGATCGGCCCAAGCAGAAGGGCCAAGGCGGCTTCTTCGGTCACGCCCTCACGAAGTTCACCTCGCTCTGCGGCGCGCTGGATGATTGCGCGTGTCGCTTGGTGGCGCTCTCGGACGAAATCCGCGCGATTCTTGGAGAAGGCCGGGTCGTTGTCTACGAAAGACACCAACATTTGCAATATCTGCCCTCCAGTTGGGGTCGCGAAGTAGTCCGATAGGGAACGCGAAAACGCGACCAGGTCCCCGCGCAACGAGCCCGTGTCCGGAATTTTGATGGCCTGGTCGGCGAAGCTCCGGATCGCTTCGAACAGTAGATTTTCGCGCGAGCCCCATCGCCGTTGGACCGACGTCCCGTGGACCCCAGCGCGACGGCCGACATCGCTGAAGGTCACGCCGTCCAGGCCATGGTCGGCCATGGCATCGAGCGCCGCCTGTAGGACCGCTTCACGTACCCGAGCCGACCGTCCGCCCGTGCGGCGACGGACTGGAGCGACCAACGCCTCATGACTTTCAACGCTTTCGTTCAACGGCTCGTGTCCTGCCTCGGTCTTGCTTCGCGGTCAGAGATAGAGGGCTCAGCCCCTTAACGCAAGACATCTGCATTTATTTAACGCAGGGGTATTGCGTTAAGCGGGCCACGGCGCTACTGACTCCCTTAACGCAGATTGGCTGCGTTAAAAGCGACACGCAGGGGCCTGCCATGAACAACACCGTTGACTTCGACATCGTCATGCCGACGCCGCTGCCGGTCGCTGACCCGGCCGCCGCCGGCTTCTCCCCGGACCGTCTGGCGCGCATGGACGCGGCGATGCAGGCTGAAATCGACGCCGGCCACTACGCCGGCATCAGCGTGATGGTCGCCCGTCACGGCAAACTGCTGAAGTCAGGCTGCTACGGGTTCCAGACCGTGGAGAGCGGCGAGCCCCTGCGTAAGGACGCGATCTTCCGCATCGCCTCCATGACCAAGCCGATCGTCGCGGTCGCGATGATGACCCTCTACGAAGAAGGCAAGTGGCAGCTGGACGATCCAGTTACGAAGTTCATTCCCGAGTTCGCAGACCTGCAGGTGATGACCAAGGACGGCGGCCTGGAGCCGCTGGATCATCCCATGCTGATGCGCCATGTCATGTCGACGTCAGCAGGCTTCGCATTTGGGGTGCCTGTCGGGAGCACCAATCCGAAAGTCGACGCTCTGTACGCAGCGGCTGGCCTGTGGAGCGGCACGGCCGACGATATGATCGAACGGCTCGCCAAGCTGCCATTGGAGGCCCAGCCCGGAACGCACTTCCGATATGGCCTTCAACAGGAAGTCCAAGGCGCCATCATCCGCCGGCTCAGCGGCCAGGATCTCGACGCCTTCCTCGACGAGCGTGTCTTGCGTCCGCTCGGCATGAAGGACACCGGCTTCGGCATCCCCGAAGATCAGCGCGATCGCATCGTGCCTCGCTACACCCTGGACGAAAACCTCAAGCTCCAATTGGCGCCGGACCAGTCGCCCTTCCCCACCCTGGTCGGCAACGCGCCGGGCGTGACCCCGAAATACCTGCTGGCCATCGCGGGCCTCTATTCGACGGCGTACGACTACATGCGCTTCGCCCAGATGCTGGCCAACCAGGGCGAGCTCGACGGCGTGCGCATCCTGGCGCCCTCCTCGATCAGTCTCATGACCAGCAATCTCTTGGCGGACGGCGTGAAAATGCACTTCGAGCAGGACTTCGAAGGCGTCGGCTACGGCATGAACCTGGGCCTCGTGCTCGACACGGCGCGCGCCAGCTTCAACGGCGGCGGCTGCGGAGCCGGGACCTTCTACTGGGGCGGCGTACACGGCACCTGGTTCTGGGTCGATCCGGTCAACGACATCATCGTGGTCGGCATGGTGAACCAGGAAAGCGCCGGCAATTACATGACCGGCCGACCCTATCCGGCGCCCGACATCCGCGGGATTTCGCGGTCCATCGCCTACGGCGCTCTGGTCGATCCCACGCGCTAGTCAGCTCGCTTCCGACCTCCAACCGCATCGACGTCCTCGGGCCATCGGCGTGTCGCCCGCCAGGACGAGTGCCGACGCACGCCGCACGTCTCCCTCCAACACCGCTCAGAAGGAATCCCAGTCATGAACGCCCGAGTCCTCACCCACACCGCCTCCGTCCTCGCGTCTTCCGTCAAAACTGGAATGGCGCCAGCCCAACCTGCCTCTCAAAGCCATGAAGGCACCGACGCCCTACTGTTCAAGGACGACGCCGAGTTCTGGTACGAGATCGAACGCCTGTTCGGCGCAGCGGAATACGGCGCCGCGCTGTTCGGCGAGGTCATCGCCATCGCCAAGAACATCAAGTCCGGCGACTACGGCAGCTGGTACGACGCCCACAAGGTCTTCGCGGATCGGCTCGCGGCGGAAGCCGCCGACCAGCTTAAGCGGGGGCACAAGATCAGCGCCCGCGACAACTTCCTGCGTGCCTGCAGCTATTACCGCAGCTCCGAATTCTTCCTGCACGGCACGCCGGACGACCCGCGCGTGAGGTACGCGTTCGATCATACGACCGCCTGCTATCGGCAGGCCGCTGCGCTCTTTACCCCGGCCATCGAGTCGGTAGAGATCCCCTACGAAGGCACGACGCTGCTGGGCTACTTCCACCCAGCCGATACGTCAGGCCAGCCTCGCAAAACCCTGATCCTCAACAACGGCTTCGATGGCTCGCCGGAAGAAATGCACTGGAACGGCGCCCGGGCCGCCGTCGAGCGCGGCTTCAACGTGCTGGTGTTCGATGGCCCCGGGCAGTTCGCTTCCGTTCACCGGCAGGGGCTGCATTTCCGGCCGGATTGGGAAAAGGTTGTGACGCCGGTCGTGGACTACCTCCTGACCCGCAAGGAGGTCGATCCCAAGAAGATCGCCCTGCATGGCGAGAGCTTCGCCGGCTACCTCGCGCCGCGCGCGGCCGCCTTCGAGCACCGCCTGGCGGCCTGCATCGCCGACGATGGCGTCTACGACTACGGCGCTGCGCAGTTCAACGGCGTTCCCGAGGACAAGCGAGAGCAGGTCCTCGCCGGACTGTTCGCGCCCGAGGCCCCGGAACTCGACGCCATGTTGGCTCACGCGATGGAGGCCAGCAGCGTGTCCAGATGGGTGTTCACCCAGGGCATGTACACGTTCGGCGTCGATAGTCCCCGTAAGTACATCGCCGCGACGCAGGCCTACCATCTGCGTGATGGGATCGCGGAGCAAATCCGGTGCCCGACCCTGGTCTGCAAGGCTGAGAAGGACCTCTACTTCAAACAGTCAGCGCAGGAACTATTCGATCACCTGACCTGTCCCAAGACGATGATCGAGTTCACTGACGCCGAAGGCGCCGGCGCTCACTGCGAAATGGGCGCCAGCCGCTTGGCCTACGCACGCATGTACGACTGGCTGGACGAAACGCTGGACGCCGCGAAATAGGGCTGGCCGCCGTCGCCTCCCAGAGGCGGCGGCGGATTTTGGTTGGTTGAAATTTCATTTCCGCGCGAGCGGCGGATCGGCTGATCCTGGAATGTCCGCTTGTTGGAGCGGATCCTGAGTCCGTTAGTGGCGCGTATCGCCCCCGATCGCCGCTTCAGTCGAGCCGGGACTGGATCTTGCGGAGGC
>Ga0335069_10014381_pt1 | contig 11082 bp, 13 predicted proteins | sample Lox_Sample_11_FD_206714 | JGI IMG/M metagenome (GOLD analysis project Ga0335069, IMG submission 206714) | Soil microbial communities from Loxahatchee National Wildlife Refuge, Florida, United States - Lox_Sample_1.1 | ecosystem: Environmental > Terrestrial > Soil > Wetlands | place: USA... | reverse complement strand
ACGCGCCCTCGCCGCCTACGACGGCCGCTGAATCACATCAAGCCTCTAGCCGCTGGCGCAGCCCGGGTCCAGATCCGGACGGAGCCGCGGGCGCCATCCGCGCACCAGGCTGGCGTCCGCGGCTAGAGTCCGGCGCCGGTGGACCTCTACGAATACCAGGGCAAGGAGCTCTTCCGGCGCGTCGGCATCCCAATCTCCGACGGTCAGCTGGCGGTCTCCCCGGAGGAGGCGCGTGCGGCGGCGTCGAGCCTGGGCGGGCCGGTCGTCGTCAAGGCGCAGGTGTTGACGGGTGGCCGTGGCAAGGCCGGCGGCGTGAAGCTCGCGGAAGGCCCTGCCGACGCCGAGGAGAAGGCGCGCGCCATCCTCGGGCTCGACATCCGAGGCCACGTCGTCCGCAAGCTCTGGATCGAGAAGGCTTCCGACATCGCGCGGGAGTACTACCTCTCGATCACGTTCGACCGGGGCGCGAAGAAGCCCCTCTTCATGTTCACGACCGAGGGCGGCGTCGAGATCGAGCAGGTCGCCGTCGAGAGCCCGGCGGCCCTCGTCCGCCTGCACGTCGATCCGCTCGAGGGCTATCAGCCGTGGGTCGCCCGACGCCTCGTCTTCGGCGCCGGGGTGCCCGATCCATCCGAGCAGAGGCAGATCGCTGCGATCGTCGAGCGGCTGTACCGCGCCTTCGTCGAGTTCGACGCGATGCTCTGCGAGATCAACCCCCTGATCGTGACGCCGCACGGTGAGGTGAGGGCGCTCGACTCGAAGTTCACGGTCGATGACAGCGCGCTCTTCCGCCACCCGGACGTGGCGGACTGGCGCGACACGAGCGCCGCCGATCCGATCGAGTCGTTCGCGCGCGAGAAGGGCGTCACCTACGTGAAGCTCGACGGTCAGGTCGGAATTCTCGGCAACGGCGCCGGGCTCTCGATGTCGACGGTCGACGTCGTCGCTCACGTCGGCGGTCGGCCGGCGAACTTCTGCGACCTCGGCGGCGGCGGCTCCGCCCAGGGCGTGGTCGACGCGCTCGAAGTGATCACCCGCGACCCGCAGGTGCAGTCGATCTTCTTCAACATCTTCGGCGGCATCACGCGCTGCGACGAGGTGGCCCGCGGGATCCTCGAGGCGCTCGAGCGGCTCGACATGTCGCGGTACCCGATCGTCGTCCGCCTCGACGGGACGAACGCCGAGGAAGGTCGTCGGATGCTCGCGAACGCCGGCAAGCCGAACATCCATCCGGAGGCGACGATGCTCGACGGGGCGCGGCGCGCAGTGGAGCTCGCTTCGGCATGAGCGACCCTTGGAGCGACCGTGCGCAGGCGTACCGCGAGAGCGCCATCCACGCCGCGGGTGACGACCTCGACCTCGTCGTCGAGTGGTGCGAGCCGGGACCGGGCGTGACCGTCCTCGACGTCGCAACCGGAGGCGGCCATGTCGCGCGGCGGCTGCGCGAGCGCGGCTGCTCGGTCGTGACGCTCGACCCGGCGCCGGGCATGCAGCCCGACGTGATCGCGCCTGCCGAGCACCTCCCGTTCGCCGCCGCGAGCTTCGACGCGGTCGCCTGCCGGGTCGCAGCGCACCATTTCGCGGACGTGCTCGCCGCTCTCCGAGAGATGGCACGTGTGGCTCGCGAGCGGGTCGTGATCTGTGACAACACGTTCGTGAGCGAGGTCTCCGAGGAGGCGGACCGCCTCCGCGATCCGAGCCATGTTCGGAACTACTCACAGGCGGAGTGGCACAGCTTCTTCGAGCTGGCCGGGCTCGAGATCGTCGAGGAGGCGTTCATGGAGCGCCCGCTCGAGGTGCAGCCGTGGCTCGACCGGACGGCGACACCGCCCGAGGACCAGGAGCGGGTCCGGGCGCTGCTCGGCGACCGCCTCCGGGACGGCTGGATGCCGCTGCCGACGCTCGTTCTCAAGGGCCGACCGGGAGTCCGGAGCTGATGGCGATCATCGTCGACGTGGACACGCGGCTCGTGGTCGCGGGGTTGACGGGCAGCGAGGGGCGCTTCCACGGGCTGCGCAACCGCGCGTACGGGACGAACGTCGTCGCAGGAGTCACGCCCGGGAAGGGAGGCCAGGACGTCGAGGGCATCCCCGTGTTCGACACCGTCGCCGAGGCGGTCTCCGAGACGGACGCGAACACGAGCCTGATCTTCGTCCCGGCTCGCTTTGCCGCCGACGCGATCTACGAGGCGGTCGATGCCGGCATCGGCACCGTCATCTGCATCACCGAGCACGTGCCCGCGCACGAGATGCTCCGTGCCTATGCCTACCTGCGGGGCCGGGGAGTGACGATGGTCGGCCCGAACTGCCCGGGCGTGCTCTCTCCCGGCAAGGCCAACGCGGGGATCATCCCGGCCGAGATATTCCGCGAGGGAGCGATCGGGCTCGTCTCTCGCTCCGGCACCTTGACCTACCAGATCGGCCACGAGCTCACCCAGCTCGGGCTCGGCAACTCGACCATCGTCGGCATCGGCGGCGACCCGGTTGTCGGCTCGTCGTTCATCGACGTGCTCGAGAGGTTCGAGGCCGACCCGCAGACAGAGCTGATCGTGATGGTCGGCGAGATCGGCGGCGACGAGGAGGAGAAGGCGGCGGCCTTCATCACCGAGCACGTGACGAAGCCGGTCGTCTCCTACATCGCCGGCTTCTCCGCTCCTCCCGGCAAAACGATGGGCCACGCAGGCGCGATCATCTCCGGCTCCGCGGGCACGGCGCAGGCGAAGAAGGAGGCCCTCGAGGCGTGCGGGATCCAGGTGGGGACGACGCCGACCGAGGTCGCCGAGCTCGTCGCGGCCCGGCTCCGGTAGCCGCGCCGGCCGCTAGGGTGGCCCTTCGATGGACGTGATCTCGTTTGCGCGAGGCGTGCCCGCGCCGGATTGCCTCCCGGTCGAGGAGCTCGCGGACTGCGCCCGGACGGCGCTCGAGCAGGATGGGCGGACGATCCTCCTCTACGGCCCCGGCGGCGGCTACGCCCCGCTGCGCGAGTGGATCGCGGCCCGGCATGGAGTCGAGCCGGGCCGAGTCGTGCTCACGAACGGCTCCCTGCAGGGCTTCGTGTTTCTGGCCGAGCATCTCGTGCGGCCCGGGGCGCGCGTGCTCGTGGAGGCACCGACCTACGACCGGCCGCTGAAGATCCTCGCGCGGCTCGGCGCCGAGATCGTGCCGGTGCCGATGGACGACGAGGGCCTGCTCCCGGATGCGCTCGAGCGCGCAGTCGGTGAGCGGGACGTCCCGGCGTTCCTCTACACGATCGCGACCTTCCAGAATCCCAGCGGTCGCACGCTCAGCGAGGAGCGGCGCCACCGGATCGTCGAGATCGCACGCGAGCGCGAGCTGCTCGTGCTCGAGGACGACCCGTACGGGCTCGTCCGCTACGAGGGCGAGGCGCCGTCGCTCCTGTTCGACCTCGCGGGCGGCGACCATGTCGTCTACGCCTCGTCGTTCTCGAAGACGATCGCACCGGGCCTGCGTGTCGGCTACTTCGTCCTGCCGGCGGCGCTCGCCGGTCAGATCGAGGCACTGGCCGTCTCGACCTACATCTCGCCGCCGTTCCTCACGCAGGCGACGGTGCACGAGTTCCTTCGCCGCGGCAATCTCGGTCCGAACCTCGTTCGCGTGAACGAGTTGCTTCGGGTCCGGCGCGACGCGATGCTGCAGGCGCTCGAACGTCACCTTCCCGACGGCGCGGCGTGGACGCGCCCCGAGGGCGGCTATTTCGTATGGGTCGACCTGCCGCCGGTCGTGGACGCGGCCGACCTGCAGCAGCAGGCCGAGTCCGCCGGTGTCACGTTCGTCAAGGGCACGGACTTCTTCCCGCGCGGGCACGGAGGCGAGCATTCGCTGCGGTTGGCCTTCAGCTTCGTCTCGCCGGAGGAGATCGCGCGCGGAGTCGAGCTACTTTGCGCGACGGCGACGGCGACGCTCTAGCTGCCCGAGCAGGATTCCGCCGATCACGCCAACCGCGAGCGCGAGCAGCACGAGCCAGATCAGCGAGACGCCGGCCGTGACGAAGACGAAGTGCACGCTGACCCGCCGCCGGTTCTCGAGCACGAACGCGATCGCGTACGCGGCGAGGAGGACGAGCACGATCAGGCGACCGTAGAGGCGGGGCTGCCAGTTCTCGTCGAGCTGGGACGCGTCGATGCGTCGGCCCGGGAGGCGCACGCCTCGATCTTATGCGGCGGCGCTGGCGGCGACCGTCGCGACCGGCCGGGGCACGAGGCGGGGCTGAGGCGGCGGCGTCAGCCGACCGACCGATTCGGCGCGAAACGTGGGACAGATGGTCTCGCCGGGAAGGGCGCAGAGACCCGAGCGGCGGAAGTAGCAGTCAGTGCAGGTTACAGAGGTTCGTTTGCTCATGGTCTTGGATGGTCGGTGCCGGGCGGTGGTGCTCGGAGCAGCGATCATAGGGTTCTCGAGGCCCGGTGCGAGCGTTGTCGTGGACGAAAACTGACGAATTTCCGGCCGTTTTGTTGCGCCCCGACTCGTCGGCTTCTACCGGATCCTGGGGAGCGTTGCCAGAGCGCGCAACGCCTGGGGAAAACTCTTCACAGGGATGATGCGGAGGCCGCTGGCATAGCGGCGCGCCTCGGCGGCGTTCTCCCCAGCCGGGACGAGGAAGACGTCGGCGCCGGCCTTGCGTGCGTCGAAGACCTTCTGCTTGACGCCCCCGATCGGGGCGACCGCCCCGTTGAGCTCGATCTCGCCCGTCGCCGCGACCCGATGACCGCGGGTGACGTCGCGGCCGAGCTTGGCCATCACCTCGAGCGCGAAAGCGAGGCCGGCGGACGGGCCTCCCACGTTGCCGGCGTCGATCGAGACACGGCGAGGAAGCGTGATCCTGGCCGACTGGTCCGGCGTGAAGCCGACGATGGCCCGCTTCGGAGCGAGCGGGTCGGCGATCGTCTTGACGCGGAGCACCAGCCTGCGGACGCCGCGGCGAACGTGCAGCGTCACGGTCTGGCCGATCTTGGCGCCGGCCAGCCTGCGGCGGAGTGACGAGACGGTCGGCGTCGGCGCTCCGTCGACCGCAGTGATCACATCGTCCGGCTGGAGCACGCCCGCCGCGTGGCTGCCGAGTTCGATCACGCTGACGAGCACGCCGTTCGGCCGCGCCGCGACCTTGTAGCCGAGCTGACGCAACGCGACCGCGGCGGCCACCTGCTGCGAGGTCGCCATCTCCTGGAGGTCGACGCGGCGAACATCGCGGTCGGTGGTGCCGGGAGGGACGATCAGGTTCGCCGGCACGAGCGTCCCGTCCGAATGGATCCAGGGGAAGAGCGACTCGAGCATGCTCGCGCGGCGCTCGATCACGTCGACGAAGTAGATGCTTCCGGGGCCGGTCGGGTTGCGTCCGCCCTGGACGCGGACGAGCGGCGCCACCGGATGGGCGATGTCCGGGAGGAGCAGATAGTCGCTCGACGGAATCAGGTAGAGAGCGACGACGGTCACGAGCAGGAGTCCGACGACGAGGCCTGCCAGCGGCGCGGGTGTGAGCAGGCGACGCATGCTCAGAAGAGCCCGCGGCTGAGGCCGCCGTCGACGACGACGGTCTGCCCCGTGACGTAGCTCGCCCGCTCGGAGGCGAGGAAGCACACCACGTCGCCGAACTCCTGCGGCGCTCCCCACCGACCGAGCGCGATCTCGCCGAGCTGCGCGTCCGTCGGGCCGTCCGGGTAGAGGTAGTCGAGCCGGGGCGTCGCGATGCGGCCCGGTGCGACACAGTTGACCGTGATCCCCCGGGGGCCGACCTCTCGGCTGAGCGTCTTCAGCCATCCGGTCAGGCCGGGACGGAGCGTGTTGGAGAGCGCGAGCCTGGGCGCGGGCTCGATCGCTGCGAGCGACGTGATGGCGAGGATCCGGCCGCGCCCGGTCCGCTCGAGGTGGGGGACGCAGAGCGTGACGAGCCTGACCGCCGGCCGGAGCAGCAGCCGGTACGCGGCTTCGAGCGCGTGCGGGTCCGTGTCCAGCGCTCCGCCTGCCGACGGGCCGCCGCTGTTCCAGACCACGATGTCGAGGCTCCCGAACCGCTCGACCGTGTGCCTGACCACTCGCTCGAGGTCGTCGTCGCTCGTGACGTCGCCGGGGATCGCAAGGCCGCCGATCCGCTCGGCGTGCCGCTCGAGCTCCTCAGCGCGACGCGCGACCATGGCGACACGAGCCCCTTCGCGGGCGAGTGCCTCCGCGCTCGCGAGGCCGAGGCCCGACGAGGCGCCACACACGAGCGCCGTTCGCCGGCTCAGTCCGAGATCCACGACTCCGGGGGCACGCCCGAGCGCGCGAGGACCCGTGTCGTCATCCCGCCGCGCGCGGCAAAGGCTCCCTCCACCTCCACGAAGCGCGGCGACCCGTCCTCGACTAGCTGCTCGAGCACCTCGTTCACGACCTCCTCCTGCAGGATCCGGCGCTGCCGGAAGCCCGTCAGGTAGTCGCGCAGCGACTTCAGCTCGAACAGCTTCGCGTCGGGGACATAACGAATCGTCAGTTGCCCGAAGTCCGGGCCGCCGGTCATGGGACAGATCGAGGTGAACTCCGGCGCGTCGAGCTCGACGAGGTAGTCGCGCCCGGTGAAGCGGTTCTCGAGCGTCTCGATCGGCACGGAAGCGGAGGGTACCGGCAACGGCCCCCGACCACGCCCTTGCAGCAGCGTGTTACGAGCTACGCGGGCGCGTTGCCCGACGGCGGCGGCTCGGCCCCTGCGTGGTCAGGTCGTGAGGACGCCGACGACGTCACGGACCGCCGCCGCGCTCCGCTCGAGCGCCGTGCTCTCGTCGTCCGAGAGATCGAGCTCGACGATCGCCTCGATGCCGGAGGCGCCGAGCTTCACGGGCACGCCCATGAAGAGTCCGTCGATCCCGTACTCGCCCTCGAGGTAGGCGGTACAGGGCAAGACGCGCTTCTCGTCGAGCATGATCGAGTCCACCATCTGCGCGGCGGCCGCGCCCGGCGCGTACCAGGCGGAGGTTCCGAGCAGGTTGACGATCTCCCCGCCTCCCTTGGCCGTCCGCTCGACCATCGCCTGGATCGTCTCCTCGGCCACGAGCTTGCGCAGCGGGATCCCGCCGACGGTCGTCGCGGAGACGACCGGGACCATCTGGTCGCCGTGTCCGCCCAGCACCATCGCCTGCACGTCCTTGACCGAGCACCCCGTCTCCCAGGCGATGAAGGTCGAGAAGCGGGCAGTGTCGAGGATCCCTGCCATCCCGAAGACGCGCTTCTTCGGAAGTCCAGAGACGTTCTTCGCGACGTGGCACATCGCGTCGAGCGGGTTGGAGACGACGATCAGAATCGCCTCCGGGCTGTGCGCGACGACCTTCTCCGTCACGTCCTTGACGATCGCCTCGTTCGTCGAGACGAGGTCGTCTCGAGACATGCCGGGTGAGCGCGGGAGGCCGGCAGTGATCACGACGATCGAGGAGCCGTCCGATTCCTGGTAGCCGTTCGAGCCCGTCACGTTCGGCTCGTAGCCGAGCACTGCCCCCATCTGGCCGATGTCGAGCGCTTTGCCCTGCGGCAAGCCCTCCTTGATGTCGACGAGCACGACGTCGGCATAGTCGCGTGTGGCCAGGACCTGCGCGCACGTCGCTCCGACGTTGCCGGCGCCGACGACGGTGACCTTCCTTCTCTCGCTCATGTGAGACCTCTGCCTCCGGCTCTCGGGATCGCGGCGAGCGTAACCAAGGGCCCTCGAGGCGGGCGTCGGTAGATTCCCGGGATGACGCTTGCCGAGGCAGCGGCCCGAGCGGACGAGCTGGCGGGCAGCGGCGCTGTGCAGGAGCTCGCTCGGCTGCGGGCAGAGTGGGACGACGAGCTCGAGGCGTCTGCCCGCAGCTCCGACTTTCGCGAGCGGGCACTCGCGTTCCGCTCGGTCGGCATGTTCCGCTGGCGCGCCAAGGAGCAGCTCCTGCGCCGCGGGCTCGAGGACGACAGCCCGGCTGCGCGCGGCTCGGCCCTCCTCTCGCTCGAGCTGCTCTCGCGCGATCACCCGAGCACGGTCAACTCGGTCCGACCCCTCCTGCACCGGATCGCGACCTCGGACGGCAACGCAGCCGTGCGCCGCCTGGCGGTGCTGGCCCTGAAGAACGGCTCGCCTCAGCGCGAGACGATCGGCCTCCTCGAAGGGATCGGAGCCGACGACGATGCCGAGTCCGAGTTACGCCAGGCGGCTGCGCGCATCGCGCAGCAGCTCAGGCGAAAGCAGCAGGCACGGCGCTAGCGAAGGCGCCGTGGCTCGTCCGGCGCCCGCGCGTCGCGTCAACCGTCCCTTCGTCGCGCGTGGGGATGCGCTTCGAAGTACACCTCGCGACGGCGACGATCGGAGACGTGCGTGTACAGCTCTGTGGTCGCGAGGTCCGCGTGCCCGAGCATCTCCTGCACGGAGCGAAGGTCGGCGCCCCCCTCGAGCAGGTGCGTTGCGAAGGAGTGCCGGAGCAGGTGTGGATGGACGCGCTCGGGTTCGAGTCCCGCTTTGCCCGCCAATCGCCGCAGGATCAAGAAGACTCCCGCCCGCGTCAGCCCCCCGCCCTTCGCGTTCAGGAACAGCTCCGGGCGGTGCCGCAGATCGAGATGCGGACGGCCGCGGGCGAGGTAGCGTCGAAGCGCCTCGGCCGCCTCTCGCCCGATCGGGACGACGCGCTCCTTCGCGCCCTTGCCGAAGCAGCGGACGAGCCGCCGGTCGAGATCGATCGAGCCCCGCTCGAGCGACACGGTCTCGCTGACCCTGAGGCCGGCACCGTAGAGCAGCTCGACGAGCGCGCGATCGCGAAGCATGCGAGGGCTCGTTCCCGAGGCTGCCTCGATCAGCCGTTCCACCTCACCGGGCGAGAGTGTCTTCGGGAGCGATCGGCGTCGCTTCGGCAGGGCGAGCTCCGCGGCCGGATTGTCCGTGCGTGCGCCCAGTAGCACCTGGTGACGGTAGAACGAGCGGATCGCAGCGACCCGTCGCGCGATCGTCGCCGCCGCCCGTCCCTCCGCACGGAGCGCCGCCACATAGGCGGCGAGCTGCTCCGCAGTCGCCTGAGCCGGCGGTGCACCGAGGAAGTCGGCCAGCTGAGCGAGGTCGCGGCGGTACGCGTCGACCGTGCGCGGCGCGAGGCGCGCCGCCGCGAGGGCGAGAAAGCCCTCGACCTCAGGATCGGACGCGCCTGCCGATCCGACTCCAGTACGGTCGCGCACGAGGTTCTCAATTCGTCCTACCGAAGTCGACGCCTCCCATTCGATCCACGTGACACGGTGTTACGAGCTCGATTGCGAATGGACGTTGCAGAGACGGTGCGATTTCGTGAGGCGAGGCGGGCGACCATCCGAGCATGGTCACCATCGCCCCGAGAATCCCCATCGGGCTGCTCGACGAGATCGAGCGCCTGTCTCGGCGCACGCTTCCCATCGCCGAGATCAACCGCCGCGTTGGTCGCGCCGCCTGGCGGATGTCGCTCCCCAGGCCGAGTTACGAACGCGTCCGCGTGCTCGTGCACGCGGCGCGGCGGCTCCGTCGACTCAGTCCGCAGACCTACGCGTCGCTTGCGTACGAGGTCGCCTTCCGGGTCAGGCCGCCGGTCGCGCTCGTCGATCGCTTCGGCGAGGGGCCGAGGCTTCGACTCCGCGACCGCGCCTCTCCGGACAAGTGACATCGTGTCACGAGGCTCGGGTGGGCCTTGGCGCATGCCGTCGGCCGGGTCAGGAGCGTGGGTGGGCTCGGTCGTAGACGCGGCGGAGGCGACGCGCGTCGACGTGGCTGTAGACCTGGGTCGTCGAGAGGGAGCTGTGACCCAGCAGCTCCTGGATCGTCCGGAGGTCGGCCCCTCCCTCGAGCAGGTGGGTCGCGAATGCGTGTCGCAACCGGTGAGGGTGGGAAACGAGGCGGCGCAGCGTGCTCGTGTCCAGCCGACGGCCTCGCACCGAGAGGAAGAGCGCGTCGTTGGCCCCGCGTGCGAGTGACGGCCTCGCCTCGCGGAGATATCGCGCCAGCCAGTGCGCTGCCTCCTCGCCCAGAGGAACGACACGGTCCTTCCCGCCCTTGCCGTGGCGCACGTGGACGAGCTCCTGCTCGAAGTCGACGTCTCCCAGGTCGAGTGCGACCGCCTCTGCGCTGCGCAGCCCGGCGGAGTAGACGAGCTCCACGAGCGCCCGGTTCCGCAGCGCGGCGGCTCCATCCCCCTCGAGCGCCTTCAGGGCCGACTCGATCTCGGCAGGACGGGGGGCATCCGGCAGCCGCCTCCCGCGACGCGGTGCGAGCGGGGCTTCCGGAACACGCGCCGGGCCAAGAGCATGCCGGAGGAACGCCCGCACCGCTGCGAGCTTGCGTGAGATCGTCGCGGGCGCGAGCCGTCTGCCGGGGCGTCCCGACCCGAGGTTCGCCACGTAGGCGGCGAGCACACGGACGTCGACCTCGTCGAGCGGCGTGGCGCGACTCTCGAGCCACGAGCAGAACTCCTCGACGTCGACGCTGTATGCGCGGCGAGTCCCTTCGGCCAGCGCCGGTGAGGCGAGGAACCGCTCGGCGGCGGATTGCGCGTCCATCCGGGACCGATTCGACGACCATCGTCTGCGCCCTGCGAGAGCGGTCGCGTGAGTCACGCAGCGCGCGCGGTTCCGGCGCGGCGACGGCCCCGGTTCCGCTAGCTTGACCACTCGTGATCGCACAGCACGACGTCCTCGTCGTTGGCGCCGGCTGCGCCGGCATGCGGGCCGCGATCGAGGCCCACGACGCCGGGGCCGACGTGGCGATGATCTCGAAGCTGCACCCGACGCGTTCCCACTCCGGGGCGGCGGAGGGCGGCATCAACGCCGCGCTCGGCAACGCGGCGGAGGACAGTCCCGAGATCCACGCCTACGACACGGTCAAGGGCTCCGACTACATCGGCGACCAGGACGCGATCGAGCTCTTCGCGACCGAGGCTCCCGGGGACATCGTCCAGCTCGAGCACTGGGGTGCCGTCTTCTCGCGACGACCTGACGGGAAGCTCGCGCAGCGCCCCTTCGGCGCAGCCGGCTCGCCGCGAACCGTCTACGCGGCCGACATCACCGGGCACGTCCTGATCCAGGTGCTCTACGAGCAGGTGTGCAAGCGGGAGATACCGGTCTA
>Ga0335069_10014379_pt1 | contig 11083 bp, 6 predicted proteins | sample Lox_Sample_11_FD_206714 | JGI IMG/M metagenome (GOLD analysis project Ga0335069, IMG submission 206714) | Soil microbial communities from Loxahatchee National Wildlife Refuge, Florida, United States - Lox_Sample_1.1 | ecosystem: Environmental > Terrestrial > Soil > Wetlands | place: USA: Florida... | reverse complement strand
ACAATATTGTAGGTCAGCAGCGAAATCTTGAACCACGCCGAATCAACCCCGAAGCGCTGGCTGGGCACGTGTCCCCCGCCCAGCTCATTCTTCACCTCGTCGTGGGTGTGCTCCACCGTGCCGGCCTTCTCCCGGTGCCAATCCAACAAACGACCTCCCTCCATCTTCTGATTGGTGATGACCGCCTGAAAATGCCGGTCGCTGCCGTCCTTGAACAGCATCCCCTGGGCTTTGAGCAAGCGCAGTCCCACATACCTTAAGGGCTGGCTATCCTTGCGCTCGGACTTATCCCCAGGCACAAAATCCGCCTCGGCCCACTGCCGCAGGGTGCCATCGCCCTCTTGGCCGAAGGTCTTCCACTCGGGGTCTTTTATCTTCCGCAACGCCTCGGCCAACGGGTCACTCATCGAGGCGCTGACGGCAAAACCAATGCGCCCGCCGGGCTCCTGCTCCCGGTCGGGATGCCCCAGCCATGCCAATAGCTCCCGCTCGTGACAAGCCGAATCGGGGGGAACCGTTTAAGGGGAGAAATTCGCATACGCTGAAAACTACCCGGCCCGAGGCGAATGGGTCAATGTCTCAGTCGGTGCGCGTGTCTCCATCAGTGGTTACAGCTCAGCTTCACGCGAAGCCCTGGATTTAGCTGTTGCAAGTCCCTAAGCAGGGGGCATGATCCAAATCGTTACCGCGGCATCCAGCGGGCAGCTAGAGCCGCCTGAGACAGCTCCCATTGAGATGCAGCAAGCACGGAAGCCGATGACCCGTTCAGTCTTCCCAACGCCGCTGCAGCAAGCCTGTGTGGCGCGCTCATTGCTTTCGCCCACCGGGGGTCACTACATCCAGCAGCTTGTCTGTGAATGGAGCCAGGCGCTGCACCTTGATGCCTGGCGACAAGCCTGGAATTTCGTGGCCGAGCGGCAGGACGCGCTGCGGATGTTCTTTGGCTGGGAGCCATCGAAAAGTCTCTCCCTGCATTTTGCGGATCGGGTGGACGCACCTGTGAAGGTTGTGCCGGCGACGGCCGCTTACCCCGACCGAGAACAGGCGTTATCGGATTTCCTTCGCGAAGACCGCCGCCGCGGATTCGATCTGGCGGCCGCGCCGCTGTGGCGCCTCACTGTTTTCTCCTGGCCCGACCACGGAGCCACCACGGTGTGGACCTTCCATCACAGCCTGCTCGACGGACGGTCTCATGCGCTGGTTTGGCAGGAGGTGGGCAGAGTCTACCGCTCGCTTCTGGCGGGAAGACCGCCGCTTTTGCCTGTAGCGCGGCCGTTCTCCGAGTTCCCGGATTGGCTGGCCGCACATTCAGAAGACGCATCCGCAGCCAGTTATTGGCGCGAGCGTTTGCGCAATTTTCAGCCGCCAACCGCCTTGCCGACACTGTCGCTTTCGCCTGATTCCGGCGATGATGACGCGCCTCCAGCAGTGGAAACGCTCGCTCTTTCGGGCGAGACCCTTACCCAGTTGCGGAGGGCAGCGCAACGCTTCGAAGTCACTTTGAACAACCTGGTTCAAGGCGCATGGGCGCTGGCGCTTGCACGTTACCAGGGCGTGGATGAAGTGGTCTTCGGCGCTGTGCGTTCGGGGCGTCACTGGACCGACGTTGATCCGAATGAGCGTGTCGGCTTGTTCATCAACACAATCCCCTTTCACGTTCCCACGTCGCCTTCCCAACCTCTCGGTCCGTGGCTGCAGGGTTTGCGCGCGCAACAGGTGGCCGCCCGCGCGGGTGAACACGCCTCCGCCGAACAAATTCGCCGATGGTGCGGCTTGCCACGGTCCGCCGTTCTCTTTCGAACCGTGCTGATGTTCGAACACCGCGACCCCTCCGCGTCCCTGAGCGAAGAGGGCCAGCGCATCCAGCTCATCGAAAAAACCGACCTGCCCTCCCTGGTCGCTTACGCAGGCAACAGCCTCCTGCTGTGTCTGGACTATTCCCCGCGTCGCCATTCAGCACGCCAAATTCAAGTCATTCTGCGACATGTCCAGATCCTGTTGGAAGCGCTCGCCACCTCGCCGGATGACAAAAGGTTAGGCGAGCTGTCGATGATTTCGGGGGAGGAACGCCGACTGACGGTGGAGGGGTGGCAAGGGCGGGTTACCGCCCAGCCTGCACCGGCGATTCATCGAGTGCTCGAGGCGCAGGCTGCGCGCACGCCGGAGGCGCCGGCGGTGGAGTTTCTGGATCGATGCATGAATTACGCCGAGCTACACCGGCAGGCCAACTGCCTCGCGCGCCGGCTGCTGCAATTCTGCCGCCCGGGAGAGCGCGTCATGGTGGTGTTGGAACGCGCTCTCGAGCAACCGGTCGTCTGGCTCGCCGCCCTGAAGGCCGGTGTCGTTTATGCGCCCGTCGACCCCGCAAATCCAGGTAAACGGCTGGATTTCCTGCTCGACGATCTTGAGCCCAGTATCCTGGTGACCCAGAAGTCGTTGCGGCCGCTTCTGCCAGTCGACGATGCGCGCGTGCTGTGCATTGATGCGCCGGGGGAGCTTGCGACCCTGGCCAAGCTCGAGGGGACTCACCTGCCTGGCGACCCGCCTGGCGAATCGCCGTCGAGTTTGCTCTACACCAGCGGCTCAACCGGTTTGCCCAAGGCGGCTATCAATAGCTTTGCCGGATTGGACAACTTCGCCGAGTACTTGAGGCGCACATACGACTTCGGCCCCGCGGACCGTGTGCTGCAATCTTCCTCCACCGGGTTCGATGGGTCCTTGTTTGATTTCGTGGTGGCGCTACAAAGCGGCGCGACCCTGGTGTTAGTGCCGCAGGATCAGTTGCGGCCTGGACCCGGGTTCACACGAATGCTGGAAACGCAGCGGATCAGCACGTGTCTGCTCACCCCGACGACCTTGCGCTCCTCACCGGCGCCAACTCCTCCGGTGATGCGCGTGCTCTTCGCCGGGGGCGAGCCGGTTACATCGGATGTGCTCCAATCCTGGTCCTCGGGCAGACGTGTTCTCAATGTCTGCGGTCCGACCGAATGCTCCATTTGGTATCAGGAAGAGGAGGTGCATCCTGACGGCAACCGCCCGACCATCGGACGTTTCATTCAGAACTGCCGCGGTTACGTCCTGGACGAGGATCGCCAGCCCGTGCCCATCGGTGTGCCCGGCGAACTGTATCTCGGCGGTGTCGGGGTGGGGCTGGGCTATTGGAAACGAGATGAGTTAAACGCGGAAAAGTACTTCCCGGATCCTTTCGCGGGCAAGCCCGAGGCGCGGATGTATCGAACGGGCGATCGCGTGCGCTGGCTCGCCGACGGGCGCATCGAACCGCTGGGCCGCCTGGATTTTCAGGTGAAGATTCAGGGCGTGCGCGTGGAGCTTGGCGAAATCGAATCCGCCTTGCGGCTTCATCCGGCTATAGCCGACGCCGTGGTGACGTTGCACGAGGGCCGCCTGCTCGCGTGGTTCATCCCGCGCCACACGGCGCCGTCGGCCAATGCCTTGCGACCCTGGCTAGCCGATCATATCGCGCAGATCTTCATACCGGCCGAGTTTAACGCCGTTTCGGAATTCCCACGCACCATCAACGGCAAGGCGGATCGCTCCGCCCTGCTCAGCAGCCGGATCGAAGGCAGGCGGCAGGCGGAAGAACCTTGCTCGCCGGCGCAAAACGCCGAACGGCGCCGCCAGCTCCAAGCATGGAACCAAACGGCGCGCCCCTATCCCCTGGAGCGTTCGGCGGTGGAGCTTTTCACCGAACAGGCGCGCCGGCGGCCACATGCGACTGCCCTGATTGCGGGCAAGCTGAGTCTGAGCTATGCCGCGCTTGATCAGCGGGCCCGCCGCCTCGCCCAGGATCTGCTTCGCGGCGGTCTGCAACCCGAAGACATTGTGGCGCTGAGGTTCGAACGCTCCATTGGATTGGTGGTAAGCGCGCTGGCGGTGCTGAAAGCGGGCGGCTCCTATCTGCCACTCGACCCGCGTGTGCCCCCGACTCGGCAGGATTTCATTCTGTCGGACAGCGGCGCACGGTTCGCCTTGGTGGCCGAAGAACTCCGCGAGGATTTCAAGAGCTGGCACGGCTGGATAAAGTCCGTGCCGGACAGCGAGCCGGAGACGGCGAACACCAACGATCCCACCGTGGCCTCAAACCCTCGCCGGCGCGCGTACGTCATTTATACCTCCGGGTCCACCGGCAAGCCCAAGGGCGTGGAAATCGAACATCGCTCGCTCACCAACTTGATATGTTTCTACCAGGAGCGCTTGCAACTCGGCCCCGATGATCGCGCGACGCTGCTCGCCAATCCAGCATTCGACGCCTCGGTGGCCGATTTATGGCCGGTCCTGTGCGCTGGCGGCACCTTGCTAGTTCCTGATCCGCGCCCGTTGGAGGATCCAGACGCGCTGATCGGCTGGCTCGCGAGCGAAGGCGCCACCTTTACGTTCGTTCCCACGGCCCTCGGTGAAATCATGTTCACCCGCCCCTGGCCTCCAACGCTCGCCTTGCGCTTTCTTTGCGTCGGCGGAGAAGCGCTGCGCGCCCGCCCGCCGGCGGGACTGACTTTCTCGGTCTTGAATACCTATGGCCCAACGGAGAACACCGTCGATGCCACCTGGGATATCGTTTTGCCGCATGAAGAGGGCCCTCTGTCTTCACCAGGCATTGGCCGGCCCATCGGCAATGTCCGCGCTTATGTCCTGAACGACACCCTCGAGCCGATGCCCGCTGGCGTGGAAGGCGAGTTATTCCTCGGCGGCGCGCAAGTGGCCCGCGGTTATCTCAACCGACCCGAATTGACGGCCAGGAAATTCCTGCCCGACCCGTTCACCCAGGCGCCGGACGCCAGGATGTACCGCACTGGAGACCTGGTGTGCTGGACCGCTGACGGCCGCCTGGAGTTTCGCGGCCGCAACGACGACCAGGTCAAGATCCGCGGCCAGCGGGTTGAGCTTGGCGAAATCGAAGCCACGTTGCGCCAGCATCCGGGCGTGCGCGAAGTTTCCTGCCGGCCCTTGTTGGATACAAACACCGCGCCCGGGTCCAAGGGATGCAGCACGCCCAGCGGCATCATCGCGCATGTGGTCATGGCGGACGCGAGCAGTGAACAGACGGCCTCCGAGCTGCGGCAGTTCCTTGAAACGCGCTTGCCTGGGTACATGATCCCCGCCGTCTTTTTGTCGCATCCGGCCTTGCCATTGACGCAGCAAGGCAAGGTGGACCGTTTCGCCCTCGACGCCCTGGCTAAAGAGCGCGCCCTTCGACCGGAAAAGGGAGGCCAAACGCCCGCCCAAGACAGCCTGGTCCGCGCGCTGACCGAGCTGTGGTGCCGTATCGTGCCCGAGGGCACAAACGCGCGGGGGGACCAGACCTTTCAGGAACTGGGCGGCGATTCGCTCGGTGCGGTAAAACTCCTGCTCGGGGTCGAAGAAATCACGGGCCGCCGGCTCGCACTCTCCACCTTCCTGCTGGAGCCGACCCTGACCGGCCTGTGCCGTGCCGTCATGGCGGCGGAAGACGAATCCCAGAAGCCCATCCTGGTGTTCCGTCGTGCCGGCACGCGCCCGCCCCTGTTTTGCGTCTACGATTTGTCGGGTGATGTTGGAAGCTACTTCGACCTGGCCAGGGAACTGGGGGAGGATCAACCGGTTTTTGGCATCCGCTCGCCCGCCTTGCATCACCCCGCGCGCGTCCCCGACTCCATGGAAACCGCGGCGCGCGACGTGCGAAAACTCTTGCGCGCATATTGTCCCAGCGGACGCTTCGGACTGGTCGGATTTTCCTGGGGCGGCCTGCTGGCCTTCGAAGTGGCCCGCCAGATTGCGGCCGAAGGCGGAGTTAGTCCATTCTGCGGCCTGTTTGGCACCGTCGCGCCTCCGAACCGCTACTCGCTGGCGGCCAAGGTGGCTCACGCGGTGCGCTGCCTCCCTGCCTGGGCCTTGCGCCTGGCCCAGGATCGGGGCCATCGCTACCAGCGAATTCGCCAGGCCGTCATCTCGCGACGGTTCCTGCGCAATCTCCTCGGCGAACAGCCGCTGCCCATCCCGGACTGGGTGCACTCGCCCCTGGAACTGGAGCTCCTCAGGCTCGCGCATCGCTACCAACCCTCAAATTCCGCGCCCGTACCCGTCCATCTCTTTCGCGAATATGGCTCATTCGACACTGAAGCCCACCCGGCGAACTTCGTGCTCACCGGGCATTTGGCCGACGCCGGCTGGCGGCACTGGGCCGGTCGGGGCTTGCAAGTGCATTGGCTCGACAGCAGGCACGAACTCGTGCTCAAACAGCCCCACATCAAGCGCACCGTTGACCAGTTTCGCAGCGCCATGGAACAGCATTTTGCCCAACAGGACCAGCGCCGGAAACGGGGCAGTGTCGGCCCGGCGGAGCGGCTTGGCAATCGGGGAGTCGATGACAAGCCGCCATTCGTGAGTTGATTCCTGGGCTACTCGGCCACAGAGGATAACCATGATAAACCTCCCCCGGGATAGTTTTCGCAGGGGCTCCGCCGAAGAAGAGAGATGGCTTGAAAGGTTCCTGCGTGACTTTGCCACAAAATAACCCTTCCATGAACACACGACCCGCGCCTAACTTGGCTGCTTCTGTGGACAGATTTATGCGCACACTACCCAACAGCATCGGAGCGCTCTTCATGGCTGCGTTTGTCATCGGTTGCTCACACAGTTCCAAGGAGACACCAACCGTTCGATTTGGAAGCTACATTGACGCTGCTGGTAACGCCGTCAGCGGCAAAGCCAACCAAGCGACATTTGAGTTTGAGAATCCAAGCGCGTCATTGGTTATCTGTGCCTTCCATCAGCCGGGCGGTCCCCGCGATATGATTACAGGCGGTCCGCGCGATGCCTTTATCTCCATTCAGCCGCATAGCACCAACAGTGTGGTATTGCATGTCGGGCAGACCAATGCGGAAACCTTGAGCGTGAAGCTGATGCGAGTAGTTTCGTCTCGTGAGCTATCCGTGCCGGTGCCATGACCACGATGCCCAACCAGAGCAACGAGCCAACGGGGGGCAGCCGGTTCTGTCCCTCCCCCTTTCGTGAGCCACTGGCGGCTGCCTCCTGTGGCTCATGCTCGCGTTAAGCCGAACCACTACCTATGAGCATTCGCACACGTTCAATTACTGTCATCAGTTGGATATGCTTCGCCATTGGCGGCATCGCGCTCCTCACCAACTTTCTGCCCGGCTTCAGCATTCTTTCGAGGCGTCCGTGCCGTGCCAGCCAGACTCCAAGGACAGATGACACGCCGGCGGCTTAAGCAGCTTGCTTCCAGTGGACGCGCCGATTGCGCATCGGCTCGCGCTTGTGCGTCGGGGGCGGCGCGCCACTGAGCGGGATCGTGGGGCCGCGGCACAGGCCGGTGAAGTTCTCAGCCCCGGAGGGGCGACATGCCTATAGCACACGCCATCAAGCACGAGCGTAAGCCCCGTAGGGCGGCGCGGGGCTGCCGGGCGCGAATCGTGCCGCCCCTACGGGCTACCGGATTCATAGGAGGCGGGGTCACTACAGACATGCCGCTCCTCTGGAGCTGCTCCATGCTTGTTTCCCGCGCACTAGCATGCTTGAAGCATGCTTGTCGCAGTGCGCTGGGTATCAATGCGTGGATTCCTTACCCTGGCTGGCAGGCCCCCCAGCCAAGGGAGGGCGAGCGTCCCCGCGAGCCCTGACATCATTGGCCATGTTCCAAAATCAGGGCTCGCGGAGACGCTCGCCCTCCCGAGAGGGTTCGGGGAGAGTGTTCGGGTTACTTGCGATACAGAACAATCGATCCCTGCTCAATGGCATACCGAAGTCCCACGGGATCGAGGATCTGGTCCAGCGCTTCGCGGCAGGGCTTGCCTTCGATGGCCACGTTGTTCACCCAACGCCGGCAGAGCGGGTCCGTCTGGGCAAAGGACTTCTTCCACTCGTAACCAAGGCCGACCTGTCGTGCGAGGTCCCGAACAATGTCCTGCACGCTGGCTTGGGTGGCCTCGAACTTCACCTTTTCCTGGAGACGGGCATCGGCGGGGGCGGCGTTGGGCGAAGCGGCCGGCGAGCCAGCACGGCGTGCCGGTGCCGCATCCTCGTCCAGGTGACGAATCCAGGTCATGGGCTCTTTCAGACCCTGCTGAGCGCAGCCCAGTATCAGGTCGCAATCCTTGAGTGCCAGGGCCTTTTTGTACCAAGCGACGGCCTGGGTGCGGTTGGTGGCCAGGTCTTCGATGTATCCCAGATAGACATAGACATAGCAAAGCGAGCCCGGCTGGAGGGTGGCTTTGTCTTGCTTAAGGATTTCGAGCAGCAGCTTCTTGGCCTTGCCGGTGTCTTTGTCCCGCCCATGCAGCGCCGCGCGCGCGGCGTCCAGCATTTGCTCTCCGTTCTCAGCACCGGTTGCCGGCACCGGCCACAGTGCGGCCTGGGCGAGGAACAAGGCGGTGATGCCCGCCAGGAGCGCTCGGAGTAAACGGGCCCCTGACCGGGCCGGGTTGCCTGGGGGGAGCCGGCGGGCTCGGGCGAGCTGGGCCCAGGCGTTTCTCAGGATGCTACGCATGGTTTTCATTTGCGCACTTCCATAAGCATTTCCGGTGCGGCGTTACAAGCGGGCATTCGGCTGAGCCGTAACCATTCTTTTCAACCACAGATGGACACAGATGAACACAGATAGACAGCGCTCGAAACTATGCCTTTCGACAGCCAGAACGCACCCGCTGATCAGTGAGCGCGAACAAGCCCACGCCGATCGGCCCTCAGGGAAGCAGAATCTGTGTGCATCTGTGTCTATCCGTGGTTTTCCTCTGCATGGATACGGCTGAGACAACCTCCTTGCTGCCGGCTGAGCTTTGCTCATACTCGCGGTCGTGAGCACGACTTCGGATACGCCTGGTCGTACGCCAACGGAAGCCAGTTCCCAGCCACCCGCGCGGTCGGTGGCGTTCGTCACCACGCACTGGTCGGTGGTGCTTTCGGCCCGCGATAAGGCATCGCCGCAGTCCGCGGTCGCGCTGGAGAAGCTGTGCCGGGCGTATTGGTATCCGCTTTATGCCCATGTGCGCTGGCTGGGCAACCGCCCGCAGGATGCGGAGGACCTCACGCAGGAGTTCTTCGCGCGCCTCCTGGAGAAGAACTATCTCGAGGCCGCCGAGCAAGAGCGGGGCCGGTTCCGCACCTTCCTGCTTATGGCGCTCAAACGGTTCCTGGCCAACGAATGGGACCGCGCCCGCACCCAAAAGCGCGGCGGCGGCCAGACCCTGGTGCCGCTGGACTTTGAATTGGCGGAGCAGCAGTACCAGGCCGAGGCGGAGGAACTGCCGGCGGACAGGATTTACGAGCGCCGCTGGGCGCTGGCGCTGCTGGCGCAGACCATGGCCCGGCTGCGCGCGGAGTTCGACCAGGCCGGCAAAGCCGCCGAATACGAGCAGCTCAAGGGCTTCCTGACCGTGGGCAAACAGGAGCTGAATTACGCAGCCGTCGCCGCCGAGCTGGGCATGAGCCAGAGCGCCTTGCGGGTGGCGGTGCATCGGCTGCGCAAACGCTTTCGCGAGGTGTTCCGGGAGGAGATCGGGCACACCGTAACCAGCGCGGAGGACGCGGAGGAGGAGTTCCGGCACCTGCTGGCCGCGTTGAGCGCATGAGCCGGGCGCGCGAAACGGCCGGCCGGCTACCCTGTAATAGTATCCGGGTTCCGCTTATGTAAGCAGTAACAGACTAGATGACGACGCCATCGCCAAAGTGCCGTGAGTGCGGCAGCCGCCTGCCCCCGGGCGCCCCGGAGGGCTTATGCCCCCGCTGCCTCATGGCCGTGTACCTGGAGGCGGAAACAGAGGTCGTAACGGGCGATCCCGGGCCGGGCGACGCCGGCGCCGCGGGTCAATCCCCGGAGCCTCCCTTCCCGATATCCGAGGTGGCGAAGCTGTTCCCGCAACTGGAGATCATTGGTTTTCTCGGTCGCGGCGGCATGGGCGCCGTTTACAAAGTCCGCCAGCCGCGGCTGGATCGGCTGGCGGCGCTAAAGCTCCTGGCGCTGGATAAGCAGCGGGATGCCCAGTTCGCCGAGCGGTTCGAGCGCGAGGCGCGCGCCCTGGCCAGGCTCAACCACCCGAAGATTGTCGCGGTCTACGACTTTGGCGAGGTGCAAGGGCGCTTTTACTTGCTGATGGAGTTCGTGGATGGCTCGACGCTGCGGCAGTTGCTCCGGAGCCGGCGGATGGCGCCCGCGGAGGCGCTGGCCATCGTGCCGCAAATCTGCGAGGCCCTGCAATACGCGCACGACCGGGGCGTGGTGCACCGTGACATTAAGCCGGAGAATATTCTGCTGAATGGCGAGAGCAGCGTGAAGATCGCGGATTTCGGGATCGCGCGGATTCTTGGCCCGGAGCCCGCCGAGCAGGCGCTGACCGCCGGCGGGCAGGTCATGGGCACGCCGCATTACATGGCGCCGGAGCAGGTCGAGCAGCCAGGAACGGTGGACCACCGGGCCGACATCTACTCCCTGGGTGTGGTCTTCTACGAGATGCTGACGGGCGAGTTGCCGCTGGGCCGATTTCCCGCGCCGTCCATGCGCGGGCGCGGACTCGAGATTGATGTGCGCCTGGATGAAGTGGTGTTGAAGGCTCTGGAGAAGGAGCCGGAGCGCCGCTACCAGCAGGCCGGCAAAGTGAAGACGGACGTGGAGACCATCGCCGCCCAGCCGAGCGGTCAGGCGGTGGCAGTTGCGGCCGGGCCCAGCCAGAAGGGCACGCCTGCCTCCGGCCGGCGAGCGTGGAAGGTCGCGGTTGCCATGGCTGTCCTCCTGTCGCTGCTCATATCAGCCTGGGCCTTGTTCCGCGACTCGACCCAGCGCCGGTTGGGGCAGCCGGTCACCTATGTCGCGGAGCAAACGAGCGTGCAGGATGTGGTCCAGGCCCTGGTCGAGCAGGTCGGGCTCAGGTACGACCGGCCCAAGTCGTTCTCTCAAACCGATCCGCTCTGTCGGCGCTGGGTGAACCAGGTGGCGATTCATGGCACACCCTGCCGCGAAGCATTGGACGAGATTCTCAAGCCGGTGGGGCTGGGATACAAAGTGGACAGGGGGACGGTTGTCCTGTCGTGCCTGCCCACCCCTGTGGTCGCAAGTCGCACATCCGTCGGCGAA
>Ga0335069_10014378_pt1 | contig 11083 bp, 13 predicted proteins | sample Lox_Sample_11_FD_206714 | JGI IMG/M metagenome (GOLD analysis project Ga0335069, IMG submission 206714) | Soil microbial communities from Loxahatchee National Wildlife Refuge, Florida, United States - Lox_Sample_1.1 | ecosystem: Environmental > Terrestrial > Soil > Wetlands | place: USA... | reverse complement strand
ACTGACATCAAGCAAGTGCCCTGGTACGTGGTGAACGCCGACAACAAGAAATGCGCTCGGCTCAACGTAATCCGTCATCTGCTGTCGGTGATTCCGTATGAAGATCTGACGCCGAAACCGGTGAAGCTTCCGCCGCTGGAAAAGTCGAAATATGTTCGTCCGCCGATTCACGAGCAGAATTTTGTGCCTGAGACTTACCAATAGCCGAGGTGCTCACCCATATATGCCGATCATTAAGAGTGCCTGAGTCCTTTCTCCTGAACAAAACATCTGATTTACCTAAGGCTATTCAAAGTCAGTTCAACCTCGAGCCGTCGGCTGAAGGAGCGCTACCCGTCTTCCATGCGGAGGGTTTGGGCGTCCGGTGAGCAGCCAGGCTGATCTGCGTAATAGTTCGTTCGCTTGGGTCCCGCATTTCTTTGCGCAAGTCAGGCGCCGCGACAGCGCACAAGATAAAATCTCCTATCCCAAAGAAGGAAGCCCTTATGGCGCGAAAATTCAAGGAATTGTCGGAGCGTGAGATTCTGGCACTCGCGATCGCCCTCGAAGAGGAGGACGGCAGAGTCTACGCCGATTTCGCCGATGGCCTGCGCGAAACTTACCCGGCAACGGCCAAACTTTTCGAAGACATGCGCGAAGAGGAATCAGGGCATCGCTCGGCCCTGATTGAGACCTATCGCGCGCGCTTCGGCGAGCACATTCCCCTGATGCGGCGGCAGGACGTAAAAGGCTTCGTGCAGCGGCGTCCGTTCTGGCTTACACGGCCGCTGAAAATCGCGGAAGTCCGCAAGCAGGCGGAAATCATGGAACTGGAGACGCGCCAGTTTTATCAGAAGGCGATGACGCAAGTGACCGATGCGGGTATCCGCAAACTGCTTGGCGATCTCGAAGAGGTTGAACGGAAACACCAGGCAGCCGCGGAGGCGCTCGAAGAGGCCCAGATCACTCCGGATGTAAGAAAGTCGGAGGAAGAAGCGCAGCGCCGACTGTTTGTCCTGCAGATCGTGCAGCCCGGACTGGCGGGCCTGATGGATGGATCCGTGTCCACGCTCGCACCGGTTTTCGCGGCGGCGTTCGCGACGAAAAACAGCAACGACGCGTTTTTAGTTGGCCTGGCGGCTTCGATCGGCGCAGGAATTTCGATGGCATTCGCCGAAGCGCTCTCCGACGACGGCTCGCTCACCGGCCGCGGACGTCCGGTGCTGCGCGGGGCTGTGACCGGACTGATGACAGCGGCCGGTGGGATTGGCCACACGTTGCCGTTTCTCATTAAGAACTTTCACGCTGCTTTCATTGCGGCTGTGGTTGTGGTTGCTTTTGAGTTGGGGGCGATCGCCTGGATTCGGAACCGGTACATGGACACGCCGCTGCTCTCCGCCGCGTTTCAAGTCGTCGTCGGCGGAGTGCTGGTGTTCATCGCAGGGATTTGGATCGGCAGCTCGTAGCTCGTCGCATCGGGACGTGTCGTTAGCCAGGTCTCCGGAACGGACAATCAAAACATGGTGGCCAGGGAGGGAGTTGAACCCCCGACGCCAGCCTTTTCAGGGCTGCGCTCTACCACCTGAGCTACCTGGCCACTTCGGATCCGGAATATCGGACGACTCGGATCACAATTTCGACCGGCGAAAACCAGCGCGAGGCAAGACGTTGCGCTCGGACCTGCGAGTCGATTGAATTATAACAATCGGAACCACTTCCGCAAAATTCAAAACTGCCTGCGCCCCTCGCCTTGGGCATGTTTTTTGACGATTTTTCCGGCAGGTTGTACGCTTATGCAAAAGTTGGGGGACCTGTGAATCACACACATCGAATTACGCTACGTCCACGTGTGCGCCGGGCCGTATTAGCGCTCGCCATCGCAACGTTCCTGCCGTTGCTTTTCGGCAGCCCCGCGGCGCAGGCGCAAAGCAACCAAGCCGCGCCGGCACTCAAGTTCAAGGTCGGCGATGCCGCGCCCGATTTCAAGCTCCAGTATTTCGACGGTAGTGACCTCAAAGATGTTTCACTCAGTCAGTATCGGGGCAAGAGCAATGTTGTGCTCGCGTTCTACATTTTTGCTTTCACTGGCGGTTGAACGGCTCAGATGAAGGCCTTCCAGCAGAATCTGAAAAAGCTGGAAGCCGCCGATACCCAGGTTCTGGGTGTGAGCATGGACAGCGCGTTCGCGAACAAAGCGTTTGCCGATCAAATTGGAGTCACGTTCCCGCTCCTGAGCGACTGGGGCGGAGAAGTCACCAAAAACTACGGAATTTACGTCGACAAATACAAGGCCCCGCGGCGGGTGAACTTTCTCATCGGCAAGGACGGGAAAATCCTGGAAGAACAGATTGATCGGGAAGCGATTGATCCGACAAAAATCGTCGACGCATGCGAGCGGAGGAAGGTGAATCGGTAAAACGTGGGCCGCACTCGGCTCGTGATTGAAAAAAGTTGGCGTCCCCGACGGGATTTGAACCCGTGTTACCGCCGTGAAAGGGCGATGTCCTAGGCCGGGCTAGACGACGGGGACACTTCTTGACAGTTTACACTATCGCACTCTGCTTTCGGCTTCGCTCCCGGCTCAAAGCTCGCAGCTATCTGCTACTTCATCCGATTCCGATACAAGCTGCCATCAACCTGTTTCGTCATCGCCGCGACATCTAGAGGAATGCTCAGGAACTTCTGGACTTCTTCGGCCACCGCTTGCGCCTCACGCAGCACTCGGTGATAGTGAACGCGAAGAACCTGCGTGTTGGGCTTCGCGGCCAGCCACTTGTTCACCTCAATCAAGTGCCTCTGAAAGAGCTGCTCCATCGCCGCGTTGTTCCCGCCCGGCTCGTAGGTTCCTCGCCGCTTGAGCATTTCGTCCTGCGACTTCATTACTTCGGGCAGCGGACGCTGCATGAACACGATCCGGTAGTCGTGCCCATCTGGCAAAGAAAGTACGAGCTGCGAAATTACCTTGACCACCTTGCCTTCCGCCTCGGCAATCAAGCTCGGGTCTTTCGGAAGCTGCTTGATGCGCTCCCATTCCAGGTATCCCTTGGGATTGTCGGTGTCGGCCTTGCGTTCTCCGTCGGAGAGCGCAGTCATTCCTCCCGCGTCGAGCATCTGCATCATGAGCGACGTGCCCGAGCGCGGCAAACCGGAAACGATCGTGATCATTAGTGCCTTTCCAGCAAATGAATTTTGGACGGATCCAGGTTCGCGACCGTCGTTGAGATCATAGTGGCAAACGTGCGCGCGGAGCAAAAACTTCCTCTCCCCTCGGCGACCCGCTTGCTGCCGGCCTTGCTTTTCCGCGGCTTCTTGAACCGCCCGCCGGATTGCCATTTTGTTCAAACGATTCCCCGTTGACATTGGCTACCGGCATCGTTATCTTTGGCAAATTAGGGGTGTTTTTTGCGAAAGCTGCTTTTCAGCTTTGTGTTGGCATTGCTCACCAGTGTTGTGTCTGGCGCGGCCATCCCGCAGCGCGATCTGCCGGAAACCCGTTACAACGAGGTCGATCAGCCGGTCAATCAGGCTACTCCGACCCTGCTGGGCCTCCGTTTTCTTCGTCCGGTGAGGATGGTGGTTCCCGTTCCCTATAAACTGCAGGACAAGAGCCCGATCGCCAGGTTCCGTTCAACTCGCACTCCATTCCTATCGAGTCCCCCGAGCTGTGATTCCCATTCGCTCCAGCAACTCCTCTGCACGCTTCTCCTCTGAGACGCTTCTCTTCGCACGAGCCTCTGCGCGAACCCGCTACCTCCGCCTTCCGGCGTAGTACGGACATACGCTTCCGAAGCGCTTGAGGATTCACCGTATTTCCATTGCAACCATGAAGTGAGGAATCCGTTCCCATGGGCAAGTCGTATTTGATCTTCCCGCCAATTGGCCGAGAGAGCCAGGCGCCGAAGGATGTTCGGCATTCCCGACCCGACGTGAGTTTGTTCGTGAGCGACAAGCGCGTGTCACGCCTGCTCGGGGTGCTGCAGGAACTCGATCAGTGCGTCGAAGGCTTGGAGTACTTGCCTCACCACGATCTTGTCAACCTGATCACAAGCGCCATCCACGGCTGCGGATTCGCCGGCCCGGAAGACGCTCGTTATGCCATTGCTGCCGTTCTGCGCGCCATCGAAGCGACTGACGCTTCCGAATGGTCCTGAAACGATGCTCCAGGCTCACTCGAGATGTGCTCCAACCTCTCTTGGACATCTCGAGTGCGGTGAGTGTCCGGCTGTCTCTGCAAGGCCTTTGTTGTTGAGGGGAAGGCCTTCCGGAGACGCCGGACACAATCCGTTTAGAAGCGCTGCTGAATGCCCCTTCTCAAGCTCTCCAGGCTTTTTCTGCATTGCGCTGACCGGCGCGTTCTGGTACTTTCCCTACCGACAGGAACTTCCAGGAGGACACTGTGGCATTTTGCCCAAACTGTGGAACCCAGATCGCGGACGGAACGACTTGCCCCAAGTGCGCCGGAGCCGCTGCCCCAAGCCCGGTCGCGCCCGCTGCTAACGCCGGATTGACAGACAATGTGGCGGGTGCGCTCGCTTATGTCACGATCATTCCGGCGATCATTTTCCTCGTGCTCGAGCCCTTCAACCGCAAACGCTTCGTACGTTTCCACTCGTTTCAGTGCATCTTCTTTCATGTGGCATGGTTTGCGCTGTGGATCGTTCTCGGCTTTATTGGCCACATTCCCTTCCTGGGTTGGGCCACGATCATCGTCTGGCCTCTCATTGGCCTCGGCGGCTTTGTAGTCTGGCTGATTCTGGTGCTGAAAGCCTACCAGGGACAGATGTTTAAGCTGCCTGTCATCGGCGATTTTGCCGAACAGCAGGCGGGAGCGTAGGGCCAGCGAGTCTTCAATCCATCGGGCCGGCGCATTCCGCGTCGGCCCCGCCTAGTTACCCGTGCACCTTTCGTGCGACTTTTCTTCTGGCTGTTCGTCCAACCAAAAGGATAAGGTAGAACTGTGTTCTCTGGACTCCAGCCGCCGGGCTCGTGGAAGCGTGACTATCGCGCCGTAGCGCCTTGCGTTGCAGCGCACCTGGTCCTCCTGGGCCTGATCGTGTTCTCCGTCCCGAAAGCCATCGATCTGAAACCCGTCTGGCTGGCCTACGGAGACAGTTCCCATTCCTACCGGATCACGTATGTACCCAGCGGACCCGAAGAGATTCACGCAGACGCCAGACTTCGATTGCCCGCTGAGGCCAAACCCAGCCCACGCCCCAAGCCGCAGACGCTGAAAGCGAAGCCCGCCGATCCGCGGCCTCTGCTCGACGCCAAAGCTGACGAAGGAGATCGCAACACGCGCGCCGGTACTCCGCTGGGCACGGTTCTCGATGGCCCCATTACAGGTCACGAGGTGCGTATCGCCTTCCCGGTCTATCCAGAACCTCAGGTCGATCGCGCCGGGCTTCCTCATGACCTCTCGGGCGATGTCGTCATCGAAGTGACGATCGATTCGGAGGGCAATGTCGTTGAGACCCGGATCATCCAGGCAATCGGACGCGGTATTGACGAACAGTTGGTCGCGGTTATTCGCCGGCGCCACTATCAGCCGGCCACGCTCGATGGCACGCCTGTAGCTTCTCGCCAGGACGTGCACTTCCACTTTCCATCGTAAGACCTAGCTCCAAGCTCTCAGCTCCAAGGACGACGTGCTACTTTCGGTTTTCGCGCTTTTGCGCCACTACCAACCCGCGCGGTGTTCGCAACAAGATCACGGAGATGAGTCCCTCGCGCTCCAGCTTCAGCGCCGCGTCGCGGACAATCTTCAGGTGCGAACTGGCGTCGTGCATCAGGATCAGGCCGTAAGGATTGATCTGCGGCAGGAACCGCCGGATTTCCTGTTCGCGGATCGGCATGTCACTATCGCTGAAAAAGAGGTCAATCGTCCCTTCCACGGTCATCTCCAGGCTGGAGGCGTTTCGCAGTTCGATCCAATCCGCCAGTCCCGACGCTGCTATCCGCGCTTTCGCGTTCTCATACACCTGGGGATCAAATTCGCACGTGATCACGCGTCCCCGGCCATTGGCTTTGAGCCCTTCTGCAATCCACAGCGTGCTGATTCCGCTGAAGGTGCCGGTCTCGACAACAAGTTCCGGCTTGATCGTCGTGACGATCGTGCGCAAGAACTCCAATACTTCCACCTCCGCTGTCATCGAGTCATACATGCTCCAGCGCTCCGGATGCGGGCACTCGAGGGTTGGGCGGTGGTACTCAGGCTGGACCTGGTCGCCGGAGCGAGTGATCTGGCGGAGGATTTTGTGTTCCTGCTTTTCCTTCTTCTTGAAGAGGCGGAGGGGCATGGTTACGAGTGTAGCGGAAGGGGAGAATGCGGCCTAGGGTGTAACTAGCTCTCAGCTCCAAGCTCTCAGCTCTCAGGCTTAGCCGCGTGCAGTTAGATCGCTGCCCAATAAGCTTAGGAAGCGATTTTGAAATTCTTTTGGATGCTAGCAGCCAATCCGTTGAGAATCCTGCCAAGCTCGTTAGTCTGCCTCTGTATTCCTTGGGAAACCGAGGGTTCGAGATACTTGAGTTCTCGGGCAATGAACAATTGCGTTTCGATTTCCAGAAGCGAACCCCGAGCCAGGAAGAGGAATTGGACGAATTCCTTTCGAGAATAACGCCCCTTGCCTTCCGCAATGTTGCTGGCAACGGATGCAGCCGCCCGTCGCATTTGCGACGTCAGTCCATAGAGTTCGTCTTTTGGGAAAGACCGAGTGCACTGGTAGATTTCGATTGCAAGATCAGTAGCCTTGCGCCATGAAATGAGATCTCGATACGCATCTGCCATTGGGGTACTTCATGGCTATGATGTAGGGTCGCAGGAGTTCCAGCAGTGATACTTGTCACCAGCAATTTGTTCAGTTTGTCTTCCCTGCGAGCTGAGAGCTGCGAGCTGTTCTACTCTGGCGTGAAATAGTCCACTGCCACCGGATTCTCGAAAAGCGAATAATCGCGCGTCACGACAGTGATCCCGCTGTCGGTCACGAAGTAGCGTTCTCGATCCGCCTCGGTGTCATAGCCGATGGTTGTACCTTCCGGTACGTGAACGTCGCGATCCACGATGGCCTTACGAATCCGGCAATTGCGGCCAATGTTGGCGTGCGAAAACAAAATGCTCTCCTCGACTTCCGAAAAGGAATTGACTCGCACATCCGGCGAAAGGACGCAGTTCTTCACGAACCCACCGGAAATGATGCAGCCTCCCGACACGAGCGAGTCGAGGGCGTGGCCAATGCGCGGCGCTTCCGCGAATACAAACTTGGCAGGCGGATATTGGCGCTGGTGGGTGCGAATCGGCCAGTGCTCGTCATACAAATTGAACACAGGCGAAACCGACACCAGATCCATGTTCGCTTCGTAGTAGGCTTCAAGCGTCCCGACATCGCGCCAGTAGAGCGCTTCCTTCTTGTTTTCGTCGACAAAGTTGAAAGAGAACACACGGTAGTCGGCTAGCATTTTGGGAAGAATGTCTTTGCCGAAATCGTGGCTCGACTTTGGATCTTCGGCATCTTTCAGCAACAGCGGGATCAGAACATCCGCATTGAAGATGTAGATGCCCATCGATGCGGAAATCTTGCTCGCATCGTACGGCGAACGCACCGACGTCTCTTTCGGTTTTTCCTGAAAGCCCGTGATACGGCTCTCGTGATCGATCTCGACCACGCCGAAGTGCCGGCATTCGGCGGGCTCCGTGAGCAGTGTGGCAACGGTCACATCGGCAGCAGAGTCCTTGTGCTGCCGCAGCATGCGCTCGTAATTCATCTTGTAAATGTGGTCGCCGGAAAGAATGAGCACATACTTGGGCTGCTCAGAGCCGATCGAATAGATGTTCTGATAGACGGCATCGGCAGTGCCCATGTACCAGTTGGCGCTGACGCGCTGCATCGGAGGAAGAATTTCGATGAATTCGCCGATTTCGCGCCCGAAGATGTTCCAGCCCTCGCGGATCTGGCGGTTGAGCGAAAGGGCCTTGTACTGCGTGAGAATGTAAACCCGGCGCAGCCCCGAATTCACGCAGTTGGAAAGTGTGACGTCGATGATGCGATAGATGCCGCCAAACGTTACCGCAGGTTTGGCGCGATCGCGCGTCAGAGGGTACAGGCGCTCGCCAGCGCCGCCGGCCAGAAGAACACCGAGGGTATCTTTCATCAGGACACCGTGCACGGGCGGCCTTGTCGCCGCTCCAATTCACCTCAACGCGAAATACTAGCACAGTGATGCGGCGCTCTCAGCTCCAAGCTCTCAGCTCTCAGGAAAGGCACATGATTCTTAGAGCTTGACGCTTGTCTGATGCCGCTGTGGCCTCCGACAAAAGCCAGAACCACGGAGGACACGAAAGAGCACGGAGGAACGTGAGCTGACAGGCTAGAGCCGAAACCCGAAAGCCGAGCTGGAACTTGGAGCCGAGAGCTTGGAGCTAGTCCTCAGCAGTGCACAATCTTGTCGCTCTTGATGCCGCGCGTGGCATTGCGCGAATCGACAACCAGCTTGGCATCGGTCACGATTTTCTTATAGTCGTAGTCGGTATGGTCGGTTACGATCAGCACGCAATCGTAATCTCCGATGTTGTCGAGTGACGCACACCGCATTTGCAGATCGTACTTGCGTCCGCGCCCGACGAACGGGAAGTAGGGGTCGTTGTAGCTGACGGCCGCGCCTTCTTTCTGCAGGAGTTCGATGATGGTCAGCGCGGGGGATTCGCGCAGATCGTCGATGTCCTTCTTGTAGGCCACACCCAGCACCAGGATCTTCGATCCGTTAATCGACTTCTTCTGTTTGTTCAGAGCGCCCATCGTGGCAGCGATCACGTTGTACGGCATGGCCACGTTGACTTCGCCGGCCAGTTCAATGAACTTTGTGCGGAAGTCAAATTCCTTTGCCTTCCACGAGAGGTAGAACGGGTCGACAGGAATGCAATGTCCGCCAAGTCCAGGGCCCGGATAGAAGGGGTGGAATCCGAACGGCTTGGTCGCCGCCGCGTCGATAATTTCCCAGATGTTGAGCCCCATGCGCAGGCACAGCATCTTTAGTTCGTTGACCAGTGCGATGTTCACACAGCGATAGATGTTTTCGAGCAACTTGGTCATTTCGGCAGCAGCCGGCGAGGAAACCGGTACCGTGCGACGGAATATCGCGCCGTAGAAACCGGCAGCGATCTCGCTCGCCTGTGCATCCACGCCGCCGATCACCTTGGGAATGTCGCGCCGCGCCACCGATGTGTTCCCGGGATCCTCACGCTCCGGCGAAAACGCAACCCAGATCTCGTTTTCGTCGGCATTGCCATTGCGCGAAACCTTCAGGCTCGCCTTGTTCTCCTGTTCAAGAATCGGGATCAGCACTTCTTCCGTCGTGCCCGGGTAGGTTGTGCTCTCGAGGATCACGATCTGGCCGGCGCGCAGGTGTGGCGCAATCGCGTGCGCGGTATTGGTGATGTAGCTGAGATCGGGTTCATGATATTCGTTCAGCGGGGTCGGCACGCAGATGATGATCGCATCCATCGCCGTCAGCTCGGAGTAATTCGCGGTCGCCTTGAAGCCGTTGGCCTTGGCGGCTCCGATTTCCTCGGGCGTGATGCGGAAAATGTAGCTCGTGCCTTGCGTCAATGCCTCGACTTTGCGCCGGTCAATATCGAAGCCGGTGACGGGGAACTTCTGCTCGCTATAAAGAAGAGCGAGAGGCAGTCCAACATAGCCCAATCCGATGATTCCAATGTTGGCCTGGCGGGCTGCGATGCGGTTTTTCAGGTCGGTATAGAGAGAAGACGCGGTGATCTGAGCAGTCATAATGTCGCTATGAATTCTAGCATCCTGATTTCGGGGATTCACCGAGGAAGATGCGATTCTCCTACGATTTTCACGGGATTGTTACGGCTGTTGGGGTACGGGCGATTACCTCGGTAACCCGATTCGACGGGTACAGCGTTTCCCTAGTAATATGCGCCTGACATGCGATGGCTTCGTTGGTTTTTGCTGGTGGCGCTCGCCGGCGCTGTGCTCGCGACCCGCGCGGCGAGTTTCCTGATCATTAATAGTCCGGAAAAGTCGGATGCGATTGTCGTGCTCGCCGGTGAAACGAATGTGCGGCCCGCGAAGGCGCTCGAACTCCTGCGCCAGGGAATGGCTCCGCGGGCGATTTTCGACGCGGAAGCCGGAGAGAAGGTTTACGACAAGACTCTCACTTCGCTCGCGGAGAACTACCTGAAGAGTGTTCCCGAAGCCGGCAAAGTCGAAGTGTGCGCCATCAATGGCCGATCCACGATGGGAGAAACGGACGATGTCGCCCGCTGCCTTGCGCCTTACGGCGTGCACCGCGTTCTTCTGGTTACCTCCGAATACCATACTCGGCGCGCTCTGACCACGTTTCGATACCGTTTGCCGCAATATCACTGGAGCGTGGCTGCGGCGGGCGATTCTGCACTCTTCGGAACTGCCTGGTGGACGCAGCGCGAATGGGCAAAGGGAACCTTCGAGGAATGGACCAAACTGATCTGGTGGGAAGTGGTCGATCGCTGGCGATGATGCTTCTCGCGTTTGAGTTCCGCCTGTGGCTGCGATAGGGTGACTGTTCGTGCCATTGGTACTGTGAATCATTGACAATAGGAATCATTCGATTCGGAGGAATCATGGCTCAAGTTACGATTACCGTGCGGAAGAACGGACCGTTTCGCGTCGACGATCCCGAAGGAGCGGTCGTGCTGGTGGACGCGGATGGCAATCGCTACGATCTGACTGGCAGGCCTGCCTTTTCGCTGTGCCGCTGCGGAGCGTCCGCGAATCGTCCTTTCTGCGATGGCACTCACGGCAAGAACGGCTTTACTGCTTGCGAGACTGCGGTGAAAGCGGGAAACTGATTCGCTGTTCTCTCCGGATTTCCCGGCTGGTGTCGAACTTGCAAACATCGCAGGGCGATTCGCTCTAGGACCATGTGCGCGCGTGATCTAGCATATTGAGAGATCGCGACGCTCGCCGTCTTTCTGCGGCGTCGAGTGTTACCGATTCTTTGCCTTTCGAATCATGCGCTCTTCAGACAAGGCACAGCAAGCCATTCGCCGCAGCACTCGCTTGCCGCTCGAAGTGCCGGTGCGAATCTCGAGTCTGGATGCGGCCTC
>Ga0335069_10014377_pt1 | contig 11083 bp, 8 predicted proteins | sample Lox_Sample_11_FD_206714 | JGI IMG/M metagenome (GOLD analysis project Ga0335069, IMG submission 206714) | Soil microbial communities from Loxahatchee National Wildlife Refuge, Florida, United States - Lox_Sample_1.1 | ecosystem: Environmental > Terrestrial > Soil > Wetlands | place: USA: Florida... | reverse complement strand
GGCCCGATTTCCGGCGTGCGCACCAGCCGCGCCCGTAGCCGAGGCGCCTCCACAATGGTGAGGGCGAAAGGTATGCGCGGCTGGTAGCGGGCAAAGAGTTCCCGCGCCTTCTCATGAAGAACGTCCGGCCGCCGCAGCACGGCCGCGCTCGAGGGGTCCAGCCAGCCCGCGGCCATCTCTTCGGGTGCGCATCCCGAGGCGATCATCCAGCCGTTCCAAGCGCCCGCGGACGCGCCAATCACGCAGTCGGGCCGGAAGATGCCGCTGAGGGCCTTCCAAACCCCCACTTCCCAAGCGCCAAACATCCCGCCGGCGGAAAGTACCAAGGCATAGGCCACACTTGCATGGTAACGGCTTTCCGGAACGCGCCAAGCCACTTCCCGAACCCCACCCTCCTAGCGCCACCCTCCTAACCCGGCCTCTCATCGGTCCGCCGCAACAGCTCCGCCGCGCTTTGTATAAACTGGATAGTTCATGTCAAAACTGATGGAGGGCAAGCTTGCCCTTGTGCTGGGGATCGCGAATCGCTGGAGCCTGGCTTACGCCATCGCTCAAGCTTTTTCGAAACATGGGGCCACTTTGGTTCTGACGTATCTGGGAGAGCGGCAGAAGGGGGCCATCGAGGAGCTTGCGCGGGATTTCGAAACGGCGGCCATCCTGCCGTGCGACGTCACGCACGACGACGATCTGAATGCCCTTACTGAATCCCTGCGCGCTCTGAACCGCCCTCTGCACGCCGTGGTGCACAGCCTCGCGTTCGCCAACAAGGAGGACCTCACGCGTCCCTTCCTGGAGACCAGCCGTTCGGGGTTCCTTCTGGCGCAGGATGTCAGCGCTTATTCGCTAGTGGCCGTGGCGCGCGCCACCGCGCCGTTGATGACCGAGGGCGGCTCGCTGAGCACCCTCACCTACTTGGGCGCCACGCGCGTGGTCACCAACTACAACGTGATGGGCGTGGCCAAGGCGTCCCTGGAATCGGCCATGCGTTACCTTGCCAGCGAGATGGGACCGCGCGGAATCCGCGTCAACGCCATCTCGGCCGGCCCGGTGAAAACGGCTTCCGCGCGCGCGATCAAGGACTTTTCGTCGATTCTCGAGACCATTGCGGAACGCGCCCCGCTGCGGCGCAATACCGAGCCCTCTGAAGTAGCGGACACGGCGCTATTTCTGGCGAGCGACCTCGGCCGCGGCGTCACTGGGAATGTCCTATTCGTGGACGCCGGCATGCAGACGATGGCGTTCTAAGCGCCGGGCGGGCCGCGCGCTACCCATTCCGTACGTTTGCCTTCTGGCCTCCGGAGAATACCTCGTCCTAGACGCAAGTTATGGGCCCGGTACGCGCCCGAGCTCCCGTGGCGGCGCGACGCCGCTGGTATGATATGAAAATAATCCCCGTCTATGACCACGGCAGTCGAAACCCCGCGCCGCACGCAGTTCGCGTGGACTGAAATCGCGTGGTTTGGCGCGCTTGCGTTGGCCTGCTACGCGCCCATCCTTCTAGCCTTGGTGCGCCAGTGGAACGACGACCCGGACATGAGCCATGGCTTCTTTGTCCCGCTGGTGGTCGGCTACATCCTGTGGCAGCGGCGGGAGGAACTGATGGCCATGGAGGCGGAGCCCAACTGGTGGGGGTTGGCCGTGGCGGTCTGGGGCGCGCTTCAACTCTGGATCGGCACGCTGGCCGTGGAACTGTTCCTCACGCGCACGGCCTTTGTCATTACCATCATCGGCGTGGTCTGGCTGATGTGCGGAACGCGAGTTCTCCGCGAGCTCTCCTTTCCGCTGATCCTCTGTTTCTTCATGATTCCCATTCCCGCCGTCATCTACAACAGCCTGACCTTCAAGCTGCAGCTTGTGGCCAGCAGCCTGGCGGAGCACGCGCTGGACGTCTTGTCGGTGCCGGTATTGCGCGAGGGCAACGTGCTGGTGCTGCCCAACCAGACGCTCTCCGTCGTGGACGCGTGCAGCGGCATCCGGTCGCTGCTGTCGCTCACGTTCCTTTCTCTGGTTTACGGCTATTTTTTTGAAAAGCGCCAGTGGATGCGCGTGGTCCTCTTTTTTGCCACCGTGCCTATTGCGATCGTGGCGAACGGCAGCCGCGTGACGTTCGCCGGCCTGATGACCCAGATCAATCCCGACCTGGCCGAGGGCGCCTATCACGAGGCGTCCGGCTGGATCATCTTTATGGTGGCTCTGCTGATCCTGGTAGGCTTCCACCACGCGCTCTCGCGCACGCTGCGCCTGGTGCGCGCCCGGAGGGCCCATGCGGTTTCTTAGGGGAAGCAACGCGCTCTGGCTCACCGTCCTATTGGCTGTTCAAGGCGCGGCCTACTACGCCCTGGCGTCGCGCCCGGAGTTGACGCCTCCCATGTCGCCCCTCGGCGGCTTCCCGGAGACTTTCCAGGGCTGGCAGGGCTTGAAGGATTTCGGGATCGACGCCGACACCGAAGCCGTCCTCAAGGCGGACGATACGCTCAATCGCGAATACATCAGCCCGGCATTTGTGACCAATGCGAAATATGACCCGGTGATTTTTTTCGTTGCGTATTTCAAAACGCAGCGCACCGGCGCCACGCCGCACTCGCCGAAGAATTGCCTGCCGGGCGCGGGTTTCGAACCCGTGGAGCCGCCCGGGACCATCGAAATTCCCGTCTCCGGCCGGCCCGACCCCCTGACGGCGAACCGCTACATTGTGGCGCGCGGCGACGACAAGATGGTGGTGCTCTATTGGTATCAGAGCCACAACCGGACCATCGCGAACGAGTTTTCCGCGAAATTCTGGCTAGTGGCGGACGCCATCCGCTACCGGCGCAGCGATACGTCCGTGGTGAAGGTCCAGGTTCCGGTGATCGCGAACAACAGCGCCGGCGCGGTGCGCGAGGCCGTCTCATTCGTGCAGGCCGCCTATCCCGCTCTGGCGCGGCAACTGCCCTAACGCCTTCCTTCCGTCGCAACCCCCGCGAGCTTGGGCGATGATTTTCCTATGATGCAGGTTCCGTGGAGCATCGGCCGGCACACGCTGGCGCTCATCAACATCGCGGGCAGCACGCTCGACGTGGTGGGAGCTCTTTATCTGGCCTATGACCTGCTTGGCGGCGAGCACGGTCCCCTGCGCACGCTCACCCGCGCGGTCACCTACGGAGCGCTTTACGGCGCCGGTTACGGCATCGCGCTGGGGCCATTCTTCGGACTGACCGCGGGAATTTCGCACGGCCTTACGCTGGCGTGGGAGTTTTCACGGGCGTCGCGGCGCCTGCCGGAGCCGGGGTTCTGGCGCTCCGCGGCCATGAGCGCCATCCGCGGCGTGGGTTTCGGCGTGGGCGCGGCGTATTCCTTCGGAGCGACCTTCGGCGTTGTGATCGGTTCGCTGAGCGCCGCCGGGCAAGCGTTAGCTTACCGCGCCGGCATCACGCCCACGGCGCACTACCGCGCCGACGGGCGCCCGAGAGTGACGCGCTTCCAGCTTTTGGCGGCGCTCAACCGCACCGCGGGCTATACGGCGGCGGGCTATCTGGGCAGCCTGGCGGCGGGCCACCGCGGCGTGGCATGGGCGTTGGGTCTACGCACCGGGCTGGCCATCGGGTTAGTGACCGCCATCGCCGGCGCCTTCACGCCGTTCGTGGAGTGGCAAGCCGACAACATGCCCGAAAAGCGCATGGGCGTGTTCGGCGTGGCGCTGATCCTGGCGGGTTTCACCCTGCAATCGCTTCAGTACTGGGCCGTGGTCTTCGATGTCGCCGTACGCTAGCCGGCGGTTCCGGTGCGTTCCACGCGAATCCCCAGCCGCCGCATGCGGAACTGCAGCGTAGAGCGCTTCATGCCCAGGCGGGCCGCCGCGCCGTTGGGCCCGGAGACCAGCCAGTTGGATTGTTCCAGGGCGGTGAGAATCTGTTTGCGCTCTTCTTCCCCGAGCATCTCCCGCAGGTTCTCGCGCGCGGGCGAGCGGGGCTCCGCGGGCCTGGCGGCGGCGCGCGAACTCACGCGCAGGTGGGCCAGGGGAACGTTCAGCGACGGCCCGCGTGAGACAATCACCGCGCGCTCAATGACGTTCTGCAATTCGCGAATGTTCCCGGGCCACGGGTAGCGCACGAGCGCTTCCATGGTCTCGGAAGGAATCGTATCGATGGCGCGCTGGTTGCGCCGGCTGAATTGCTGGACGAAGTGGCGCACCAGCAGCGGAATGTCCTCCGGCCGCTCGCGCAGCGCGGGAATGCGGATGGGGAACACGTTCAGCCTATAGAAGAGGTCAGACCGGAACTGCTGCTCCTGCACCATGGCTTCCAGATCGCGGTTGGTGGCGGCAATCAGCCGGGCATCGCTGCGCAAGGTGCGCGAGCTGCCCAGGCGCTCGAACTCCCGCTCCTGGAGCACGCGCAGCAGCTTGGGCTGAAGTTCGAGCGGGATCTCGCCAATTTCGTCCAGGAAGACCGTGCCGCGGCTGGCCAGTTCAAAGCGCCCCACGCGCTGCGCAATAGCGCCGGTGAAGGCGCCCTTCTCATGGCCGAACAGCTCGCTTTCCAGCAAGCCGGTGGGAATGGCGGCGCAGTTCAGCTTGACGAAGGCGTTGGCGCGGCGCGAGCTCAGGTTGTGCAGGGCGCGCGCAATCAGCTCCTTGCCGGTGCCGGTTTCCCCGTGGATGAGCACGGTGGAATCGGTGGGCGCCACGGTCTCGACTTCGCGCAGCACGCGGCGCAGGCCTTCGCTGGTGCCGATGATTTCCTCGAAGTTCAACTCGCTGCGGATTTCGTCCTCGAGGTAGACCTTCTCCTGCGCCAACTTGTCCCGCAGTTCCTCGATTTCGTTGTAGGCGAGCGCGTTCTCCACGGCCATGGCCACCTGCGCGGCCACCTGACCCAGGAAGGCCATATCGTCATCGGCGAAGGCCCGCTCGTGCTTGGTCCCCAGCGTCAGCACTCCGAGCACGCGATGCCGCCCGTTCAGCGGCAGGCGACAAACCGATTTGGCGCCTTCGGAAGCCACCAGACACTCGCATTGAATCTGCTCCGGCGTGAGGTTGATGGCCTGGCCGGTTTCAAACACTTCCGTCACGGTGCCGAACCCCTGGTCCACGGTGAGGCCCTCGCGAAGGATGCCCTTGCTATTGGGAAAGTCCAGCGCGCAGAGGCGCAGTTGGCCGGTATCCGGGTCGGGCAGCGTCACGCCCACGCCGTCGCAATGCATCACGCGCCGGATGCTGGCGGCGATCTCGCGAAGCACTTCTCGCAGATCGAGCGTGGAGGCGATGCGATTGGTCAGGTCCAGCAGCAGTTGCAGGCGCTCTCCCTTGCGCTGGGATTCCTGGAAGTTGAGCGCGTCGTCCATGGCGAGCGCGATGTGCGAGGCCACCATGCTAAGGAAGCCTACTTCGTCGGCCGAGAAGGCGCCCTCGCGGCGGCTCACCAGCACCAGGCTGCCCAGGCGGCGCCGGCCCGTGCTCAGCGGAACGGCGCAAAGCGAACTCATGCCCACGGTCTTCAGCCGTTCGATGGTGGGGCTGAAGCGCGTCTCCGCGGCGATGCGTGGAATCACCACGTGCTTCTGATTGTGGTGCACCCACCAAGCCACGGTCTGATCGCGCTCCAGGCCCGCCACGGGGTTCGGCGTGGCCGGGGCGTGAGGCGGGCAGAACCGCCAGTTCACCTTGTTGGCCGCGTCGTCATACTGCGCGATGCCGTCGAAGGGGACCACGCGCCGCAGCTCGTCCGCCAGGATGTCGAACAACTCCTCGTGATTGCGGCAGGCGCGGATAGCCTCGGCCAGGCGAATCAGCGATTCGTAGCGCGCCTCCAGCGAGTCGTCGAAACGGGTATCGTCACGCGGCGGAGCTGGATTGGGAAGCGCCATGGGGACTGCATCCTCCGGGAGTGCGCCGGAGGCTTTCCTATATTGATGCTAGCAGAGGGGCCGAGGGCGCGAAGAGCGCGCGACAGTGGGCCGCGGCTCACGGGGAGCCCTGCCGCACGCCGCCGGCACGGGCGCTGCCAGGATCTTGGCAGAGCGCCCGGGCCTGGGCATTGGCAGCGTTGGCGCCGACTCCCGGCCAATCGGCCAAGGTGTTTCCGCTCATCGACTTGCGGGTTGGCCCCGGATTGGAGCTCCAGGTGCACTCACATGGCCGACCAGAGGGAACTGAGATGCTGAGGATCACGATTCACGAAGACGAAGCCACCTGGCGGATGCAGTTGGAAGGCAAGCTGGCCGGGGCTCTGGCGCAGCAGGCCGAAGAGGCATGGCGTGGCGCGCGGCTCGCGGGGCGGGGCGTCGAGATCGATCTTACCGGCGTCACGCGCGTGGACGAAGCCGGCATGGATCTACTGCGGGCGTTGAAACAAGCGGGCGCGCAGTTCCGCGCCAAGGGCGTGGAGATGAACGCGATGCTGGGGGAGGCCGGGGAGGAACCGGCCGGCCAAACTCACTTCGCGTGCATCCGCAAGCTGTTGGGAATGTCCGCCCTGGCGCTGGCCATCGGCGTGTTCCCGGTGCGCGCGCAGCAGGCGGCTCCGGCGCAAGCGACGGCAGCCGCGGCGCCGGCTACCGTGCGGCTCACGCTTCAGCAAGCCGTGGCGCTGGCGCTGCGACAGAATCCGCAAGTGGTGATCGCCAACCTGAATCTGGCGGAAAGCCAGGAGAATCGAACCGAGGCGCGTTCGGCTCTGCTGCCGCAAGCTTCCTTCAACGCGTCGGACGCCGTGATGCGCGAGGACGTGCAGGCGCTGTTCGGCAAGCGGATTCCGAACATTCCGGGTCACGTGGGTCCGTTCTGGGTGCTGGAGGCGGGCGGCGCCGCGTCGGTTCCGCTCTTCGACCTTACTTTATGGCGGCGCTGGCAGGCTTCCAAGGAAAACGTGAGCGCCACCAGGGCTGAGCAGGGCGCGGCGCGCGAATCCAACGCGCAATTGGTGGTCTCGCAGTATCTGGGCAGCTTGAGGGCCGCGGCGGACGTGCAAGCGGCCAAGTCGCGGCTGGATCTGGCGAAGGCGCTCTTTGACCTCGCGACGGATATGCAGACCAACGGCGCCGGAACAGCCATCGACACCCTACGCGCTCACGTGCAATATCAGAACGAGTTGCAGCGCTCCGCCGACGCGGGCGCGGAGTTGAAGATCGAGCTCTTCGGGCTCAACCGGCTGTTGAACCTGGACCCGCAACAGAATATCGAGCTGGCGGATCAGCCGAGCTTCTTTGAGACGCCCGCCGTGGCCGAAGGCCAGGACCTGGCGCAGGCGTACAAGGACCGCCCGGAGATGCAAGCGGTTCTGGCGCGCGAACGGTCGGCCGAACTGGCGAAAGAGGCGGCCAAGGACAGCGCGCTGCCGAGGCTTTCGCTGGCGGGCTCCTGGAACCTGGAGGGCACCACGCCCACCAACATGATTCCGGTGTACGCCGTGGGGGCCTCATTGAATGTGCCGCTGTTCACCGGCGGGCGGATACAGGCGCAGACGGCGGCAGAGGACATCGAGCTGAAGAAGCTCGCGCAGACGGAAATCGAGGTTCGCAACCTGATCGCCCTGGAAGTGAAGAGCGCTTCGGCGGAGATTGACGCCGCCCGTGTGGAGGTGGAGGCGGCGAACCTGGGCGTCAGCCTGGCGGCGGAGAGCGTGCGGCAGGCGCGCGACCGCTTCCGCGCGGGCGTGGCCAACAACATTGAGGTGATCACGGCGCAGGATGAGCTGGCGAGAGCCAACGACAATCAGATCGCCGCGCTGTACAAGTACAACCAATCCCGGGCCGACTTGGCCCGCGCGACGGGAAGGGTGGAAGAGCTTTATGCGAAGTGAAACTCAGAGCGCTGGGATGGGAAATCGCAACGGGAGGGGAGTCGCCATGGATACGTTGGTGGAAGAACTGGAAATGACCGCGAAGGCCGAGGGCGCCGGGACCGAAAACCCCGGACCAGCTCCCAAGGCCGAGGGGAAGAGCAAGATGTGGCTGCTGTTGGGAGGGCTGGTGATCGCGGCGGGCTCCGCGTCGGCGGCTTACCTGCACTTCCGCGGCGAGGTTTCCACGGACGATGCGCAGGTGGACGCGCACATCGCGCCCATTGCGGCCAAGATCTCCGGCAACATTTCGGAGATTCTGGTGACGGACAACCAGGAAGTGAAGGCCGGCCAGCCGCTGATTCGCATCGATGCCCGAGACTACCAGGCCAAGGTGGACCAGGCGCGCGCGGACCTGGCCGCGGCGGAGAGCGAAGCCAAGGCGGCCGACGTGGACGTGCCGCTAACCAACGCCACCACGGCCAGCGGGACGGCGTCCGCGGAAGCGCAGCTTGCGGCCGCGACGGCCGACTTTGAGCGGGCGCGCGCCGACTACGACCGGGCGTCTTCCTCCGAACTGGCGTTCGCCAAAGCGGATGTGGACTCCAAGCGCGCCACCGCCGAGCGGGCCGATGCGGACCGGCAGCGCATGGCGCCTCTGGCGGCGCAGGACGAAATCTCCAAGCTTCAGTTCGATTCCTACGTGGCGGCCGCGCGCGTGGCGGAGAGCGACTTGGCGGCCTCCCAGCAGAAGCTGGCGGGCGCGCAGCAGGCGGCCCAGAGTTCCAAGGCCGCCATGGACGCCGCGCAGGCTCGCGTGGCGGCGGCTCAGGCGGCCCTGGCCGAAGCGCGGGCCAACCGGCAGCGCGTGGATGTGAGTTCGGCGCAGGCGGGAACGGCCTCCGCCGCGGTGCTGCGGGCCCAGGCCAACCTGGAAGCCGCGGAACTGATGCTGAGCTACACCACGATCGCGGCGCCCATTGACGGCGTGGTGACGCGCAAGACAGCGCAGCTCGGAGAGATCGTCCAGCCCGGGCAATCGCTGATGACGGTGGTCCCCGTGAAAGACGTGTGGGTGACCGCGAATTTCAAGGAGACCCAGCTTGCCGGCGTCCGGCCGGGACAGCGCGTGGACGTGAGCGTGGACATGTACGGGCGTTCGTTCCAGGGCCGCGTGGATTCGGTGGCGGATGCCACGGGAACCCGGCTCAGCCTGCTGCCCCCGGAGAACGCCACCGGAAATTACGTGAAGATCGTGCAGCGCATTCCGGTGAAGATCCAATTGGTGGACGTGCCGGCGGGTTATGCCTTCCGCCCTGGCATGAACGTGGACGCGACCATCTACACGCGGTAAGGAGCGAACGGGCAGATCGGTCTGCCGCTGGTTCGCGGAGAGGAGGGAATCATGAGCGCCACTACTGTCGATAACAGACCGGGCATCAGCCCGTGGGGCATCGCCGGAATCGTGATGCTGGCCACTTTCATGGAAGTGCTGGACACCAGCGTGGCCAACGTCGCGCTGCCGAACATTGCGGGCAACTTATCCGCCAGCGTGGATGAGGCTACCTGGGTGCTCACGGCGTACCTGGTGGCCAATGCGATCGTGCTGCCGCTCAGCGGCTGGTTCTCCTCCCTGTTCGGGCGCAAGCGCTTCTACATGGCTTGCGTGGGAATCTTCACGGTGAGCTCGTTCCTGTGCGGCCTGGCGCCTTCGCTGGACATGCTGCTCTTCTTTCGCGTGCTGCAGGGGTTGGGCGGCGGCGCGTTGCAGCCCGTGTCGCAAGCCATTCTCGTGGAGAGCTTCCCGAAAGAGAAGCAAGGCGTGGCCATGGCGTTCTATGGAATGGGAGTGGTGGTGGCTCCGGTTATCGGGCCCACGCTGGGCGGCTGGATCACGGATAACTACAGTTGGCGCTGGATCTTCCTGATCAATATTCCGGTGGGGATTCTCTCCGTTCTGCTCACCTCGCTGCTGATTTTCGATCCGCCCTATCTGGTGCGGCGGACCTTCGCCAACGGGCTCAAGCTCGATTACATTGGGCTGGGGCTGATGGCCACGGGACTGGCTTCGCTGGAAGTCCTGCTCGATGAAGGGCAACGCGACGACTGGTTCGGGTCCAACGTAATTGTGGCAGCAGCGGTGATTGCTGCCTTGGCGTTGGTGGGCGCGGTGGTCTGGCAGTTGCGGCAGACGGAGCCGGTGATCGATTTCCGCATCATGAAGAACCGGAATTTCGCGCTGGCGTCCCTGGCGATGTACGCCATTGGGTTCACGCTGTACGGCAGCACCGCGATCCTGCCGATCTTCCTGCAAACGGTACTCGGCTATACCGCGATGCTGAGCGGGCTGGTGCTTTCCCCCGGAGGCATCGCCATGATGATCGGCATGGCGGTGGTGGGCCGGCTGCTGGCGAAGTTCGAGGCGCGCTGGCTGATCATCTTCGGGCTGGTAGTGGCCGCTATTGGCCTGTTCCAGATGGCGCGCTTCAACCTGGAGGTGGACTTCCAGTCCGCCATGTGGGCGCGCACGATCCAGGCGCTCGGCATGGCGTTTCTCTTCGTGCCCATCAACACCACGGCGTTCAGCTCCGTTCCGCGGGAGAAACTCGGGTACGCCACGGGCTTGATGAACCTCTTCAGGAACATCGGCGGCAGCGGCGGGATCGCCATGGTGACCACCATTCTGGCGCGGCGCGAGCAGTTCCACCAGGCCTCGCTGGTTAGCCATATGACGCCTCTGGACGGCAGCTACCTGAGCGCGCTGGGGAACTCCGCGGCCGGCATGGTAGCGCAGGGGGCGAGCGGCGCGGATGCGGCTCTCCAGGCGCAAGGTTCCATTTACGCCGTGGTGCAGCGCAACGCCGCGATGCTGGCGTCGGCCGATACGTTCTGGACGTTGGGCGTGATCTTCCTTTGCCTGGTCCCGTTGATTTTCCTGCTGCGCGGCGGCAAGCCTCAGGCGGGCGCGGTGATCATGGATTGAGCGCGGCGATACCCTTGGCGCGCCACGGCGTCCGGCTCCAGCCCGGGCGCCGTTTTTTTTGGTGCAGGGTGGTTTGGGGTTGTTCTCAGCTTCGGAAGGTTTAGGGATTGGGGTTTCTGTGGAGGCAAGCGTTGGCGTCCCCAGCGGGATTCGAACCCGCGTTACCGCCGTGAAAGGGCGATGTCCTAGGCCGGGCTAGACGATGGGGACGTGAAGGCCGGAGGGCTAATTAACACTGTAGCTTTCCGGCGCCTCCGGCGTCAACTTCTACCAGCCCACGGCTTTCCCCTGGTTCTGCTCGTCGAGCCACTTTTGCAGCGGCGCGAAGTAGTCGCGGATGGCA
>Ga0335069_10014376_pt1 | contig 11083 bp, 8 predicted proteins | sample Lox_Sample_11_FD_206714 | JGI IMG/M metagenome (GOLD analysis project Ga0335069, IMG submission 206714) | Soil microbial communities from Loxahatchee National Wildlife Refuge, Florida, United States - Lox_Sample_1.1 | ecosystem: Environmental > Terrestrial > Soil > Wetlands | place: USA: Florida... | reverse complement strand
GCGAGAACGAGGTGGGCTTGAAGTCCGGACCGATGACAGTGACGCTGCCGCCGGCGCCGCCGATCAGGATCGCGGCTCGCGTGTTGACCAGCTTCGCGCCGCCAGGCCCGGCGTTGGTGACCCAGGCGTTCCCCTGCCCGTCGATCTGGACCGCGAACGGGTGGTTGATCCCGCCGCCGGTGATCGTGATCGCTTTCGCCGGGTCACCGCCCGGATACACCACGGCATTCCCCTCGCCGGGGGCGGTCTCGGGCCCGAAGTTGTTGGCGATCCATACATTGCCCTTCTGGTCGACCGCGACGGTCTGGGGACGGTCGATGCCGCCGTCCGGCCAGCCGGCGCCGGGGGACAGCGGGGTCCCGTCCGGGGAGAACTTCGACGTGGTGTTGCCCCCGAAATTGCTGAACCAGGCCGCGCCGTCGGCGGCGATCGCAATACCATGCGCCGGGCCGCTGATGCCGCCACCGCTGATCGGGCTGCCCAGGATCGGGCTGCCGACAGGGCTGAGCACGGTCACCACGGTGCTCGGGTTCGTTGTTCCCGGCTGCCAGTTGTTGGCCGACCAGATGTTGCCCTTCGCGTCGATGGCGATCCGCCCCGAGGCGTACAGGCCGATGGCGGTGTACAGCAGCGCCAGCATCCACTGTGCGGGCGGAGTGTCGAGGGCGGGCTCGTAGACGGTCTCGGTTTTCGCCAGCGCGTACAGCCCGGCCAGTGACAGGGCCGGGTTCTTGACAAGGTTCAGCACCACCTGCACAGTGTCCGCCGGGGCCGTCCCCCCAGGTGGCGTGGCGAGCCGGAGCAGCTCGCCGCACCGGCCGGCCGGCGGGGCGGAGCACACCGTGACGAGATCGGCGAGCGTGTTGAGGGTGGCCAGCGTGGCGTCACTGGCGCCGTTGTCGGCGTCGGTGACGACACCGCCGGGTGTTCCGCTCGCCGCGTCGGCGAGGCTGGACGCCGTCGCTGCGGCGTTCTCCAGCCCCGGGCTCGGGCCCGAGATGTCCGGGCCGTTGATGAACTGGGCCAGCGCAAAGGTCGTCGCCACGGTCGTCAGCTCGTTGATCGTCACCGTGCTGAGCGTCCGCGGCGGCACACCGCCGCCGGCGAGCACGCCCACCACCGCCAGCAGCCGCAGCGAACTCGATGCCGTGCCGCCGTCAGCGGCCGCGTACAGGACGCCGGACGCCGGCGCGGTGTATGCGATCGAGAACCGGCCGCCGGTGCCGGTCGTGGCATGGCCGAGCGGCGTGGCTCCGTGGCTGCTGCCGGCGTACAGCGTGACATCTGCGCTGTCGAGCGGCTTACCTGCGGAGGTCACCGTTCCGGTAACAGAGGTGCTACTTGCGGATGCGGCGGGCGGGGATCCGGTCGCCTGGCCGGTGCATGCCGCCCTGGCCAGCGCCAGCGCCAGGACGATCAGTGCAGCTGGGAGGCGCCTCCAGGCCCCGCGCGGGCGGATCGGGCGAGAGGCGTGCCGACCTGAGCCCCCGCGCGGGCGGGTGGCACCTGCAGTAACCCAGCTCATCCACTGCCCTTCTGGCACAGCCGTAACACCCCCGGCGCAGCCGGAACACCTCTGCGACCTGCAGTCCGTCCAACCATCACGATCCGGCTGCCAAGCCTCGTGGGCATCCCCTTGGCGGGGTGAGCGCGGGAACTCACCGGGGGCCTGCTTCTCCGCAAGTACCCGCCTACAGGTGCCGTGGGCGGCAGCGTCTGTGAAAAGAGGGGTAAAAGTAGGGTAAAGGGAGTGGCAATGCCCAGGAAGGGGCCTCGGTACGCATGGGTAATCACCCTGAGAAGACGATGCCAGATGGTTATCGCGTGGCCACAGTAGCGACCAATGACGGATGGCGTGTTCTGCCTGGCCAGGGAGATGCTGCTAGACGTGCTCGCGAAAGCTGAATAGCGCGCGGACCGAGGCTGCCGCTGCCGCCGGGATCCCGTCCTGGCAAGACGGGCTGCCGCCCGTCCAGGGATCCGATTGGTAACCGCTGGCGGCGGCCGCATCGTGCCCGGTAGCCGCTCCTGGAACCTCTGAAACCGGAGACAGCCGATGACGAACGTCGACCTGGCGCGGGTGGAGTTCGCGTTTGTGACGATCAATCATTTCTTCTTCGTCCCGATCACGATCGGCCTGGCGTTCCTGACCGCGCTGCTGCAGACGGCGTGGCACCGCAGCGGGCGCGATGACTACCTGCGGCTGACCCGGTTCTTCGGCGTTCTGCTGGTCATCAACGTGGCGATCGGCGTGGTGACCGGGATCGTGCAGGAGTTCCAGTTCGGGATGAACTGGGGGGGCGTACTCGCGGCTGGTCGGCAACATCTTCGGCGCGCCGCTGGCGATGGAGGGGCTGGCCGAGTCCTTCCTGGAGTCGACGTTCCTGGGGCTGTGGCTGTTCGGCTGGGACAAGCTGCCGAAGCGGCTGCACCTGACGGCGATCTGGGCGGTCTCGCTCGGCTCGGCGCTGTCGGCGGCGTTCATCTTGGCGGCCAATTCCTGGATGCAGCACCCGGTCGGCTACCAGATGGTTAACGGCAAGCCGCAGCTGAACGACATCTGGGCGCTGTTCACCAACCCGGTGTTCGTGTGGGGGTACGCCAAGGTGCTGTTCGCGTCGCTGGTCACCGGCGCCGTGGTCATGCTGGCGGTCTCCGCGTGGCAGCTGCGGCACCGCGGCGACCGGGAGGTGTTCACCCGGTCGGCGCGCCTCGCGCTGGTCGTGCTGGTCCCGGCGATCTTGTTCACCATGCTGGTGGGCGATGAGCTGGGCGTGATCGAGGCCAGGTACCAGCCGATGAAGATCGCGGCGGCCGAGGCGCAGTGGACCACCTGCCAGCCCTGCTCGTTCTCGCTGTTCCAGATCGGCGGCGGCAACAACGACCACACGCCGACTCAGATCATCGAGATCCCGCACCTGCTGTCCCTGCTGGCCACCAACCACTGGAACGGCCAGGTGGTCGGGATGACCCCGCTGCAGCAGCAGTACACCAGCCAGTTCGGGTCCGGCTACTACGTGCCGAACGTGTTCATCCAGTACTGGGCCATGCGGGTGATGGCCTACCTGGGGGTCCCGGTCTTGCTCATATCGGTGTGGGGGCTGTGGCTGCTCAGGCGGAAGAAACTCGCGACGTCCCGGGTGTTCTTGCACGTGGCGGTGTGGGGGGCGGTGCTGCCGTTCCTGATGAATACCGCGGGCTGGTTCCTGACCGAGAGCGGCCGGCAGCCGTGGATCGTGCAGGGCATCATGCTGACCAAGAACGGGATCTCGCCGACCGTAAGCACCACCACGCTGTGGATCAGTCTGGTCGCCTTCGCCGCCCTGTACGGCACGCTGGCCACCGTCGACCTGCTGCTGATGCTGCGGTACTCCCGCGACCAGCTCCCGCCCCCGCGCACCGAGGCCGACGTGGACGCGCCGGTGCCGGCCGTCCAGTACTAGCCCGAGTTTCCGGGCTAGCTTGACCTCGCCAGGGGTTTCCGCAGGCTGAGGGGTGTTTGCGGGCTGGCGGAGCCTATGACCTAACTGCGCGGTGCCCACTGGGTGAGTCTGAAGATCTCGTGCAGCCGGGGCTGATTGCCGGTGAGCTCGGTGATCATCCGGCGGGCTTTGGGCCGGCCGCCGGTGGAGGGGTAGATCAGTACGGTTTCGCCGATGCCGGCCAGCTGGGACAGCAATTCGCGGACGGACAGGTCCAGGCCGTGCTGGCGGGCGCGGCGGCGCATCAGGTGGGCGATCTGCAGGGCGAGCACGCAGGTGAAGACGTGTACCCGGATGTTGTGCTCGGTCCAGTGGTACATCGGCGAGAACGACACCACGTGCGGGTCTTTCATCTGCCGGAACCCGGATTCGGCTTCGGACTGGGACCGGTACCCGGCGATGACCTCGGGCACGGGCCAGTTGTCGTGGCTGGTGATCAGCACGTGCTTGCCGAAGATCTCCTCCTCCAGCTCCGTGCGGGCGCCGGGGTCGACCTGCCAGGCCAGGCGCAGGTCCCTGGGCTGGTCTCCGGTCAGTTCCCAGCGGATGACCCGCCGCACCCAGGGCTTGCTGATGATGTCCTCGATCGCCGCCTGGACTTTGTCCTTGGCCCGGCGGGTCTTGCCGCGGGCCAAGGTGGCGGCCAGCTCGTCGAGTTTCTTCCCGGCCTTGGCCAGGGTAGTGCCGTCGAACCCGCGGGCCTGGGACTCGCGCAGTTCCGGGGAATGGGTCAAGATCGCCCGCCGCTCGGCGCCGTAGACGACGCGGCGGCTGTCGCAGGCGGTCAGCTCGCCGAACCGCTCCTTATCGACCAGGCTGCGCCTGGATGCGGGCAGGGCGGTCAGGTCCGGGCAGTCCGATGCCGGGACTGACCCGATCCAGTGCAGCCCGGTGCTTTCCAGGTGCGCGAAGTTCGCCTCGGAATTCTGCCCGGCGTCGAAGACCACCGTGACGTCCGCGGTTTCCGCCGGGGCTCCCGCCGCTGCGCAGACCGCCTGGTACCGGGTCCTGAGCTGGCTGATCATGTCCGCGAACTGGGTGACGTCCGGCCGGTCACCGGGGTAGGCGTGCCAGGTCAGCGGGATCCCGCCGTCCCGGGTCACCACCAGGCCCAGGCCCACCAGCCGCAGGTCGGCGCGTTTCTGCTTGGCCTTGCCCCGCTGCGCGATGGGTGCCTTGCCGTTCGCGGTGGCGATGAACGTGGCGAAGTTCGTCATGTCCAGCGCCACGCTGGAGACGTCCACCCCGGACACCTCGACGATCCGGGCCGCGATCTTCTCCGACGCCCGCTCCAGCTGCTCCAGGCTGACCGCGCGCATCGCATCCCAGAACCGGCGGTGATCCAGCACGCTGGCCGGGATCTTGGTGAACCGGTCCCCGGCGGTAGTGCGCCACCAGTCCGCGAACCCCAGCTTGGAGCACGGCGCGACCAGCCGGTTCAGCGCCGCCAGCGCCAGGTACGTGCCCGCGCTGGCACCCGCGTCCGAACGCCGCGCCCCGCACGCCTCGTCGATGATCGCCGCGACCCCCAGCCCGGCCATCATCTCCCAGGCAGCCGCGACGTCCCCGAACGCCAGGTGCCGCGTGCGCTCCGGCATGGCCGCGGCCTCCCGTGCATCCAGCAGCGCTTCTATCTCCGCCGCCGTGCCCAGGTACCGCTCGGAGATCATCTTGGGCTTGCCGTCGACCCAGCCCATCTCGCGCAGGTACCAGTACGGTTTCCCGCTGATCACCTTCTTGTACAGGCTCGCCACAACTTTAGGTCATAGGAGATTCCGGCCTCTAAAGCAAGCCGGCACGCCGTATCAGCGCAGGAAGAGACCCATGTAAACCGCAGTCACCCGATATCAGGCCCGCGTAGCCCGGAAACTCGGGCTAGGCAGGGGGTCACGATGGGTCTCGTCCCGTTCTGGTACATCATCATCGCCATCCTGTGGACCGGGTTTTTCATCCTGGAGGGGTTCGACTTCGGTGTCGGCATGCTGCACACCTGGATCGGCACCGACGAGGCCGGCCGCGGGGCGACCATCAACACGATCGGGCCGCTGTGGGACGGCAACGAGGTCTGGCTGATCGTGGCCGGGGCCGGCATGTTCGCCGCGTTCCCGGGCTGGTACGCGACGATGTTCTCGGCCTACAACCTCGCGCTGGTTCTGCTGCTGGCCGCCCTGATCGTCCGCGGGGTGGCGTTCGAATACCGCGGCAAACGCGAGGCGGTACGCTGGCGCCGCACCTGGGATTTGCTGCTGACCGCGGGCAGCCTGCTGGCCCCGCTGCTGATCGGCGTGGCCCTGGCCGGATTGCTGCACGGATTGCCGATCAACTCGGCCCAGAACTTCACCGGGTCGTTCTGGGACCTGCTCCAGCCCTACGCCCTGTGGACCGGGATCACCCTGGTCCTGGTCTGCCTGCTGCACGGCGAGACGTTCCTGTGTCTGAAGACCACCGGCGACATGCGCGCGCGTTCCTGGCAGGCGGCCCGCCGCGTGGCCCCCTTCACCGGCGCCGCCGTGACCGGTTTCATCATCTGGACGCACGTGACCGCCGGCACCACGTTCTTCCTCAACGTGATCGAGCTGCTCGCGGTGCTCGCCGTCCTCGCCGCCGTCTGGCTCGTCTGGGAGCACCGCGAGGGTTTCGCCTTCGCCGCGACCACGGTCACCATCGCGTCCTGCATCCTGGCGATCTTCGTTGACCTGTACCCCAACGTGATGGTCTCCTCCACCAGCCCGGCGTACAACCTCACCGTGCACAACACAGCCTCCGGCGGGTACTCCCTCAAGGTGATGACCGTCGTGGTCATCATCTTCCTGCCGGTGGTACTCGCCTACCAGACCTGGACCTACTACGTATTCCGGCGGCGCGTCAGTAAACAGGAATTTCAGCCGGCACCGCAGCAGGACGAACCCAGTCCGCCGATAGAAAGGACCAATCCCGCCGACCCGCCAGTCGGCCGGGAAAACTAACCAACCTTGGAGGAGTCATGAGCAAGCCCCTCGAAGGGCACGATCAACCTCGATATCCGCCATCCCAGACCTGGTTAGGAGCCGTTCGAGCCGCCGAAGCTTTACGGGCTCTGCGGCCGGATTCACCGTGCTGCTGACCGGAATCTTCCTGCGGGCCACCCCTGGCCTGCCACCCAGGCGCTTCGACAGCCGCGACGCCGGAGCTCGTCTTTCCTTGTACGGGGCAGTCTCAGAGCAGATGGACCTCCACGGCTCGCTCAATCGCTTCCGAGCGGGACGACACTCCCAGTTTCCGGTAGATCGACCGCAGGTGGGACCTCACCGTGTTGTGCGAGATGTACAGGGCGGCGGCCATCTGCACGTAACTGGTGGTCGGCAGCAGCCTCAGGACCCGCAATTCGGCATCGGTCAGCGGCGCCGCGCGCAAGCCACGAGATCGCGAGGCGCCCGGCTGCAGGGAGCGCACCACGAGGGCCGCATCGACCAGCCGTTCCAGGAATGGCTCTGGTTGCACCTGCGCCGAATGCTCGACTAGGTAGCGCGTCACCTGGGGCGCGGTTGTCACGACCGTGTTGAGGAAGCCGCCACTTCGTGCTACCTGGAGCACACCGCCGACGATGCTGGCGGCGGCGGGATCGCCGCGCTCGATGGCAGCGGCGGCTAGGAGGACCTGGCGTACCAGCGCGGTTCGCGGCGTCAGGTCTCCCAGCGGCAGCGTGTCCAGGTGTTCCACAGCGGCGTGGTGATCGCCGGCGGCGAGCGCGACCCTGGCCATCAGCAAACCGCGCCGGGTGGCGGTGAGGCCACCTGCCAGCCCGGCCGCCGAGGGCAGGTCGCCGAGCGACAGGCGCAGCAGTACCTCCAGCTCGTCGGCCCGCGCCAGGAGCTCGGACCTTGTCCCGGCCAGCACGAGTCGCGCCGCCTCGACGCTTGCCAGCGCGTCGTGGATCTGCCCGCGGGCAGCCCAGATCTGGGCCCGGTCAAGCAGCCCGAGGAACTCGAACGCCGGCCGGATATGCTCGGATGTCGATAGCGCACGCTCAGTGAGATGCTCGGCGGTGTCGAAGTCCCGCCGCTCAAGCGCGGCGCCCGCCAGAGCGCGCAGGTAATCCACCGCGAAGGGATGCTGCTCGAAGCCCTGCCGCCTCGCGTCGGCATCGGCGTCCCCGGCCGCCTCAGCAGCCTCGGCCATCCGGCCGGCTTCGAACCTCGCGAGCGCCTGAACCCCCCGGGCCATCACCAGCTTGACCGGTTCAGTGGCCGAGGGCATCGCCTGGACCGCGGCCACCTCGCGGTCAACCGCCTCGAAGTCCTCCAGCCACGTGTAGGCACGCAGAAGCGCGGCCGGCAAAGCCGCATCCCACTCATCGGCGACCAGCGTCCGTTGCTCGATGCCCCGCGCGGCCAGGCCATAACGCAACGCCTCGCTTACCTCCCCGGAGAACAGGCAGAGCCCCTGACCGCAGCGCCGCGATCCGGGAAGCCAGCCGCGAGTCCGGCGGCATCGCCGGCTGGGTGCGCTCGAGCAGGTCCAGGTACTCCCCGGCGCGAACCCGGTTACCCCACAGCATCAGGTCGGCCGCGATAGCCAGCAGCCGGTCAGGAGCGCCCGCCAGCAGCGCGGGATCGACCATGCCGAGGTCCAGCGCGGCCGGCACCGCCGGGTCGCGCAGGAAGTCGGCGGCGACCCTGTCTTGCAGCAGCGCCAATGCCCGGTCGACGTGCCGCGCGGCGAGGAAGTGCCGGGTCGCGCGGCGCGTGTCGCCCACCGACTCCAGCCACTCGGCCGTCCGGAGCTGGAGCTCAAGCTCCCGCGCCCGGTCCGTGGCACGCAGCTCGGCGCGCAGCACCTCCCGCACGAGATGGTGGTAGCGGTAGCTCGTCCGGTCATCGTCGAGCGCCACGATGAACAGACTGGCCGCCTCCATACCGCGCAGCAGAACCACCGCGTCCTGCCTGCCGGTGACCGCCGCGCAGGCCTCAGCCGTCAGCTCGTCCAGGACAGAGGTTTCCAGCATGAAGCGTCACCTCAGGTGGCTGCTGCTCCAGGACCTCGCCGATGAAGTACTCGGCGATCGCATGGCTGCGGACATCCAGCGCACGCGCCACCTGGCCCGGGTCCCTGGCGCCGCGCAACGTCAGCGCGGCCATCTGCAGGGCCGCCACCCAGCCCTCGCTTCGCTGGTGCAGCAGCGCAAGCTCGCCGGCGGCGAGCTGCACGCCGAAGTTCGACAGCAGGGCACCGCTCTCGGCCAGCGAGAGATGCAGGTCGCGGTCGCGTAGCTCGCACAGGTCACCTGACAGGCGGAGCCGGTGCAACCGCAGCGGCGGGTCGGCCCGGCCGGCCAGCACCAGCTGCGCGGTGCTGGCCGGCCAGCGCTCCACCAGGTCGGTCATGTCCCTGGCCGCCGCAGCCGCCGCCGCATGGAAGTCATCAACAACGATCACCGACCCGGCAGGCAGCTTCGCGGCATCGTTCGCGATCGAGGCGGTAACGTCAGCCGACATCGCGCCGTCCATCGCGAGCAGGTCGGCGGCATCGGCGCCGAACCCCGGCGCCACAGCCCTGGAAGCCTCGATGAACCCGGTCCAGAAACGCAGCGAGTCCGCGTCGGCCTCATCGCAGGACAACCACGACGTCACGCCATCCTTCCGGGTCGCCGCCCAGCTCGACAGCAGTACGCTCTTGCCAGCACCTGCCGACCCCACCACCACCGTCAAGCGCTGGCTGGCTCCCGCTTCCAGCCGTCCATGCAGCGCCGGCCTCGTGAGCAGCGTTACAGGCAGCGACGTAGGGCGGAACTTCGTCAGCGCGAACCGCACGCGCTGCGTGGCATCTCGCCCCATCGTCGAGCCCTGTGCCACGACTTCTCCCGCCATCCTGGCCGCCACTAATTAGCACGAAGACTTATACAAATTGCGTTACTTTCGTAATTCTGGCAGGGCGCGATCACAGGTCAGCCACCGGGACTGCTGGGGTTCTCCTTCGTCACCAGGCCGAGACAGACTGTCCCCGGCCGGACAAAACCGATATACCAGGCCCGTCACGGGGCCGCGCGTACAGCGCGTCGGCACTAATGAGGCCCCCAGCCCTGACGGACAGCCCAGGGGAGTCGATCCACGCGGGGACCCCTGTAAACCTGAATACCGACGGGTTTACAAAAGCCTCGCTGCTTCGCTTCTCACCTCCGGAAGGGGATGACGGAGGCCGGACAACCAGGCATCCTCGCGGCAGGCATGACCGAGACCAAGCTGCGAGGCGCGAAATCAGTGCAATCACGAATATACGAGATCACCTTCCTCGGCCAGGCGGGCAGCACCCTGCGGTCAGCGTTCGACGACTGCGAAATCAGCCTCGGCCCCGACACGACCACGCTCCGCGCCGAGCTCCCAGATCAGGGTGCCCTCCAAGGACTTCTGCAGCGAATCACCGGCCTCGGCCTCGAACTGGTACGCGTGGTGACGCCGCCACCTGCCGAGTGACCGAGAGCGACCTCCCCAGCAGGCGCGAGTTCGTTTGCCGGTCGGCCACGGGACCGATTTCGTTCGCAATTCTGACCATCCAATCCAGCCCAGCCCGCCGTGATCAGCGGTAACCGCGTCCCAGCTCTGGTCGAACCGGCCCTTGTACTTCGCAGACCATTCCTTGGAGACGTGATGGGGTGCGTGGCTGCAGAACGTCCACACCTCCGTCTCCGCTCTCGCCGACCGCGCTACGGCTCGCCGGGGGCGGTTCCAGCAATTCACGCCCGTCTGGGCTCAGATCGAAGCCAGGATCGCCCTGGAGGGACCTTCCCGCCCAGTTGGTTCGCGCTGTTGGTCATAGCGGGGCTCGTCGGGGCCATCGGGATCCTCACCAACTCCCCGATCCTGGTTGTCGGCGCGATGGTGGTCGGCCCGGAATACGGCGCCATCCTCAGCTGCCGATCTCATGGGTCAACTACCAGTACAAAGGTCCCGAGCACGCGGCGACCTCCCCCAAAATGGTGGCCTCGGCCTCCTACCTGGCCGAGAACCTCCACCGAGCTCCAGCGATCGTGATCCCGTGCGTCACGTTCCGCACCGACAACCGGGAAAGCGTCCTCATGCAGTCACTGGTGTGGGGAGCCGTCCTCCCCGCGGTCTGGAGCTTCTGCCTCGCTGCACGCGAGCGCGGCCTGGGAACGTGCTGGACCACCATCCACCTCGCCTACGAACGCGAAGCCGTCCAGCTGCTGGGCATCCCGTACGACCACGTCATGCAAGTCGCGCTCCTGCCCGTGGCCTACACGAAGGGCACCGAGTTCAAGCCCGCGTGGCGGATACCGGTAGACCAGATCCTCCACTGGAGCAGCTGGTAGCCATCAGCGGAGGCATTCCCTGACTGAGCACGGGGATTTGCGGGCGGTCAACCTCGCACCGGTACGGCGCACCTCGGCGGTACGCGCAGAACCGCCCATTCGGCTGAGCCTGACTGAACCGCCTCCCCCATCCCCGTCACCATGCAAAACGGCGGTTATCTGAAGTCGTCTGTAGATAATGCCTGGTAGGAGGGCGTTTCTGCGGCGTAGACATGTCGCCGCCGCAGACGTCGTCAGCCTGTCGTGTCATTGAGGTTCGCCTGGAGTGCTGGGGGCGTGCTGTGTCCGCTGGAGG
>Ga0335069_10014375_pt1 | contig 11083 bp, 8 predicted proteins | sample Lox_Sample_11_FD_206714 | JGI IMG/M metagenome (GOLD analysis project Ga0335069, IMG submission 206714) | Soil microbial communities from Loxahatchee National Wildlife Refuge, Florida, United States - Lox_Sample_1.1 | ecosystem: Environmental > Terrestrial > Soil > Wetlands | place: USA: Florida... | reverse complement strand
CCAGTTTGGCCGACGTCGGGGTGCCGGGCACCTAGGTCGAGCAGGCGGCGGACCTCTTCGTCCTGCGCCCGGTCGGTTGGGCTGACGTCGAGGTGGAGCCTGTTCTTGACGATCTTGCCCTCGGGCACGTGCGCGAACGTCAACACCGGTGGCACTGGGCCAAGATGGTTCTTGCCCTCAGGCACCATGGGAGAGCCAATTGTGACAATTCCGTCCTCTTCGTCCTGCACCTCGTAGGCAAGGACCGAGCACCAGAACCGGGCGAGACCGTTGGGATCGGCACAGTCGATCGCAAGCTCGGTGAACTTACTGGTCATGTCAGGTCCGCCCAGTCAAATAGCAGGTCAGGAGATCGGCGGATGACCGCGATTAGCCGATCATGAAGAATGCCCAGCTCCTCGGTGTCCGCAGTCTCTCAGTGGACGCCATCCGGGTCCGCTTGCAGAGCATCTACGGCGTACCTGCGCTTGCCTCGCTGGCTCCGCTCGATGAATGGGACATACTCGAACTCAAGCTTGGCCATGGGGAATCGCCCGCCAAGGATGCGCTCAATCCGGTCTTTGTCCGCCCCGGGACGCGGGACAACCCGTACCGTCAGGAAGCCGGGCCCGGACCGGACAAACTGAAGGTCCCGTATCTGGTCCCAAAACGATCCGTGGATCCCGAAAATATAGGGCCCCAAAGCCCTTTTCCGCCCGGCGTTGTCGATGAAGGTCTCCTGCGCGCGCCCGACGATGGCGCCGACGCGAGGGAAATCATCGGCTGTGCAATCCCGCGCCGGGGCAGCAGCCAGGTCGCCGGTGTCATACCGCACGAACTGAGTACCGATCCGGTTGAACGACGACGCGACGATACGCTGGCAGCCCTCAGTCTCCGAGGGCAGTAGTTCCATGTACCCGTAGGTTGGGTAGAAGTGGAAGCCGCGGCACTCCCGGCAATAGTAGGCGAGCGCCGCGTATTCGCTGTGCCCGTACCAGTGGGCGACAGGGAGGCCGAACTCCTCCTCGAACTGCGTCTGCTGGGTCCACGGGAATACTTCAGACCCGGCCAGGACGCCCCGGACCGGCAGCCGCCGGAAAAGATCTTCGCCTATCAAATCGATGAAGGTGAACAGCGAACTCGGGTAGATATGCAGGAAGAACGGCGGCAACGTGCGCAGCCAGTCCCGCAGCCTGCCGAGGTCCTGCTCCACCGTCGCACCAGGGGATACAAGCCACTCGTTCTCGAGAGAGTTGTAGCGGATCAGGCTGCCGTGAATGTCGCCGCGATAGGAAACCCGCAGATTGTACGGGTAATATCCTGCCTTGAACCAGATATCGAAAAGATAGGCGCGCTCCTTTTGCCGGCGCGCAAACGTATCAGCCCTGAACCGGAGCGGCTGCCCGAGCGTCCCGCCTGTCCGGACTGTATGCGCCAGCAGTGGCAGGTCCCAGCGGGTGTACCTGCCAAGGTCGCGGCGATAATCCTCTTTCTGTCTGACCGAATCGCCGTACCTGCGAATCAGCCGGCGATATCGCTTCTCCTGATATTCCTGGATCTCGTCCGGCGACCAGCCCTTCGACTGCTCGATGAGGCGCCGGTGGTAGAAGTAGCTCGGGCCCAGCAGGGACTCTCTCCTCCTGGCCACCACACGCCGCCCGATCAGGCCGCCAAATACTCCGCCACGCAGCGCATGGCCCGGCACCATCAAGATCCAGAGAGCCCGGTACACGGTAGAGACATGCTGGAGTTGCAGCGCATTCACGAGCCTCATGAGCAGCAGAGCGATGAACAGCAGGCCACACACGATGTCAGCGCTGCGTCGAAGTGAGCGATCGTGGATCCCTGGCGCCCGGAGCCATGCCGTCGCATGGCGGAGCCGGAGGGCAGTGATAGAGGAGACCACTTTGACCTCCAGACCTCCAGACCTCCAGACCTCCGGACATATGAGCACAGTGCAGCCAGCGGTGATACGTTGACGTGCTGCTAGCTAGGCCGCTGACTGGGGCTTCTGGTGAGGTCAGGGGCTTGCGTGGTCGTAGGCGATCAGGGAGCGCTTGACGGGCGCTGGGCGATCCGTGTCCACGGGCCGGCGGGGTGCCGCCCTACTGCTGCGGGGATGGAACCCCGGCTGGGCGGCCACCGGAGGACCGCCGTTGCAGCCGGGCAGCACGGCGGCGCTGCCAGCCTCGGCGGACCTGCGAGGCCAGCAGCGCGAACAAGGCGATGCCGGCCACCAGCATCACCGCTGCGGCGATTGCCGAGGTGGCCGGGTGGAACACGGCGAACGACACCAGGCCAGCCACGCCCAGGTCCTCGAGCAGGCTGGCGACGATGTTGCTGAACGGTTCGGGGCTCGCGTTGACGCCAACCCGCACGCCAGTCTTGACGGCATGCGAGGCGAGCGCCGACCCGCCGCCGAGCGCGGCCGCGGCGATCGTCGCGGCTGAGCTGGCGTGTGCCTGCTGGGCCATAACGACGCCGATCGCGCCGCCGACTACTGGCCGCACCGCCGTGTGAACGATGTCCCACAGCGAGTCCAGCATGGGGATCTTGCCCACCACGAACTGGCCGAAGTACAGCACCGCCGCAGCCGCCAGAACCGACGGGCGCTCCAGAATCGGCGGTATCGCGGCGACGTGCCCGAACCTGCCCAGCAGGCCGAGCACGAGCACCACCGCATAGCTGTTGACACCGCTGGCAACGCCGCTGGTGAAGATCAAGGAGACTGGGAGCATCCGCGTCCGTCCTTCAGCCCTCGTTTTGCGCCCGCTACTGCGCAAGTTCCAGACCGAGCTGCCCGATGTTACCCGGACAATCCCATTTGTCCGGCCAGGCCCATCGGCTCACCTCGGTTAAGGGCCGGGAATCTGGGACGGTGGCCGGGACCGCGCCGCCCTGGCCGACTTGAAGAATGCGCTGGAGGCCGGGCGCCAGAGCAGCCACACCGCGGCGAGGCCAGTCAGCCACGTCAGCACGGCGAAGAACAGCTCCGCGGCACCATGGAGGCCGGAGCCAGCCAGCTGGATCGTCGCCGGGCCGGCCAGCACCGTGGACAGAATGCGCGCCCAGTTCCTGCCCTGGCCGGCCGCCCGCGCCAGCCACAGCCAGAGGGCGATCTCGGCCAGGCCGGCGGCTATCACCAGCGTGGCGATGAGCGGGCGCAGGTGGCTGAGCTGGGCCGTGCTGAGGTGGTGCCCGAGCACTGTCAGGTGGTAGGCCTTGATGTCGGCCAGGTAGAACAGCGCGATGATCAGTTGTACGGCGGTGCCAGCGGCGCCTCCCCACATGAGCTTGACCGCGTCCAGCACCGGTGCGGGGGCAGCAGGGCGCAGTTGCCCGGCCGGCTGGCCGCCGGACGGGTGGGGCTGGTAGGTGGTGCCCGGTGCTGCGGCTGGGGCAAACCTGGCCTGATCGCTGGCGATCGCGGCGGTCAGCCTGGCGCGGGCCGCGTTCAGGTCGGCAGGCGCGGGCAGGGGCGTCTCCTGCGCGAGCTCCCGAAGCAGCTCCATGTCATTCATTGGTCGTGATCTCCTCATACGTTGCCGCCGCATCCGTACCGGCCAGGGCCTGGCGGGTTTTCGTGCGCGCCCGGTGCAGCCTGGACCGCACCGTCCCCACCGGGATGGCCAGCGCCCGTGACACCTCCTGATAAGTCAGCTGCTCCCAGGCGACGAGCAGCAGCACATCCCGGTCAGCGGCGGGCAGCGCGGCCACCGCCTCGGCCAGCAGCGTGCGCATCGCCTGGGCCGTGACATCGGCAGCCACCTGTTCGGCGTGACCAGGAACCACAGGCTCGGCCGTGGCGGCCTGCCTGATCCGGTATTGACGGGCCTCGTCCCTGCGATGCTGGTTGACCAGGTTGGTGGCGATCCCATACAGCCAGGGCCGGGCATCCGGGTGGCCGAGGTCATACCGGTCCCGCTTGGCGAAAGCGGCCAGGAACGTCTCGGCGACCAGGTCATCGGCAACCTGGCGGCCAGCACGCCGGGCCAGGTAGCGGTGAATATGCGGGGCGTGCCTGTCGAACAGGACCGCGAACCGCTCCGGCTCCCGCCAGGAACTCTCAATGACCGCAGCATCATCCGAGGCGGCGGATCCCCGGCGCCGCCTCATGCGCGATCTCGTTTCATGTCCAGCCCTTCCGGATGCTCGGGGGGCTACATCTGTTATCCGCAACTGGCGCCCGGCCAGTTCACGGCCTCCACCCAGCATCCGCCCTGGCGACGGCTTCCCGAAACTGACCGGTCCGCACCTTGGCTGCGGCCAGCTCGCCCCGCTGAGAATGATCATGATGTGCGGACCGCATAAGATGCACAGGTGACCAGCAGATCCGCCGAGGAGCAGCACCTGCGCGACCTCGCGCGGCTGCGCCGCGTCCGCGACCGGATCGACCGGGAGTACGCGCAGCCGCTGGACGTCGAGGCGCTCGCCCGCGGCGTGCACATGTCGGCCGGGCATCTTAGCCGCGAGTTCCGGCTTGCCTACGGTGAGTCGCCGTACGGGTACCTGATGACGCGGCGCATTGAGCGCGCGATGGCGCTGCTGCGCCGGGGTGACCTCAGCGTTACCGAGGTCTGTTTCGCGGTCGGCTGCTCGTCGCTGGGCTCCTTCAGCACCCGCTTCACCGAACTGGTCGGTGAGCCGCCCAGCGCCTACCGGCGCCGCGTGGTGCGCGCGACGCCGGGGATGCCGGCGTGCGTCGCGAAACAGGTGACCAGACCGATCAGGAATCGAGAAGCGCCAGTCGCGGAGCCGCACCTAGCCTGACGGCCATGGACATCACCATGGCCCGGCAATCCCGCCGGGCCGATGTGACCCACGACTTCAGGAGTGATCATGACCGGCGCTGAGACCCAGGGAATCAAGACCGTACTGCATCCCGTGTCGGACCTGGACAAGGCCAAGGCGGTGTACACCGCCCTGCTCGGCGTGCCCCCGACGGCAGACGCTTCCTACTACGTCGGCTTCGAGGCCGCGGGCCAGCACATCGGGCTGGTGCCGGGCGGTGGGCCCCAGGGCATGACTTCACCGGTGGCCTACTGGCACGTGCCGGACATCGAGGCCAAGCTGGCCGAGGTGACCGCCGCGGGCGCCAAGGTCAAGGATCCCGTGCGTGACGTGGGCGGCGGCCGCCTGGTGGCCACCGTCACTGACCCCGACGGCAACGTCCTCGGGCTGCTGCAGGACCGATGAGTGTGGCCACGAGGACGGACCAGCAGTCGCCTGCGCTGGACGTTGCCGACAGCCACGATTTGATCCGCGTGCATGGCGCGCGGGTGAACAATCTCAAGGACCTCAGCGTCGAGATCCCGAAACGCCGGCTGACGGTGTTCACCGGCGTGTCCGGCTCGGGCAAGAGCTCGCTCGTGTTCGGCACGATCGCCGCGGAGTCGCAGCGGCTGATCAACGAGACGTACAGCGCCTTCGTACAGGGCTTCATGCCGGCGCTGGCGCGCCCCGAGGTCGACGTGCTCGAAGGGCTGACGACCGCGATCATCGTCGACCAGCAGCGGATGGGTGCCGACCCCCGGTCCACGGTCGGCACCGCTACGGATGCCAACGCGATGCTGCGCATCCTGTTCAGCCGGCTCGGCCAGCCGCACATCGGCTCGCCCAAGGCGTTCTCCTTCAACGTCGCCTCCATCAGCGGAGCGGGCGCGGTCGCGTTCGAGCGCGGCGGCAAGACCGTGCGGGAGCGGCGCAGCTTCAGCATTACCGGCGGCATGTGCCCACGCTGCGAGGGCCAGGGCACGGTCTCCGATATGGATCTTGCCCAGCTCTTCGACGATGCCAAGTCGCTGGCCGAGGGCGCGATCCTGATCCCCGGGTACACCGTGAACAGCTTCTGGACGGTGCAGATCTACATGGGGGCGGGCTTCCTTGACCCGGACAAGCCGATCGCCAGGTACACCAAGAAGGAGCTGCAGGACTTCCTCCACCACGAGCCGGTCCGGGTGAAGGTCAATGGCGTCAATGTCACCTACGAGGGCCTGATCCCCAAGATCCAGAAGTCGATCCTGGCCAAGGACCGGGAGTCGCTGCAGCCGGTGATGCGGGAGTTCGTGGACCGGGCGATCACGTTCACCACCTGCCCCGAGTGCGACGGGACCCGGCTCACCGAGGCGGCCCGGTCGTCGAAGATCGAGGGGATCAGCATCGCCGATGCCTGCGCGATGCAGATCAGCGACCTGGCCGGGTGGGTCGACGGCCTCAGCGAGCCGTCGGCGGCGCCGCTGCTGGCCGCGCTCAAGCAGACCCTCGCCTCGTTCGCCGAGATCGGCCTCGGCTATCTCAGCCTCGACCGCCCGTCGGGCACGCTGTCCGGTGGCGAGGCACAGCGCGTCAAGATGATCCGCCAGCTCGGCTCCTCGCTCACTGACGTCACCTACGTCTTCGACGAGCCCACCATTGGCCTGCACCCCCATGACGTCCAGCGGATGAACGACCTGCTGCTGCAGCTGCGCGACAAGGGCAACACTGTGCTGGTCGTGGAGCACAAGCCGGAGGCGATCGCCATCGCCGACCACGTCATCGACCTCGGCCCCGGCGCAGGCACGGCGGGCGGCACCGTCTGCTTCGAAGGCAGCGTCGAGGGGCTGCGGGCCAGCAGCACCATCACCGGGCGGCACCTGGACGACCGGGCCGCCCTGAAGCCGTCGGTGCGCACACCGTCGGGCGCGCTGGCGGTGCGCGGCGCGAGCACCCACAACCTGCAGGATGTCGATGTCGACATCCCGCTCGGCGTGCTGGTGGTAGTGACCGGCGTGGCCGGGTCGGGCAAAAGCTCGCTGATCCACGGCTCGGTGTCGGGCCGGGACGGAGTGGTACCGGTCGGCCAGGGCGTGATCCGCGGCTCGCGGCGGAGCAACCCGGCGACGTACACCGGGCTGCTCGATCCGATCCGCAAGGCATTCGCGAAGGCCAACGGCGTGAAGCCGGCGCTGTTCAGTGCCAACTCCGAGGGCGCCTGCCCCAACTGCAACGGCGCCGGGGTGATCTACACCGACCTGGCGATGATGGCCGGCGTCGCCACCACCTGCGAGGTGTGCGAGGGGAAGCGGTTCGCGGCGCCGGTGCTGGAATACCACTTCGGCGGCCGGGACATCAGCGAGGTGCTCGCGATGTCGGTGACCGAGGCCGGCGGGTTCTTCGGTACCGGCGAGGCACACACGCCCGCCGCACACAAGATCCTCTGCCAACTGGCCGACGTCGGGCTCGGCTACCTGAGCCTCGGCCAGCCGCTCACCACGCTGTCCGGCGGCGAGCGGCAGCGGCTCAAGCTGGCCACCCACATGGCGGAGAAGGGTGGCGTCTATGTCCTCGACGAGCCGACCAGCGGCCTGCACCTGGCCGACGTCGAGCAGCTGCTCGGCCTGCTGGACCAGCTCGTCGACGCCGGCAAGTCGGTCATCATCATCGAGCACCATCAGGCGGTCATGGCGCACGCCGACTGGATCATCGACCTCGGCCCCGGTGCCGGCCACGACGGCGGCCGGATCGTCTTCGAGGGCACCCCTACCGACCTCGTCGCCGCCCGGTGCACCCTCACCGGCGAGCACCTGGCGGCCTACGTCGGCGCCTGACCGGGCCCCGGCACCGTACGCCACATGGCTGATGTCTCCGCCGCCCGCGCCCCCGACGATGGGCGGGACGCGGCGGGCACCGGCTCGCGGCCAGGTGAGGAGGATCTCGCGTGGACAGGACCGCGCAAGGCGGCTTCTTCAAGAACGCCGACTTCGACTTCGAGGCGCGCATCGCGCTGGGCGCCGCCGCGGCTGGCATCGGCGATGTCGGGCTGGTGCTGGCGGCCCTGGACCGGATCACCGACGGCGACCAGCAGGGCTGGTTCGACACGTGGACCGGGCTGGCCAAGGACCTGGCCGCCCGGGGCGATGCGGCGGTCAAGGCCGGGCATCCGCGGACAGCCAGCTGGGCCCTGCTGGCCGCGGCGGAGTACTACGCCAAGGCGCTGGTCTTCGTGGACGGGCTGGCCGATCAGTCCGTGCTGCTGCCGACCTTCCGTGCGCACCGCAGGTGCTGGGAAGGGGTGGTCGATGCGGCGGAGGGGCGCTTCGTCCGGATCCAGGTCCCCTACGAGGGCACCACGCTGCCGGGTTACCTGCTCCGCCCGGACAGCACCGGCGCGGCCCGGCCGACGCTGGTCATGACCAACGGCAGCGACGGTTCACTGCCCGGGCTGCTCGGTTACGGCGCGGCCGAGGCGCTCAGCCGTGGCTGGAACGCGTTTGTCTTCGACGGCCCGGGGCAGCAGTCGATGCTGTTCGAGCGCGGCGTGCCGTTCCGCTACGACTGGGAGGCCGTGCTGACGCCGGTCATCGACGTGCTGGCCGCCCGGCCCGACGTGGACGCGTCGGGACTGACCGGCTACGGCATCAGCCAGGGCGGCTACTGGATCACCCGGGCGGTCGCCTTCGAGCACCGGATGGTCGCGGCGGCCGCCGATCCGGGGGTGGTGGACGTGTCCACGTCGTGGACCGGGCACCTGCCCCAGGCCCTGCTGGACATGCTCAAATCGGGCCAGAAAGACGCGTTCAACAGCGTCATGGCCCAGGTTGACGCCGACCCGGCGATGGCCCGGACGCTCGCGTTCCGGAGCAGGCCGTACGGCATCACCGACTCGTTCGATCTGTTCACGGCCGTGCAGAAGTACCAGGTCCGCGACGTGGCCGGCCAGATCAGGACCCCCATGCTGATCATGGACCCGGCCGGCGAGCAGTTCTGGCCGGGGCAGCCGCGGCAGCTCTACGACCTGCTGCCCGGAGAAAAGAAGATCATCGAGTTCACCAAGGCACAGGGCGCGAACTTCCACTGCCAGCCGACCGGACGCCAGCTGACGCACACGCAGATGTTCGACTGGCTGGCCGGGCACCTGCCGGCCCGGTAGCCACCGGCCGGGCACCGGGGCCAGGCTCAGCCCAGGTCATGACCCCGCGGTTATGCTCGACGAGTGGGGGACGTGACCAGCGGGTCACCGCCGCCGGACCGGGCCACGGTGGCGCGGACCGCGCATGATCTGGTCATCGGGGTGGTGCAACGGCGTACCCCGGCCGGGGTGAGCATCGTCATCGAGGGCGCGCCGGGTATCGGCAAGACCTTCCTGGCCCGGGACATCCTGGACTCTCTCGCACCGGATGCGGCGACCGTCGTCCGGGTCGCCGGTGAGCAGGGCCGCCGCAGCGAGCCGTTCGCCATTGCCGGGCAGCTGCTCGACGGCACGCGCCCGCGCGGCGATCCGGGCGGCGCGGCCTTCGACCGCATCGACGAGCTGTGCGGCAGCGGCCCGGTGGTGCTGTGTGCCGATGACGCGCACCATCTCGACGCGGCCTCGCTCACGTTGCTCCGTCGGCTGGTCTGGGCCAGCCGGAGCCTGCCGCTGGCCGTGCTGGTGAACACCCGGCCGAGCCCGCCCCGCGCGCAGCTCACCGCGCTCATCCAGCAGGCGCAGATCCGGCTGTGGCTGCCGCCGATGGGCCGGATGATGGTCGAGCGCCTGGTGTTCGACCAGACCGGCCGGTGGCCCGGCCCGCTGCTGCGCCGCGTCCTGGGGCTGGCGGCGGGCAACCCGCTCTTCGTGCGTGAGCTGCTGCGGGCCTACCAGAACGCGGGCGCGCTGGCCGAAACCGGGCCCGACCTCATCGAGGCCCGGTTCGAGCTGGAGGTGCGGACGACCGGGCTCGACGAGGTGATCCGGGCCCAACTCGGCCAGCTGGACGAGCCGGCCCATGACCTGCTGGCCGCCATGGCGGTGTGGGGCACGGACGTCGGGCCTGGTGACCTGGCCAGCATGCTGCCCGGCCCGGCTGAGCCCCTTGACGAGCTGATCGAGCGGGTCATCGCGTCCGGCCTGGTGCGCCGGGAGCCCGCGGGCACGGTCGGCTTCAGCCACGACCTGTTCCGCGAGGTGACCTACGCGGCGCTGCCAGCAGCCCGGCGGCGCGCGGCCCACCAGCAGGCGGCGCGCGTGCTCGCGACGGCGGGCTACCGGCCCACCCTGGTCGCGGACCATCTGCTGCGGGCGGCTCCGGCCGGGCCTGATCCGGCGCTGGTGGCCGCGCTGCACGAGGCGGTCGAGGCGACCCGCGGGTACGCCCCGGAGGTCACCGCGGACCTGCTCGACGACGTGACCGCGCTCAGCGGGCCGGAGGTGACCGGACCGCTGCTGGCCGACCACGTCCAGGCCCTGTTCCTGCGCGGCCGCGGCGAGGCCGCGGAAACGCTGGTCCGCGAGCGCATCACGAGCGTCACCGATCCGGCCGTGGCGGCCCAGTTGCAGCTGATCGTGATCCGCTCGCTGCTGAACCGGGCCGACACGGCGGCGGCCCTCACCGCGATCGAGCTGACCGCGGCCATCGCCGGGCTGCCCGGCGGAACTCTCCGCCAGCTCGAGGCCGTCCGGTCGTGGCTGCTGGTCCTGGCCGGGCAACCGCAGCCGGCCGACGAACTGGACGCGATGATGGCCCGGTTCACCGCGGCCGGAGATCACGACGCGCAGGCCTCGCTGCTGGCCACGTCCGCCTCCATCGCCTTCCTGGCCGGTGACGCGGACGCGGCACTGGCCTTGATGCGCACCCGGGAGGAGCACCTCACCGACCCGGGCAGCTTCCGGTCCCGGTCCTCCGCGCTGTTCCTGCCCGCGCTCTTCGAGCTGGCCGCGTCGGGGCCGGTCGCCGCTGAGGCGGCCATCGAGCGGGCGCGCCGGCTGAGCGCGGCCCGGCACGCCGAGTGGGTCGACCCCTTCCTGGGCTTCGCCGCCGGCGGGATCGCCTTCGCGGCCGGCGACTGGGACGGCGCCGTGGCCGAGCTCGACTCGGCGCTGGAGCAGGCGGAAGAGACCGGCACCGGCTGGATATCGAATCCGGTCGGCATCCGGTCCTACATCGACGCGCACCGGGGCAGCTCCGGCCCGGCGCGGGCCCGGCTGGAATCGTTCCGGCACCGCGGCCTCCCGGTGCAATTCGGGCAGGACCGGCCCGGCCTGGCCGAACTGGCCGTGCTGGAAGCGGAAGGGGCGACCCGCGCGGCGGCCACGCTGGCCCGGACGCTCTGGTCGGCGGCCCGGCGCCAGCCCGGCCGCTGGGCC
>Ga0335069_10014374_pt1 | contig 11084 bp, 9 predicted proteins | sample Lox_Sample_11_FD_206714 | JGI IMG/M metagenome (GOLD analysis project Ga0335069, IMG submission 206714) | Soil microbial communities from Loxahatchee National Wildlife Refuge, Florida, United States - Lox_Sample_1.1 | ecosystem: Environmental > Terrestrial > Soil > Wetlands | place: USA: Florida... | reverse complement strand
GATCCAGCGCGCGCCGAGCGGGTGCAGCCCGATGGCGAAGGCGCTCGAGAGGAACAGATAGAGGAGCGCCATCCATCCGGCGTAGTGGACCACGAGGAAGATGAAGCCAGCCTGGACCGCCACGTTGGCGACGTACCAGGGCTCCCAGAGCTTGATGCGCTTGAGCTGGGTGGCGCGCAGTCCCTGGATGAGGAAGTAGAAGAGCAGCCACACCGCCTTCCGCCAGGACGAGTTCCCGACGAGCCGCGCCTCGGTCGGGCTCGGCAGGTCGGCGTCGATCTCGGGGTCGCCCTGCCAGGCGTGGTGGAGCAGGTGGTAGCGCCGGAAGGCGATGGCGCTCGGGAAGAGGATGGGGAGGTTCGCGACGATGCCCATCGCCATGTTCGCCCAGGGCGCGCGGACGATGAGGTTGTGGGTGGCCTCGTGGATGAGCACCCAGAGCGCGTGCACCGCGACGGCGCCGACGAGGTAGGCGAGGAGGAGCGCCAGCCAGGGACTCCCGTCCCGGAGCAGCCAGGCGAGGGCGAGCTGGAACGCGACGACGGCCACGATGATCGCGGCCGACCAGGGCTCGGGGCCCTGGAGCTCCTTCGCCTCGGGGTGGGAGGCGAGGAGCTGCTTCGTCCTCTCGCGGTGGGGCTCGGGGCCGTCGTCGACGACAAAGTGGAGCGCATTCTCGGTTGGCACGGCCCGGCATCCTAGGAGCCTTGAAGGGCGGAGTCGACCCGAAATGCAGGTCGGACGGGCGACCCGGCCTGCCGGGAAGCGCGGCGCGCGCCTCTCCATCCCGGAAAAGGAGAAGGCCCCCGCGCCGTCGACGGCGCGGGGGCCTTCCGTGTTCGCTACGTGGCGTCGCTGCTAGAAGTAGTACATCCCGTTGACGGCGTACTGGTTCGCGCGGACGGCGTAGGTGGTGGTCGCGGTGGCGCGGTTCGTGGTGAAGAAGTTCACCCACTCAAACGACCACGAGAACCCGCCGACCCGGTACCGGAGCATCGCCGAGTTGTCGACGTTGCGGAGCCGCGCGTAGGCCCACTCCCTCGCCTCGACCCAGTTCACGAGCTGCTGCGAGCCGATGAGGTACCAGAGCGAGAGGTCCTTCGTGAAGTTCAGGCCCACCTGGCCGGCGACGCCCCAGCCGAAGAGGTCCGTGTACTGCCCGGCGATGGCGTTGTTGAACTGCACGAGGTTGCCGAGGAGCCAGCCGGTGTTCTTGCCGTACCAGCCGGTGCCGTACAGGGTGACGGGGCCGAGGTTGAACTTGAGGCCCGCGCCGCCGGCGAGCACCGTGCGCTGGGTCGACTTGCTGGCCGCGGACGCCTGGTCGACGGTGACGTTCGGGCCGTTCAGGTCGAGGTTGTTCCAGTGGCCGGCGATCCAGAAGTTCACGACCTTCGAGTCGAGCTTGTAGCGCGCCTCGACCATCGGGAGGCCCGAGGCGCTGCCCGCGGTGTAGTTGAAGCCGCCGGGGGTGGAGCCGTTGAAGCCGGCGAACGACCAGCCGGCGGCGCCGATCTCGAGGGCGAACTCGCTCTTCACGTCGGCCGAGCCGAACCTCTGGAACAAGAAGAAGCCGGGCGAGCGCCAGCCGATGTTGCCGGTCGCGTAGCCGAGCGGGAAGGCGATGTGCCCGTCGCTCACCGGGGCGGAGGCGAAGAGCAGGTGGTTCTGCTGGCCCATCCAGATGGTCGTGTTCTCCCAGGCGAGCTCCGCGTAGGCGAAGCGGAGCCGGGGCATGATCGACTGCTCGCCGTAGGCGTTGTAGGCCGCCACGGCGCCCGTCGTGGTGCAGGTGGCGTTCGTGCAGGCCGACGCCGTCCCGACCGCGATCTGGTAGGCGCCGAAGAAGTCGATCTCGACGACGCCCTTCGGGATGGCGCCCATGACCTCGGGGCCCTTCATCGAGAAGTTGAGGCGGGTCTGGCGGACGTCGCCGTTGAAGACCGGCTTGTCCGTCGTGTAGGTGGACTGGCCGGCGGCCACCGGAGCGGCCCACAGCGCCTGCTGGCCGCCGCTGATGCCGGTGGGGCTGTCCTGCATGTACAGCATGCCGCCGACGAAGCCGTGGAACCCGAACTCCCAGGCCGGGGGCTTGGGCTCCTCCTTCACGACCACCGTCACGGACTCGAGCTTCTTTTCCTCAACGACGACATTGGGTGTGGACTGAGCGCGGGCGGCACCGACCACAGTTAGCAGCAACAGACTGAAGAGAGCCTTGATTCTCACGTGTGTCCTCCGGTTCAAAGACTGAATCGAGGAAGCGACGCCTCTCGCCGGACAGTTCCCATCCGTGACGAGTGTGTGAGTTTCTCGCACTAACGCTTCTCCGCCCGCAAGTTGCATCGCGTCATTGCACCCTCCGGGGGCTATGCGCTCCCCCATTGGCTTGATATTCGTCAAGCCGTGGCGTGTGAGGGGAGGCGCACGGAAGGAGCGGGGCCCGATCAGGAATGGGCGGGCGGGTGCGCGCCCTCTCGCCGGCTCCGTCGGCCGATCGCACCGTCGGTCACACGCGGGCGCGCCCGCTACCCGCCCGGAATCCCTCGCATCTCTTGCCCCGGCAGCGGCCGTAGTGTTACGACCCGAACTCTCACCTGCCCTTCGGAGGAATCCATGCGCCTTCCTCTCCTGTCCCTCCTTGCCGCCGCGATCGCCGCCGGTGCCGCACCCGCCGGTGCGGCCGAGACCGTCAAGATCGGCGCCGTCTTCTCCCTCACCGGAAACGCCGCCGCCTACGGCGCCCAGCAGAAGGCGGGCGTCCAGCTCGCCGTGGACGAGCTGAACAAGAGCGGCAAGCTGCCCGGCATCACGCTCGAGCTCGTCCTCGAGGACGACGGGACGAACCCGCAGCAGGGGATCAGCGTCTTCGACCGGCTCATCAACCTGAACAAGGTGAGCGCCATCATCGGCCCCACCCTGTCGACGCTCGCCGAGGCGGCCGACCCCCGCGCCCAGGCGCAGAAGACCCCGGTCGTGGCGGTGTCGAACACGAAGCCGAACGCCATCACGACCATCGGCGACTACATCTGGCGCGTCTCGCTCACCGAGGCGCAGGTGATCCCGTCCGCGATCGCCATCGCGAGGGAGAAGCTCGGCTTCAAGACGGCCGCCATCCTCTACGGGAACGACGACGCCTTCACCAAGGCCGGCTTCGACGTCATGAAGGGGTCGCTCGAGAAGTCCGGCGTCCCCATCCTCGGGATCCAGACCTTCGCCACCAAGGACCGGGACTTCAACGCCCAGCTCACGGCGCTCAAGGCGCTCAAGCCCGACATCCTCTTCGTCTCGGCGCTCGTGGAGCAGGCCGGCAGCATCGCCGTCCAGGCCCGCCAGCTCGGCTACACGGGGCCCATCATGGGGGGCAACGGCTTCAACAGCACGAAGTTCATCCAGCTCGCCGGCCCGGCCGCGGAGGGGGTGCTCGTCGGCACCGCCTGGAACCGGGCCAGCCAGGACCCGGTGAACCAGGCGTTCATCGCCGCCATGAAGGCCCGCGGGACCGACCCCGACCAGTTCGGGGCGCAGGCCTACACGGGCGTCCTCGTGATCGCCGACGCCATCCGGCTGGCCGGGATGAAGGGCGGGCGCGACGACATCAAGGCGGGCTTCGCGAAGGTGAAGGACCTGCCCACGCCGCTCGGCAAGTTCTCCTTCCTGCCGAACCGGGACGGCAACCACGCGGCGGCCGTGCAGGTCGTGAAGGGCGCCAAGTTCGAGATCCTGCAGTAGGGCGACCGGCGCCGCGTGGGCCAGCAGATCGTCAACGGCCTGTTCCTGGGCAGCATCTACGCGCTCTTCGCGCTCGGGTACACCCTGGTGTTCGGGGTCCTCGACATCCTGAACCTCGCGCACCAGGCCGTCTTCATGCTCTGCGCCTACGTGGCGCTGCTGCTCGTCCTCCACCTGCACCTGCCGATGTTCGTCGCCTTCCCGGTGGCGGTGGCGGCGGGGGGCCTCGTCGGCCTCGCCGTGGAGCGCATCGCCTTCCGGCCGCTCCGCGGGCGCAGCGACTCCAACATCTCCGGGCTCATCAGCTCCATCGCCATGGCCACCATCCTCGAGGCGCTCGCGCTCCAGCTCTTCGGCCCCGACGTGGAGCGCTTCCCGTTCGGGGTGGTCCCCGACCGCACCCTCCACCTCGGGGACGCGGTGGTCTCCGAGCTGCAGGTCGTGATCATCGCCATCGCGCTCGGCATGCTCGCCGTGCTCACCTTCGTGCTGAAGCGCACCGTGCTCGGGCGGCGCATCCGCGCGGTCGCCGAGAGCCCGACGGCCGCCCGGGTCCTCGGCGTGAACGTGGACCGGGTCATCGCGGCGTCCTTCTTCGTCAGCTCGGCGCTGGGCGCCGCCGCCGGCGTCCTCTTCGGGCTCGCCTTCAACAGCGTCTCCCCCGACATGGGCCGGACGGTGGAGCTGAAGGGCCTTGCCGTGATCATCCTCGGCGGCATGGGGAGCATGCCCGGCGCGGCCATCGCCGGCTTCGCGCTCGGCCTCCTCGAGGTCTTCACGGTCGCCAAGCTCGGCTCGTCCTACCGGGACGCCGTCGCGTTCGGCGTGCTCTTCCTGGTGCTCGTCTTCCGCCCCCGGGGCCTGCTCGGCGCGGCGGCGCTCCGGGAGGCTTGAGGGGCCTTTGTGAGCGCCGAGTCGCTGCGAGACCTCTGGCTCACCTACCAGTCCACGGTGGCCTTCATCGGGCTCAACGGCCTGCTCGCGCTGTCGGTCTACACCACGCTGTCCTGCGGGCAGCTCTCGCTCGCCCAGGCCGGGTTCATGGCACTCGGCGCCTACGCCTCCGCCGTCCTGACGCTGCACACCCAGGCCCCCTTCCCGCTCGTGCTCCTCGCCGGGGCGGCCGCGCCGGCGCTCGTCGCCATCCCGCTCGGCCTGCCGGTCCTCCGCCTCAAGGGGGTCTTCCTCGCCATCGCCACCATCGGCTTCGGCGAGGTGATCCGCATCTTCTTCGTCAACCTGGACTTCACGAACGGGGCGCTCGGGCTCGTCGCCATCCCCCAGCGCACGGGCCTCCCCGTCATCTACGCGGCGCTCGGCGGGGCGCTCTTCGTGCTCTGGCGGATCCGGGGGTCGCGGGCCGGTTACGCCCTCGAGGCGATCCGGGAGGACGAGCCGGCCGCGCGCACCATGGGGATCGACGCCTCGGCCTACAAGCTCTCGATGCTCGTGCTCGGGGCGGCGCTGGCGGGCCTGGCCGGCGCCCTCGACGCCCACTTCAACTTCATGGTGGCGCCTTCGAACTACTCCTTCGGCCGGGTCGTGGACATGCTCGTGTACGCGGTCGTCGGGGGCACGACCGTCTTCTACGGGCCCGTCCTGGGCGCGGCCTTCCTGACGCTCTTGCCCGAGGTCCTCCGGGAGGTGGGCAGCCGCGTGGGGCTCCAGCCGGGCCCCCTGCGGCTCTTCGTGAACGGGCTCGTCCTGCTCCTCGTCATCCTCTTCCTCCCGAACGGCATCGCCTCGCTGCCGGGACGGCTGCGCCGCAGGCGCGCGGGGGCCCATGCTGCTTAGGCTCGCGGGCGTGCGCCGAACCTTCGGCGGGCTGCGGGCCGTCGACGGGGTCGACTTCGCCGTCGGGGAGGGCGAGGTCCACGGTCTCATCGGCCCGAACGGCGCCGGGAAGACGACGCTTCTGAACCTCGTCTCCGGGCTCATCCGCCCCTCCGGCGGCGAGATCTCGCTCGGGGGGCACCGCATCGACCGCCTGCCGTCCCACCGGATCGCGGCGCTCGGCGTCACCCGCACCTACCAGAACATCCGCCTGTTCCCGGCTCTCTCCGCGGTCGAGAACGTGCTCGTCGGCTCGCACCTCCGGCGGTCCGACCCCCTCTGGGGGCGCATGCTCTTTCTGCCGGGCTATCGCCGGGAGGAGGCCGACGCCCTGCAGCGGGCGCTGTCGCTGCTCGCCCGCGTGGGGATGGAGGAGCGCTCCCGGGAGCGGGCGAGCAACCTCTCGTACGGCGAGCAGCGGCGCGTCGAGATCGCCCGCGCGCTCGCCTCCGCGCCCCGCGTCATCCTCCTCGACGAGCCGACCGCGGGGATGAACCCGACCGAGGTGGCCTCCATCGCCGCGCTCATTCGCGAGGTGGCTCGCGCCGGCCAGTCCGTCCTCCTCGTCGAGCACAACGTGAAGCTGGTGATGGACGTCTGCGACCGCATCACCGTCCTCAACTTCGGCAAGGTGATCGCCGACGGCACACCCGCCGCCGTGACCGCGGACCCGGCGGTCATCGCCGCCTACCTGGGGAGCGAGGGATGAGCGCCCCGGGCACCCCGCTCCTCGAGGTTCGCGACCTCCAGGTGACCTACGGCCAGGTTCAGGCCGTCCGGGGCGTGTCGCTCCGGGTCGAGGCCGGCCAGACCGTCGCCCTGATCGGCCCGAACGGCGCCGGCAAGACGAGCACGCTCTCCGCGGTCTCCGGCCTCGTCGCGCCGCGGGCGGGCCAGGTGCTGCTCGAGGGAGAGGACGTGACGCGCCTGCCGGCCCATCGCGCCGTGTCGCGGGGCATCGTCCTCGTCCCGGAGGGGCGCGCCATCCTCGGGCGGATGACGATCGAGGAGAACCTGCTGCTCGCGCTCGAGGGCCGCCCGCCGCTCCCGGGGCGCGCCGAGGTGCGCGAGATGATCGAGGGCCAGTACCAGCGGTTCCCGGTGCTGGGCGAGCGCCGCCGGCTGCTCGCCGGTTCGCTCTCGGGCGGCGAGCAGCAGATGCTCGCCATCGCCCGCGGACTGCTCATGCGGCCGCGCATCCTGCTCCTCGACGAGCCGTCCATGGGGCTCGCGCCGCTCCTCGTCCAGCAGATCTTCTCCATCGTCGAGGCGATCCGCCGCGAGGGGGTGACCATCCTGCTCGTGGAGCAGAACGCCCGGCTCGCGCTGCGCGTGGCCGACACGGCCTACGTGCTCGAGCGCGGCGAGATCGTTCTCGAGGGGCCGGCGGCGGCGCTCGCGGCCGACGCGCGCGTCCAGGCGGCGTACCTCGGCGGCGACGTCGGGAAGTGAGGGGGGCCGCGCCGCTACTTCGGCGCGCGCTCGTTGGAGATCCGGACCGCCTCGGCGACGAGCGCCTCCTCGAGCTCCTCCGCCTTCATCCGCTTCACGATCTGGCCGTTCTTGAAGAGCAGGCCGACGCCGCCGTGGCCGTAGGCCACCCCGACGTCCGCGGCGGCGGCCTCGCCGGGGCCGTTCACCTCGCAGCCCATCACGGCGACGTTCACGTCGCCCTTGAGCGTGGAGAGGCGCTGCTCGACCCGCTCGGCGATGGGGATCATGGCGACCGAGCAGCGGCCGCAGGTCGGGCACGCGGTGAGCGTCGCCCCGCCGAACTTGAGCCCCAGCGCCTTGAGGAGCGTCCGGGCGACCTTCACCTCCTCGACCGGGTCGGCCGCGAGCGACACGCGCAGCGTGTCCCCGATGCCCTCGGCGAGAAGGATGCCGAGCCCGGCCGAGCTCTTGATGGTGCCCGTGAGCAGGGTCCCGGCCTCCGTGATCCCGAGGTGGAGCGGGTAGTCGAACCTCGTCGAGAACAGCCGGTTCGCCGCCACGGTCATCCCGATGTCGTGGGCCTTCAGCGAGACCTTGATCTCCCGGTAGCCCTCGTCCTCGAGGAGCCGGATGTGCCGCTCGGCGCTCTCCACCATGCCCTCGGCGGTGGGCCACCCGTGACGCGCGACGATGTCCTCCTCCAGCGAGCCGGCGTTGACGCCGATGCGGATGGGGACGGCGCGCTCCCGCGCCGCCTTCACCACCTCGCGCACCCGCGCCTGGTTCCCGATGTTCCCGGGGTTGAGCCGGATGCAGTGGATGCCCGCGTCGAGGGCGCGCAGCGCCAGCCGGTAGTCGAAGTGGATGTCGGCGACGAGCGGGACCGGCGACCCGCGGACGATCGCGGCCAGCGCGCCGGCCGCCTCCTCGTCCGGGACGGCGAGGCGGACGACGTCGGCCCCCTGCTCGGCGAGCGCGCGGACCTGCGCGAGCGTCCCCGCGACGTCGGCCGTCTGGGTGGTGGTCATCGACTGGACGGCGATGGGCGCGCCTCCGCCGATTGCCACCGGCCCGACGCGGATCTGCCGCGTCTTCCGACGCTCGGCGATGGCCGAGATGCTGCCGTGGTCGTAGGCGCCCATTCGATGCCCCGCGGCTTTTTTCCTTAGCGAGGAGCCGCCGGTCGCGCCAGGGAAGCTACTTCTGGGCGAGCTCCGCGTCGATGAGCTCCTTGAAGGCCTCGAACGGCTGCGCCCCGGAGATGAGCATGCCGTTCACGAAGAAGGCCGGCGTGCCGGTCACGCCGAGATCGCCTCCCACCTTGTGGTTCTCCTCCACGAGCTTCGCCTTCTCGCCGGAGTCGAGGCACTTGTCGAACTTCGCCTGGTCGAGCTTCAGGTCCTTCGCGTACCCCTTGAGCGCCGGGACGTCGAGCGCCCGCTGGTTCGCGAAGAGCCTGGCGTGCATCTCCCAGTACTTCCCCTGGTCGCCGGCGCAGTGCGCCGCCTCGGCCGCCTTCGGGGCGTTGGGGTGCATGGGAAGGGGGAAGTCCCGGTAGACCAGCCGGACCTTCTCCGGGTAGGCGCGCATCACCTCGGCCACCGTCTCCTCCGCCCGGCCGCAGTACGGGCACTCGAAGTCCGAGAACTCGACGATGACGACCGGCGCCTTGTCGGGACCGCGGGACGGGCCCTTCGCGTCCACCGCCTGGCGCGGCGGGTGGTAGGCGGCGAGCAGGATCTCCACCTTGGCGTCCGCCTTCAGCTTCTCGTAGTAGGCCTGCAGCGCCTGCTGCGCCTTCTGCTGCTTCAGGTAGCGGACGATGCTCTCCTTCACCTGATCGAGCGGCGGCAGGTCGCGCCCCTGGGCCTTGGCGGTCTCGTAGAGCGCCTTCACCTCGGCCGCCGTGGGCTCCGCGACCTTGTCGACCACCTCGGCGCGCAGGTAGTCCTCGATGGACTTGCCGGCCGCCTTGGCCTTCGCCTCGACGAGCCGCTTCACCACGAGGGCGTCGAGGCTCCCCCGCCGCAGCTGGTAGAGCTGCTCCTGGTACTGCTGCTCGAGCTTCTTCAGCTCCGCCTTCGCGAACTCGTCGAGCTCCTTGTTGGTGACGACCTCGCCGCCGATCTTGGCCGCGGCGGCGTTCGGGTCGGGGGCCTGCGCGGCCTCCGGCGCCTTCGCAGGCGCGGGGGAGGGCGACGTGCAGGCGACCGCTCCGATGGCCGCGAGCGCGGCGAAGAAATTCGAGGACATGGTGCTCCCGGGTGCGTGGGGTGGAGTGGAGGGGGCGGAATTGTTGGAGATAACCTTCCAAAGGTCAACGCCATTCCTGGGCAACGGGACGCCTCGCCTGGCCTGTGACGGGGTCGTGGCGGCGTTAAGGGAGAGGCCCATGTCGCGGGACTCCTGGAACCCAGAGCTCTACGCCCGGTTCCGCTCCGAGCGAGCGCAGCCCTTCCACGACCTCCTGGCGCTCGTGCGCCCGCGCCCGGGCATGCGCGTCGCGGACCTCGGCTGCGGATCGGGGGAGCTCACCGCGCTCGCCCACCGCCAGCTGGGCGCGCAAGAGACCCTCGGCGTCGACTCCTCGGCGGCGATGCTCGAGAAGGCCGCCCCGCTCTCCGGCGGCGGGCTCTCGTTCGCGCGGATGGACATCGCCGACTTCGCCGCCTCGGGCGCGGCACCCTACGACCTCGTGCTCTCCAACGCCGCCCTCCACTGGCTTCCCGACCACCCGCGGCTCCTCGCGTCGCTCGCGGCGCTGCTCGCCCCGGGTGGGCAGATCGCCGTGCAGGTGCCCGCGAACCACGGCCACCCCTCCCACCGGCTCGCGCACGCGCTCGCGGGAGAGGAGCCCTTCGCCCACGCACTCGGCGGCTACGCCCGGGAGACGACGGTGCTCGAGGCGCCCGACTACGCGGTGCTGCTTCACCGGCTGGGGTTTCGCGCGCAGCACGTCCGCACCCAGGTCTACCTGCACGAGCTCGAGGGTCCGGAGGGGGTCGTCGACTGGGTGCGCGGCACGCTGCTCACGGACTACGAGCGGCGCCTGCCCGCGGAGCTCTGGGAGCGATATCTCCAGGCCTACCGGGAACGCCTGGGAGCGCTCCTCGGCGCCGAGCGCCCATACCTCTACACCTACCCGCGCGTCCTCTTCTGGGGGGCGCTCGCCCGGTAGGCGGCGAGTGGCAACGGGGCAGGGCGGGTCGCGCCGACCCGGGGGCGCGCCCGCACCCCTCGCCGCGGGCGCGCCGGGCACCGGAAAACGGGGCCTTCCCGCGCGGCGGCGTGGCACGGCGCCCGCAAACGAAGCATGCGTGCTGCTGCCCGTCGGCTCCCCCGAGCCCGAGGCGATCCGGGACCTCGCCCCCTCCGAGGTCACGGCCCGCCTCGGGCGTCTTTTTTCGTCCTCGGCGTACCGTCCCCCGATGCTTCCGACGGTCGCGCTCAAGGTCATGGAGCTCTCGCGCCGCCCGGACATCGACTTCAACTCGGTGCTCGCCGTGCTCGAGGGCGACGCCATGCTCGCGGGCCGGGTCCTCGCCATCGCCCAGTCGGCGGTGTACTCCGGGCGCTCTCCGGTGGTCTCGCTCCGCCAGGCGCTCGTCCGGCTCGGCATCCGCACGCTGCGCAACGTGGTCCTCGAGGCCGCGCTCAACGCCCGCATCTTCCGGGTCCCCGGCTTCGAGGCGACCACCGAGCGGCTCCGCCTGCACTCCAGCTACACCGCGCACGTCGCCGCGCTGGTCGCCAAGGACGCGGGGGTCGACGCGGAGACCGCCTTCGTCTGCGGCCTCCTCCACGACGTGGGGATGGCCGCGGCGCTCATGGCCGTCGCCGACGACCTGAAGAACCGGGCGTTCCCGGCCGAGCACCTGGCCGTCGTCCTCGACACGGTCCACGCGCAGGGCTCGGGCCTGCTCGCGGGTGTCTGGAAGCTTCCGCCAGAGGTGAAGGCCGTCGTCTCCCGCCACCACGAGCTTCGGGCCGGCGGCGAGGCGAACCGGATGGTCGCCGCGCTCATCGTGGCCGAGCAGATCGCCTACGAGAACGACGCGGGCATGGTCCCCGTCCGGTGGCCGGACGAG
>Ga0335069_10014373_pt1 | contig 11084 bp, 7 predicted proteins | sample Lox_Sample_11_FD_206714 | JGI IMG/M metagenome (GOLD analysis project Ga0335069, IMG submission 206714) | Soil microbial communities from Loxahatchee National Wildlife Refuge, Florida, United States - Lox_Sample_1.1 | ecosystem: Environmental > Terrestrial > Soil > Wetlands | place: USA: Florida... | reverse complement strand
AAATTCATCCCGCCGCGTTGCGGCTGGCTTGATGGCGGATGGCCTACCTAGCCGAATCCGAGTTTGTGTTTACGCAGGAAATTCTAAGGTGGGCCCCCGGGCAATCGTTGTCGATGAGGCGCGTCACGGGCGTGGTCGGGTGGCGCCGCTGCCGCGGCTCGGAAATTTTCCCACTTGCTACCCGGGGCTTGCGCCCCGGGCTCACATCATCCCGCCGCTGCGCGGCTGGTTTGACGGCGGATGACCCACCTGGCCGAATCCGAGTTTGTGTTTACGCAGGAAATTCTAAGGTGGGCCCCCGGGCAATCGTTGTCGGTGCGGCGGGTCACGGGCGTGGTCGGGTGGCGCCGCTGCCGCGGCTCGGATATTTTCCCACTTGCTACCCCGGGGCTTGCGCCCCGGACTCACATCATCCCGCCGCTGCGCGGCTGGTTTGATGGCGGATGGGCCGCCTTGCCGAATCCGAGTTTGTGTTTACGCAGAAAATTTTAGGGTGGGCCCCCGGGCAATCGTTGTCGATGAGGCGCGTCACGGGCGTGGTCGGGTGGCGCCGCTGCCGCGGCTCGGAACTTTTCCCACTTGCTACCCGGGGCTTGCGCCCCGGACTCACATCATCCCGCCGCTGCGCGGCTGGTTTGATGGCGGATGGGCCGCGCAGCGCATCCGCGTGCCACATCCTTGCCGCTTCAGTAGGAGGATGGGCCCAGAGTCTGGTGCCCTGGGGTTAGTACGCACCGACTTCCCGGACCCAGAGCCTGCCCTGAGCGCAGTCGAAGGGTTAGCGCCAAAAGATGGACGCGAACCTGGGGCACCCGCGCACCAGGCCATGCTCATCTGTGAGCAGAGGCTAGATACTTTTATCCAGCTCTCAGATATTCCGAGGGAGTGAGAATGCGCGTTCCCTTGTATTCGCCGAGAGTCAGCAGATCCTTGTCCCCTGCAATCAGCAAATCCGCTTTGGCAAGAGCGGCGCACTCCAGAAACATGTCGTCGCCCGGATCACGGCATTCCTTGACCGTGCCTCGAATCTTCACGCGGATGCCGCGCGCCAGAATTACCTGCAGCGCCCACAGTGCCCGGCTTTGTTGCCAGGGAACTTTTCCGTCAGGACGCGCACAATCTCCGCGTCCATCTCATCGCAGGTGGCGATCACGTCTTCGCTTATAGCTTTTTCCAGCGCCCGCGTCGGCGTGCCCCGGTGTTTCGCAAACTGAAGTGCCGAAATCCAGACGTTGGTGTCGATGACGACGATCACCCGTTCGACCGCACCCGGCGGCGCGGCTTCCCGGCACGCACTTCTTTGATGAGCCGGGGAACATCGGCCTCGGTGTAGCCCTTGGGATTGCGGCCGGCCGCATACTCGCCCAACTCCTCCAGCGTCCGCCGCGCCTGTTGCGCGGAATAGGTGCGAAAGGCTTCGCGGAATAGTTCGCTCATGGTGCGGCTGTCTCTCCGAGCCAGCGCCTCAGCCCTGCGTGCAAGTTCGGGCGGGAGACTGATGGTGTAGACCTTCGATTTCCTTGCAGTAGCAGTAGCCATACCAAAATATTACACTGTAATGGATTCCATTACAATGAAACGGGGCACCCGGGACGGGCCCCACCCGCCTGCGGTCCGGCTTCTCGTCCTGCGCAGAATGTCTACTGCTCCTGCCGCGGCCAGGATACAGAGTGCCGGAGTTGCCGGGAGTCGAAATCGGGATTGAGCTACTGGGCCGGCGGCAGGCATGAGCACACAAAAGACCGCGCCGACTAAGAGGACCTTCAGGCCGCAGCTCAGCTCGGGAGTCCAACATCCCCAAATCGCGAGAGCCGTAAGCAGGCACATCTGCAAAAGCGGGACCACGTTGAGAAGCACCCAACCAGCGCGCGAGGGGGGCGAAGGCATCGACCGCATGGCAGTCACGGAAGAGGTTCCCAGCAACGTTCGTGAGAACCCAATGGCCGCTTGCTTGAGTACCGTGGGCCAATGTCTGGCGATGATTGGCAGAGCCTCGTGTAACAGCTCTCGACTACGTTGGTTCACAGTTAAATGGCGCGATCGCCATTGCTCGTCCAGTTGCTGCACGTCAGACGTCAGTTGCTCTCCCGCCAGGTCACGCACGGAATACGAGTGCTCCGCTGGTTTGGCAATGTAGAAATACAAGTTGGCAACATCAATGCGCGACAGGGAAAAGCTTCCATAGGTTCGATCATTGCGAACCATCCAAGGGAATACGCAGACGAGGTAGGCAGCGAGGAACAGCAGCCCGGCCCAGCGTCGCGGCCTGGTGAAGAACCAGCCGAGAAGAAATGCCGGGATCAACACTTGAGCGGCGGGTTTGACCAGGGCCGCGCATCCCAGACAGAGGCCCGCCAGAAGCACTAACCGTTTGCTTTCACGGGAGAGGGCCAGCGCGTAGGTGAGGATTGCCAGGCCCAACACAATCGAGTACAGAGTCTCCGAGACGATGATGGGCGTATAGACGATGGTGGACCAGTCTAGAGCGTAGAAGAGCCCGGCGGCGACGCCGATATTGAGGCTGGACAACTCAGTAACTAGAAGGGCCAGGAGTGACGCGAACAGGGCTCCCAGAACGCACTGTGTCAGGGAAAGCACCTGCCGGCTCAGAATCGAGTGGCGGTGCGCAACAGCGCTGATCGCGGCCAGATACGCAGGGTAACCGGGAGGCCGTTGCAGGTCGGAGGGGAAGCCGCCCGGCCCCGCTCCTTGTGAAGTTTGGTAGGGCTGGAAATTCAGGATTCGAGCTGCCAAATCTTCGTAGGCGGCTGTGTCGGGATTGCCCAGGGGTCCGTGCCAGACGAGTGCCTCGTACCCCAGGCGCGCCGCAAGGGCGAACAAGAATATCGCGAGCCAAACGCGAAGGTAAGATCTTGCCAGTGGCGGCATGACATAGTGTAGCCGCCCGCCAAAATTCATCGCACGGTCTTACGGGCAGGATTGGCGAGAGGTGTGCCAGGCGAATTCGATTTGCGCAGGTGCCATCCAGCAAATCGCTTGGAACACGGCAAGCCCCTTTTGACCAGTCGGGCCTCCGACGCGCGCGGATTTTAGCACGGATTGCCAGACCTGGATCATTCAAAAACGGTCAAAATGTCGGCCGCCCAGGCGTCCATGCTGCCCAGTTCGCAGTCCTCCATCAGGGCCTTGGGCGACGTCACAAGGGGAAGTGAGCGCCGTCATATCAACCGCGTGAAATGTCAATGAAAATTGCGCGTTCTGGAATAGTCCAGCGCTCTGGCGTACCTGCGCGTGTCAGTTTCGGGCGGGGCGCGCAGAGTGGTGAAAGAGGTGTGCTATGGCTGCTCCAACCGTGGTTGACGCCGCCGCCAAAGCTCCCGACAAGGAACCCATCGCCCAGGTCATCAGCGATTTAGGCGTTAATCAAAATCAAGGTCTAACGGCAGCTGAAGCGCAGGCGCGATCCGCCAGGTATGGCCCGAACGCGATCGAGGAAAAGAAGAAGAGCCAATGGTCCATGTTCCTGGCCTATTGCTGGGGACCGATGCCGTGGATGATCGAAGCCGCTGCCATCATGTCTCTGCTGGTCAAGGACTATGTCGACTTCTTCATTATCCTGACGCTGCTTCTGTTTAACGCCATCCTCGGCTTCACCCAGGAACATCAAGCCGCGAACGCCTTAGACGCCTTGAGGAGTGCTCTGGCGGAACACGCGAACGTGTTGCGCGACGGCAAATGGCAATCGGTGTTGGCCAAGACCCTGGTGCCCGGCGACATCGTCCGGATCCGGTTGGGCGATGTGGTTCCCGCCGACATGCGGCTCATCGACGGAGATTATATCGATGCCGATCAATCGGCTCTGACCGGCGAATCTCTGCCCGTCGCAAAGAAGGTGGGAGATGAAGCCTACTCCGGGTCGATCGTGAAGAAGGGCGAGATGACGGGAGTCGTCATTGGTACCGGCTCGAACACCTTCTTTGGACGTACGGCCAATCTGGTGCAGAGCGCGGGAGCGCAATCGCACTTCGAGAGGGCCAACGAAGTTATCGGAGACATTCTGATTGTCCTGGCGCTTGCTCTTGCAGTCGTACTGGTCTCAGTGCAACTCTCCCGCGGCGCGGACATCCTCCGCATAGGCGAATTTGCACTACTGCTGCTCGTGGCTTCCATCCCTGTCGCCATGCCCGCGGTGCTATCGATGACGATGGCGATGGGGGCCAAGGTGCTGGCCGGGCAAAAGGCTATCGTCTCGCGACTGGAAGCGATCGAGGAACTGGCCGGCATCCAGACTCTCTTCTCCGACAAGACGGGAACCCTGACGCAGAACATTCTCACCCTGGGAGATCCCGTGGTCTGGGGCCCGGCCAAGGGAGAGGATGTGGTTCTGGCTGGCTCTCTCGCTTCCCGCGCGGAAGACAAAGACCCGATCGACCTGGCCGTTATCCAATCGCTCAAAGATCCGGCGGTGCTGAAGCAGTACCAGCAGACTGCCTACATACCGTTTGATCCAGTATCCAAACGTACTGAAGCCACCATCGAGGACGCTTCCGGAAACGTCTTTAAAGTGGCCAAAGGAATGCCTCCAGTGATTTTCCAGCTGGCAAGACTTTCTCCCGAGGAGATGACGAAAGCACTTGCCATTGTCAGCGAATTCGCAGCCAAGGGCTATCGAACGCTGGCGGCGGCCAGGACCAACCAGACCGGGGCATGGGTGCTGTTGGGCATTCTGCCGATGTACGATCCGCCGCGACCAGATTCGAAAGAAACCATCGCGCGTGCCGAAGCTTATGGCGTGACGGTCAAGATGGTCACGGGCGACGACGTGGCCATCGGCAAAACCATCGCAGAGGACCTGGGGCTGGGGACCAATATTGTGGCCGCGTCCGACATCTTCGTCGGCGAGGTCGGCAAAGACAAAATCCCGCTTGAGCTTGCGCGGAGAGTGGATGTCGCGCAAGGCTTCGGCCGCGTGTTCCCGGAACACAAATGGGCCATCGTAAAGTCAGCGCAGGAGCTGGGCCACATCGTCGGCATGACGGGCGACGGCGTGAATGATGCACCAGCGCTGAAGCAAGCGGATGTTGGCATCGCTGTCTCCGGCGCCACGGCTGCGGCCCGAGCCGCCGCGGCTCTCATCCTGACTGCTCCGGGTCTGTCGGTGATCATTCGCGGCATCGAGGAAGCGCGCCGCACCTTCGCGCGCATGATGGGCTACGCCTACTACCGGATCGCCATGACCATCAACATCATGGTCTTCATCGTCCTGGCCATGCTGGCGTTCAACTTCCAGGCGCTGACTCCCATCATGATCATCGTTCTGGCGCTGCTTGATGACGTACCGGTCATGCTCATTGCCTTCGACAACGCCAGCGTTGAGGCCAAACCCGTCAAGTGGGACATGAGCCGGGTGATGCTCACCAGTTCAATTCTGGCTACGTTCGGAATCGTGCAGAGCATCGTCCTGGCCCACTACCTGCACATGAACCTGCACCTGCCTCTGCCGCTGATCCAGACCGGAATGTTCATGCAACTGGTAATCGGCGGACACCTGTTGCTGTTCTCCACTCGCGCACGCGGGGCTTTCTTCAAACCGCCGTTCCCAGCAGCGCGGCTGTTCTGGGCAATCATGGGGACGCAGGCATTCGCCGCCCTGATGGCCGCCTACGGCTGGCTTATCCCAGCCATCTCCTGGCGGCTGATCGGCTTCATCTGGCTCTACAACCTGATATGGCTGTTCATCCTTGACTTCGTGAAGCTCGGCGTTCATCGCTCCATCGACCGCCGGCGCGCCGGAGAGGCCCTCTGGCAACGATGGCTGAAACCGCTACGACAAGGCGCTATCTAGCGCCACACCAGCCCACTGTGGCAGGAAGCGAGAGGGAGTTAGAAGGCTATGGACTATCGCAAAGAGTTCCTGGTTGAACCGCGGTCCCAGGTCAAGCTGAGCAAAATCGATCCTGGATACACAGGAAAAAACCTGTCGGAGGAAAAGGCTGAGACGGAGATCGAGAAGTACCGCACCAAACTGACGCAGCAGCAACTTCTGATGTACGCCGAGAAACAGCATTCCTTGCTCATCGTGCTGCAGGCGCTCGACGGCGCCGGCAAGGATGGGACAGTCAATCATGTAATGAGTGCTTTGAACCCCCAAGGCACTACGGTTACCGGCTTCAAAGGTCCAACTGCACTTGAATTGGAACATGATTTTCTCTGGCGCATTCACGCTCACACACCGGCCAAGGGAACGGTGGCCATTTTCAATCGTTCCCATTACGAAGACGTATTGGTGGTCCGGGTCCACAAGCTGGCTCCAAGGGATGTGTGGTCGGAGCGGTACGAACTGATCAACGACTTCGAGAAGCTCCTCTATCGACAAAACAACACGCACATTCTGAAATTCTTTCTCCACATCAGCAAAGAGGAGCAGCTAGAGCGATTCAAGCAGCGCCTGGACGACCCGGCCCGCAACTGGAAGATCAGCGACAGCGACTACAAGGAGCGCGAACTCTGGGATGATTACACCCGGGCATTCGAGGACGTGTTCGCAGAAACCAGCACCAAGCACGCGCCCTGGTACGTCATCCCTTCCAATCACAAGTGGTTCCGTAATCTCGCCGTTTCCCAGATCGTCGCCGACACCATGGAAGAGCTGCGCATGAAGATGCCCAAGCCCACGGTGGATCTCAACGAAATCCGCCAGGAGTATCACAAAGCCACGGCGGGGACACACGGGAAGAAAAATCACAACAACGGAAAGAAGCAGCTGGCAGCTGTAGCATCGACCTGAAAACGCCTGCGCTCTTTCCCATTTCGGCCTGTTCGAGGGAGTCCCGCAGGCGGATGGCCGGACTCATTCGGGTGGCGCCGCTGCCGCGGCTCGGATCGGTTGACATGCAAAGCGGGGGCTGCCGCCCCCGCCTAGATTCATCCCGCCGCGTTGCGGCTGGTTTGACGTCCAATCTGCGGTGTTGGCTTCACCAGCGTTGTTGTTGTACGGGTTCGTGACGACCTCTGCGACCGCAAACCCGGGCCATGCCAGCGCGTTGCGGCTGGTTTGATCTGCTTTGAACAGCTAATCCTGCAAAAGGCGCCGCTTACGCCCTGGCGTCGTACTGAATGCTCCGGCTAGGCACTGGTCTCGACAAGCACATATGTCGCCGGCTTCGCGTTCCGAGGAAAACCTCCGGCTGCGATATACTTTTTGGTTTGCCGAGGCGCGTTCCCAAGCGTCTATAGAGCATGTCCTCTTAAGGAAGGAGAGTCTCTCCGTATGTCTACCGCAACCGTTTCTTCAGCCATTTCTTATGCCCGCGATAATCAACAGCGTTTTCTGGATGAGCTGAAAGACCTGCTGCGCATTCCCAGCGTCAGCACTACCGAAGAGCACAAAGGCGATGTTCGCAAGGCCGCCGAGATGGTCGCCGCCGACCTGAAGCGCATCGGCTTCGAGAATGTCGAGATCATTCCGACGCAGGGCCATCCGCTGGTCTACGCCGACTGGCTGCATGCGGCCGGCAAGCCGACGGCGCTGTGTTATGCGCACTTCGATGTCCAGCCGGCCGAGCCGTGGGACGAGTGGAAGTCGCCGCCGTTTATCGACAAGGACGCGGTCCCCGTGAAGGGCGATAATGCGCAGGCGATTAAGGACTCGTGGAGCGATCCCAGCGAGCGCAACAACAACATCTACGCGCGCGGCGCGGTCGACGACAAAGGCCAGCTCTGGATGCAGATGAAGGCCTACGAGTCGCTGTTCAAGACCGGCGGCGGCAAACTACCCATCAACGTGCGCGTGATCTTCGAAGGCGAAGAGGAAGTGGGCGGCGAGAGCATCGAGGAGTTCGTCAAGAAGAACGCGAACACCGGCAAGCTGAAGGCCGACTTCGCGCTGGTCACCGACACCGAGCTGTTCGCTCCCGACCTTCCCACGCTATGCGTCGGGCTGCGCGGCCTGCTGTACACCGAACTGGAAGCGCAGGGCGCGATGACCGATCTGCACTCCGGCGTCTACGGAGGCGCGGCGCCCAACGCGATCTTCGGGCTGATCGAGATCATCAGCAAGCTCAAAGATGAAAACGGCAAGGTGCTCATCCCTGGCTTCTACGACGCGGTGAAGAAGCCCACCGACGACGAGCTGAAAGCCTGGGAGCGCCTGCCGTTCAATGAAGAGGAGTATCGCAAGGCGGAAGTCGGCTCCGATGTGCTGACCGGCGAACCGGGATACTCGGTGCTGTATCGCACCTGGGCGCGGCCGACGCTGGAGGTGCACGGCGTCATTGGCGGCTTCCAGGCGCCGGGCGCGAAGACGGTGATTCCGGCGCGCGCCGCGGCCAAGGTCTCGATGCGGCTGGTGCCCGATCAGGACGCCGACGATATCTTCAAGAAGTACAGCGATTACATCAAGAAGATCACGCCTAAGGGGATCAACGTCAACATCAAGGTGCACAGCAAAGGCCCGGCATGCGTGGTGGACACCAACAACAAGTACGCGCACGCGGCGGTCGAGGCGATGCACGAGATCTTCAACAAGGACACGGTGTACATCCGCTCCGGCGGGTCGATCCCGATCGTCACCCAGTTCGACAAGGACCTGAAGATTCCCAGCATCATGATGGGCATGGGCCTGCCGGACGACAACCTGCACGCACCCAACGAGAAGTTCCACATCCCGAACTTCCATCGTGGGATTGAGTCGATTATTCGGTTCTTCCAGATACTGGGCGAACAGTAAGAGCAGCTATCGGCTGTCAGCTATCAGTCTTCAGTGAAAACCCCACCCGGCTTTTGCCTGGGTGGGGTTTTTGGCGATTACGGATGGTTGCCTACCGGCGCGACCGCGCCGATCCAGGTTCCATCGTGGCCTGCGCCGATGAGCTGCATATTCAGGGGAGCGAACCCGAGGCGGACCCAGCTCCACAGTGCGGGAATGCTGTAGCAGCTGTTGAGGGTGCCGCCAAACCCGCTGCGGCGGGCCAGGTTCTGGAATAGGCTGTCGTCGGTTCCGGGGCCGCCGCAAATCGAATCCCATTGGTTGGGACGGCGATTCGGGTTCAGGAAGCGCGGATCGACGCTGAGGTCCCCGTACTGCTGGTAGCTGGGATGGGACACGACGCCGTTGTCGAACCCCGGCGAGTTCTGAATGTTCCAGTACGGCATGGTGGCCGCGCCGTAATCCAGGTTGTGGTGGACCGCGGCGCCGCCGTACTCGATGCCCTGGCTAAGGTTCCAGGTGTCATCGTCATTGTTGTTGTAGTAGCCGATGTTGCCGCCGTACGAGATGTTGGAGCGCGCATAGCTGTTGACAATGCAGGTGTGGGGACTGGTGCCGTTGTCGCCCCAGGCGAAGTTGACGTTGGCATACCCGTCGTAGTTGGCAATGCCGTAGATCGTGTTGTGGTCCTGCTGAACGACGGCGCCACATGCCCCCGAGGTATCGCTGTAAGCGAGCTCGCCGATCATGTACTCGGGATCGCCGGTGTTCTCAGTCAGCAGGACGTTATAGAGTTCGGTGACCTTTCCTGACCGGGTGGCGATCGCCCCCTGCGCTCCGTAGTCCTCGGTCCACTGCGAAATCCAGTTGAAGCTGAAGGTCGGTGAGAAGGTGGGCTCCTCCCCGATCTGCGAGATTCCGGTATGGGCACCCTGAATTATGTTGAAAGACACCATGGTCGTCGTGTCCCCAGCGGAACCCGCGATGTAGATAGCCGGAATCGTGGCCGCGGTGGGTGGCTCCGGGTTCACGCACAAGTTGAATTGGATGGAATTGGCTCTGCCGGCATTGATGGCGGCGACACCGAAGGGTATCGTCGCCGAGCCCAAAATCGCGTTACGGAGCACCTGGATGTTGTTGCTGCCGGCAGGAGCTGCCACCAGAAAGCTGGTGGTTTGCGCACCGGTGATCGTATTGTCGATGATCTGCCAGCTTTGCGGTGTGCCGCCGAAGAAGTAGACAATGCCCTCCGCCGGATCGGGCCGCGGCGCGTCAAACCAGTTCCTCGCCACCAGAAAATTGCCGGGCTGCAGGTTGGAGCCATCGGCCACGATTTCAAACAAGTCGGTGATGTGGTTGCTGGATATGTTCAGCGTGTTTGTCGGGTTCAAGCCATTGGTCATGTCCCAGTCGATGCCGCTGAAGTAAAGAGCGCTGCCGCCGAGATGACTGAGCACGGCGTTTTGCAGGTTCAGGACCCCTCCATGTCCGGCGCTGTTTCCGCTGCACACGTTATTCGAAATTGCGGTGCAACCGACGTAGTCGCCATACACGTGGTGGATATACCAGGGCGATTCCTCGTTGGCGCTGGTGACCGTTACATTATTCGGCGCCGAGCAGGAGAGGTTCAGGGTGCCATAGCTGACGAAGATGCCGAACATCGAGGCATTGGCGCCGGGATTCTCGGTGCTGCCCGAGCCCACGGGATCGCCTCCCGTCGAGCCGAAATAAATCGCGTGCGGTGCAGCGCAGTCGGAATCGAGGGTGCCGCCGTTCTCGATGCGGATCCAGCCCATTCCTGTGCCGCCCTCCGTGCCCAGGTCATCGTTGAGGGTGACATGATGGCGAACGACAACACAGTTCCCGTCACTGGGAACAGTTCCGCCGGACCATGTGCTTGGACTATTGGCCGGGCCGTTCTGAGCGGAAAGGACAAGGCTCGAGGTGGTGCAGGGAAAACTCGCTGCAAACCCGGGTTGAGAGAAAAAGAATTGAAAGGCAACTACGAGAGTAAGGGTACCGAGTGAACTCAGTAATCTAAGGGCAAGTCTCATTTTTGCTCCATAGCAGGTTTTCGTCATCAAGCCGACGCACCAGTAAGATTGCGAGCCGTCATCACAAGCGTATGCGGTGGCACTGGAACAGGGTCCCGCCTGCTGCAGGCAAGTGGAACTCTTTCGCAAGCGCTCGCAAAGACTAACTCAAGATTTCGAGCGTGCTATGAGCGTTCCCCGGCAGGCGCAAATACGGAAAATCCGTGGAATGCAAAATTGTCTCGATGGAAATTTTTTACCAAATCCAGACGGGTCACCGCATCAAAAAATTCACTTTGAGTAATACAAAGTGTCAGTAATCTTGTGCGATTACCAATGGGGCGCGGAGGTAATCATACGCCGGGCGTCGTCGCATTACCGTT
>Ga0335069_10014372_pt1 | contig 11084 bp, 6 predicted proteins | sample Lox_Sample_11_FD_206714 | JGI IMG/M metagenome (GOLD analysis project Ga0335069, IMG submission 206714) | Soil microbial communities from Loxahatchee National Wildlife Refuge, Florida, United States - Lox_Sample_1.1 | ecosystem: Environmental > Terrestrial > Soil > Wetlands | place: USA: Florida... | reverse complement strand
ATTCGGCCTTCGCCGCTCCCGGTGACCAGTCGGTGCCCCTCGGGGCTGAAGGCGACACTGAGTATGAAATCGCCGGGCCCACTGGGCAATCTGACCAGCTGGCCGGTGGGTGCGTCCCACAATCGCAGCCCATTGCCGCTTCCGGCGGCGATGTGACGTCCATCGGGACTGAACGCCACAGTCCACACGGTCGGAGTTCGGCCCGTCAGCGGCTCACCGATCCGACGGCCCGCTCTCAGATCGGCCAACCGCACGGTGCCGTCGCCATTGCCGGTCACGATGTGCTGCCCGTCCGGGCTGAACGCCACCGCGTTCACCCGTCCCTGGTCGCCGGTGACGGGTGTGCCGATGTCGGCGTCCCACACGCGCAGGGTGGCGTCGTTTGCGCCGGAGACGATGCGGTGCCCGTCGGGGGTGAACGCCACACCCTGCACGATGCTGGTGTGCCCGTTGAGCGGGGCGCCGATCTGCTGTCCAGTGGCGGAGTCCCACAGTCGCAGCGTGTAATCGCCGCTGCCGGAGACGATGCGCTGCCCGTCGGGGCTGAACGCCACGCTGAAAACCCCGCGGGTGTGTCCGGTGAGCGGCGCGCCGATCGGCTGGCCGGTGCCAGCATCCCAGAGCCGCACCGTCGCATCGTCGCTGCCGGACGCGATGCGCCGCCCGTCGGGGCTGAACACCACACTGTGCACGGTGCCGGCATGGCCGGCGATCGGCGCACCGATCGGCTGGCCGGTGGCGGCGTCCCAGAGCTGGATGGTGTGATCGTTGCTGCCGGAGGCCACACGGCGACCGTCGGGGCTGAAGGTGACCGTTTCCACGGTTCGCGTGATGCTCTGCTCGCCGGCCAGCGGCGCGCCGATCGGCTCGCCGGTGTGGGCGTCCCACAGCCGCACGGTGTTGTCCCAGCTTCCGGCGGCGATGCGGCCACCGTCGGGGCTGAACGCCACACTCGTTACCGGGCCCTCATGCCCGGTCAGTGGGCCGCCCATCGGTTGACCGGTGTCGGCGTCCCACAGCCGCACAGTGGTGTCCATGCCACCGGAGGCGATGCGGTGCCCGTCGGGACTGTATGCCACGCAGAACACCGAGTCGCTGTGCCCAGTGAGCGGCGCGCCGATCGGTTGGCCGGTGTCGGCGTCCCATATCTGCAGTTTGCGGTTACCGCCGGCGATGATGTGCCCCCCGTCGGGGCTCAGCGCCATCGCGTTCACGGTGTCGTCAGCCGTCGGGATGATCTTGATCGTGTCACGTCGCTCGGACACCCCGGTGAACAGAGCGCCGGTGTCGGCGCCCGGTGCAATCGCGGGCGCGGCAAGGAGTTGCTGCAGCGCCCGCACATCGCCGCCGGCGACACCGGCGAGCATGGATTGGGCCTCAGCCACCAGCCGCAGGCTTACAGCCTCGTTGCGATATTTGACGGCCGCTTGCCGTTGGACGAAGGCGAACGCCGCAGACATGACGGCCAATATGACCAACACCGTCATGACCAATGCGATAGTCATCGCTATTCGCGACCGTCTCCGACGCATCCGCGCGCGTTCCTTCTCGCGAGCGGCCTGGAGTTCGGCCTCCTGTCGTTGGTTTTCGCGGGTGCGGGAGGCGTTGAGGTAGTCGCGGGTGGGGTAGAGTCGGTCGCGGAATCCGGGTCTGGCGGCGAGGATTTCGGCTTCTTGCAGTCGGGTGCCTTCCAGCAGCCAGGATTCGTTGCGATCGTTCGCTTGCCAGTCTGCAGCGGCCCGTTCGAGGGTGTCGGCGTTTTTGAGGTTTAGGGCTTCGTCGCGCAGCCAGGCGGCCAGTTCGCGCCATTGTCGCAGCAGGCTTTCCAGGGCGACCTCGACCACGGTCTGCCGGTTGCGGGTGTCTTTGACCAGTAGCCGCGTTTCCACCATGGCCTGAATCAGGGCATGGCTGGCGGCGGGCAGGTCATTCCAGCGGGCCAGGCGGCGCATGGGTTGGTCGTTTTGGGGGTTGATGGTGGCCAGCCAGGGTATGAACGCCTCGTGGAGGGTGTCGAGCTGGGCTTGGCGCTGCTCTGGGTCGGCGTCCAGCAGGTTGTCGACCACATTCTGAACGATCTGGGCCATCCCCCCCAGCGACTCGTATTCGGCCACGGTGAGATCGCCGTCATCGCCATATTTGTCGTAGAACCGTTCCAGGGTCAATGCCAGTAGGGGTAGGGCGTCGGCCCCTTCGGCGGTCTCGGCCAGTAACCGGTCGACGAGCGCCGGTTCGACCGTGAGCCGTCGCCCCGCTTGCGTGGCGCGCCGGGCCGGACCTGTGATGACGTCCTTGTACCCGGCGGTGGGCAGCGGTTTGAGGTCGGGGAAGACCAAAGGATGTACCGGGTCCAACTGGGATGCGGTCTGCAGCGGCTCGTAGCGGTCGGCGCGGATGGTCAGCGCCACGATCATCGCCGGGGTCACTCCGGCCTCATGCCGAAGCAAGGCGGCCAGTAGCTCCAGGAAGCGCAGGGCCTCAGGTCCGGCGTCGACGTTGAATAGCTCCTCGGCCTGATCCACCGGCAACACCAATGTGGGGGCGGGCTGCTCGGCAGGCACGTCCAGCAGCCGGGCACGGGCCTTCTGCCGGGCCTCCTCCAGCCACGCGCGTAGCTGCTCGACATGTTTGGGGTGGCAGCTACGTTCGATGTGGCCGAGCATCGGCTCATGTAAGTCCAGGCTGGCGCGCACGCCATGGATGGCGTGCGCCAAGCCGTGTTCACCAGTGATCACCGCCCGCTCGGGCCGCACGATGGGCAGGGGCAGGAAGCGGCGGTCGTCTCGGCGCAGCCTCGGCAGCAGCCCCGCGCGCAGAAACGACGACTTCCCCGCTCCGGAAGGGCCGAGGATGACGAACAGTGACTCCACCCCCGAGGACCGCATGCCTCGGAGCACATCCAGCCCGCGCAGAATCTGGGCGTCGCGGCCGAAGAACACCGCCGCGTCCACTTCTTCGAGCGGTGCCCACCCGCGATACGGGGCCCGGTCGGGATCGCCCGGCGGGGGCCACGGGAAATGCTCGGCCCCGATCCCCAATGCGCGCAAAGCGTCCACCAGCCGCTGCAAACCCATACCGTCGAACACCACCGGCTCGCGGCCATCGTCAATGTCGACGGCGGTGGTGGGGCCGTGGTTGGGGAACAGGTCGCAGCGCTGCCATTCGGAGGTGATGTTGGTGTCGGGCACTGGCTCCAGCCGGGCGCACAGGATGGTCTTGCCCAGGTTCTCGGCATAGCGGAACTCCACCTCGCACTCATGAGAGTTCAGCCAGTGCTTGGACAGCAGACAGATCACAGCCTCGCAGCGGTCATTGGCCTGCTTCAGCGCCCGCCTCCACAGTTCCCCGGGATGGATACCCGTATGCGGGTCCAGGTCCAGAAAGATCTCCTCGGCGAGACCGGGCTCCTGCTCGATCAACCACTTCTTCACCGCTACCGCCTGGCGGTTGTCACGGCTGGAATGACTCAGAAAGACCCGCGACACAAATCACCCCCATCGCACAGGCGAGCGTCTCATCGGGCCATGATCGCAGCTAGTCGAACGCTGGGCGGCAAATTCGACCTGCCTGGCTCAGCCGTCACGGCGCTAGTTTCACCGCCAGCTCGGGCTTCGAAATCGTATCGCTACCGATCTGCGCACGCTGCTTGGCATTTCGGTGATGTCATTCTCGAAGGAGATCGAGTTCTTTCGTCGTCGTACAGCTCGCCGGTCAGGGTGGAGTGGTGTGGGGCCATCTGCATGCGGTCAGACATGTTGGTATTCGGCGGCGTTCATGGTGGCTCCAAGACCAAGTTTTGAGACCCTCATATCTCCCCTCTTTCAAGACGTCCGAGGGCTTGGCTAGCCAACCACTAACAGCGCTGCTGTCGGTCAAACGTCGGGCCCGTCGAAGATGGGTTTCCCCCGATATGAAGGTTGTGTCCCATCGGCGGTGTAAATGGAGTTCGGACGTAGGTTCCCTCGAAGACCAGTTTGAGGAAGGAGCCTACGTCCGTGTCGAAGAGGTTATCGCCTGCTGAGCGGCTGCGCACGCAGATCGATGAGGTGTTCGCCGGCGGGCAGGATCTGTCACGCGCGATCGAGCAGGTCGCCCAGCTGGGCGCCCAGCTGTTGCTGCAGTGTGCGCTTGAGGCGCAGGTCACGATGATGTTGGGTCGGGAGCGCTACGAGCGGGCCGCGTCCTGTCAGGATGCGTGCGCGGGGATGCGTAATGGCTACTGCGCGACCACGATCAAGACGACCGCAGGGCCGGTGACGCTGCAGCGGCCGAAGGTGCGCGGTACCACCGAACGGGTCGCGGACCGGTTGTTCGGCAAGGGGGTGACCAAGACCAACGCGCTGGAGTCGCTGGTGATCGCCGGGTTTGTGCGCGGGTTGTCGGTGCGAGACGTGGAGGCCGCGCTGGCCGAGGCGCTCGGCCCGCAGGCGACGGTGTCGAAGTCGACGGTGTCGCGGATCTGCGCGCAGATCAAGACCCAGTTCGAGGCGTTTAGCCAGCGCCGACTCGACGACGTCGAGCTGGACTACCTGTTTTTGGACGGCTCGCATTTCAAGTACCACGTGGGCGCCGCCGCGGAACCGGTGCTGGCGGCGTGGGGCATCGACACCGACGGCAACCTGAGATGCCTGTGCCGATCACTACCAGAATGGCTGTGCGGTGCCGTGCACCGCACAGCCATCGTGTTCTCTAGCTGCAGAATTGCTGGTACACCCCTTCGAAATGTCGGGACCGCTGTAGACGTAACCGATGGTGCAGAACTGGGTGTTTGCGTTCGCGGTGACGTAGTCGACTTGGTCGCCGGGGCTGATGATGGCGAGTGCCGCGTTCGATGGGGCTGGGGCGGCCAGGGCGGCTGCGGCCAGTAAGGCTGTGATGCTGCTAGTGGCGAGTCGGGCCGTGGTGTGCCTCGGTCGATCACCTGACATTGAGTTGCCCGGCCCGCGTGTAGCGCAGGCGGCGTTCCGAGCGTAGTTGGGCGCGGGCGGTCATGCTGTCGATCCAGGCGCGTGCGGTGTGGGCGGCGGGGCCGGGTCGACCCGCGGCCGCGTCGACGACCGCGGCCGCGCGGCTGGTGATGACGGTCTCCAAATCCATTGTCATGCCGTCTCCTTGAAGCTGTAGCCGCTGGCTGGTGAGGTGCGTCTTCGGCGGGTGCTGTGTCGGTAGTCGGTTTCGAGCCGGTCATACAAGGCAGCCACGGTGTCAACGGCATCGCACGCGATTGGTGATGGGTGTTGGCTGTTGTGGCGTTGCAGGTTGTGAAGGCCGCGCTGGGCTGTGCGCAGTTGGTCGGCGGCCTCGGCGCGCCATCGCGCCGAGGCGATGGCGCTGCCTGCTACGGTGCCGCGCCGGTCTTGGTGGGCGCGGGCTTCGGTCACGGCGACGTCGAAGCGGTCGCCGGCCCAGCGGGCGGCGCCGGCCAACGCCAGGGCGTGCAGGTCCTCGATGGTGATCTCGACCAGGCCCCCGAATGGTTCGTCGATTCGCCATAGTCGCGCCTCGACGTGATCGGTCACATCGGACTTGTCGGCCTCGAGCCCGGGCAGCAGGACCGCGACCTGGGCGGCGACACGTTGCACCTGCTGGTAGAGATTGCTTGCGCGTTGGTAGCCGGCGAGGTCTCGGTCAGCGACGATGGCCACCTTCAAGCCATGGAACTGGGCTACCAGCTGGGCGGGGAAGTTCGCGGCCCCTTGGGCGTTGGTGGTGGCCAGCCGACCGAGCGTGGTGAGGGTGTCGGCGTCTTTCTCGCCTTCGGTGACCCATATCCACTCGCCGTTTGTCGCGGCGGTGCGCATCGCGGTGAGCTGGTACAGCACCGGGGAGAAGCCTTCGGGCTTGCGGTACACCCATTGGCGGCAGTCACGGTAGCGCTGTTGAAACCGCTTGTGCGGCTGGCCATTGCAGCTGCATTCATGGCGGATGACCTGCTGGACAGGTGTGCCGTCGATGGTGGTGTAGGTGTAGACGCGCACGCGCCGCCACACGTGTTGGGCCCGATCGCGGGTGATGGTGATGCGCGCCGGCAGGGGGCCTTTGGTGCCCGCCCTGGTGGGCTTGCGCTGAGTCGGGCGCTTCCCGGCCCGGACCGACGCGCAGTGCCCGGCAGGCGGGGCGGGGTTGTCGAACAGGTCGGCCACCCGCAACGCCAGCGCTGCGGCGATGTCGGCCGCAGGTGCCTGGCAGCTAAAGCAGTGCAACAGCACTGCACCGCCGTGGCCAGCCCGTGTGTTTTCACGCCAAGTGACCGACAGCGAGGGAGAGTGGTCGATGTGCAGCGGGCAGCTGGCCATGAACGCATCTGGCCCACGCGGGTGGATCGTCTGCCCGCTGGATTGCACCGCGTCTCGTACGTCGTCAAATGCGCTTCCGGGCCGGCGGGTTTGGTGTGCGCCGGCCATTACGGGGCTTCCTTGTCGATGACGGTGTGCACGACGGCGTAGGCGGCGCGGGCGTGGCGGATGCTGTCGTCGAGGAATGCGGCGACATCGCGGCCGTCGCGGCCCTCAACGAATTCGACGTCGTAAATGGCGTTGCTGCGTAGCTGCTCGAAGGTAGCGATGGCACGCTGCAGGGCTTGGATGCCTGCGGCCATGTACTCGAGCAATTGGCTGCGTGTTTCACCGATCCGCTCGAGGTGGTCAAGGTTTTCCGGCCATTCTCGGGTCTCCTCGAGGTCGGCGTAGGTGTGCATGGGGGTATGTCCTTTCGGTTGGGTGGGGGTTTTAGGCGGGATGCGGCCCAGGCGGTCCGGGCGGAAACCTGACCAGAGCTCGGTGGGGGAGAGGTACACCACCGGCATGGCCAGGTATTCTCCAGAATTCGCGTGTCTCATGAGACAAAGCTTTCGGCGAGTGCTGACTGCGGTGTAGGCGGCTTTAGCCCTGTGCAATGCATGGAATGTGACCATCGCACGGGCACAGGCTCGTTGTGTATAGACCGTGATCGGCACATTAGTCGCCTCCTTCGCTAAGTAATGTTGGTGGTCGCTTATAGTGAAATATTACCGGCGGGATTGCGGCTATGCCACAGTCGAGTCATTGGAAATTTGTTAATTGTGGATGGACGTATTCGTCGGCTTATGCAGACTCGTTGCGATCTCCTCTCGCGCGGCTGGCTGCTGGTTGTCTTCACACCGCAATATCGCTTTCACCTGCATCTTCCGATCTGGTCGGGGTGGCGGAGGTCCTTCACTCCCATTGCCCTGACAATTGGTCGGCGCGGTCCAGTTGTCGTCGTGGCGATCCGGCCCGCATCAGGCGGTATTCACGACAGTTCCCGGGCAACCGAGAAAGAGCGGTAAGCCGCCGGAGAATGGGGCTGGCAGGGCTCTGTAAAGAGTTTCCGCAGTGGGCAAAGAATAATCCTGATGTCTCATTTTTCAGAGTACGGGCCGAGCATGTGCATAAAGCGAGTGCGGTCAGGCTGACTCCTCCTTTTGGTAATTGTTGCCGCCTATTTTCTTTGCCTTCTGGCACTGAAGATATGGACCGGCCAGGGGCCGTCGGAGCGCAGGCCGGGCGCGAAGTTTTTCCAGGGAGCGTTAGCGAGCGGCTCGGGGAAAAAGTTCGCGAGCCCATCGGGCCCGCAGCAGCGCGGAGGCCGGTGCCTTGCGTGGAGCGGTTTGGCCGGTCAGAATCGAACGCCCTGAAGGCACAACAACATTCGGCCCGATCCGTAGGGTCGGGCCACGTGTCTTGTAGAGTCTCACGCTTCGTGGCGGAATCTCACGGCCATGCCGTGACGCGGGGCATCCAGGAAGGGGTCACCACGTTGTCTCGAAACAGACGAGTTATGAGAGTCTCTGTGCCGGAATCACCCTGATCGCCAACAGCGCTCGTGGAGTGTCCGATCGCCTATCCTGTGAGAACCGGGGGCCGGGATTGGCGGAGGGTCGGGTGACGGCCATAGCAGCGTGCCGGACGTGCGGCACTGAGCCTCTGGAGAACGCCCGGTTTTGCCATGGCTGTGGTGCACCAGTCGAAGACGGCAATAGCCGCGCGGAGTACAAGCAGGTCACGGTTCTGTTCGCCGACGTGGTGCGCTCCATGGACCTCGCCTCTGCCGTCGGGGCGGAGCGACTGCGCGAGATCATGGCCGGGCTGGTGGATCGTGCGGCGGTGGTGGTGAAAAGCTATGGCGGCACGCTGGACAAGTTCACCGGTGATGGGATCATGGCGCTGTTCGGTGCACCAGTGGCCTTGGAGGACCACGCGCTGCGTGCGTGCCGGGCCGCATTGGCGATCCACACCTGCATCAGCGATCTGGCTCTGGAGGTTTCCCGCCACGATGGTGTCGAACTTGCGCTGCGGATCGGGTTGAACTCCGGGCAGGTGATCACCGGAGAGATCGGCACGGCTGCAACGGGTTACACCGCCGTCGGCGAACAAGTCGGTATGGCCCAGCGGATGGAATCGGTGGCACCGGCGGGCGCGGTAATGCTCAGCACGTCCACCGCAAGACTGGTGGAAAGCGCGGCGGTGCTCGGTGAGCCGGAAATCATGCAGATCAAGGGTGCCGATGAGCCAGTGCTCGCCCAGCGGCTGCTGGGCATCGGAGAACGGCATCGCCTTGCCGGGCGTGCTGAGTCGACTCTGGTCGGTCGGCACTGGGAGCTGGCCGCCGTCGAGGGCTTGCTGAAGCGTGCCATCGACGGCCACGGCGCGGTGGTCGGCGTGGTGGGCTCACCGGGTATCGGTAAGAGCCGTCTGGTGCGCGAGGTTGCGGCGCTAGCAGACGCCCGTGATGTCGAGGTGTTCACCGCCTTCTGTGAATCGCACACCAGCCAGGTCCCCTTCCACGCCGTCGCGCGGCTGTTGCGGGTGGCATTCGGAGTTGAGGGTCTCGACCCACAGGTCGCCCGCGATGGATTGCGCGATCGGATAACTGAGGCAGACCCGGAGGACTTGTTGCTGTTTGATGACCTCCTCGTCATCGCCGACCCTGATGTTGCTCTTCCTCGGATCGATCCGGATGCTCGTCGGCGGCGGTTGACCGCCCTGGTGAACGGGGCCTCGTTGGCCCGGCAAACCCCGGCCATCTATGTCGTTGAGGACGCTCATTGGATTGACGAGGTCAGCGAGTCGATGCTGGCCGACTTCCTCACGGTAATCCCGCAGAGGCCCTCACTGTTCCTCGTCACCTACCGGCCTGAGTACGAAGGGGCCCTCAGTCGGGTGCATGGCGCACAGACGATAGCCCTTGCACCCCTTAGTGATTCAGAAACGGCAACACTCATCACCGAGCTGCTCGGCTCGGACCCGTCAGTTGGCGCGCTGGGCTGCACGATCGCCGAGCGGGCCGCCGGTAACCCGTTTTTCGCCGAGGAAATCGTTCGTGAACTGGCCGAGTGCGGCGTGTTGGACGGAGAGCCGGGCGCATACACGTCGACGGCAGAGATTGCTGAGGTGAGCGTGCCCGCCACGTTGCAGGCGACGATCGCCGCCCGCATCGACCGACTCGACCCGAAGTCGAAACGCACCCTGAGCGCAGCGGCGGTCATCGGGTCGCGGTTTGGCACCGAACTGCTGACCAGCCTGGGGGTCGAGCCGGTTGTTGACGATTTGATCAAGGCCGAGTTGATCGATCGGGTGAGGTTCACCCCCCACGCCGAGTATGTGTTTCGACATCCGCTGACCCGCACGGTCGCGTATGAATCGCAGCTCAAATCTGACCGCGCCCAACTGCATCGGCGGCTGGCGGTTGCGATCGAAGCGCGTGATCCGGCCTCGGCTGATGAGAATGCTGCCTTGATCGCCGAACATCTAGAGGCCGCAGGCGATCTCCGCGCGGCTTACGGCTGGCACATGCGTGCCGGAGCATGGGCGGCCACCCGCGACATCGCTGCAGCATGGGTCAGTTGGGAGCGGGCACGCCAAGTCGCCGACGCGCTGCCCGCCGACGACGACGCGGGCCGCACCGCGATGCGCATCGCCGCCCGCGCCTGGCTGTGCGGCAACGCCTTCCGAGTCCATGCCGACATTTCCGACGGTCTCTTCGAGGAGCTGCGAGAGCTTTCCACGGCCGCCGGGGACAAGGCGTCGCTGGCCAATGGCATGGTCGGGCTGGTGATGGAGCACATGATGCACGGCCGGCTGCGCGAGGCGTCGCGGCTGGCCTCCGAAACCATGGTGCTGGTCGAGTCGATCGGCAAGCCGACCTTGACGGTCGGGCTGTCCCTCGCGGCGATCAGTATCAAGTCTCAGACCGGCGAGATGGCCGAGGCGCTGCGCTGGTCGCAGACCGTCATCGAGCTGGCCGACGGCGACCCCACCAAAGGGAACATCGTTTTCGGATCGCCGCTGGCGATGACACTGGCATCGCGCGGCACCGCCCGGTGGGCACTGGGCCGTGCGGGGTGGCGCGAGGATTACGAGCGGGCGCTGGCCATGGTCAGCGGGGCCGACCCTATGTCGCATGCCGTCGTCAACACGTACGCCTACGGTTACGGGATATCATGCGGGGTGCTACCGGCCGACGACGCCGCGCTGCGCGACGTCGAGGAGGCGCTGGAGAGCACCGAGCGATCGAGCGAAGATTTCGCGCTGGGCTTTGCCCGGTGGGCGCTGGGCATGGCGCTGGTGCATCGGGAATCCCCGGCCGAACGTGAGCGCGGACTGGTGGTGCTCGGGCAGGTTCGCGACATGTGCCTGGAGGGGCGGTTCTACCAGTTCTCGCTTGCGGCCGTGGACGTGTACACCGCGCGGGAGCGGGCCAGGCGCGGCGACCGCGACGGTGCTATACCCCAAATGCGCGCCGCGATAGACGATCTGTTCCATGCCGAATACCACTTGTACGCCATTCTGGCGACTGGCTTTTTGGTGCAAACGCTGCTGGAGCGGTGCGCTCGGGGCGACGTGCAGGAGGCCGAGGCCGCGATCGAGCGGTTAGCGCAAGCGCCAGCCGACGAGGGTCTGGTAATACGTGACATCTGGCTGCTGCGGCTCCGGGCTCTCCTAGGAGGCGTCTGAACAACGTTCGCGGCAGGGGCGGGAAGAACGCCGACAAGGCCGTTTCTTCGGCAGTAGGTCAGACCTGATTGGTCGACAACGTGGTCGTTCTTCCCGCCGATACCAGTTTGG